>Ga0209515_10006070_pt1 | contig 15230 bp, 17 predicted proteins | sample Subgroupgradi54m_FD_187454 | JGI IMG/M metagenome (GOLD analysis project Ga0209515, IMG submission 187454) | Subsurface groundwater microbial communities from S. Glens Falls, New York, USA - GMW60B uncontaminated upgradient, 5.4 m (SPAdes)... ...
GTCTCCGACAGAAACAATTTGAAGGGGCTCGGTAACTACAGGTTGTCCCGCCTGCAACGCTGTTCGGATAGCCGCGCCTATCTTAAAGGCAATAAGACTCCAATCCCCTCGGTTGATTTTAGTTACAGTAACATCCTTACCGGAAATCCGCACGGAATCAATCCCTTCAATTTCAAATAATTGTTGCGCCAAAGGCGAGCTTACGGCTTTTTCTTTGTTCGAGAAAAAAGCGGTGCCAGAGTAAACATTTCTGTCCACCTCAAACTTGCAGGTCTGGGGCTCGGAAGGATCAATATTGGCAGTGATCTTGATGTCCATATACCTACATTCTAATAAATTAGTCCCGAACAAATAATCATTACTATTTAGTCAGGATTAATAATTTAGAATTTTCCCACAAAATAACGGCTAATTAGGACTAATCTTTACAATAAAGTAATCTATATGGTAAACTCCATATATGAAGATAAGCACGATAGAGGAATACGGCCTTCGGTGCCTTATTCAGCTAGCGAAAACCGGTACCGGCACCCTGTCTATAAGCGATATGGCCAAGACGGAAGGGTTGTCGGAGGCTTACGTTGGTAAACTTCTCTTCTTATTAAAGAAAAAAGGTCTCGTAAAGAGCTTGCGGGGAATGAATGGGGGCTACCTCTTGGCCAAAAGCCCGCCAGAAATAACTATGGCTGATGTTCTGGACTGCCTGGCTCCCGGACCCAAAACAGACGAGGCTATTTGCAACAAATTTCCGGGCGACAAAAAAGAATGCGTTCACTTACATGGCTCCTGCGGTGTTCGAACGGTCTGGCATGTTGTTTATAAAAACCTTTGGAACATTTTAAACCAAACTACGCTCGAGGATCTTCTGCGAAGCGAAAAAGATTTAACGGCAAAACTAAACAAACTGTCAATGGTATCAGCTCCCACGGAGTTCGTGCCGGTAACATTCAAAACGGAGGCAAACGTAAAACATGTCATTGCTTGAGATTCGCGATTTACACGTCAGTGTTGAAGGAAAAGAAATCCTAAAAGGACTGACTTTAACGGTCAATCCCGGGGAAATCCACGCCTTAATGGGACCCAATGGTTCAGGCAAAAGCACGCTGGCTTTCGTGCTCATGGGTCATCCTAAATATAAAGTAACCCAAGGAACCGTGCTTTTTGAGGGCGAAGACATCCTCGCTTTAAAACCTAACGAGCGGGCAAAACGCGGCGTTTTCTTGGCATTCCAATATCCCACAGCTGTTTCAGGAGTCAGTGTGGCCAATCTTTTAAGAAACGCGCTCAAAGCCTTGGGACGAGAAGAAGATATCAAAAGCTTTAGAAAAATCGTCAAAGCCAAGTTGATGGAATTAAAAATTGACGAATCTTTTATGTCTCGGTATATCAACGACGGTTTCTCGGGCGGTGAAAAAAAGCGTTTGGAAGTCCTGCAACTTTCTATTTTGAAACCCAAACTTGCCTTGTTGGACGAAACCGATTCCGGATTAGACATTGACGCCCTAAAAACCGTCGCCGAAGGAATCAACCGCTACACCCAAAACCCCGGCGTCGGCGTTGTTCTGATCACGCACTACCAAAGGGTTCTAAACTTTATCAAGCCGCATGCTGTTCACATCATATCGGAAGGCCGAGTGGTTCTATCCGGCGGCTGGGACATTATCGAACGCCTGGAAAAAGACGGTTACGAGCCGTTTCTAAAAGAAAAGGAGGCCGTCTCATGACCCCAAACACAAAAGTTCAAGAAATAGGCAAAGGTTACGAAGAAAAATACGGTTTTCACGTACCCGAAAAATCCACTTTTAAATCCAAGAAAGGTTTAAATCCGGAAGTCGTCCGAGGGATCTCCGCTATGAAGGGAGAACCCGGTTGGATGCTCGATCTTCGGCTTCAGGCACTGGATATATTCTTTAAAAAACCTATGCCAACCTGGGGCAATACTGAAATTTTAAACAGCATCGACTTCGATGATATGTACTACTACATGCGCTCAACCGATAAAACTGAGAGCGATTGGGAAGATGTCCCGAAGGAAATTAAAGATACCTTTGAAAAGTTAGGCATCCCGGACGCGGAACGCAAATTCTTAGCAGGGGTTACCACGCAATTTGATTCTGAAGCGGTGTATCACAGTGTCCAAGAAGCCCTCACTAAAAAAGGCGTGATCTTCTTGGATATGGACAGCGGTTTAAAGCAATATCCCGAACTTGTCAAAAAATATTTTGCCACCGTGATTCCATCGATGGACAATAAATTCGCGGCGCTCAACTCCGCTGTTTGGTCCGGTGGAAGCTTTGTTTATGTACCGCCCGGGGTTACGGTCGATTTACCATTACAAGCCTATTTTCGAATCAACGCCAAAAATGTGGGGCAGTTTGAACGGACATTGATTATCGCGGACGAAGGCTCCAGTGTTCACTACATAGAAGGGTGCACGGCGCCCGTGTATGCTTCTAATTCCCTACACTCGGCGGTTGTGGAATTAATCGCCCTTCCCAAATCAACCATCCGCTATACCACCATTCAAAACTGGTCTAAAAACGTTTTCAACCTTGTCACTAAAAGAGCGGTGGCGCACGAAGAAGCCACGGTGCGATGGATTGACGCTAATTTAGGATCCCAACTTACCATGAAGTTTCCCAGTGTGTATCTCGTCGGCCGCAAGGCCCATGGGGAGATTCTTTCGGTAGCCTTCGCGGGGAACAACCAGCACCAAGACGCCGGCGCCAAAATTTATCACTTGGCACCGGAGACCACCTCCACGATTACTTCCAAGTCGGTGGCAAAAAACGGCGGCCGCGCCTCCTATCGTGGTTTGCTAAGGGTATACAAGGGCGCGGAAGGGGCCAAATCTTCCGTTCGTTGCGACGCGTTAATGCTGGATGAAGCAAGCCGTTCAGACACATATCCCACCATGGAAGTGGATGAGCGCAGTGCGTCCGTCGTCCACGAAGCAACGGTTTCTAAAATAGGCGAGGATCAGCTTTTTTATCTGATGAGTCGGGGCTTGGCCGAAAAAGAAGCCATGGCGCTTGTCGTTAACGGGTTTATAGAACCTTTTATTAAAACTTTGCCCCTCGAATACGCCGTAGAAATGAACCGATTAATTGAACTTGAAATGGAAGGAGCTGTTGGCTAAATCCTGCAGGATTTAGCCAAATTATTAATTTTTAATTATGAATTCTAAATTTAGTGATTGTAAACTCAAAATTAAGAATTAAAAATTAAAAATTCTATGGTGGCAACAGCGACTTCGTACACTTGGCTGGAACAGAAAAAAGCGGAAGCTAAGACTGCCTACGAAACTCTAAGTTGGCCGGATCCCAAAAGCGAAGCATACCGAAGATCGGATCTTTCCTTCTTACGTAATGGCTTTAAACCAAACACGCAAGCATTCCAGGTAGAAATCCCCAAAGATTCTCTTCACATAACGCCCTTCTCTAAAGCCCTGGAAACGCAACCGGAAATTCTTGAGCAGTATCTTTTTAAAACAATCCCTTGCGATCAAGGCAAGCTAGAATCCCTGCAATCCGCTTTGTTTGAAGATGGAATTTTGATTTATATACCGGCCGGAACAAAACTAAAAGAACCTATCACCTCCATCGCACATTTTGCATCACAAGAACCCGACGCTTCTTTCTTCCCAAGAACGCTGATCGTCTTAGGAGAAGGCGCAGAGGCAACGGTTATCCAAGAGCATATCGGTGAAACAGCCCACGTTGCTCTCTGGAATCATGGTGTTGAAATTATTTTAGAAAAAGATGCCGAGCTCACTTATATCGCCAAACAAAAGCTTGGTCCTCAGTGTAGGAGTTTTACTTACGAAGCGGCGCATCTTGCGCAAAACGCCAAGCTGAAGATTTTTCATTTGGAAACCGGCTCGCGCTTGCACCGCATTGAGACCACAACGGACTGCGCGGGTATTGGGGCAGAAATAGAAGTTATCGGAAGCGTCACGGGTAATAGTGATCAGGTATTTGACGCTCATATTTTAAACCGCCACCAAGCGGCTCAAACCAGAAGCGATATGCTTTGGAAATCCGCTCTGCGCGGCAAATCAAAGTCGAGCTTTTTGGGAACGATTCAAATTTTACGCCAAGCAAACGGCTCGCAGGCTTTCCAGGCATGCCACAATCTTTTGCTTTCAAAAACAGCCTCGGCCAATCCTGATCCTAGGCTCGAAATCTGGGCTAACGATGTCCAGGCGAAACACGCGGCAACCGTTGGCTATTTAGACCCCGAACAAAAATTTTACCTTGAATCTCGCGGCATGGAAGAAGCATTGGCTGAAAAATTGATCGCTTCCGGATTTTTAAAAGAAACCGCGGCGCGATTGGACATGTCCCTCCGCGATACATTAGAGACAGAAATAGAAGAGACACTGCTATGAACGGGCCCAAGGAAATCCGCCTAACCAAAATTAGCGACATTGCGGAAGGAGCGGTGAAAGCCTATGCCATCGACGACAACCGCAAAGTGGCTTTGACCCGCGTCGGAAATACTTTCTACGCTTTTGAGGACCGTTGCACCCACGATGACGGGGAATTGGCGAGCGGACACATGGCGGATGCCAACTCAATTGAATGCCCCCGGCACGGGGCTCGTTTCGACGTTAAAACAGGAAAAGCCACTCGCATGCCAGCGGTGTATCCCATCGAGATTTATCCCGTCGAAGTTCGTAACGGAGAGGTGTGGATTAAAATCCCCACTTCCGTAACGGTGGAAGAACAGTGAATCAATTAACTGAAAAAACAGCAGAAACCATTCGCCGCGACTTTCCTTTGATCAACCAAGGCAAAGTGATTTATCTTGACAATGCCGCCACGACGCAGAAGCCCAAAGTGGTCATCGACGCCGTGGTTGATTTCTATGAAAACTGCAACGCGAACATCCACCGCGGAGTTTATCCCCTCTCCGAGCAAGCAACGGCCGCCTATGAGGGGGTTCGGCAAAAAGTAGCGGATTTTATTGGGGCAAAAAGCGCGTCGTCCATCGTTTTCACAAAGAACGCAACGGAAGCCATTAATCTTGTAACCTGCGCTTGGGGTGAGTCCGCCATTAAAGAGGGCGATGAAATCGTCTTAACGGAAATGGAACATCATTCCAATCTCGTGCCCTGGCAGATTCTAGCTCAAAGAAAAAATGCCAAATTAAAGTTTGTAACTTTCAACACTGAAACAGGAAAACCCAACTGGGAGGAACTCCCCGGCCTTCTAACCAAGAAAACAAAAATAGTGGCCTTCGGACATATCTCCAACTCTTTAGGAACCATTAACCCCGCGCAAGACATCATTAAAACGATCCGGGCCCACTCTGATGCCAAAGTATTAATCGACGGAGCTCAAGGCGTTCCCCATACAACTGTAGATGTTGCCCTCTGGGATTGCGACTTCCTGGCATTTTCAGCCCATAAAATGTTGGGCCCAACCGGTGTAGGGGTCCTTTATGCTAAAGAGGAAATTCTGGGCGCGATCGGTCCTTTTATTGGCGGCGGTGACATGATTAAAGAAGTTTGGCTGGATTATTCCAGATACAATGATGTCCCGTGGAAATTTGAAGCGGGAACGCCAAACATCGCGGGTGTGACTGTCTTCGGGACTGCTCTGGACTATTTGAATGAAATAGGGCAATCTTTTATTCGCAAACACGAGCTCTCCCTAACTGCTTACGCTCTAGAACGCCTGGGCACCCTGCCAGGGATAACGCTCTATGGAACTAAATCCGCTGAGGAACGCTGTGGTATTGTCTCTTTCAATGTGGAGGGGGTTCATTCCCACGATGTGGGCACCCTGCTCGCCCGAGAAAATATAGCGGTGCGCGTAGGTCATCACTGCAATATGCCTTTAATGAGAAAGCTAAAAGTGCCCGGAACGGTACGCGCTAGTTTTTATATTTATAACACCAAAGATGAAATCGACGCTTTGATCGAGGCGGTCCCAAAAGTTCAGAGGGTGTTCGCGTGACGCTTGATGAAGACTTGTATCGGGAGGTCATACTGGATCACTTTAAAAATCCTAGAAACAAAGGTGTTTTGGAAAACTACGACATCAAGGCTTCCGGCGCTAACCCGTTTTGTGGGGATGAAATTGAAATCACGCTTAAAATGAATAGCGCCGGCATCGAGACTATGCGAATACAAACCCACGGTTGCGCTATCAGCCAGTCATCCGCTTCTATGATGGCCGAGCTTTTGGAGGGTAAAAAGTTGGCTGAGGCGCGCCAATGGATCGAGTTTTTCAAAAATAAACTCCTGCGTGACAACGCTGATCCGTGGCCGGAGGCGATGGAAGATCTTCAGGCCTTGGAAGGGGTTAAAAAATACCCTGTCCGCGTTAAATGCGCCGTTTTATCTTGGAACACGCTGATCGAAGGGCTTGAAGAATTCAAAGCAAAGGGGTCGAAGGAAAAAACAATGACAACGCATTCTGAGGGGTAGGGGGTTGTGAAACAATAATCATGCCGACAATAAAAGAAGTCGCGCAGGCTCTTCATCCTATATCTGATCCGGAAATAAAAGTGAGCATTGTTGAGTTGGGGCTAATCTATGGAATTGGAATGGAAAATGGTACGGTGACAGTAAATATGACCCTGACTACCCCTGCTTGCCCTTACGGCCCGATGCTTAAAGAAATGGTTCAAAAAACAGTTTCGCAAATACCCGAAGTTAAAGAAGTTCAAATCAATTTAATCTGGGATCCCGCGTGGGATCCTATGAAGATGGCTTCCGAAGAAGCCAAAATAGATTTAGGAATATTGTGGTAAATGGAGGATAAGATGGTAACAGTAACAGAAAAAGCGGCAACTCAACTGAAGGAAATCCTTTCCAAAAGCGGGAAATCTGAGGCCAATACAGCCCTGCGCTTAGCCGTTAAAGACGAGGGTTGCGGAAGCCACGGAACCAATCTCGCTTACCAAATGGAATTAACCGATGCGACGCCCGCGGCGAGTGACCAGCTTTTCGATAACGCCGGCATTAAGGTGTTAGTTGATAGCAACAGTTTAAAGTATCTCTCCGGTTTAACTTTAGACTTTGTGGAAACGCCAACCGCCAGCGGGTTTGTCTTTAAAAATCCACAAGCGAAACACTCCTGCGGCTGTGGCAACACGTTCTCCGCGCAAGAGAAACCAAAAGGGGAAGGTTGCGGGAGCGGCGGCGGAGAAAGTAAAGGGGGATGTTGCTAACGTAGCTTGTAATCCCTGGCTAACTCTCTTTCGATATCTTTCTTTTTAATGTCTTCTTTGCGATCTGGCCCTTTCTTGCCTTTGGCCAAGGCCAGCGTTATCTTGACAACACTGCGATCGCTGACGTAAACATCCAAAGGAACCAGGGTAAAACCCTTAGCCCTCATCTTCCCGGAAATTCTATCGATTTCCTGTTTATGCAAAAGCAACTTTCTGGTCCTTGTGGGATCCCCCGGGTTGCGCATAGCCGACGCGTCAAAAGTATAAGGGGCGATATGGCAATTCATCAGCCAGCATTCGTCATTTTTAAAAATAGCGTAAGCATCGCTTAAATTAATATTTCCTGTTTTGGCCGATTTAGCCTCGCTTCCCGTTAAAATCACGCCCGCTTCGCAAGTCTCTAAAATTACAAAGCGAAAATGCGCCTTGCGGTTAGTTGCCAACATCTTCTTTGTCATTGCTCTAAATTTAGCAGAATTAGATCAATTGCCCACGTGGTGGAACTGGCAGACACGTACGTCTCAGAAGCGTATGGGGAAACCCGTGGAGGTTCGACTCCTCTCGTGGGCACGCTTAGCGTGCCTTAACCCCGCTCAGCGGGGTGAAATCGGGAGAGTCCTCTCGTGCCCAAAACACAAATCCAAGTTGCACCTGGATTTTTAACACAATATTAGGCAAACTAAGGTGGATTGCAGATAAGGAGGAGAAATTATGTCATTAATCGGTCTCGGTGAATTGTTAAAAAAAGGATTGAATATATTTAAGGTTCGTCTTGTTCCGCTGGTGGCCATAGGAATCGTTAGTTCAGTTATTGGTTTGAGCGTTGGGAGTTTGACCACAAAAAAGTGGTTTAACTCGGTTAGCGCGACAGTACAAAGCGCCAACCCGGACGCCACGGTTACCCAAGAAAATTTCAGAGATCTTTTAGCAAACCTGCCTCCAGAGCAAATGAGCAGCGCCTTCCTGAGCCCACTGCTTTGGGTGGGAGCGTTATTGGCCTTTGTTATCGGGCTTTGGAGCCAGGGCGCCCTAATGCTTAGCGCTTACCCTTATGAATCGGGCTCTGCCGGGGCACCAAGAGAGTTAGGAGCCATCGCGAAAGAGGCACTCGGACTTATGAAAAAGCTATTTTTGATCGACCTCGTCCTTGGTCTGGCCGGAATTGTCATCGGCGCGGCCGGCGCTTTATTGATCGCGGCCGCCTCCTTGGTCAGTATCCCGGAATGGTTAGTTTTGATCCCGGTTATTGCTCTCATTCTTTTCTTGGGCGTTTATTTTGGTTTTGCCCCCCTGTTATTGGTTGTGGAAAACCAATCCGTCCTGGGCTCTCTAAAGCGCTCCCGTGAACTTGTAAAAAATCGTTGGTTGGCTACCGCCGCGCGTCTAGGGATTATGCTCCTGGTTGCTTTACCCTGCGCCGTTGGCTTGGCAATGATTCCGGTTGTTGGCGCGGCACTCGGACAGGTTCTCATCGCTCCTTTCGTCCTAACTTGCGTTGTCGCTCTTTTAGAAAGTCTGAAGGGCTCGCAAGCTTCGGAAGCGGCCTAATCCATTGGTGCCATTGATGAACGCGGGCTCCTGTGTTCTCAAGGGGCTCAGGATATACTTCAGCCGTGTTGTTCCTATCGCTATAGTCCGCGTAATTGCCATGATTGCCGGCCTTATGGCAAGCAGCTTCGGACTTAAAAATGTTATTGCTCGCGCCCAGGAAGCACTGGCGCTTACCCCTGAGCAGATCGTAAACCCTGATATCCTGAAAGAAGCCGTGCGGAACCTGTCTCCCGATCAGCTTATCAGCTTAATTAAAACGCCGGCGCTTTGGTTTGTGATCGTAGTTAACATTATCATCTCAATTTGGGCGCAAGCGGGAGTTTTGCTGGCCATTTACCCCAACGACAAAGCTAATACTCAAGAAGGGCCTCGCACTTTGGCAAAAGTGCTTATCGCGGCCACGGGATTGTTTTTTCCTCTTTTGGTTTTGGATGTGTCCTACGCGGTTGTGACCGGAGTCGGGTTTCTAGTGCTAGTGATTCCCGGAATTTGGCTATTAGTTAAATACTGCCTTGCCCCTCTTTTACTGGTTGTCGAAGATCAGTCTTCTTTCGGGGCGCTGGGACGCTCAAGTGAGCTTGTTGCCGGAAATTGGTTTGGGGTTTTCGGTGGGTTACTTGTAATTTCGTTAATTACGCTTGTGCCCATGTTTGCATTGCCAAGATTGTTTGGCACCATGGGCGCCGTGGCGGCTAACCTGTTTTTCTCGCCGCTGTACAGCTGTTGTATGCTCGCCGTCCTGGAAAGCTTGAGGGGACCTAAAGATTCTGTTTCGCCCGCTTAAACAACCCGTCCACTTTGGCAAGCAATATTTTCTCTGAAGCCTTCCACAGGCTTGCCTTTTCTAGACCCTTAGTTTTCTTAAGCTCAGACCAAAGAGAACTGCTTTGTTTTAAGGCGGCGAAGCTGGCTTGCTGAATGATTTTATACGCTTCCTTTCTGGAAATACCGGACAAAATCAAGTCGTTTAGATAACTTTGGGAATAAGGCAAGTCTAGCAATGCTTTAGCGTTGCCCCTAACCTTGGCGGCATTAACTTCAATCCCGCTTAAAACATAATTTAACCGCTTAAGCATAAAATGAGAAAGGCTAAAGGCGTCGGGAACAATAACACGCTCAGCCGAGGAATGGCTGATGTCTCTTTCATGCCAAAGGCTGATGTTTTCTAGAGCGGTAATGCTAAATCCCCTTAGAATACGAGCCAAGCCGCAGAGATTCTCGCAAAGCACGGGGTTTCTTTTGTGAGGCATAGAAGAAGAGCCCTGCTGAGCTTCCCCAAAAGGTTCCGCGAGTTCGGACACTTCCGTTCTTTGAAGATGACGAATTTCCGTTGCTAATCGCTCTATCCAACCGGCCAAAACACCCAATTGACATAAAAGTTCCGCGTGCCTGTCTCTTGGAATAATTTGCGTCGCTACGGGTTCCGCTTTTAATCCTAATCTGCCCAAAATCTTTTCTTCAGTTTTTGGATCAATAAGACTGGAGGCGAAATTACCAACTGAGCCCGAGAGCTTTCCGTAAGCCATGGTCTTTCTAGCTTCTAACAGCCGCTTTTTATTGCGTTTGCCTTCTTGCAAAAATCCGAGAAACTTTAGCCCCATAGTCGTTGGTTCGGCGTAAATACCATGCGTTCGCCCGATGGTAAGCAATGTTTTATGCCTCAAGCTCAAAGTGTTGAGCAGGCTAAGCGTTTTCTCTAGCTCACCCAAAATAACATCAATGGCGGAAACAGTCTGAAAGCTTAAGGCCGTATCCATTAAATCGCTTGATGTTAAACCAAGGTGAAGATAGCGATGAATGCCGCTCGCGCGGGGAAGTTTAATCCATATCCAATTCAAGAACGCGGTAATTTCGTGACGAGTTTTATCTTCCTGACGCTCAATGGCCCTAACATCAATGTGTTGTTTTAGCTCGCGCAAAGATTTAATTTCGTGACGACGAATATTATGTTTATGACTGAGCTCTTCTAACAAGAGCGCTTCGATTTCAATAAAAATAGAAAATCTCTGCGCTGGAGAAAATATTGTTTCTATGTCCGGACTTTGGTATCTAGTAATCATCTTGGGCCCCCTTAAAGAAAAAAAATCCTATGGCGCTGGTCACCGTGAAACCGGAAATTATAATCCAGGGCAAATAAGGCTTCGCGACGCCTAAGTATTCCAAAAGATACCCACCAAAAATACTCGAGACAAAGCCTCCGAGCACGCCCACAAACTGGCTCATCCCAATATAGGTGGCCCGCCGCGCATTGCCCCCTCGGCGACTAGCTAAATTCACAGCTAAGGCTGAGTAGGCCGGCATCAAAACAACTTCCCCTAGAGTAATGACGGTCATACTCAGCATATAAAGATACATTACATTTGAGAAGCCCAGAACCAACAGACCAAGCGCGTACAAGAGGAGACCGCAAGCAATGGCGCGAGTTAACAAAAACTTTTTTGCCTTAGCAGTTATCCAGTTTTGAAGGAAAATGACCAAAAATCCATTTAGACTATAAAGGATGCCCACCGTGGTTTCTGTGGCAAAACGGTAGCGGACCAAGTAAACGCTCATTAGGGAAAAAATCTGATCAACGCCAATAAAAGCAAGAAAAAGCAAACCCAAATAAATAACCCAAGCGCGCTCCCTCAAAGATCCGACCCAAATTGACACCGGAAGACTGAGCCGAATGGAACTTGGTGTGGCGGCACGGACATTTTGAGCCGCCAGGGTTTTCTTTAAAATCCAGGAAATCCCAGAAGTCACTGTGGCTGTGGTCAAAAAAAGCGCGGTATAACCAACAATGGGGGCCAACAGGCCTCCTAAGGCCGCGCCCACGGCCCAACCCGCGTTGACCCCAATTCTTAAAAAAGAAAAAATGTCACGTCTTTGATGAAACTCGCTTCTCTCCGCCACAAACGCGTCGCATGCCGGCATGAATGCTTCTCCGATGAGGGCATGAAAATAATAAATGGTCATAATCAGCACGGGCGCGATATTAAGCCCAATAGCACCACCGAGCAAAACAGTAAATATGATCCGCCAGGTAATGGCGATAAACATGGCCTTGGCCGCCCCAAGCCCATCCGCCATCGGACCTCCCATGAGATTCCCCAAGGCTTTGACAAAGATGTGGCCGGCAAAAAGGAATCCAATAACGTCTAAGGCCAGGCCTCTCCTTGTCAGATAAACAACTAAAAATGGATAGGACAAGCCATGAGCCAAAGCAAGCAAAAAACGCACGCAAAAAAGAGTGCGCAGGTCTTTGGAATAAGAATTAAATTGCTTAATAAAATTCATTGCGAATTTTTTACGAATTTCAGTCTGGGCAAAGCTCGGAACTAACTGAAAAGAAGCGCCTTCAAAAGCTCCGCGGGTAAAATTCCCACCAAATACATTGCGTAGAGAATCGCCGCCCCAGCCATAGAGGCGGTAAATAGACTTAAAAATATTTTCCCCACGCTTACTTCAGACACCGCCCGTATCGCGGCTAAAGTAAACACAAAGCTGGCCAAAGACCATACGATTTCGCTGATCTTATAGAAACTTTCCGCCTGAACTACGGTCGCGGCCAACAAAAAACCAAAAAGCAGAATATAGTAGACATGGGAAGAAAATGTAATCAGGACGACGTTTTTTAAAGTGATCGCAGAGCGCTTCTCTAAAAAACGCAAAAAAATCCAAACAAGCCCCGCGACCGCGATCGTTAGAAAAAACCCCAAAACCCCCACGCCCAGCCAAAAACCAAAAGAATGCACTCCCAAATCCGAACTAAAACTATCTCGAGGAAACCCTTGCGGCTTCCAACAATAAAACGCTCCACCCCCAACTACAGAAACCGCGTAAATAAAAAACGGGAATTTGAAAGATATTTGGCCTTGGGAAACCCTGCGAAAATACTGGGACGGCTTAAAAATCAGCTCTTTCAACAAACTGATGTTAAAGCTTATAAACCTTGTCTCCCTTTCTACACTTGTCGCTAACATGGATACCCACACCGTCTCCTTTTTTAGCGGTCGTTACGGCAACGTGGTCAATTTGCATACTATCCACTTTTTGAGTCAGATCCGTCGTGTGACCTTTAACTCGGATGGTGTCACCAACATTAAGACCGCTTTTTATGGTTAACGCGACAACCCCAACATGACTGAAATAGTCTTCCACCGCTCCTAAAAGAAACCCCTTGATCTTCTCTTTGACAGGCATCGCGAGCTTTTTTCGCGCGGAAGCTGAGAGCGCTTTCTTTGCCACAACCTTCTTCTTTGCCGGCGCCTTTTTGAGGACTTTCTTTTTAGTTACCGCCTTCTTTGACGCTTTCTTGCTTTTTAATTTTTTAGCCATAATTCCTCCCTCCCGCTATTAGATCCTTCACCGCTACGCGGCTCTATTCACTTTCCTATACAGAATTTAGAAAATATTTTGCGCAATAAATCATCGGTAATTTGTCCCTTGCCCAAAATGAGACCGATGTGGGAGGCCGCCTCGCGTACCTCGGCGCTGGCTAAATCCCAGAATTCTTCTTTCGCGCGAGCTAAAGCACCCTTTAAATTTTTAGCCGCTTCTTGGGCTAGCTCTAGTTGCCTTTCCTCCCATAGACCCACTGGCTCTTGGGATTCAAAACGATCTTGTAGATGCTCCGTCAATAAGAGCTTAAGCGTCTCCACGCCCAAACCGGTAGCCGCCGCCAGCTCCACCTCACCAATTTTATGGAAGCTACCATTAATCGGTAACAATTGTGTTTTAAATCCGGGCAAATCTTTTTTATTCCAAAGAATAATAGTCGGTTTATCTTGAATCATATCCAAAAACTCTTCGGTGTCGCGAATAATTTCGGTTGTGCCGTCAATGACCCAGAAAACATAGTCCGCGCGATTGACCGCGGCGCGAGTCCGCGTGATACCGGCCTGAACCAAAGCGTCTTGGGTTTCATGAATACCGGCGGTATCAATCACTTTGACCAAAAGCCCGTCAATTTCCAGAAACTCCTCCAACGTATCACGCGTGGTTCCCGCCACCTCTGAGACAATCGCTCGATCCCGACTGACAAAACAATTAAAAAGCGTGGACTTGCCCGCGTTAGGAGCGCCCACGATGGCAATGCAAACACCTTCCCGTATTTTATAGGAATTTCTGAACGTAGCGGTCAGTTCTTGAATTTGATCATGGACAGTCTCAATATCACGGGTCAGGCTTTCGGGCCTGAAATCTTGGGTCACCTCCGGCTCATCAGGGTGATCGATTAGAACATCTAAACCCGCTAAAATTTCCAAAAGTCGGGACCTGATTCCACCCAGCTTCTCGCTCAAATTACCGGCAATAACATGCGCTTGTCTTTGGGCCATCTTGACCGATTGAGAGCGGATCATGCCGCAAATAGCTTCCGCTTGAACTAGGTCACATTTCCCGTTGAGATACGCCCTCTGAGTGAACTCTCCCGGCAGAGCCTCTCTAGCGCCACAATGGATCGCAAGCCGTATTACTTCTCGCAAAATGACCGGCGCGCCATGCGTGATTATTTCAATCATGTCTTCGCCGGTAAAACTTTTTGGGGCTTCGTATTTAATGGCAACGGCCCAATCAATAGTAGAAATTTGTTGCGGGTTGATGGCTGCGGGTAGGGAAATGACTTTTCCAAAAACGGCTTTCCAGGGTTCGGTTTTTTCTAGCGATGGCGTACTTTGGAAGAATTTTGAAACGATGGAGACGGCTTCTTCTCCGGAAAGACGCACGATGCCAAGCGCCCCCGTTCCGTTTGGGGTTGCGATAGCTACGATGGTTTCTGTCATCTCGCCTCTAAAGACGCGGCGATTACGCGGTCGCTCTTTTACGAGCTAAAAGAGGAATTGCCTTCGTTAGCATTAAGCTAATCAGATTGCTGGTTAACCAATATAGCACGAGCCCCGAAGGCATTTTTAAAAACATAAACGTAAACATGACCGGTGTTATGTAAGAAAGCATCTTTTGGGAGGGGTCCGTAATCGCGGCGGCATTAAGCTTGCTTTGCAAAAACATCGCCCCGCCCATCAGCAGAGGCAAAACGTAGGTTGGGTCCGCCACGGCTAAGTTTTTAATCCACAGGGTAAACGGAGCGCCATAGAGTTCATAATTCTCGTTTAGGGCTCCATAAAGAGCAAAAAAGATGGGCATCTGAATTAAAAGCAACAAACAACCGCCCAATGGATTTGTCCCGTGGGAACGGTAAAGCTGCATTAATTCTGTCTGCAATTTTTTAGGATCATTCTTGTACTTTTCTTGAACCAATTTCGCCTGCGGGGCCAAGTCTTTCATCTTTTGGCTTAACTTAAGATTCTTTAAAGTGACGGGCAAAAGAAGGACTTGGAAAGCGAGTGTCATAAAAATGATGGCCACACCGTAGTTGCCAAAAATTCTGTAAAAAAAACGCAAAACAATTCGAACAAAACGTTTGATGGGCCCCAGGGTTCCCCCATAAAGCAAATTTTCCAGACGCAACTGCTTTAGCGTCGCGTCACTTTTGAACCCAACATAGAAGGGCAGTT
>Ga0209515_10006071_pt1 | contig 15230 bp, 9 predicted proteins | sample Subgroupgradi54m_FD_187454 | JGI IMG/M metagenome (GOLD analysis project Ga0209515, IMG submission 187454) | Subsurface groundwater microbial communities from S. Glens Falls, New York, USA - GMW60B uncontaminated upgradient, 5.4 m (SPAdes)... ...
GGGGCCGAGGAATACGGCATCGACATCCTGAAGGTGCAGGAGATCCGCTCCTACGAGCAGCCCACCCGCATCGCCAACGCGCCGGCCTTCGTCAAGGGGGTGGTCAACCTGCGCGGCGTGATCGTGCCGATCGTCGACCTGCGCCTGAAGCTCGCCTGCGAGACCGCCGAGTACAACAGCTTCACCGTCGTCATCGTGCTCAACGTGCGGGGCCGGGTGGTCGGCGCCGTCGTCGACTCGGTGTCCGACGTGCTCGAGCTCGGGCGCGACACCGTCAAGCCGGCCCCCGAGATGAGCACCGCGGTGGACACCAGCTTCATCACCGGCATCGGCAGCATCAACGACCGCATGCTGATCCTGATGGACATCGAGGCGCTGATGTCGAGCACCGAGATGGGTTTGATCAACGCCCGCTGAAACCGCGAGACCGCTGCCATGAAGACAAGCTCGATCGCGAAGAAGCTCTCCGTCACCGGCTGTCTGACGCTGGCGGTCGTGCTGATCAGCATCTGCGCCGCGATGAGCGTGATCACCGCGCACCAGTCGCGCGATCGCATCGTCACCTGGGTGGGAGACAAGGCAGCCTCGGTGTCGCAGCTGTCGGACGCCTTCGACGCGTCGTCGCGCGCCAGCATCGAGCGCATGTACAGCGTGTTCAAGCAGGAGTTCGACAACACCTTCACGCACGACGAGGCGACCGGCGACCTGCAGAACTTCGGCGTCTCGCTGGCCAACAACTTCACGCCGGTCGACAAGTTTGCGCAAGTCACCGGCGGTGTGGCGACGGTGTTCTCGCTGAAGGACGGCGACTTCGTCCGCATCACCACCTCGCTGAAGAAGGAAAACGGCGAGCGTGCAGTCGGCACCACGCTGGGCAAGGCGCACCCGGCGTTTGCCGGACTGATGCAGGGCAAGGGCTACATCGGCCGCGCCGTGCTGTTCGGCAAGCCCTACATGACACGCTACGAACCCGCGAGAGACGCTGCCGGCAAGACGGTCGGCGTGCTCTTCGTCGGCTTCGACCAGAGCACCTTCCAGGCCTCGCTCGAAAGCCTGACCGCGGAGATGAAGTTCTTCGAGACCGGCGGCATCTACGTCGTCGACCCCAAGGGCTCGCCGGCCGACGCGGTGTTCGTGGTCCACCCGAGCGCCAAGGGCAAGAAGGTCGCCGAGGCCTTTCCGGGCGGCGAGAAGTTCCTGGCCGAGATCGGCCAGACGGCCGACGGCTTCGTGATGGACACCAGCTCGCTGCTGGGCGCCAAGGGCAACGACCGCTGGGCGGTCTTGCGCAAGAACAAGAACAACGGCTGGTGGGTGATCGGCGAAGTGTCGGACCACGAAGCGATGCGCAGCCACTGGGCCACGCTGCTGCCGTTCTGGCTGCTGCTCGGCGGCGCCACGGTGGGCTTGAGCTTCGGCCTGTTCGTCATGATGCGGCGCTGGGTGGCACGCCCGCTGCAGCAGCTCAGCGGTGCCGTCACGGCGCTGTCGGGCGGCGACCTGACCCAGCCTTTCCACAGCACCCGGGCCGATGAGATCGGCCACCTGATCCGCGAAGTCGACTCGCTGCGCGTGCAGTTCCAGCAGACGCTGGGCAGCGTGCGCAACTCGGTCGATTCGATCAACACGGCGAGCGCCGAGATTGCGAGCGGCAACCAGAACCTGAGCACACGCACCGAGCAGACCGCCAGCAACCTGCAGCAGGCCGCGAGCTCGATGGAGCAGCTCACGGGCACCGTCAAACAAAGCGCCGACTCGGCACGCCAGGCGAACCAGCTCGCCTGCTCGGCGGCCGAAGTGGCGGCACGCGGCGGCCAGGTCGTGTCGCGCGTGGTCGCGACGATGGACGACATCAACACCAGCTCGAAGAAGATCGCCGACATCATCGGCGTGATCGACGGCATCGCATTCCAGACCAACATCCTGGCCTTGAACGCCGCGGTCGAAGCGGCACGCGCCGGCGAGCAGGGCCGCGGCTTCGCGGTGGTGGCCGGCGAAGTGCGCAACCTGGCGCAGCGCTCGGCCGAAGCCGCCAAGGAGATCAAGGGCCTGATCGTCGCGAGCGTCGAGAAGGTCGAGTCGGGTTCCAAGCTGGTCGCCGACGCCGGCAAGACGATGACCGAGATCGTCGGCTCGGTGCAGCGCGTCAACGACATCATCGGCGAGATCACCGCCGCCGCATCGGAGCAGAGCGACGGCATCGCGCTCGTCAACACCTCGGTGGTCCAGCTCGACTCGATGACGCAGCAGAATGCCGCGCTGGTCGAACAAAGCGCCGCCGCGGCCGAGTCGCTGAAACAGCAGGCGGGCAGCCTGTCGCAGGTGGTCAGCGTGTTCCGCATCCACGCCGAGGCGATAGCGCACTAGGGTCGGGGGCGCGGCAACGGCGCGAGCTGTTGCACACTGCGCCCATGAACACCTTCGCCCCTACCCGCCTTCTGCTGCGGCTGGCAACGGCCGCGCTGCTGACCCTGCTGCACGGCGCCGCAGCCGCGGCCGACCCGAATCCGCTGCCGCCCTCGTGGGGCCTGCACGGCATGCTGCTGTTCGGCGGCGCCGACGGCATATTTGCTTCGCACCTGCCGATGTTCCATGCGCCGCACGACCGCCAGGTGGTCTTCGCGCTGCGCATCGACGACCCCAAGCTCGACGCCCAGCTGCGCCGCCAGCTCGGCGCCAAGCCGGCGATCTGGACCCTGGTGCCCGAGAAGTTCGAGCTCGCGCGCATGGCGCCGAACGCGGCGAATCCGCTGACCCGCTTCCGCGCCGACATCGTGCAAGGCCACTTCGAACGTGATGGCACGACGCGCCTGAAGGACGTGACGGTGCGGGTGGTCAAGGTCGAGCGCTTCGAAACGCTGGACCCCGGGGCGAAGCCGGGCCGGCAGGCGCACTACCGGCCAGTCGGCGCCGGCACGACCTGGTTCATGGTCAAGGACTTGACTGCGCGGCCTGACTTCGATCACGTGGTCGCGGTCCGCGGGCCGAGCCAGCCCGAGGCCTTCGACGTAGCGGTGCGCGGCGTGAAGAAGCCGAGCGATGCGGCGCTGCGCAAGCACCTGCCGCGTGGGGACAAGCTGCTGGGTAGCGTGTACTTCGATACGGCGGACCTCGAGTAGCCGGCGAGTCGACGCGCGCGCCCGGTAGCTCAGGCAGTCGGCAAGCCGCGTTCGTCCATCAGCCGCCGAAGCTGGTCGATCAATGGTTTGTCGGCAGGACTCATCCGACCTGATTCCGCCAGGGCCGCTGCCGTTGTCCAAGCACGTGACAGGTGTGCGTTCGCATCACCAACCGGCAACGTGCCCATCTGCAACAACGAGATGACCAAGTCGCGCTGATAGTCCGCGCGCCCCGGCTCGGCTTGGGCAAGCCGTTCGGCAATCGCAAGATCGCCGGCGTACATCTCGCGTGCCGCCGCGGTGTCCCCAGCTTCCAGGCAGAGTGCTCCCATTTCCGTGAACGACACCGAGAGGTCGCGCTGGTAGTCGGCGCGATCGGGCTCGGCCTGGGCGAGGCGCTGGCGAATGGCGAGCGAGTTGGACAACGCTTCGCGCGCGAGCTCGCCCTGGCCGAGGTCGCGGTAGAGGTCGCCCATCCTGTCGAACGACACCGAGAGGTCGCGCTGGTAGTCGGCGCGATCGGGCTCGGCCTGGGCGAGGCGCTGGGCAATGGCGAGCGAGTTCGAGAACGCTTCGCGCGCGAGCTCGCCCTGGCCGAGGTCGCGGTAGAGGTTGCCCATCTTGTCGAGCGACACCGAGAGGTCGCGCTGGTAGTCGGCGCGATCGGGCTCGGCCTGGGCGAGGCGCTGGGCAATGGCGAGCGAGTCGGAGAAGGCTTCGCGCGCCAGCTCGCCCTGGCCGAGGTCGCGGTAGAGGTCGCCCATCTTGATGAACGACACCGAGAGGTTGCGCTGGTAGTCGGCGCGATCGGGCTCGGCCTGCGCGAGGCGCTGGCGAATGGCGAGCGAGTTGGAGAACGCTTCGCGCGCGAGCTCGCCCTGGCCGAGGGCGCGGTAGAGGTCACCCATCCTCTCGAACGACACCGAGAGGTCGCGCTGGTAGTCGGCGCGATCGGGCTCGGCCTGCGCGAGGCGCTGGAAAATGGCGAGCGAGTCGGAGAAGGCTTCGCGCGCGAGCTCGCCCTGGCCGAGGTCGCGGTGGAGGTCGCCCATCTTGATGAACGACACCGAGAGGTCGCGCTGGTAGTCGGCGCGATCGGGCTCGGCCTGGGCGAGGCGCCGGCGAATGGCGAGCGAGTTGGAGAACGCCTCGCGCGCGAGCTCGCCCTGGCCGAGGTCGCGGTAGAGGTCGCCCATCTTGATGAACGACACCGAGAGGTCACGCTGGTAGTCGGCGCGATCGGGCTCGGCCTGGGCGAGGCGCTGGGCAATGGCCAGCGAGTTGGAGAACGCTTCGCGCGCGAGCTCGCCGTGGCCTAGGTCCCGGTAGAGCTCGCCCATCTTGTCGAGCGACACCGAGAGGTCGCGCTGGTAGTCGGCGCGATCGGGCTCGGCCTGAGCGAGGCGCTGATGCGCCTGCAACATGGCGGCGTAGCGCGCGAAAGCGCGCGACGTGGCACCGAGCGCCAAGTGTGCCTTGGCTTCCTCGTCGGCGACGAAAGCAAAGCTGCCATGCGATTCGGGCAGTCGCTCGAGCATTTCGGAGGCGAGCGCAGCGACGCCGACGGCTTGCTGGAAGCCTCGCAGCGCGTCGAAGCAGGCTTGGGCGATGCTCACCGCTTCGTCGAAGTCTTCGCCGGCCAGATGGTTGCGAAGCGCCTCGGTCGCGTCGCCGAGGTCGTGCGTTTCGTTGGTGACCTGCCACCAGCGGTAGCGTCCGGCGCGCACACAACGGGCGCGGTGTGCCGCCGCGTCGGCTCCGGCCAGGCCCTGCGCGGTCCAGCGGTGCACCGCCGCGGCCCCGTCCGGCTGCCGGTGCAACAGGGACAGGTCTTCCAGCGCGACGATGGCGCGCTGCGCCGCCGCGACGTCACCGGGCTGTGCCGGGTCGTCGGCCAGCATGCGCGCCAACCCGTCGGGCGTCACCGGCAGGTTCGACGCAGCGAGCTGCAGCAACGCCCCTTCGGCCCCGGCCGCTTGCGCGAGCGTTAGCAGCTCTTCGAGGAAGACGTTGCGCGCGATCAGCAGTTGCGCCGCGTGCAAGCTGTCGTCGAGCTGCCCTTTCGTTCGCGCGGGGTCGACAGGCACATCCTTGAGGAGATCCTTCAGCTTGCGCGACACATGCGGCAGCCGGCCCCGGCCGCCACGCAGCAGCGCGTCGAGGAACTCGAGCATGCGCGGGTGGCCGCCGATCAGACGCAGCACGCGCGACAGCTCATCGGACTGCAGGCCGTGCAGCGCGGGCAGGCGCAGCACCAGCTTGCGCACCTCGGCGGCGCTGAGCGCGCCGAGGGTCACGCGCTGCAGCCAGCCATCGGCGCCCGGCACCGGGTAACGGCAGGTGACGAGCAACCGGCCGTGCCGCGCGTGGATCGCCAGTTCCGCCAGCGCCGCGTCCACGTCGGGGTCAAGGAAGTCGCTGCCGCCTTGGCTGAGGTTCTGCTCGAAGTCGTCGAGCACCAGCAGCACCGGCTGTTCGTTCAGCGCCTTGTGGACGAGGCGGATGCGCTCGGGGTCGTCGAGATTCGGCTGCATGAAGCGCTCGCCGAGCTGTTGTGCGCTGGCCCTGTCCGCGTCGCGCAGGGCGGCACCGACCGTGGTGAACGCCTCACCCAAGCTGAAGCGGCCGGCTTGCACGGCCATCATCCAGCCGTCTTCCGCGAGCCTTTGCATCACCCGGCCCGCTAGCGCGCTCTTGCCGACGCCGCCCATGCCGGTGATGACGACCCCGGCGCACGCTGCCGCCGGGTCGCGCAGCGTGCGCAGCGCCTCGCGCAGTTCGCGGCGGCGGCCGATCAGGTCGTCCGTGCGCAGCTGCGGCACCGGGCCGGCGACGGTGTAGACAGGGCGCACCCGCAGCGGCTGACGGTCGGCGCCGAAGTCGGCCAGCGGGGCTTCTTCACCGGCGACGAACAGCGTGGCGCTGGCGTATTCCGGGGGCGTGGCGGCACCTGCCGCAGCGCTGCGCAGCGCCAACTGACGCACGGCTTCGAGCTCCTGGCGCGCCAGCGCCAGAGCGCGGCTCGGCCGCAGATGCTCGCCCCGCGTCAGGTGGGCATAGAACGCGCGGGCCAGCGCGGTGGCATAGCCATCGCTGACGGCGGTCTGCATCGCCAGCACCGCCGGCACGCCGGCGCGCAGCAGCGCCGTCGCGAAGCTGGCGGCCGGGCCATCGGCCTGGCCCTCGGGAACGCCGCCGTGGCAGGCGTTCAATAAAACGAGCGGCAGCGGTCGTGTGATGCGTTGCAGGGGCGCCAGCAGCTCGGCCGGCGCCACCTGCACTGCGCGGCCGTCTTCGTCTTCCAACTCGAGTGCGCCCGGGCGGCCGTGGCACGACAGGTGCAGCACGTGGTACGCGTCGTCGGCGAAGGCCTGTGCGATCTGGTCCGGGTGACCGACTTCGAGGATGCGCACTTGCGCGTTGTCTTGCCGGTTCAGCGGCTCGACAGCGTCGAGAATGTTCTGCAGCTCGCGCTCCTGGTCGAGCACGGCCGATGCGCTGTGGCCCTCGTCGGGCGCGCCGACGGCCACCAGCAGCTTCAGCGGGCCGGCCAGCGGCGCACGCGCGGTGGCGGCAATTCCGAGCGGCCGCCGCCACATCACCACCGCCGGCTGGGTGGCGAGCAGGCGCCCATCGGGCATGCGCAGCGCTTCGAACGGCAGGCCGAGCAGCGATTCGTCAAGCGCCGCGAAGCACACCTCGATGCGCGTGCCGAGCGTGCAGGCGTCGATCATTGCCTGCAGCGCTTCGCCGCTGCCTGCCGGCAGGCACAGCGCGCACAGCGCACGGCCGAGCTCGGCCATCTGCGCCTCGCTCGCACTGCGCTCGGCGGCGGCGCGGTCACGCATGGCGCCGCTGCCGAAGCCGCGCAGGAATGCGGCCCGCGCGCCCGCCAGTCCAGCCGGCAGCTGCGGGTGCAGGGTGCTGCCGAGCAAGCGTTCGCCGCAGCGCACGTCGGCCTGAACGGCGCCACCGGCGGCGGTCTGCAGCGTGATCAGCACGCGCTCGGCCGTGCCGCGCTCAGGCGACGGGGCCGAGGCCGGACGGGCGCCGCGGCCGCGCAGCGCGTCGGCGATCGCATCCACCTCGTCGATGCGCCGGCGCAGCAGCGGTGCCAGCAGCGGCGGCACGTCGACATCGTCACCGAAGGTCAGTGGGATCAGCACCTGTCCGTGCTCGATGCGCGCGAAGGTCAGGGCACTCCACTCGGCCTGCACCCAGCGGCTGTCGGTGGCACTCGCAGAAAAGACGATCAAGCCGGCGTCGGCCTCGGCGAGGCCCTGGTTGATCTTCGCGACGATGTCGTCGCCGGGCGCGATCTCCCACTTGTCGACCCAAGGCTCGAAGCCACGCGACTGCAGTGCCGCCGCAAGCGCCAGCACCGCGGGCTTGTCTTTCGAGGAATGGCTGATGAATACGCGCACGACCGACCCCCTGAGCGGCTTCGTTCGCCCGGAAGCCTGATCGCATTGTGTCCGCGTCGCGGCGCAAAGCAATCGTCTTCGCTCGGTCGTCGAATGGTCGCTCGCGACAACCGAGCCGCTTCGATCCTCAACCCGCCGCAACGACGACGATCACCCCGTCCATGTCTTCGTGGCCCGAGCCGCAGAACACGTCGCAGCTGAACTGAAATCGCCCCGCCTTCGTCGGCGTCAGGCGCACGTGGGTGACGCTGTCCGGCACGATGTCGGTGCGCACACCGAGCTCGTGGCAGCTGAAGCCCATGATGACATCGGGCGCGCTGAGCTCGAGCACCACCGTCTCGCCCTGCGCGATGTGGATTTCGTCGGGAACGAAGCTGAACTTCCTGGCGACGACGGCGATGACGCGCTCTTCCGATGCGGCGCCCACCTTGATCGCCACCGCGCCCAGCACAACGGCAGCCGCCGCCGCCAGCGCGCGCCGCCGGTCCGCGTCGAAGCACGTCGTCATGCCTTCACCACCGGCAGTTCATCGATCTTCCAGCCGGCGCCTTTTGCGTCGGGCTCGACCTCGCGGAACCCGAGGCCGCGGTACGGCTGCGCCGGGTCCCAGGCGAGCGGCGCGCGCTTGGGCTGCGAACCGGCCACCGGCAGCGGGAAGATCAGCGACTTCGCCGAGTGGTGCGCGATGTGCCCGGTCATGAAGTGGTGTTCCTGGTGGATGTGGCCGTAGAACACTGTCACGTTGGCATGCGGCAGCAGCAGCTCGACCGCCCGGCTGCCGTCGCGCGTGGCCCAGTCCCACTGCGGGTACAGGTCGAACAGCGGGCGGTGGGTGAAGACGACGATGCGCGCGTCCTTCGGCTGGCGCTTCAAGTCGTCGGCCAGCCAGGCGAGCTGCGCCTCGCCGATGCTCGCCCCGGGATCGGACACGTTGTCGAGCGCGATGAAGTGCACACCCCGGTGGTCGAACGCGTAGTGCGTAGCGCCGAAGAACTCCTGGTAGGCCTCGCCGCGGTCGAGCGATGCGTCGTGCTCGCCGGGCATGAAGCGCACGCTCTTCACCTTCAGCTCGGCGACGATGTCGCGAAACTCCGCCATGCGCTTGCGCCGCTCCTTCGGGTCGTCGGTGGTGTGGGTCAGGTCGCCGGTGAAGACGATGAAGTCGGGCTGCCGCGCCAGCGCATTGACTGCCACCACCGCCTTCTTCAAAGTGCCGCGCGCGTCGGGATTGGGCGCGCCTTCGAAACCCCAGTGGGTGTCGGACAACTGCACGAAGCAGAAATCGTCGGCGCCCGAGGTTGCGCCGGCCAGGCCCGAGGCGAAGACCAGCCCGCCCAGGCCGGCCAGTTGAATGAACTCTCTGCGGTCGAATGTCGGCATCGCGTTTCTCCTGTTGTTGGTGCCATACCGCTGCCGGCGGCCGGATATTCCGCGCAAACTTCGCATCGGGTTCGGGAATAAGTCGGGCACCGAACCGGTAAGCCTTCGAACGAAGGGAAATCCTTGAACGACGACGAGAGCCGGCGCCGCTTCGAACGCGTCGCGCTGCAACATCTGGACGCCGCCTACAACCTGGCACGCTGGCTGACGCGCAACGAGCAGGACGCGCAGGACGTCGTGCAGGAAGCCTACCTGCGCGCGATGCGCTACTTCGGCGGCTTCCGCGGCGAGCACGCACGGCCCTGGCTGCTGACCATCGTGCGCCACACCTGCTATGCCTGGCTGAAGGAAAATCGCAGCAGCGAGCTGCGGCTGAGCGACGACGATGACGCTGCGGCACCCGAAGGCATCGCGCCGGCCTCCGACGAACCGCATGAAGCCGCGCTGCGCAATGCCGACCGCGCGCAGCTCAACCAGGCCATCGCAGCGCTGCCCATCGACTACCGCGAAGTGCTGGTGCTGCGCGAGCTCGAGGACCTGTCGTACAAGGAGATCGCACGCATCGCCGAGATCCCCATCGGCACCGTGATGTCGCGCCTGTCGCGCGCCCGCAGCCTGCTGCGCCTGGCCCTGCAGCCCGGCGCGCGGCCGGCCTTGCGGGCCGTTCCCAACCCGGCTCGGCCTGGAGTGAAACGATGAACGCCGAACGCCCGAGCGCGCAGCAGCTCAACGCCCTGGTCGACGGCGAGCTCGACCTGGTGCGCCAACTCGATCTCGAATCGCGTCTCGAGAGCGACGCCGGCTTGCGGGCCGAGGCGAGCGCCTTGCGGACCTTGAGCCAGAGCGTGCGTGCCCGGGCCGACTACCACACTGCCCCGGCGGCGTTGCGCGAGCGCCTCACGGGTCGGGCTGCCGGCAAGGCGCCGAACCTGCGGCCGCGGCTCGGGCGATGGTGGACCTCCTGGCGCCCGCTTGCGACCTCGTTCGGGTTCGTTGCCTTGTTCGGCTGGGCCATCACCGCCACGCTGCTGCGGCCGTCGCACGACGATCGGTTGCTGCAAGAGGCGGTGGGCAGCCATGTGCGTGCCAGCCTGGCGAACCGCGTCATCGATGTCGCTTCCTCCGACCGCCACGCGGTCAAGCCCTGGTTGTCGGCCAAGCTCGACTTCGCGCCGCCGGTGAAGGACCTGGGCGCCGACGCCGTGCTGATCGGCGGCCGGGTCGACTACCTCGACGGCCATCCGGTCGCGGCCCTGGTGTACCGCCGACGCGCCCACGTGATCGACGTGTTCGTGTGGCCCACGCAAGAGCGCGATGCGGCGATTCGTTTGTTCAGCGAACGCGGCTTCACCGTGGCCCACGGCGTGAAAGCCGGCATGAATCACTGGGCGGTGTCGGACATCAACCGCGACGAATTGTCGGCTCTGCTGGCACGCCAGATGGCGCTGCCCGAGAATGAAGGGAAATGATTCGCGACGAAGTTCAGCCTCTCCCCCGAGTACGGGGGAGAGGGAGCCACGATGTGCCCCCTCTCCCGCTTGCGGGAGAGGGTTGGGGTGAGGGTGCGCGGGGCTTTCGTCGGCCGCCGTCGTGCGAGGCATCGATGACCGTCGCCCACTTCAGGTTCTACGAAGAGCTCAACGACTTCCTCGCGCCGCAGCGGCGCAAGCTGGAGTTCGAGCTGCGTTGTGCCGAGGCAGCGACGGTGAAGAACGCCATCGAGTCGGTGGGGGTGCCGCACACCGAGGTCGAATTGATCGTGGCCAACGGCGAGTCGGTGGACTTCTCGTACCGCGTGCGCGAGGGCGACCGCGTCAGCGTCTATCCGATGTTCGAGGCCTTCGACATCACGCCGCTGCTGCGCGTGCGGCCCGCCGCGCTGCGCGATCCGCGTTTCATCGCAGATGCGCAACTCGGCGCCCTGGCGCGGCGGCTGCGCATGCTGGGCTACGACACCTTGTTCGACAATCATGCTGCCGACGAGGCGATACGGCGCCGCGCCATCGAAGAGTCGCGCACCATCCTCACGCGCGACCGGCAACTGCTGATCTGCCGCGACGTGACGCACGGCTGCTATGTGCACGCGCTGCAGCCCGCTGCGCAACTGCGCGAGGTCGTCGAACGCCTGCAACTCGGCGCGCGCTCGCGCCCGTTCACGCTGTGCCTGTGCTGCAACGCGGGGCTCGAATCGGTCGCGAAAGAGGCGGTGCTGGACAGCCTGCCGCCGTCAGTGGCGCAGCATCGCCACGAGTTCAAGCGCTGCCCGATGTGCGAGCGCGTTTACTGGCAGGGCGACCACTACCAGCGGATGAACGAGATGCTGCGGGGGCTGCTGTCAGGCTCGCCGCAATGACAGTTCGGGCGAGAGTCGCCTCTCAGATCAGAGGCTGAGAGTTTTTCTACCGTCATCCCGGCGAACGCCGGGATCCACTGCCTCGGTCTGAACCAGTGTCGCCAGGGCGCACAGTGGACCCCGTGTCGCGGCACGGGGCAGCGCTTTCGTCGGGATGACGCGGCTGCGGAGAAAAGCTCTCGATCTCTCACTCCTGCGCCGCGCTGCGCAGCGTTTCGACCACCGGCCGGCGCAGCACCTCGCGCAGGCCCCACCATCCCGCGGCCAGCGCCAGCACCGCGCCGGCCACACCGCCTGCCAGCGGCACCAGCGGCGACGCGTTCCAGTTGAACTCGAAGGCATAACGCGCCAGCGCCCAGCCGACCGCCATCGCCGCCAGCGACGCCAGCACACCGGCCAGCGCGCCGACACCCAGCAGCTCGGCGCGTTGCACCTGCGCCAGCAGGCGGCCGCTGGCGCCGAGCGCGCGCATCACCGCGAACTCGCGCGCGCGCGCCTCGCGCGTGGCGGTGACGGCGGCGAACAGCACCACCAGGCCGGCGGCGAGCGTGAAGCCGAACAGGAACTCGACCGCCCGGATCACCTGGTCGAGCACCCGCTGGATCTGCCCGATCGACGCCGACACGTCGATGTTGGTGATGTTCGGGAATCCGCGGCTCAGCGCGTTGTCGAAGCTGGCGCCGTTCGGCGTTGCGGCACTCTGCGGCGCGCGGAACGCGGCGATGTAGGTCAGCGGCATGTCGCCCATCGTCGCGCTCGGAAACATCACGAAGAAGTTGACCCGCATCGAGCTCCAGTCGACCTTGCGCAGGCTGGTGATGCGGCCTTCGACCGGCGCTCCGGCGATGTCGAAGCGCAGCATGTCGCCGAGCTTCAGCCCGAGCGATTGCGCCAGGCCGTCTTCGACGCTCAGGCCGCCCGCCTCCTCGGCCTTCCAGGCGCCGGCGTTGACCTGGTTGTGCGGCGGCAGGGTGGCGCTGTGGCTGATGTTGAACTCGCGGTCGACCAGGCGCTTGGCACGTTCGTCGACCATCAGCTCGGGTGAGACGGTCTTGCCGTTCACCGCCACCAGCCGGCCGCGGATCATCGGGTACCAGTCGTACTGCGCCACGCCGGCCTTGTGCAGGAAGGCCTTGAACGGCTCGCCCTGCTCGGGCTGCACGTTGATGACGAAGCGGTTCGGCGCATCCGGCGGCGTGGCCTGGCGCCAGCTGCTGATGAGGTCGGTGCGCAGCAGCACCAGCAGCACCAGTGCGAGCAGGCCGACGCTCAGCGCCGACACCTGCAGCACCGCGAACGCCGGGCGCGCGGCGATCTGGCGGGTCGCGAGGATCAGCCAGCGCGGCGCACGTGCCTCGGGCACGGCCCGGCGCAGCAGCATCACCGCGACCCAGCTCAAGAGCGCGAACAGCGCGACCGCGCCGGCGAAGCCGCCGACCGCGATCAGCCCGAGCGTCAGGTCGGACGAGACCGCCAGCAGCAGCGCGACAAAACCGAGCGTGCCAGCAGCGAGCACCAGGATAGACGCCGGCTTCAAGGCCCCGACATCGCGCCGGATTACACGCAGCGGCGGCACCCGAGAAAGCTGCAACACCGGAGGCAGGCCGAAGCCCATCAGCAGCGTAAAGCCGACCCCGATGCCGAACAGCCCCGGCCACAAGGTGGCCGCCGGCAAGCCCGCTTCGACCAGGCCGGCGAGCAGCCAGACGAACACGTAGTGCACCGCGAAGCCGAGCGCGACGCCGGCCGCGCTGGCCGCCGCGCCGACCAGCGTGAACTCGACGATGTATTGCAGCGCGATGCTGCGCTGCGGCTGGCCCAGCACGCGCAGCATCGCGCAGGCGTCGAGATGCCGGTCGGCGAAGTCGCGCGATGCGATGCCCACCGCCACCGCCGCGAGCAGCGCGGCCAGCAGCGCGACCAGGTTCAGGAACTTCTCGGCCCGGTCCAGCGTCTGGCGCATCTCGGGCCGGCCCGACGCGAAGGACTCGACGCGGATGCCGCGCAGGCCCTGCGACTTGATCTGCGCGGTGGCCCAGTCGGTGAAGTGGCGCACCGTCTCGTCGCTGCCGTTGAGCGCCGCCACCGCCAGCCGATAGGTGACGCGGCTCGCGGGCTGGACCAGACCGGTCGCGGGCAGGTCGGACTGGTTGAGCATCACGCGCGGCGAGAAGCTCGCGAAGCCGGCGCCGCGGTCGGGCTCGGCGACGATGGACTGCGTGATGCGCAAGCTCGCATCGCCCAGGAGCAGCGCGTCACCGACCTTCAGGTTCAACGCGTCGAGCAGCCCGGGGTCGACCCACACGGTGCCGGCGTCGGGGGCGCGCGCGGCAAAGCTCTCAGAGGTTCCGGGGCCGCCGCTCAGGCGCATCTGGCCGCGCAAGGGGTAAGCCGCGCTGACCGCTTTCACGGCGACCAGGCGGGTCGCGCCGCCCTTGTCGTCGCCGGCCCGGCCCATGCTCGGGAAGGCGGCGGTGGTGGCGACCGTCAGCCCCATCTCGCGCGCCTTGGCGGCGAATGCGGGCGAGGCCGGCTGGTCGCTTGAGATGATGGCGTCGCCGCCGAGCAGCTGGCGCGCGTCGCGGGCCAGGCCGTGGTTGAGGCGGTCGGCGAAGAAGCCGACTGCGCTCAGCGCGGCGACGGCGAGCGTCACCGCCACCATCAACAGCCGCAGCTCACCGGCGCGGAAGTCGCGCGCCAGCTGGCGCCAGGCAAGGTGCCACACCGATGCGGCGCGGGTCGAAGGTGAGGTCATGCACGGACATTACACGGTCTGCACAATTGTCATCCCGGCGAACGCCGGGATCCACTCTGTGCAGACGCGCGGTCAAGCAGCAGTGGATCCCGGCGCGGGCGAAGCCCGGCCTGTCCTGAGCTCGTCGAAGGGCCGGGATGACGTGCCTTCTCAAGTCGCCGGGATGACGTGCCTTCTTACGGCGCGTGCCCTCTTACGGCGCCGGAATGACGTGCCTTCTTACGGCACCGGGATATTCGGCACCGTCGGCACGTTGATGCCGCCGTGCCCCTGCAACAGACCCTGGTGCGCAGGCGCCAGGAACGGGAAGCGCGGCAGGTAGTCCTTGTCGTTGACCTCGACCCCCTTGGCCAGGCCGGCCGCCGGGTTGCCCGCGACGATCAGGCTGATCAACACGCTGTTCACGTTGACCTGGTTGCGGTTCGGCGCAGTGCCGCCGCCGAGACGCCGGCCGTTCGGGAACATCGAGTCGGTCGCCGCATCGAGCGTGATCACGTCACCGGTGGAGCCGTCGGCGATCGGGATCGGCCGGTTCAGGTTGATCGCCTTGATGATGTCGAAACGCGGGCCCTTCAGCGCGGTGACCGAGGCTTGCGGCACACCGAGCGCCTTGTAGATGCCCAGCGCTTCGGCGTCGCGCACCAGCACCGGGTACAGCACGTCGGCGCCGAAGTTCGTCACGTCATGCATCGGGTCGCTGCGCAGGTACAGGGTCTGGCGCTGTGTGCCGACCAGCCCGGCGTCGAACAGCGGCAGCGCGTTGCGGCCCACCTGCACCCAGTCGCCCGAGCCATGCACGCCGGTGATGATGTTGCTGGCGTCGACCGTCTGCACCTTCTGGCGCTTGATGCTCGCATGGACCCGCAGCAGGCTGTCGGTCGAGTTCGGGTTCAGCACGCCGTTGTGCGGGATGCCGTGCGGGAAGATGTCGCTCATCGGCACTTCGAGCGCGATCGAGAAGATGTTGAAGCCGGTGAACACATCCTTGCCCGGCGGACGGCGCGCACCGGGGATGCCGCCGAGGTCGTCGCGGTTCAGGTTGACCAGGTCGAAGATGCCTTTCTCGTCGAGCTGGTAGGGGTCGTCGAACTGGCCTGCGATCACACGGCCGCCGTTCGCGAGCGGGTGGATGAAGGTGTCGACGAAGGGCTGGTCGTACAGGCCGATCTCGCGGCTGTCCGCATTGGCCGAGTCGTAGC
>Ga0209515_10006076_pt1 | contig 15222 bp, 10 predicted proteins | sample Subgroupgradi54m_FD_187454 | JGI IMG/M metagenome (GOLD analysis project Ga0209515, IMG submission 187454) | Subsurface groundwater microbial communities from S. Glens Falls, New York, USA - GMW60B uncontaminated upgradient, 5.4 m (SPAdes)... ...
ATGTTTGAGAAGATATGGGTACATAAAGGCAGGCTTACCAAGGCTCTGCCTTTTATGGTATCAAGGCTAATTATTTTTAGTCAAATTATTTCGCTACAAGTCTAATGGTTTTCATCCTTTTTGTTTTTCCGGTCATCATTTTTTTGTTTTTCGTCAGAATTTTCCGTTTTTACCCCTTGGACTTCACCCTGGGCTTTTCTGGTTTGCTCTATCACTGATTCCAACTTTTTTGAACTGGCCGGATCTGATTTAGACTGGTCCTCAAATTTTTGCTGCTGGTCTTTTAGGGTTTGTTTGAGCTGCTTTTTTTGTGATGGTTGTTTAGCCTCGATTGTGGCTTCATTTAAAGCCTGCTGGTATTGTTTTTTGGCTTCCAGCAGTTTGGGGTTTTGTGGATTATGGGAAAGCTCTAAAAGTTCCTGTCCTCTTTTTTCAATTTTTAATTCCGGTTTGTTGGTAACTTTAGAAACCAAATCATCGGTTAACAGCTTAACCGGATAGAGGCTTTGGCCGGGGTTGGCAGCTTGGGCGATGCTGGTTAAAGTTACAAGTAACACAATTGAGGCCAAGGCTAAGCCAGGCAGGTAGGATTTTTTAGCAAATGGTAAATCATGTTCTACCAGTTGGGTCCGAACATTATTCCAGCCTTCGTATTCCAATGTGGCTGGAATTGTGGTCCTTAAATATAATTTGCGGTATTTTTCTAGTTGATCATCCATTTTCATCTCTCCGTTTCAAAACCTTTTTTGTGTTGGACGTTTTACAGTAGGCTTATTAAGCCTGCTGTAAAATCTCCTTTAATTTTTTTAATGCCCGGTGAGTCCGAACCCTTAATGCCCCTTCTTTTTCTCCCATTGCCTTTGCTACCTCAATAAAACTTAAATCTTCAAAGAATCTGAGGACAATTAAATTTTTATCCTTGTCTCCTAACTTATCCAAAGCCTGATGCAATTTTTCTTGGGTCTCTTTCTCATCAATTTGCCCTAATAGATCCTCATTTGTTGCAGGCTCTTCAACTTGCTCTAAGCTGGAGACCTTCTTTTTGCGCGAGAGATCAATTATCAAATTCCTGGCAATCCGGAATAAAAAGGCTTGGAATGAACCACCGGCTTTAAATGAAAAACTAGGTAAAGCTTTCCAGGCTTTAACAAAGGTTTCCTGACAAAGGTCAGAGGCCGTTTCCTCGTCATAAAGATGGACCCGGCAAAATCTATATATCCGTTTGTAAAAGAGCTGATAAATCTGGCCAAAAGCCTGATTATCCCCGGATTGGGACTTTATAATTAGCTTTTCCAAATCGTCCATGAAGCCCCATTATACCTAATGTAACGGATAGAAACTAAATATGTAACATTTTATAACTTCCTACGTTTTAATTTATGTCATGAAAAAAGAATTGATAATCTTTTCCATCTCGGCATTAATTTTTGTCACTCCGGTTTTGGCCCGGGATCACCAGGAGGGAAGAATTCCAGACGAGAACGATAACCCAAAGATAAACCGCCCGCTGCTTAATAAAATCAAAATTTTAGGTATCAGTACTGCTTCTGCTATACCTGTGCCAACCCCGACCCCAAATTGTAATTTCAAGGAACAGGGGGATTTTCACAAAGATTGTATTGAAGATAAAAACGATTCACACCAGGGCGGGCGGGAGGATAATAATGATCAGGAATTAGGTGACGAGAATGAAGACCACCATTCCCCAGCCCCAACAGTTAGCCCCAAACCAACAGTTAGCCCATCAGCTTCACCATCTGCTACTCCGCCAATTTCATCCGCCAGTTTAACTCCCCTAAACTTTTTGAGTTTAAATATGACAGGAGGGTTTGAAAGACTGTTTGATTCACTGGCCCAATTGTTTTCCTTTTTCTCCCACAAAGGTTAAATTAATTTCATTCTAAATTTTTTGTGTTATGCTAAAAAGATGCAAAAAGGGTTAGCTGGGAATGTTCTATTGATAGGGATAATAATTCTTGCTGTTTTGGCAGGAGGGTTTTTAATAATTAAAAATCCCTGGGGACCAATTTATATCGGACCGTTACCAGCTGTCAGCCCGCCGGGAAAAGCTTGCACTCTTGAAGCCAAAGTTTGCCCTGATGGGAGTTCTGTTGGGAGAACTGGACCAAATTGTGAATTTGCTGTTTGCCCAAGTGGATCAGGTTATACAAACAAACCAAATTCCTCACCCAATCCAAAGGTTTGTCAAACCAATACTGATTGTAGTTTATTAATCTGCAGCGGTTGCTTTAATAAAGATTGGATAAAAACTGCTCCCCCGGAAAACGCCTGTTTACAGTACCAGGGCTTTAATTGTCAATGTATCAACAACAGCTGTACAATAGTTAAGTAATTTATTACTTGCAAATATAACCCGAAAGGGCGTAATGTAGGAGGTAACTTTCTGAGCAGGAGAGTGTCTGCCCTCTACTATGCCGTACGGTGATGGTATTCCTAAAATAAATTGCTACTCTTTGACTGACTTTCATGATTTTGAAAGCTGCCCTTTTAGGTTTTTTGTCCGTCATCACTTGGATCGCAAGTATGATATTGATGAGTCCTCTGCGGTTATTGCTTTAGGAATTTTACTGGACCAATCAATTAAGGGATTCCATAAAGAAAATTGTTATGGTACTAAATCTTCTAAGCGTCTGATTCAACTTGTTAAAGATTCAGAAAATGAGATGAGATTTTTAGTTGCAGAGGCTCAGTACAAAGGCAAGAAGCATTTTTTTGAATCGACAATCCCCTTTTTAACTGAAGATATTGTTACCCAAGCGATCCAAATTTTTACTGATTATTATGTCAAACGAAAAGGAAATATTAGGAAATCTATTGGAGAGGTAGGATTTTGTGAATACCCCATCACTCATGAAGGTGACAACTTTAAATTATGGGGTGGACCTGATTGTTTAGAATTGGGGGATGATGGGATGCCAGAGATTGTGGACTATAAGTCGAGACAAAATTTGGAACCTGGTAAAGCCTATATGGATATGGACATGATGCCCAAAATGTATGTACTGTTATGCAGCCAAAAGTTGTTAAAAATGGGTTATAAAACTGCTAGGTTTGTAGTTAGGTATTGGCAAGATCCACTTGATGAAAGTTTTTATGAGGAGTTTAATATTGAAGCGATGGGCGCGGAGGCATTTTTGTTTAGACAAAAAATTGCCAAGATTGTTGGAGTGACAGAGTTTAAACCTTGCAATAAAAAATTTTGCGCGGCATGTAACTCTGCTAAAAAGCAGGAGTTTTTAAAAGAGTTGGAGCAAAAAGGATTTAAGTTGATGGATGGAGAGGATTTTTTGGAAGAGTCATCAGTCGTCAGTCTTCAGCCGTCAGATAATTTGCCATTTTAATTTTTAGCAGTACTAGCTGTGGCTAAAATTTCAGATTGGTTTTTCATCTCATCTAAAATTTTTTGCTTTGCTACGCCTCCTAAGAATGATGGTTGGCCGTAGTTTTGGATGAGTAAAGGTAGATACTCAACATCAACTAATTTTTTGTTGAAAAATAGATATCTACCAATTACCCCTTCTTTAGTTTTTTGGCTCCATTCCTGGTCAAAAATGGTATTTCCAAGAGCATAAGTGATCAGTTTGTCGTGATAAAATTCCACTGGTTGGATCCAATGGGGATGGTTGCCAATAACTAAATCAGCGCCGCAATCAATTGTTAAATGTCCTAAAGATTTTTGGCTTTCATCTGGTTGGGAACGATACTCTACTCCCCAGTGATATTGGACTATGACCACATCAACTTTAGGTTTAACATCTTTAATCTCAGAACAAATTTTTGTTTCATCAGCTTGAGAAACGCCGGCAAATTTACCGATATCGTTATATCCCAAAAAGGCAAACTTTACACCCTTGACTTCTTTGATATTTGGTCCACTAATTCCGGTCACAGCAATATGGTTTTGTTCTAATAGTTTTTTAGTGTCTTCAACTGGGGTAGGACCATAATTTCCAGCATGGTTATTGGCCAGACTGACAACATCAACCCCGGCTGAAAGTAAACCCTGGAGGTGGCGGACATCCCCGCAAAAAGTCATGCCTTCGTTGGTCGGTTTGCAATTTTGCATTAAGGGAGTTTCCAGATTAATAAATGTGATATCCGCGCCTTTGAGGGTCTCAGCGATTTTTTTAAAGGCCCAGCTAAAATCATTTTTTTGGACTGCAATTAAATTTGTTACTCTAGCTAGAATAATGTCACCAGTGGCGATTAAAGTTACTGTTTGGCCAGGGTTTAATTTTTGGGTCCAGCTGTGGTTAGTAGAAAAGATGGTGTTTAAGGTTAAGTTTGGCCAGGGAGTGGAGTCTGGTAAGGTTAGGGTATTTGGGGAATTTAGGGGGAGACCACGAGGAGAGTTAAATATTAATTGGATAGTGTATAAAAAAATTAAAAATACCAGACTTAAAAGTAAAACTTTTGTCATCTTAGTTGATCCTAATCAGTATTATCGCATACAATGCGCAAGATTATGGTTAACTTCAAAATTATTGCCAAGGATGGAAAAGCCCGGGCTGGGGTGTTAAAAACCGCCCATGGTGAGGTTAAAACTCCAGTCTTTATGCCAGTGGGGACTCAGGCCTCAGTTAAGGCTTTGGCGCCTGATGACCTAAAAACTGCAGGTGCCCAAATTATTCTGGGTAATACTTATCATCTTTATTTGCGTCCGGGCAGCAAATTAGTCAAAAAAATGGGCGGGCTGCATAAATTCATGAATTGGGATGGCCCAATCCTGACTGATTCCGGCGGTTTCCAGGCTTTCTCACTGGGAGCAATGATCGCCCATGACGTACGCAAAGTTCCTGGTAAAAAGGTTTATTTAGAAAAAGAGAAAAAAGTAGTCAAAAGAGTAAAACTCCTGAGTAAAATTACAGACGAAGGGGTGCAGTTTACCTCCCATTTAGACGGATCAAAACATCTATTAACTCCGGAAAAATCAATTGAGGTCCAACTTGATCTGGGGTCGGATATTGTTTTGGTTTTGGATGAGCTTTTATCGCCCATGCATGGCAAACGTTATGTTAAAAAATCTTTGGAAAGGACTCATGATTGGGGACTAAGAAGTAAAAAATATTTTGACAATAATTTAGCTAAATCAACCAACCCTGATGCCCAGCTGTTTGGAATTGTCCAGGGTGTTTATGACCAAAAAATTAGGGAGGAGGAAGCCAAATGGGTGGTTGACCAGGGATTTGAGGGTGTGTCTATCGGTGGATCATTTGGAACCAGTAAGTACTGGGGCGCTGAAGAGATGGATTGGGCTGCGCCAAAAGCAATTTACCAAACAATGGATTGGGTAGTACCAAACCTGACGGAGCAGTTGCCAAAGCACATTTTAGGAATTGGTGAGGTGCAGGATTTTTTTGAGTGTGTAGAACGGGGAATTGATATGTTTGATTGTGTGGCACCAACCAGAAGGGCCAGGAATGGGTCGTTTTATATCCAACCCAAAAATGGGGGAAATGTCAAAAACAAATTTGTTCTTTCTATTCAAAGAGCAGAGTTTATTGACGACTCAAGACCAATAGACCCGGGCTGTAAATGTTTCAGCTGCCAAAACTTTTCCCGTTCTTACTTAAGACACCTGTATCTTAGCGGAGAGATTTTATACCACCGCCTGGCTACCATCCACAACGTCTTTTTTATCACTAATTTGATGGGGCAAATCAGGGAGGCAATTTTAGACAAGAAGCTTAACAAACTAAAACAAAAATGGTTAGAATAAAAGTAGATGTTAAAACTGCCCCTTTCAGATAAAGGTGTGATGAGGATCTTATCGTTATTAATAGTGGTGACTGCGATTGGAATAATCTCATTTTTATTGATCTCTAGCACAGGCCCTTTTAGCGGAATATTTAATAAATTATTTTCCAAATCTTCTTCATACGCTGCGGAGGTAATTCCTTCAACCTGTCCCGATTCATTGCAAGCTAGAATAAATGCCGCAGCTGTGGGTTCAACGGTTACCCTCAACCAAAACTGTGTTTATCGGGAAGAGGTGACGGTTAATAAATCATTAATCTTAGATGGTGGTAATATTGCCCAAATCAGAGGCTCCGATATTTGGGACAACTCGGTGTGGGTCCAGCAGGGAGGTACATGGGTGAGTAACAAGACCGTGCCTTTAACCAACAATAACTCCTGGGGAGCGGTCAATTTTAATGGGGGAGACGGCCGGTGCTTAAAGGAAGAATGTTTATATCCTGTGCAAGTGTTTATAGATGGGGCCAAATCCAAATTGGTCTTAAGAACCACTCCCGGCCCTGGCCAATTCTCGGTTGACTCAAACTTTAACATCCCGGGGACACCGGCACCTATTACCCCACCGCATATTATCTTAGGTGGTAGCCCTATTGGGCATATTGTTGAAGTCACTACCAGGAAGCATTGGATCATATCCTCACTTCAACCAACAGATACGTTGACGGTAAAAAACTTTACTATGAAACATGCTGGAGGCAATGCCCAAGATGGGGCGCTTGGGCTTAATTGGTGCAGCCGATGCCAGCCCACAACTGGACAGGTAATTATCCAAAACAATGACCTTACTTATGCTCATGGTGAGAATGTGGATATCTATTCAAATACCAAGCTTATCAATAACGATATCCACAGCGGAGAGGATTTTGGTTTTGCCGGTGGAAACTTAAATGGTAATAATCCTAGTGGGGGTGTTTTAATCCAAGGCAACAAACTACATGATAATAATACTGAGGATACCTATAACATGAATTGGGGAGCAGGAGGTGAGAAAACGACTTTAAATACAGGTTTACTGACCTTCAACTTCAATGAAGTTTATGGAAATCACGGTCCTGGACTTTGGTGTGATATCTCCTGTCGCAACGTAACCTATTCAAATAATATAGTCCACGATAATATAGCATCAGGAATCATGTATGAGATCTCTGATGGTGGAAAAATTTTTGGCAATAAAGTTTGGAACAACGGAATTGACTCATCAGGTTATGGTTGGGGACCGGGAATTTTGCTTTCCAGCTCCGCAAATACTGAGGTTTATAATAATGTTGTCGCTTGGAATGCTGACGGAATATCTGTTATCTCCCAGCAGCGTTGTCCTACAGTTACACCAGACTGCCCGGACTGGTGGAATAAATCAATCGGCAACTATATTCATGACAATAGTATTATTAAAAACGCCAAGAATACCGGCGGTTACTGGGATAACCTGGCGCTGGCCTGGCTGCAGGATGGCAATGGAGTAATGTCTATCCCGGCATCAAACAATCGCGGGGCAAACAATAAATATTGGTATGACCAACCAGAGTCATTTTTTAGTACAATCAACAGCCCGCAGTTTGCTTGGTCAACTGATCCAGCCCATACGACTTATTTTAGTTTAGTCGATTTTAATGCCACACCCGGTGAAAAAGGTGGGAGGTATCTTACCAATACAGAAAAAGACACAATCCTAGCCCAAAATTTAATGCCTAATTGTCCCACCTGTGTAATACCAAGCCCAACCTCAACGCCTTCTCCGACACCCTCAGCTACCCCAACTTGTTCCAAGGGGCCATTGGGAGATATAGATTGTAATGGGATAGTTAATCTATTTGATTATTCTATATTAGTGACTAATTTTGGTAAAACAGTACCTGCAAATACCCAAGGGGATTTAGACGGTAATGGGATAGTTAATCTATTTGATTATTCTGTATTGGTGACTAATTTTGGGAAGTAAATTCTAATTTTTTTGGGCATACAAATTTGAGTGTTGACAGAGGCTCAGATTACCGATATACTTACCCACAACTGAATATGAAATCGGTAGGCATACAAATGCTATGGTATGCTTGCCTTTTTTGATGTTATAACAAGGCCTATAATCAAAAAAGACTGAACTTGATTATCACCCTTGCTAAAAAGCGATTTCCGGAAAGTATAATCTTTTATGCAAGCAGCAGCCAGCAATATTAACGGACGTGTCTACTGGGGAAAAAACGCAGCCTCCCTTTTGGAGTTAGAACAGCTTGATTTAGTCCACCTGCAAAAAACTTCTTATCAACTATTTCTAAAAACTGGTATCGGCGAACTTATCAAAGAGGTAACTCCGGTGACAGACTTTACCGGTAAAAATTGGCAGCTTGAATTGGGCGAATATTTTTTTGGTAATCCCCGATTTAACCCTGAGCAATGTAGTCAGAAAGGTGTGTCTTATGATGCCCCGCTGCGGGTTAAAGTCCAGCTGGAAAATCTCCAAACCCACGAGCTTTACAAAGGCGAAGCCTTTTTAGGCGATATCCCCCAAATGACTCCCAAAGGAACCTTCATTATTAATGGAGTTGAAAGAGTAATAATCAACCAAATCGTCCGTTCGCCGGGCGTATTTTTTTCTCGGAGTGAAGATCCGACCACCGGCAGAGCACTTTATGGGGCCGAGCTTCGGCCTGCCCATGGTTCATGGTTGGAGTTTTCAATTTCAAAATCAGATGTTTTGACTGTAAAAATTGACCGCCGGCGGAAATTTGCGGCTACCACCCTGCTTAGGGCTTTGGGCTTTTCCGAGGATGAAATTTGGGAGGCCTTTAAAGATGTTGACACCAATGAAGATCACCGGTATTTAGATTCTACCTTTGCCAAGGATTTAACCAAAGACCAAAATGAAGCGCTTTTAGAGATATTTCGCAAGATGCGTCCCGGTGATCCAATCCAGTTGGAAACTTCCAAAGCTTTACTCCAAAATATGTTTTTCAACTCCCGCCGGTATAACTTAACCCGGGTGGGAAGGTTTAAAATCAATAAAAGATTGGGTTTAGAGATCCCCAACACTCCGGTAAATTGGGTTTTAACCAAAGAAGATATTATCGCCACTTTAAAATATATGATTGGTTTGGCCAATGGCAAAGGCCGGGTTGATGATATTGACCATCTGAGCAACCGCAGAGTCAGAATGGTGGGGGAGCTGGTGGCCCAAAACGCTTTTTGGGTTGGTTTGCAAAGGTTGGAAAGGGTAATTAAGGAGAGGATGAGCCTTCTGGCAGTTGACCAGGAGATTACAGCCGCCGGGTTAGTTAATGCCAGGCCAATGATTGCCGCGATCAATGAATTTTTCCGTTCTTCCCAGCTGTCACAGATTTTAGACCAAACCAATCCCCTGGCCGAGGTTGACCATTTAAGAAGGTTATCCGTGACTGGTGCCGGAGGTATCTCCCGGGATCGGGCCAGTTTTTCTATCCGTGACATTAACCACTCGCAATATGGCCGGATTGATCCTGTCCGCTCACCTGAGGGGCAAAACATAGGTTTGGTGACATATTTGGCACTCTATGCCCAAATTAATGAATACGGCTTCTTAGAAACACCTTACCGGAAAGTCCTGCAGCAAGGCGGTAAGTCTAAAGTGACAGACGATATTATTTATTTGACTGCTGATGATGAAGAGGACATGCACGTCACTGAGTCGACGATTTTAATCGATGACAAAGGGTTTATCGCTCAAAAGAGGGTGCCGGTCAGGTACCAGGGCAGCTTTTTTGAAACCGACGCTAAAAACATTAATTTAATCGATGTTTCTCCCCAACAAATTGTCGGGACTTCCGCCGCCCTGATCCCATTTTTAGCCCATGATGATGCCAACAGAGCCTTAATGGGTACCCACATGCAGTGCCAGGCCGTACCGCTATTGCTGCCCCAAACTCCGCTGATCGGGACGGGAATGGAAAAAGCTATCGCCGATAATATGGCCCGAGTTGTCCGGGCTCCATTTGACGGGACTGTGTCTTTTGTGGATGGGGAAAAGGTCGCCATCGAGGGCAAAGAGGGTAAGCAGGAATTTAAAGTCAATAAATTTGTTAACTCCCCACAGATGACCTGTTATTCGCAAAAACCAGCAGTCAAGCCCGGGCAAAAAGTCAAAAAAGGCGATCTGCTGATTGAAGGCACTTCCACGAGTAATGGGGAGCTAGCCCTTGGGCAAAACCTGATTGTGGCTTATATGAGCTATGAAGGGTATGAATATGAAGACGCGCTAATTATCTCTGACCGCTTGATAAAAGAGGATCTTCTGAGCTCAATCCATATTGAGGAATATTCAGTGGATGTGGTGGAAACCAAACTGGGGCCAGAAGAGGTGACCAATGATATCCCCAATGTTGGTGAAGAGATGCTGGCCCAGCTTGATGAAAGAGGCATTATCCGGATTGGGGCAGAGGTTGGGCCGAGTGATATTTTGGTGGGTAAAGTCCAGCCTAAAGGTGAAACTGAACTGACTGCCGAAGAGAGATTACTGCGGGCAATCTTTGGGGAAAAGGCCAAGGATGTGCGGGACACCTCTCTTAGAATGCCCCATGGTGAGAGGGGAACGGTCATTGAAGTCCAGATCCTCTCGCGCGAGGCCGGAGATGATTTAGGAGCTGGAGTAATTGAGCGGATTAAAGTTAAAGTCGCCCAACTTCGCAAAATCACCGCAGGGGATAAGCTGGCCGGAAGACATGGAAACAAAGGTGTCATCTCCAAGATTCTGCCGCAATATGAGATGCCTTATTTAAAAGATGGGACACCGGTTGATTTAATTATCCGCCCAACTGGTGTACTCAATCGTATGAATTTGGGCCAGTTATTGGAGGTCCATTTAGGGTTTGCGGCCAAAAAGCTCGGGTTTAGGGTTGCGGCCCCGGTTTTTGAAAAGATCCCTGAGGATATTTTGTTTGGCCAACTCAAGCAAGCGGGTTTGCCGGTGAGCGGAAAATCCAGATTAATTGACGGCCGGACTGGGGTAGAGTTTGACCAGGATGTGGTGGTTGGATGTGCTTACTTTTTGAAATTAATTCACATGGTAGAGGATAAACAGCACGCCAGGTCAACCGGCCCATACTCGCTGGTAACCCAACAGCCTTTGGGCGGAAAAGCCCAAATGGGAGGCCAAAGGTTAGGGGAGATGGAGGTTTGGGCGCTGGAAGCGTATGGGGCGGCCAATATTTTACAGGAGATGTTGACTCTTAAGTCTGATGATGTGGTGGGACGGGCCAAAGCTTTTGAGGCGATTGTCAAAGGCACAGAGATTCCTCAAGCCTTGATCCCAGAGTCTTTCAAAGTGCTGGGCAAAGAGTTACAATCGCTGGGTATCTCCGTTGAACCGCAAAATGTACAGATAGTCACTGCTGCTCCAGCTATTATCGATGACCAAACTGCTTCCCCCGCTGCAAGCTTAACTGATGATATGGGAGCTGTTGTCGTTGATGATACTGATGATTTGTCAGGCATGACTGTCTCAGGTAACCCGTCTGATGTGGTGGATGCAGCAGGTGATACCCTGGAAGAGGTAAAAAAAGAGCTGGGAGCAGAAGAGGTTTTACCTGAGGATGAAGCTGCTGTGATGGAGATCGAAGAACCAAAGCCAGAGGATTTAGATAAAATTGAGAAAGGAGAAGAGGAATAAGTTAAAATATGGATCCAAGTTTAATTGATTTCGAAAGTTTAAAAGTCTCAATTGCCTCGCCTGAGGTTATCAGGGGATGGAGTTTTGGTGAGGTGACCAAGCCTGAAACTATTAATTATCGGACCTTAAAAGCCGAAAAAGATGGTCTCTTTGCCGAGAATATTTTTGGCCCAACCAAAGACTTTGAATGTTACTGCGGCAAATACAAAAGAATCCGTTATCGGGGTGTCATTTGTGATAAATGTGGTGTTGAGGTTACCCAGTCTAAAGTCCGACGCGAGCGGATGGGCCATATTGGTTTGGCTACACCTGTAGCCCATATATGGTTTGTTAAAGGCGCACCATCTAAATTATCCTTGATTTTGGACCTGACGATGAAAAATCTGGAAGCGGTGATCTACTTTGCTTCTTATTTAGTGATTGAAGTTGATTCGGATAAAAAGACTAAGGCGTTAGAGGAGCTGCAAAAACAGCTGGAGGAAAAACAGGAAGAGTCAAAGAAAAACTTGGACAAGGCCTTGATTGAAGCAGAAAAAGCTTTAAATGCGGAAATTAAGGAATTTAAAGCCAAAACCAAAGGTAATGCAGAGAAAACTGAACTGGCGGTATCAGATATGGGTTTGCAGCAAAGACAAGGGGCAGCTAAACTGCGGGAGCAAAACCAGGTTGAGCAATCTCAACTGGAAGAGATCTACAAAACTGTGTCGGATTTAGTTAAATCAGTGGTGCCAATGAGACTGCTCTCGGAAGATGAGTTCTATAAATTAGAGGATTATAATGTGGCCGATTTTCTGCGGGTAGGAATGGGGGCTGAAGCCTTACTGGAGGTTTTGGAAAAAACTGATCTGGATAAACTGGCAGCAGAGCTGCGTGAAGAGGTGGCTAAATCCTCGGGCCAAAGGCACATCAAAGCGACAAAAAGATTAAGGCTGGTTGAAGGGATGAGGCTCAATAAGATTAAACCCGCCTGGATGGTACTAACTACCCTGCCAGTGCTGCCGCCTGACCTTAGGCCCATGGTCCAGCTTCCGGGGGGCAGATTCGCCACCTCTGACCTAAATGATTTATACCGCCGGGTAATAAACCGCAACAACCGTTTAAAAAGATTGATTGAGCTGGGGGCGCCGGAGATTATTTTAAGAAATGAAAAAAGAATGCTCCAGGAAGCAGTTGATTCTTTGATTGATACTACCGGTAGGACTACCAGAAGAACTGGGGCGCACCAGTTAAGGTCGCTGTCGGACATGCTGCGCGGGAAACAGGGTAGGTTTAGGCAAAATCTGCTGGGAAAAAGGGTTGATTATTCTGGCCGATCTGTTATTATCGTTGGTCCTAAGCTAAAACTTCACCAAGTCGGACTGCCAAAAGAGATGGCTCTGGAGATGTTTAAACCATTTGTTCTAAGAGAGTTGATTATGCGGGGGTTGGCTTCTAATGTTAAAGGTGCCAAGAATGTGTTGGAATACAGACCGCCAGAAGTGTGGGATATCTTAGAAGAGGTAATTAAAAATCACCCTATCTTAATTAACCGGGCACCAACTCTGCACCGGCTGGGTATCCAAGCTTTTTTTCCAATCTTAATTGATGGTAGCGCAATCCAAATTCATCCTTGTATCTGTGCCGGGTTTAATGCGGATTTTGATGGAGACCAAATGGCGATCCATGTACCGCTGTCGGAAAAAGCCAAAGCCGAAGCCGCAAGCTTAATGATGGCTAAGGAAAATATTTTAAGGCCCTCAGATTCATCCCCAGTCAATGTGCCCAACAAAGAGATGGCGATTGGGACTTACTATGTGACTTCAGTTGATTTGACAAAGGAACCCCAAGATAAGGGTACCTTGCCTTCTAACGGAGGTAAAGTTTATTCCAAAGAAGAGGCGATTTTAGCCTATCAAACAGATAAATTGCCGCTGAGGCAACTGATTAAATGCCATATTAACTCGCAAATTGTCGAGACTACGGTTGGAAGATTGATGTTTAATATCTTTTTGCCGGAGAGTACCGGTTTTGTTAATGAACCAGTCAGCGGAAATTCGATCAGGAAAATCGTCATGGACGCTTTCAAAACCTATGACCGGGAAGTGGTGGCAAAATTAATTGATGATATTAAGGATTTTGGTTTTTGGGGCGCAACTTTGTCCGGTGTTTCAATCTCGATTCCAGATAATAAAATCTTGCCAAATAAGGCTGAGATAATTGCCCAGGGTGATAAAGAGATTGCCGAGGTCGAAGACAATTTAGCCAAGGGACTTATTACCAATGAAGAGCGCCGGGCTTTGGCCCAGGAGGTTTGGACCAGAATTGGAGATGAGATCGTGAAAAAAACTTTGGCCGCAATTGAACCGCAAAACCCAATCCAGATCATTATGAAATCAGGCGGAGCCCGGGCGACAACTGCCCAGATTGCCCAGACTTCCGGGATGAGAGGGTTTTCCGTTGATCCTACCGGTAAAATTGTGGAACTTCCGACTAAATCCAATTACCGTGAAGGCTTGGGGGTGTTTGAATACTTTACCTCCTGCAGGGGAGCCCGCAAGGGTGTGGCAGATAAAGCTTTGAGGACTGCGGATGCGGGTTATTTGACCAGAAGGTTGGTGGATGTTTCCCATGATGTGATTGTCCGAATGGAAGAGTGCGGGACAGAAAATGGCTTGAACTTGCCGGTTTTTGTGGATAATCAGATGGCCAATAGTTCAAGATTTATCGGCCGCAAGATTATCGGTAAGTTAGTCAGCCCCAAAACTAAAAAAGTGATTGTGCCTGAAGGAGGATTTATTGAGGAAGCAGAGCTGCAAGAGATTATTGTATCAGGGGTTGAAGAGATTATGATTCGTTCACCTTTGACTTGCGGGGCAAGGGTGGGGATTTGTGCCAATTGTTATGGTTTAGACCTTTCTAACCGAAAAATAGTAGGGATGGGAACTCCAGTTGGGGTGGTGGCTGCCCAAGCCATTGGTGAACCTGGAACGCAGCTATCAATGAGAACTTTCCACACCGGGGGGGTTGTCGGACTGGATATTACCCAGGGTTTGCCCCGGGTTGAGGAGTTATTTGAGGCCAGAACCCCTAAAACTACCGCCCCAATCTCGGAGATTGCCGGCAAAGTTACTATTACTGAAACTGATGAGGGACGGGTGGTTAGGGTTAGAACCACGACTAAGCCACACGAAGAACGGGAATATCTGATCCCTGCCACAATTGATTTACAGGTTGAAGAAGGAGAATTGATTGGAGCAGGGACACCTCTGGCTTCCGGTCATTTGGATATCTCAGAAGTCTTGCGAGTCAAAGGTTTGCGCGAGGCCCAAAGATATATTATTGAACAAGCCCGCGGGGTTTATGAGTCCCAGGGTGTGCAGCTGAATGAAAAACACTTTGAGGTTATTGTCAGAAAGATGTCTGATAAGGTCAGGATTGAAACTCAAGGCGATACAATTTTGCTGCCGGGTGAGGTGGTTGACCGCAACCGCTTTGAAGAGGAAAATACCAGGGTTTTGGCAGAAGGTGGGGAACCAACCTCAGCAATCGTCGTTGTTTTGGGAATTACCAGGGCATCTTTGCAAACTGAAAGCTTCCTGTCAGCTGCTTCCTTCCAGGAAACAACTACGGTTTTGGCTGAAGCTGCAGCCTCGGGAAAAGTTGATCGTTTAGTCGGACTTAAAGAAAATGTTATTATCGGAAGATTAATCCCAACCAGTCCCGAACGGGCTAGGCGTATTGACTCATGAGTAATTCACCTTTTCTACGATTCATCTCCTCAGGAAAAAATCACCTAAATTTTGGTTGGTTTTAACTTCTTTAAGATCTCA
>Ga0209515_10006078_pt1 | contig 15218 bp, 12 predicted proteins | sample Subgroupgradi54m_FD_187454 | JGI IMG/M metagenome (GOLD analysis project Ga0209515, IMG submission 187454) | Subsurface groundwater microbial communities from S. Glens Falls, New York, USA - GMW60B uncontaminated upgradient, 5.4 m (SPAdes)... ...
GGGTTCTGAAGGTTATAATGCACGACATCACTAGGCAAAGCCTGCCAACGTAAATCAATACCGTTTGCCTGCAAAATGGGGTTTGCAGTACCGTTGTTAATTCCTCCAACTCCAATGATCGGTTTATCAGGCAATAACTGCTTAAGTTGTCTCACAGTTCCTAAACCAATTGGTCGCAAAGCCTCTCCCGCCAGTCCAGCCAGTCCACCACCGAAGCTGATTGCTTGGTCACCTCTTTCATCAAGGTAAAATGCGTTGGGAAAGGTATTAATTCCGGTAATAACTTTCACGACATTTGAGGGGCGGATAACGTCAGCAATTTTTTGAAGTAATGCTGGATCAGAATATGGTGATAATTTAGCTGAAGTCCAAAAATCGATTCCAATTTCCTGCTCGATCAGCCTTAAGATTTCACCGGTAATATCAACATCAAAACAGGCGATACTTTTTTGTTTACCATCTACTCCCCAAACATTGGGACAGGCCAGATTTAATTCCTGACCATCGGCTCCACTTTTTCTCACCATCTCAGCAAGTCGGGCATACTGATAAGGCGAAAAGCCGGCGATACTCACAATTAAGGGTTTGTTTTTATTATGGGCAATAGCAACCATCTCAGGAAGGTTTTTTTGAAAATATTCTAAACCCCCGTTGGGTAATCCTAGGGAGTTTAAGGAGAACCGACCATCTGGATCATGGTAATAGGTATTGCCTTGATTTCCCAATCTGGGTTCAACTGTAACCGAACCGACGACTACTGCAGAACTATTAGAGTTGGCGATGGTTCGAACATCGGAAACAGTTTTAATCGCTCCGGCCGCCACCATTACTTGGTGCTCCAGTTGTAAACCAGCTAGATTAACTGGTCCCCAGTCTATTTCAATTGCCATTTTTATCACCTCCATCCTATCACAATCGTGATATACTCCAGATCATGCCCCGCTTTATTTAAGTTGTGAATTTAACGACACTGATTGTCGTCAATTTAGCTAGTCTGCCTTCTTAGTGTTACTTTTAATCTGCCAATGCCCACCAAAAAGATGAGCTTTAGAGAGATTAAAAATGAACTGGAAAAACTTGGGCTTTCCGAAAGCCAAGCCTTAATTTATCTCCTTTTGGTCCAATATGGAGAGTTAAGAATCCAAGAGATTACCAATTTAACCCAAGTTCCCCGAAGTTCAGTTTATGAAAGTTTAGAAGTGCTAACTGAGTTAGGATTAATTGAGAAGATAATTGAGGATAAGTTTATTAAAATAAAACCATATCCTTTAGGCTCCATCAGACATGGGTTAAATGAAAAATTAATAAAATTAAAAACCCAGATGGATAAACTGGAAACTTTGGAAAAGGCAATTACTTTTCTGCCAAGCCCTAAATCCCCAAATTCAACAATAGTTCGTTATTACAAAGGTACTTCAGGAGCCCGTCAATTGTTATGGAATACACTGAAAGCCAAAAGTACGGTTTGTGTTTATAGTGAATGGGGCAGGGGCAGATATGTCGGAATTAATTTTTATAAAAACTTTGTTGCTGAATCAAAACTAAGACAATTAAAAGAAAAAGTTTTGGTCAACCCTCATAACCGGGTTTTAGAATCGATCCAAAAATATTCCGGATCTGGCACATCCCGAACTGCTATCGAGGATATTCATGCGGTCAGCGAGGAAGATATGTTTATTAAAGGTGAAACATTTATTTATGACAATATTTATGCGGTAGTTTATTTGCAAGATGAAGAGATTAACGGTTTTGAAATTGAAAGTGACAATTTTGCTCAATCACAAAGGTCAATTTTTGAAACTTTGTGGGCACTTGCGAAGCCAATTTCTCAGTTTGTTTAGCTTTAATCTTGTTTGCAGATCTGTTAAACTTTGACCCATGGTAAAGGAGCTGCTGGCGGATTTTAGAATCTTTCTGTCCTTAATCTTAATTTCTATTCTTTTAATCTTTTTTGATAACGCTAACTTTTTATATTTTCCCAAGGGTTTAGTGCAAACTGTAACTTCTCCGATCCAATATGGTTTGTATAAATCTGCTAACTCCTTTGGCAAACAATTTAGCTTTGTTTTTTTAGTCAGGCGGACAGCTCAGGAAAAGAAGGCTTTGGAAGAGCAGCTAGCCTCAGCTTTATCGGAAAATGCCCAACTGAGGCAGAAACTGGCCGAAACCCAGGCTTTTGCCCAGCAGGAGCAGGCGCTTAATCCGCAAACATTTAAAACTATTGCCGCCCGACCAATTGGCATTTCCCGCTACCTATTTATTGATAAAGGTTTGGATGATGGTTTGAAAGTCAGCCAAACTGTAATTTATAAAGATACGATTATTGGTAGGCTTGCTTTTGTTGACTCTAAAAAAAGCGCGGTTTTACTGACCTCAGACCCAGATTCAAAGATTGCGGCTTTTTCTTCCAGTGCCGATGGCAAAGCCAAAGGGGTTTTGGCTGGGGAGTTTGGTTCGCAGATGTTGATGGATAAGATCTTACATGAGGAAAAAATTAAAGTTGGGGATTTGGTTTATTCTGAGGGCAGCGAGATTGAAATTCCCCGGGGTTTGGTTTTAGGGCAGGTGAGTGAGGTCCTAAACCGCGATAATGAAGTTTTTAAACAAGCCAAAGTTAAGCAAATCTTTCAGGTGACGGATTTGGATTTGGTGTTTGTAATTGTCAATTAGTAACTAGAGCCTAGTATATTAGAGCCTAGTAATAACGTTTACCTAGGCTCTAAGCTCTAATAACTAGTAACCAAAATGAAAATATTTATCTTTTTACTCATCATGACCGCCCTCCTGCAATCATCTTTTATCCCTACAAATTTAGTACTAATTTTACTCATTTGCCGTAGTTTAGCTATGCCTGAAAAGGAAAATCTATATCTAGCATTTTTGGGTGGAATTTTAGTGGGACTGCTACAAACCCAAAATATTGGCTTTTGGGCCCTGGTCTTTTTATTGATGGTCAAGGTGATTCATCTCACCAAAAAACTGCCATTTTCGCGTAATATTTTTACAGTTTTTGGGATTTCGGCTTTGATGATTATTTTGGTTTCAATTTTAGAGAGTTTTTATTTTCAAACAGCAATTGACCAGACTAAGATACTAGTCGAGATTTTATTAATTCTACCAATATACCTGATGATTTTATTTTGGGAAGAGAGGTTTGTGGTTAAACATGATTCTAGACTAAAGCTTAGGAGTTGAGGTTGGAAGTTGGAAATTGGAAGTTAGATCTTGAACATTTGAATACTTGAACCTTTAATTTAATCAAGAATTCACAAACTCAAAAATTCAAGATCATAAAACTCTAACATCCAATTTCAAAAAAATCAATTAATATGCAAAAACGTTCAAAATTCGGTTTTTCCTTCCAGGACCAGATCCAAAAAGTGGCTGGCGGTAAAGCTAGGCAGATTAATATTGGCCGCGTTGATAGCTCCTGGGAGGGTGTGTTGATTCCCGGCGGTGATGGCATTAGCCAGAATAAGTTACTTAGCCCCTGGCGCAAGATCGCTTTTTTAACCTTTTTAATTATTATATTTGCTGTTTTACTCCTGCGCTTAATAAACTTACAAATTGTGGAAGGTCGCAATAACCGTGATTTGGCTGACTCCAACCGGATCCAAATTAAGATTATCCACGCGCCAAGGGGGGTGATTTATGACCGCACCGGTAAAATTTTGGCCCAAAATGAGCCGGGATTTAGGCTACTGGACCCAATCCACCCGGACAAAAAAGCCCAATATTTGAACCGTGACCAGGCTTTAAAGTTAGAGATTGGGAATGATCCTAGTTTTAAAAATCTGGAAGTAGATTCTTTAAGGACCTATGCTTTGAAAGAAAAAACCGCCCATATTTTGGGTTATGTCGGTGAAATTAGTGCCGAAGAACTTAAAAATCCCAAGTTTGAGGGTTATAAAGGGGGAGACAAGATTGGCCGCGGCGGAATTGAGGAGTCTTATGAAAAGATTTTAAAAGGAGTTGATGGTGGCGAGGTAGTTGAGGTTGATTCCAGCGGCAAGAAGGTCCGGACTTTAACCAAAACTGACCCTACAGCTGGCCAGAACCTTTATTTAACCATTGATGCGGATTTGCAAACCTTGGCTTATGACCAGTTGGAGCAGGCGACGAAAAAAGTGAACAGCTGCTGCGGGGCGGTAGTGGCAGAAGACCCTAATACCGGCCAGATTTTAGCCCTGGCCTCCTACCCTTCCTTTGACCCCAAAGATATTTCCATGGCTTTAACCGGTGGCTATTCACCAATATTAAATCGGGCGATTGGCGGAATGTATGCTCCTGGCTCGACCTTTAAGATCGCCTCTTCTTTGGCTGGTTTGTCCTCCGGCAAAATTTCTAAAACCACGGTTTTTCAGGACACTGGGGTGATACATTTAGGTGAATTTAGCTTTGCTAATTGGGCTTTTAACTCTTCAGGACATACTGATGGACTGGTGGATATTATCAAAGCTATCCAGCGCTCAAATGATATCTATTTTTATTTGCTGGGACAAACTGTAGGGGTTGAAGTGTTGGCTGATACGGCTAAGAAATTGGGGTTGGGCAAACCTTTGGGGATTGATATACCGGGAGAGTCTGCCGGGTTGATCCCGACCGATCAATGGAAGCGGGATACCTTTGATGAAGTTTGGTATCCGGGAGATACTTTGCATATGGTCATTGGTCAGGGATATGTGCTGGCCACTCCTTTGCAAATTACCAATTTAATCTCAACTGTGGCCGTTGATGGTAAATACTACCCGCCGCACCTGGCACTTAAAATTACAGATCCCTGGGGTGGAGAGATAAAAAGTTTTAGTTTTGATTCTTTTCAGCCCAATTTTAAGCCTGGGGATGTGGCTTTAGTTAAACAAGGTCTCTCTTTGGTGCCCAAAGCTGGAGGGACAGCCTGGCCAATGTTTAATTTTCCCATTGAAACTGCGGGTAAAACTGGAACAGCGGAGTTTGGGGTGGAGAAAAAAACCCATGCTTGGTATACCGGGTATGGACCGCTGGATAAACCAACTATTGCAGCCACGGCTTTAATTGAGGCTGGGGGAGAAGGTTCCACAATTTCTGTGCCAATTGTCCGGGAACTTTTCAGGTATCAATTTTCCCCTAATAAAACTGCTTTAATCAAAGACCAAGCCCCAATAGTCGCCACCTCATCCGCCCGCGTGCTGGGGGAATAATTATTACTTTTCGAGTAAATCTTCTACAGGTTTTTTATGTTGAATTTTTAAACTTTGGAGACTTGGCATCTGATCTGTCTTTTTATAAACTACCCATTGAATGTGAGGTTGAGTTGCTCCGACAAAACCACATCTTGCGATTTGCTGACCTTCTATAACCTGGTCATCAACTTTGACTAAACTGGACTCCTTTGGTATGTGGATGAGATAATCAGACAATTACAAAAATCATCTGCGGAAGTGAGGGGAACATTGATAAAACTGGAGATTTTAGGAGCGGTGAAAAATTTGGGGGTAGGAGTATACTTCAAACTTGCCTAAACTCAAGCGTAATGGCACAATTAGATAAGTTAAAAGTTTAAATTGCAAAGTTAAAAATTACAGTTCAAAATTAATAATTTAAATACTTTACACTTTTAACTTTGAATTTTTAACTTATTATTATGAATCGCACAATCTTACTTCTTTTAACACTGGTGGTTATTACTGCTACCTCACTTGCTACTTATTATATAAACACCAAAAAAAGCAGTCAATACAGGGCTGGAATCTCTGGTGAAGCTGATCGGGCGGTGCAGATGGCCAAAGAGCAGTACCAAATTAAAAAAAAGGCTGGGGTAGATTTTAGATTGGGGCCTTGTCTGGATAATAATTTAATGACCAATTGGGTGGCAGATATTGTCCATAACCCCCGGGTTAGAAGCGATAATCAACCAGAAAATGAGTGTAGTAACTATTTAATTGGTAAAGCCCAACATTTTGTGGAGTTAGATGTGGAGGGAAATGTGGTGAGGGTTCAGTAATGCCAAAGCTCAAATGTCAAATTCCAAATCAATATCAAAATCTAAATGGCTAAATAATTAAATTATTAGGACTTTGGATTTGAGTTGTCATTTGTAATTTGGATTTTGTCATTCTTAACCAATGAATATTCCTGCCCGCTTAATTAAATTCTGGTACCCCAATGCCCTGGAAGTTTTTTTGCGCAGTTGGCACAACTTAATGAACCTGTTAGAGGAGGATTTGGCGGTGGGCTTAATGTTTAAGCTGCTTTTTGTGCCGCTATTTCATGATTCTTCATTTGTGGGTAAGGGTTTAAGTTTTTGTTTCCGCTCCATTAGAATCTTCATGGGCTTAATCGCCTTTGCCCTGATATCGTTGTTGCTTTTTCTGCTGGCATTGCTGTGGTTTGCGGCCCCTCTTGGAATACTAATTGCATTTTTTTTCTTTAAGCAATTGGTATTAGTTTTTGGGGTATTGTTACTGGTGGGGGTGAGTTTATTTATCCAACATCTGCTGGCTAATCAACCTAAAAAAGTCTGGTATATTAAAAGTTTAGATCAAATTTGGGAGGCAACCAGACTCAAAAAAACCAAAATTAGCTTTGACAGTTTAACTTCAACTTTGGAGGTCCAAAATTTGTTAAAAAGTTTGGAGACAAGCGCTGAGCACTTTTCAGTTTTAAAGCCGCAATTTTCTGATCAAGTTTTAGAAATGGCTTTAAAACTGGCCCAGCAAAATCAAGCCACAGAGATCACCGCCGACTATTTTTGGTTGGGTTTTTTGAAAGAGACCCCGGATTTGGAAAATTTTTTACTGAGCCTGAATTTAGCTTGGGTCGATTTTGAACAGGCAATTTTGTTGCAGGAATTCAAGCGCAACCATTGGCGCAAAGTGATGATTTGGGATGAGGATTTCTCAGTCAAACATTTACGCGGAGTCAATCGTGGCTGGCTGGGCAGCCCAACGCCTAATTTAGATAAATACGGGGAAGATTTAACAAAAATTGCCGCCAAACAAGCAGTAGTTGATTTTACCGGCCGGGAAGCTGTAATTAGCAATGTGGTTAGAATTCTTTCTCAGGACCATGACCGTAACGTTTTACTGGTTGGCTCCCCTGGTGTAGGTAAAACTACGCTGGTTAATTACCTGGCCAAATTAATTATTGCCGGTGATGCGCCTGAATCCCTGGCCACTAAGCGGCTGGTTAAGCTTGATACGACCAAGCTATTATCATCCTTGAGTTCAGAAGGTGATTTAGCATCGAGGCTAAAAGATATTTTTGAGGAGATCGGTTTTGCCCAGAATGTAATTCTTTTTATTGATGAAATCCATACTTTAGGGATTGGGGAAGCAGGTCAGTCAATGAATTTGTATTCTTTAATGCAGCCTTATTTAGAATCGGATAAATTCCAGTTTTTAGCCTCAACTGAACCCCAAAATTATGCCCAAGTAATTGAGAAAAATGGCACCTTTGCCCGGATTTTCCACAAAGTTGAGATCCCCATTGCCACTCCGGAAGAAACGCAACAGGTTTTATTTAAAAAAGCGGTTGATCTGGCCAGTCAAAAAAGGATTATGGTAAGTTTTCTGGCAATTAAAAAAATCCTTGAGCTGTCAACTAGGTTAATCCATGATCGGGTGCTGCCGGACTCAGCTTTAACGATTTTAAACGAGTGTGAACCATTAGCCAGGAATGGTTTAATTTCCAGTGAGACCGTTAAAGAGGTGGTAGGGAGGAATATCAAGGTCCCAATTTTAGAAGTTGATGCCGCCCAAAAACTTGTGTTACTGAATCTGGAAAATATTATTCACCAAAAGATGATTGACCAGGAAGAAGCGGTTAGGGCTGTGGCTGATACCTTAAGACGGGCCTCAACTTCTTTAAGGGAGCAAAACCGGCCGATCGGTTCATTTTTATTTGTCGGCCCAACCGGGGTTGGTAAAACTGAACTGGCAAAAGTTTTATCTGAGGTTTATTTTAAAAATCAGGATGCATTTGAGCATTTTGATATGTCTGAGTTTCAGACTGACCAGGCAGTGGACCGGCTGTTGGGAACTGCCAGTACTTTAGGGGAACTGACGGAGCTGATTAAAAACAAACCTTATTGTTTACTTTTATTGGATGAATTTGAAAAAGCCAATCCCAGAATTTTAACCTTGTTTTTGCAGGTTTTAGAGGAGGGGAGGTTAACTGATTTTTCCGGCAGAGAAATTGATTTTAGCAATACGATTATTATTGCCACCTCAAATGCAGCCTCATTACAGATTGCTCAGGGCTTGCAATCTGGCCATACGGTGGAGCAGATAACACCAAACGTTAAAGATGAGCTCTTAAAAATTTTAAAAGTAGAGTTAGTTAACCGTTTTGACCGGGTCGTAATTTTTAAGCCTTTATCAGAAGTGGATTTGGAAAAAATTGTCCAAATCAAACTGACTATTTTGCAGCAGCAACTCAAAGCACAAGGTTATTTAGTGGAATTTTCTTCCGAAATAGTAGCAGAGATCGTCAAAAAAGGTTTTGATCCAGTTTTGGGGGCCAGGCCAATGAGAAGATTAATTCAGGATAGCCTGGAGGCTAATTTGTCTAAATTAATCTTAGAAGGCAAATTACAAAAAGGAGTTAAACTTAAATTAGATAATCATCTATTGATTTAAAGACTTTGATAGTCCTCGGCAGATAAGAATATTGCTGTGCGAGAGGCACCAATTTTGTGAAGCAGATCATCAGGAACTCCCTCTAATTCGGTAAGCAGTAAATTGATTAATTTGTTTTGGGTAACCCATTTTCTTTTATTTCTTATCATTGCTTCCCACCCAGGTGTTTGTTTTAATATTTCTAAAACTGCTCCGACAACCATATCAGCACTGCTAGGAACAATGCTTACTTCAGATCCGAAACTAAAACCACCTCGAACTACTTCTGGGGCAGCATCTAGAATCTTAACCTCTATTAGCTTGGGATCAACTGGAGTTACTGGACCCTCACTTTCTAACCCAAAAGAAAATCCATATGTCCATAATTGAGCCCTGTTTACTGCTAAAAGTCCAATTCGGTTTGGCGCAAACCGATCCCGCTTAATATATCTGGGAAAGTAAGCAAATAAGTGCATATCTTTGCCAAATAATTGTAAAGGTTGCTCTGCAGACTGCATATTAATGTGTATTCTAAATGATTCAGATTGAATAAACAAAAGTTGATAGGCTTGACAGACAGGATACAATTATTCCACAGTTAAAAGACAGTTATGCAAAATCTTGTAATAGTGGAATCACCTACTAAATCTAGGACTTTGGCTAAATATTTAGGACCTGATTACCGGATTGAAGCTTCCATGGGGCATATCCGGGATTTACCAAAAGGTGAGTTGGGGGTGGATGTAGAGGCTAATTTTGAACCAAGATATGTGATCCCGCGTGATAAAAAGAAAAAAGTTAATGAGCTAAAAAAACTGGCCAAGGTCGCCAAAACTATCTATCTGGCCTCAGATCCTGACCGGGAAGGCGAAGCAATCGCCTGGCACCTGGATTATATAACCGGTAACAGAAGCGATGTTAAAAGAGTTGAATTTCATGAGATAACTGAGAGTGCAATTAAAGAGGCTTTTTTGCACCCCCGGGAGATCAATATGCAGCTGGTTGATGCCCAGCAAGCCCGTCGGGTACTCGATAGATTAGTAGGATACAAAATATCCCCAATACTATGGAAAAAGGTTAAAAGGGGGCTCTCTGCAGGTAGGGTACAAACTGTGGCTTTAAGGTTGATTGTGGAAAGAGAAAGGGAGATTGAAGCTTTTAAAGCGGTCGAGTATTGGAGTGTAGAGGCAGAGTTAAAATCACTAAATGGACAATTTTTTGCCGAGCTCAATCAGTGGAATGGTAAAAAGCTGGCAGTGTGGGGTGATGGACTAAAAGATAAACTAGACATTTTTTTCCTTAAGACCAAAGATGAGGCTGATCAGCACCTGCAAAATCTGCAAAATGCTGAGTATCAAATTGAAAAAATTGATAAAAAAGAGGCCCGAAGATATGCTCCAGCCCCTTTTATCACCTCAACCCTGCAGCAAAATGCCGGCAATCGGCTTGGATTTACCGCCAAAAAAACCATGATGCTTGCCCAAAACCTTTATGAGCAGGGTTTAATTACCTATATGAGAACTGATTCAGTCAATTTGGCATCACAAGCCGTGTTTGCCACCAGAGATTTAATTAAATCCCAATTTGGAGAACAATATCTGCCGTCCTCACCCCGGATGTTTAAATCCAAATCCAAAAATGCCCAGGAAGCCCATGAGGCGGTTAGGCCCACTAATGTGAGTCTGACACCAGATCAGTTTAATCCTGATGGGTTAACCAGGGATCATAAACGGCTTTATGAATTAATTTGGAAAAGGATGATTGCCTGCCAGATGAGTGATGCAGTTTTTGATCAAACTACTGTGGATGTTTCTGCAAAACAAAAAGATGATGTCTATTTGCTAAGGGCAAATGGTTCTGTCTTAAAATTTGATGGCTGGCTGAAATTGTATGGAGTTAAAACTGAGGCTGAGGAAGAGGAAGAGATTGATAAATCAAAGAAACAGATTCTACCCGAGCTAACTGAAGCTGAGAAATTGCAACTGCTGCAGCTTTTACCCCAGCAGCATTTCACCCAACCTCCGCCCCGATATACTGAGGCTTCGCTGCTTAAAAAAATGGAGGAGTTAGGTATTGGCAGGCCCTCAACTTATGCCCCAACTCTGGCTACAATCCAGGACCGTTTTTATGTTGAGAGGGAGGATAAAAAGTTTAAGCCCACAGTTTTAGGAACCACAACTTGTGACTTCTTGATTAAATACTTCCCCGCAACTTTTGATTATGGTTTTACGGCCCAGATGGAAGATGAGCTTGATGAAATTTCCCGGGGGGAAAGGCAGTGGCGGCAGACAATTAGTGAGTTTTATAAACCCTTGGAGGGTAAATTAGCCTCAACCGAAGCCAATGCCGAAAAGGTAGAATTGGAAGTTGAAACAGTAGACAAAATGTGTCCGGAATGTGGCAAACAGCTTGTTGTCCGAACCGGAAAGTTTGGAAAGTTTTTAGCCTGTTCTGGTTTCCCAGAGTGCAAACATACTGAAGCGATGGATTCTGGTATCATTGAAAAATGCCCCAAGGATGGGGGGGATATTGTGTTAAGAAGGACTAAAAAAGGCCGGATTTTTTATGGCTGTAAAAACTATCCCAACTGCGACTGGGCTTCCTGGACAAAACCAAAAGAGGTTTCTGTTATTACTGTTATAAAGTGAATTTAACTAAATATTATAGTTGCCAAACTCCATTAAAGGTCATAAGATTAAATTACTACCATGAAAAAGCTAAGGTCGAGTTTAATAGTAATTATAATCCTCGGCTCTTTACTTACTACTACCGTTGTTCATTCAGAAGATGGGGCAACTCACCCAACTCCGCCTCCCACTCCCACCTATGATCCGGTTAACCACCCAGTCACAACCCCTCCAGCTCCTAATATACCCGCGCCAACCCCCTTTAATAGTCCCAGCAGTGTGACGACAAATCCGGTTGTCACCCCTAAAGCTACTGCCAGTCCAGCACCAACGGTGACTCAAACGACACCTCCTGCAACCAACCAAGCGGCAATTTTATCGCCTGGTGCAGGAGCAATGCTTTCTGGCCAAACCAAAGTTAGAATTAGCGCTGATCCCGATTCCAATATTGATCTTACCTTGCAGCCAACTGAAGGCAAACACGGTTCAATATTTTTAAGCCGGGTTAAATCAGATTCTAATAGCTATGAATATCTTTGGGATACTCCCAATACTCCAAATGGCACTTACCAACTTTATGCTACAGTCTTAAAAAGCAACCAGATAACCTTAAGTTTGGGCTCAGTCCGGCTGAGTGTGGCCAATAACCCTCTTACCGCCCCTCCTCATACCTCCAGTTTGCCGCCAAACACAGCTTTACCGCAATCTTCCAGCAGACCAACAACGACCAATAACAACCCGCCAATAAATAAGCAAGAGACTAAAACTGTACCTATTTCCAGCATTAAAGATATTACTTTTTCCTCGGAATTTAATCCGGCCATGATCCAAAGTAGTCCCCAGGTGGTAATTGAAAAGGTGGAGAACACCAAACAAAAAAATGAAACAGTGCTAACCCTCAAAGGCAAGGCTACACCAAATCAGGTGATTACAATTTTAATCTTTTCTAACCCGATTGTGGTGACGGTTAAAACTGACGCCAATGGAGTCTGGACCTATAATTTAGATAAACCTTTATCACCTGGTGAGCACGTAGCATACGCGGTGGTGCCGCAGCAAAATGGATCCAAGGTCCGCTCAGAGATGACTCAATTTTTCATCTCTCCGGCATTTGCGGCCAGTTCGAATAACGAAAGCTTGGTTTTAGCCTCAGCCCCAGAAAATCCGGCTGGCCAAAACTTAATGCTGCTGACATTGGCGGTTATCTTAGGCGGGGTGTCGGCCCTGGTTTTAATTTATCGCCGCCGACGTAAAGTTTCCACAGTTACAGCTTCCACTAAAGATCATGACTCTGCCTAAGATATCGTTTAATGTTGACTTATCTCAACTCATCTATTCAATTTTAGTCATCGCTTTAATTCCGGCCGCTTTAGCTTTGAATACCTGGTTTCTACTCCACAATACCCAGCGGGATATGGACTATGAACTCAATAATAAAGCGATGTTGGTTGAATCGGTGATTGGGATTGAAACCCGGGATAAAATTGCCAGCAGCTCGGCGTTGCAAGCCAATCTGCAGGAGCTGACCACCAATTTGCCGCAGATTAAAGCCCTGGAAGTTTTTAAAATTGACCAAAATAACCTCTCGCCGTTGGTTTCAACCTCAAGTTTAACCAAACAGGTGGCTGACCCGACTTTAAATAATCTGGCCTGGGGTTCTGACCAAACCTATTCCAAACAGATCTATGCGACTTTGGGTAACGCGGGGAGAGAAAGGATGTGGCTGGTTGTGGCCCCAATCCATGATCAAAATGGCCTAAAACTAGGAATTTTAAACATTTATATATCCGCCGCTGAAATTGATCAGCTAAGCGATCGGACTTTCCGCGATTCGGTGATGGTTTTAATCGCCACCATGATCATTATCTCCCTGCTTTTAATCAACCATTTCCGCTTTTTTGAGATTTCGATTATGTTTAAAAAATTGTCTGAACTGGATAAGCTGAAAGATGATTTCATCTCTATGGCTTCCCATGAGTTGCGGGCACCGTTGACAGCAATTAGCGGTTATGCCAGTGTTTTGCTGCAAAATTCCACGGTCCAAACGACCCAAGAGGTTAAATATGATGTCAATATTATCAATGAAGCCACCAACCGTTTGAAAGGTTTGGTTGATGATATCTTGGATGTGTCTCGGATTGAACAGAATCGGATGAAGATTGTAATGGGACCTGTTGATATTACCCAAATAATAATCAGTGTTTATAACCAGTTTTTACCCCTGGCCCATGCCAAAGGTTTAAGGTTTATCTATTTAAAACCCTCAACCGGAATCAATGTGGTCTGTGATAAGGAAAAGACTTTTCAGGTTTTGACCAATTTGGTCAGTAATGCCATCAAATATACTCCGCAAGGTGAGATTAGTATTTATCATCAAGTGGCCAAAGGGGAACTAAAGACTTTTGTCAAAGATTCAGGAGTGGGGATTTCCGAGGAGAACCGCTCAAAGCTATTTAATAAATTTAGCCGGATATATAACGTCCAAACCAAGAGTGTTTCCGGCACTGGTTTGGGACTGTGGATTACTAAGCAGCTGGTTGAAAAAATGAAGGGTAAGATAACGGTTGAAAGTATCCAAGGCCAGGGTACGGCCTTCATTGTCAGCTTCCCTTTAACCCGTTAAACCACTCCCAGCAGAGCCAGAATTAGGCCGACAATTACCGCTAAAACCAGAATGCTGGAAAGGCCAGCTATCGCTAAAATTCCCAAAGTTGAGAGCACCCAGATCAGTAAAATTACAAAAGCAATTTGCCTTAAGGGTGAGGGAAGCATCTCAGCCGCCCCAATGATGAGTAAAAATATCAGGAGTTCTACTAAAGTAATTTGATGGCCATTGATGGTAAATAAATTAATATCAGGGATAGTTAGCCCTGAGATATGGATATAACCGATAAACCACAAAAATACTAAAACCAGAAGTAAAACTGCCAGCATTACCTAATTATGAAGCGGAACAATCAAAAAGCAGTGAGTTTTTGGTAAGAAGTAAGTGAGACTCATGGATTTATGTCCGGTAAACAGATTTTTCAGAGGGTTATTTATATTTTACCAAATGGAGTCAATTGCTTTGAGGGCTTGACTTTGGATGCAATGACCCCGTTATAATCTTTTTCATAAATCCCATTATATGAAATATATCTTTGTTAGTGGTGGTGTGATCTCAGGAATTGGCAAGGGGATTGCTACCGCTTCCATCGCCCTGCTTTTAAAAACAGCTGGTTACAAGGTGGCCCCATTAAAAATGGATATGTATCTTAACGTTGATGCCGGGACAATGAATCCGACTGAACATGGAGAGGTCTTTGTGCTGGATGATGGGATGGAGACGGACCAGGATTTAGGTAATTATGAGCGGTTTTTAAATGAAAGTTTAAATAAGTTAAGTTATTCCACCACCGGTCAGATTTATTCCCAAGTTATTTTAAGGGAGAGGAATTTAGAATATGATGGAGCCTGTGTTGAAGCAGTGCCCCATATCCCGGAGGAGATCATTAAAAGGATTAATGAAGTTGGCAAAAGCCGGAATGCCGATATCGTCATTATGGAGGTTGGTGGAACAGTGGGTGAGCTGCAAAACGCTTTTTATTTTGAGGCCGATAGGTTATTGAAACTGAAAAAACACGATGATGTCATCAATATTCATTTAAGCTATCTGCCAATCCCGCCCTCAATTGGCGAGATGAAAAGCAAACCGGTCCAGATGTCAGTTATGGATTTAAATGGATTGGGAATCCAACCGGATATACTCCTAGCCCGTTCCGAGGTTCCTCTAGATGAAAGAAGGAAGAAAAAACTGGCGGTTTTTTGCAACCTGGCGCCAGAAGACATTATCAGTGCACCTGATGTGAAAAATATTTACCAAATACCGATCAATTTTGAAAAAGACCAATTAACCAAAAGAATCTTAAGTAAATTGAAATTGCGTTATAAAAAACCCCGATTGGGTGAATGGAAATCGTTTGTGGTGGGGAGTGAACGGGCCAAAAAACCAGTC
>Ga0209515_10006079_pt1 | contig 15215 bp, 13 predicted proteins | sample Subgroupgradi54m_FD_187454 | JGI IMG/M metagenome (GOLD analysis project Ga0209515, IMG submission 187454) | Subsurface groundwater microbial communities from S. Glens Falls, New York, USA - GMW60B uncontaminated upgradient, 5.4 m (SPAdes)... ...
ATGTTATGGTGTAGAAGTTCAAGTGAAATGTCCTTATTGTTCAAGTATTTCAAGTAAAGTTATAGATAAAAGAGCAGTTAATGGTAGGGGTGAGATTAGAAGAAGACGGGAGTGTTTAGACTGCGAAAAGAGATTTACCACCTACGAGGGCTTGGCAAGCTTAAAAATTCTGGTCATCAAAAAAGACGGCAGAAGAGAAATTTATGACGGAGAAAAATTAAAAGGGGGGTTACTGAAGGCTTTGGAAAAGAGACCGGGTATTGATAAATGCGAAGAACTGGTAGTTAAACTGGAAAGGAAACTAAGGCTAAAAGGAGTCAGGGAAATTTCTTCAAGCGTTTTGGGTAATTGGGTTTTGAAAGAATTAAAAAAGCTGGACGGGGTGGCATACCTTCGCTTTGCCAGCGTTTACAGAACTTTTGAAAATGCCGGGGATTTTGAGAGAGAGTTAAAGAGTCTTTAATTGGAATAATGAATAAAGAATTATGAATAAAGCTAGAAAAACCAAAGCAATACTACAAGTAATCAGTGCTCCCAGGGTGGAGCCGAAAAAATCTAATGGTAAGGCCAATGGTTTGGCTCGTTTGGGATTAAATTCGCGCACCTTTGAGACCAGATTTGAGCCCCGTTACTCCAAGATGCCCCCAATGCCCTCCGGTTTACCCGAGCCAACTTTTTCCGAATCCTCCAATAAAATTTTAAAAGAAAGATATCTTTTGAAAGGCGGAAATCTGGAAGCAGCTGAAACCGTGGCCGAGAGATTTTGGCATATTGCCTTTGATATCGCCTCGGCTGATTTTGATTTCGGGGCTACTCCTTCAGAGATAGTAAATCTAGCCAAAAGATTCTACGAATTTATGGTCAAACAGCAATTTTTGCCCAACTCTCCCACCATTATGAACTCCGGTAAGCAAAACCAGCTTCAATACAGTGCCTGTTTTGTTCTCCCGGTTGAGGATTCAATACCTGAGATTTTTGACACCATGAAATATGCTGCCCTAATTCATCAAACCGGCGGCGGGACCGGCTTTGCTTTTTCCAGGCTTCGACCGGCCGGATCGGTGGTTAAGAGATCAGGCGGAGTAGCCTCCGGGCCTGTTTCCTTTTTGCGGGTTTATGATGCAGCGACTCAGGCAATTAAGCAGGGTGGAACCAGGAGGGGCGCCAACATGGGGATTTTGCGGATTGATCACCCGGATATTTTGGAATTTATCCGCTCCAAGGCTGAGCTGGATGAACAAAACAAGCCGGTTTATGACGGAGTGGCCGAGTTTTTGCCGGAGGATAAAAGATCGCTTTTAAAAACTTTACTTTTGGATCGCCAGATTTCTAATTTTAATATTTCTGCGGCCATGACTGATAAATTTATGGATGCTTATTACAAGGCTGAGGATTATGATTTGGTTGATCCTCACACCATGGAGGTTACGGGCAAGCTAAATGCCAAAGATGTATTGGAGGAGATGGTTAATCGCGCCTGGGCCACCGGGGATCCGGGTTGTATTTTTATTGACAGGATTAATAATTCCCCGGCCAATCCGGTGCCCTCACTGGGCTTGATTGAATCGACCAACCCCTGTGGTGAGCAGCCGCTTTGGCCTTGGGATGCTTGTAATTTAGGTTCAATTAACTTGGGTAAGTTTGTGCTGAGTGATGGTTTAGATGTTGATTGGGAGGGTTTGAAAGAAGCCACCAGAAAAGCAGTTCATTTCCTGGATAACGTTGTCCAAACCAATCCTTACACAGTGGAACAGATCTATGATCAGGTTCACAAAGTCAGAAGGATTGGTCTTGGGGTAATGGGCTGGGCTGATATGTTATTTAGGTTAAAAATTGCCTATAACACTGATCAGGCTTTGGAGTTGGGTGAGCAGGTAATGCAGTTTATCAATGATGAAGGTCATAAAATGAGCGAGGAGTTGGCAGAGATTCGGGGTCCGTTCCCCTTGTGGAGCGAGTCAATTTATGCTGATAAGCAAAGCTTGCCACTTCGTGGTAAAAACCACCCAAGTTTTAAGGGTCGGGAGGATTGTTATGCCTATTCTTCCGGAAAGCCGATCAGGAACTCAACGATAACCACTATTGCCCCAACAGGAACAATTTCCATTATTGCCGATTGTTCATCCGGAATCGAGCCTGTTTTTGCTCTGGCTTATATCCACCGGGCCAAAGGGGACGGGGGTAAAACCGGCATGGAAATGAGATATTTGACAATTGCCAACCAGACTTTTGAGGCAGTGTCCAGGGAGCAGGGCTTTTGGTCAGATGATTTGGCCAAAAAAGTGATGGATCATGGATCGCTGGTTGGTATAGATGATGTCCCAGCAGACTGGCAAAGTGTTTTTATAACAGCCGGGGAAATAGAGCCTGAGTATCATGTTAAAATGCAGGCTGCTTTTCAAAAGTTTACGGATAATGCTGTTTCCAAAACCATTAATTTGCCAAATTCGGCAACGGTTGATGATGTTAGGAAAGCTTATTTGAGTGCCTGGGAAACAGGTTGTAACGGCATTACGGTTTACAGGGATGGTTCTAAAACAACACAAGTGTTGAATGTTTCCTCTACCCTAAAGAAGGAAGAGAGTGCGGCAGATGTGGCTACACAAGATACGGTTGTCAGCAGGCCGATGGTTTTACGGGGCAGGACTTATAAAATGCAAACTCCGGTGGGGGAGGGCTTTATTACTATCAACCGCGACAGCGCCGATCAGCCATTTGAAGTTTTTGTGACCATTGGCAAGGGAGGAATGCACACCATGGCGGATGCTGAGGCTATGGGAAGATTGGTGTCATTATCTTTGAAAATTGCCCGTTCTTCAAAGGCAGTTGATCCAAAAACGATTGCCCAGAAAATTATTTCACAACTCAGGGGAATTGGTGGAGCCTCAACTGTCGGCTTTGGAAAATCGCGGGTGATGAGTCTGGCTGATGCTATAGCCAAAGCTTTGTCTGAAGATTTGGCTTTGGTGGATGATGTTCAGAGTGATGCGGGAGAGCCAATTCCGCTTAATTTGACTGTGAATGGGGAAGAGAAATGGGAAATGGGAAATGGGAAGCTGGATAATGAGGTGGGAAATGGGATGGGTATATTTTCCAGCGCTCATGTGGACCTCTGTCCCGAATGCGGCCAAGCCACCTTTGTCTTCGAAGAAGGCTGCAAGAAGTGTTACAGCTGTGGATATTCTATGTGTTAAACTCAGTATAAAACTGGTAGAGCGAGTAGTTTATCTATAATTGGCTGTTTGTTAGCTTTTAATTCAGTCAACCTTCTTTGAATATCTCTTTCCTCTGCCTCTAATTTTTCAATGGGATCCAATTGATGTATCAGGGCATCAAATAAATAGGCAGTGACCATTATTCTGGAAGGTACGTATATACCTGTATTATAGTCTATCCTGCCGTTACTGTTTTTTGCGAGTCCAAATAGTAAGACTTTAACTCTTTCAACTGCAATCCGATTAATGTCTTGATTTAAAACTTCTATGGCTTGAGGAAATGATCCTAATCTCGCTCTATATAGACCAACTTCTAGGGTAAGATCCCCATAACTGGTTGATGTTCCTATATATCGGGTTCCCTCGGGTGATAAGGTTTCTGGTAAATCTAAATATCTGGTCTTTTTAAATAACCCGGTTGTGATTATTGGTGGGTTGTCAGATCTTAAGGCAACATCAAGCCTGTGCAAAGGAAGTGGATAAACCATATAAGCGACTGGTTCCCAGCCTTCCATAAACCAACTCTTGATATCAGTAATAGCTTCTTGGAAATGTGGCTTAAGTGTTGTGAAATCCTCTGACCAGTCACCATTTTTATAGGGGCTTATTAATTTTCCTTCACGGACTTCTTTAATCCCAAAATCATTTTCTAATTCACCAGCCATATCTGTATTATATATTTTAAATCATAGGTATTTTTTTAGCTATAATATTCGCAGGTGTCCCGCTTCGCGGGCGCCTCTGGCGTCGCTACGCGCGAAGGGAGGTGAGCAATACAATTCCACCCCAAGGGTGGGCTTCTACACCCGATGTGTAGCTACACTTCCACTCCCGATGTGGAAGCAGTAGAAGCAGAATTAAGTTTCATTGTCGATGAGTTTATGCTTTATAAGTTCCAAGCTTTGGTCATAGTTGATTTGATCAAAAACAAATTTTCTGTATCCATCTGGTAATTTGAAAAAATTTCGTACGATATTTTTACTACAGATGCTAACTGATTCTTTGTTGATGTATTCTTTATATGATGACCATTCATAATCCTCCAGATTTTTGACCAGAAAAGAAGCAATTGGATTTAAATGAATGTAGCGGGAGACATGCATTAACTGTTCGTCATTTTCTATTAATACGGCTTTGAATGGGCCTTGGAGTAAAGCTCCTACTCTCTCATGTTTAATATTGTAATATTTTGTATAACTGTCGCTGATTTTTCTTATAAACTCGCTAACTCCGCCATCCTTTAATTGTTTTAAAAGTAAATGAAAGTGATTCGGCATAAGGCAATAGGAAACGATTTCTACAATTTTTTTATTCGGATCAGGATTAAATAGTTTATATTTTATGAAGTTTGAGAACTTGGGTTTTGGCCCTTCAAGTTGATAGTACTGAAGGGTTTGTATAAATCTTTTATGCTCTCTCTTATTTTCAAAGATGCGCCTTTTTTCTGTGCCGCGATTATATATATGATAAATCTGGTCATTTACTAAAGGAGTTAATCTGGCTGGCATGAACTTAATATACTTGAAATATACCGATGTGTCAATACACTTCCACTCCCGATGTGGAAGAACGGTTTGGAGCGCTGTTTGATAGAATTGGCTTATGGATTCTGAAGAAAAAGGGTTAGTTATAATTTATACCGGTGAAGGGAAAGGGAAGACTACGGCTGCTTTGGGTTTAGTTCTTCGCGCGGTTGGCTATAAGAAAAAATGTTTGATAATCCAGTTTGGCAAGATTTGGTTTACCGGTGAGTTGGCGGGGGTTAAAAAACTGGCTCCTTATGTCAAGATCATTCAAGGGGGGAAAGGATTTATTAAAATTTTGGGGGACAGATTGCCTTTAAAAGAGCACAAAAAAGCAGCCGCCCAAACTTTTGACCTATTATATAAGGAAATTACATCAGATAAGTGGGATGTGGTGGTGGCAGATGAAATAATCGGAATGTTAAGAGCCAAAGTTCTGCCGGCTTCAAAAGTTGTTAAGCTAATTACAGACAAACCTGCTAAACTGGATTTAGTATTAACCGGTCACCACTTGCCAAAATCCCTTATTAAGTATGCGGATTTGGTAACAGAGATGATAGAAATTAAGCATCCTTACCAAAAGGGAATTTTGGCAAAGAAGGGTATTGACTTTTAGCAGTCGCCGTGATAAACTGCTAATCAACAATGATCGGAACGCAACCAATTAAATTAAAACCGACCCTTCCGGTCGGCCCACTAAGGGACACGGTAATTTTTCCAGGGAACTCCGTGCCGATTATCTCCGGGCGGGCCAAGTCCAAAGCGGCAGTGGATGCCGCTTGGAATACCGATAAGTTAATTTTATTTGTAGCCCAAAAAAACTCAAAAATAGAAGACCCCGGCGATAAAGATTTATATAGTGTGGGAACTGTTTGTTTAATCCGCCGGGTGGTTAAAAATCCGGACGGTGAATATACCCTCTCGGCCGAAGGCATAGCCCGGGTTTACCTCAAAAACTTTATCCAAACTGAGCCATTTCTGGAAGCGGAAATTGAAGAAATCCCTGAGCTTTACGAAAAAAGTGAACAAATTGAAGCTCTGACTAGAACTGTCCGCGATCAGGTCAAGCATTTTATTGAATTGGTGGGTAATCCTTTATTTGATCCTACAAATATGGCCAATTGGTCTCTTTTTACCTATGGGGACGACCCGCACCAGTTAGTTAATGCCGTGGCCCAAACCATTGATTTTAAAACCATTGATAAGCAGCAGCTGTTGGAATTGGTCGGAGCGGCCGATCGGCTTCAGAGGGTATCCGATCTGTTAGCCAAAGAAATTAGAATTCAGGAAATTTCTCACAAAATCTCAGCTCAAACTCAGGAGCGGGTATCCCGGATGACCAAAGAAGCCATCCTTAGGGAACAAATGAGAAGTATTGAAGATGAGCTGGGTGAAAACAGTGAAAACCACGAAATTAGGGAATTTGAACTCAAGCTTAAAAAGGCCAGCATGCCGAAAGAAGTTGAGGATAAAGCTAAAAAGGAGCTGTCAAGACTGGCCAAAATGTCCACTTATAATCCTGAGGCAGGCTATATCAGAAATTACCTGGAGTGGCTAACAGATTTGCCCTGGAAAACAGACGGTAAAAAACCGGTTGATTTGAAAAAAGCCGAAGGGATTTTGGACGAGGATCACTACGGTTTAAAAAAAGTTAAAGAAAGAATTATTGAATATCTGGCTGTGCATAAGCTCTCCGGCAAAATGAGAGGCCCGATTCTTTGTTTTGTGGGACCACCGGGAACCGGTAAAACATCAATTGGAAAATCTATTGCCAGAGCCTTGAACCGAAAATTTGTCAAAGTATCATTAGGTGGTATTAGAGATGAGGCGGAAATTAGAGGTCACAGGAGAACTTATGTCGGGTCAATGCCGGGGCGGATGATTCAGGGAATAAAGCAGGTTGGCACAAATAATCCGGTATTTATGCTTGATGAAATTGATAAAGTGGGAACTGATTTTCGGGGTGATCCTTCGGCGGCTCTTTTGGAAGCGTTGGACCCGGAACAAAATAATGCCTTTTCGGATCACTACCTTGAAGTGCCTTATGATTTGTCGAATGTGATGTTTATCACAACCGCCAATATTTTAGATACCATCCCGCCGGCCCTTCGCGACCGTCTGGAAATTATCCGCTACCCCGGATATACGGAAGATGAGAAATTTCACATTGCCAAGAAGTTTTTAATTCCTAAGCTTTTAGAATCCCACGGATTGGCTAAAGTAAAAATTGAATTTGAAGATAGTGCCATCAGATCGGTTATCCAGCAATACACCAGGGAAGCCGGAGTCAGAAGCTTGGAAAGGGAACTCTCCGGAGTGATGAGGAAAGTGGCCAGAAAAATTGCCGGCGGGGAAAAAGGCAGGGAGTTTAAAATTAAAGCCGCGGATGTTCAGAAATATTTGGGACCTATTAAATTCTTGCCGCAACTGGCCGAGATTGAAGATACCGTCGGGATGACCACAGGTTTGGCGGTTAATGAAGCCGGCGGAGAAATATTATTTATTGAGGTAACTTTAATGCCCGGTAAAGGGACCATTCAGTTGACCGGACACTTAGGGGACGTCATGAAAGAATCGGCTCAGGCGGCCACCTCATATGTCAGGTCTCACTGGGCTGAGTTGGGTTTGCCGGAGAAATTTTTCCATAAGTTTGATATTCATGTTCATGTTCCGGAAGGGGCTACTCCAAAAGACGGCCCCTCAGCCGGAATTGCCCTGACTACGGCAATTGTTTCAGCCTTTACCAAAATTCCGGTCAGAAAAGATGTGGCTATGACCGGCGAGGTGACACTCCGTGGTCGAGTTTTGGAAATTGGTGGATTGAAAGAAAAAGTTTTAGCGGCCCACCGGGCCGGAGTCAAAACAGTCATAGCTCCGGCGGATAATAAAAAGGATTTGGAAGATATTCCGGATTATGTTTTAAATGACCTTGATTTTATCTGGGTTAAACAGGTGGATGATGTCCTAAAAGTGGCCTTAATCAGGCCTCCAACAGCGGGCCTTCCTAAAAGAGTTCCCATGCAACCCCAACCGGCTTTGGCCTAATATAAGTTAAAAATTAAGATTCAATTTGACTATTGGTGTATAATTCAACTACATGAATCCAGAGTTCTGGGCTGAAATAATAGATAAGCTTCAAAAGGTATCAGGGCCAGAAAAGTTGGGTTTTGAACCTCAAGACGGTGTAGGAGTGGATAACCATGGGAGTATGATTTGGACTTGTATTAGGAGAGAAGAAGTGATGAACCGCTGGGCTAGATTTGCTTTAACGGAAAAACCAATGTTTCAATTTCCAACCTTGTGTGAAGTAGAAATATATGCTGGAGCGGATAATTCAGATAGGTATACTAATTTAAGACTTAGAAGTTATGGTCTTTCAAGTAGAATGGTTAAAGAGAAAATTGATGATGACTTTGCTCCTGCTTTTGTTGAGGCAATGGAGCGAGCCAAAGCAATTCAGCCTGAGGATCTAGAGCAGAGATACCCAAACTATCGCGTACTTCCTCATGGTTTGATCTAAAATACTTATTGACTATTGTTACCTCATAAGCAAAGCTTGAAAACTTGCAAATTGCAAGTTTATAGTGTAAATTTAGATTAATCTGCCTCTTGTCTAACTGCCCCAAGTTTTTTATTATTAAAACCAATGGATTTTATTACCGGTAATTTAAATATTTTAATTTGGGGGTCTGCGGGATTGGCTATTTTGTATGGCCTCTATTTGATTGCTGAAATTTTAAGTAAAGATGCCGGGGATGAAAAAATGCAGGAGATTGCCAAGGCAATACAGGAAGGGGCTGCTGCATATTTGAGTCGTCAATACATGGTAGTTGCTTTGGTAGCCGTAGTCATGGCTGTTTTGATTTATTTCGCTCTTGGACAAAATTCCGCTATTGGATTTTTAATTGGCGCTTTTTTCTCTGCTCTGGCCGGGTTTATCGGCATGAGTGTGGCTGTCCGGGCCAATGTCAGGGTGGCTGAGGCTGCTAAAAAAGGTTTGTCTGAAGCTTTTTCTCTAGCTTATAAAGGCGGGGCAGTGACCGGATTTTTGGTGGTTGGTCTGGCCCTCTCAGCAGTTTGGGGATTTTACCAGTACACTGGTGGAGATTTAAAAGCCCTGATCGGTTTGGGTTTTGGAGGATCTCTGATTTCTGTTTTTGCCAGATTGGGAGGCGGAATTTATACTAAAGGAGCCGATGTCGGGGCAGATTTGGTGGGCAAACTGGAGGCCGGAATTCCGGAGGATGACCCTCGTAATCCGGCTGTGATTGCCGATAACGTTGGAGATAATGTGGGTGATGATGCCGGCATGGCGGCTGATATTTTTGAAACTTATGTTATAACCGCCATTGCGGCCATAATTTTGGGCCAATTGCTTCTTCCGGCCTTTGCCCCGGCTTTGATTTTCCCGCTGGTTCTTTTGTCTATGGGAATAATTGCTTCCATCCTGGGCAGCTTTTTTGTCAGGTTGTCGGGTAAAAGTATCATGGGAGCTTTGTATAAAGGTTTAATAGCCACAGTTGTCCTGGCCGCAATTTTGTTTTACCCTGTTACAGCTGCTTTGATGGGTGATAACGGAGTATTTAACATCTTAAATCTTTATTTAGCCGGACTGGTTGGTATTTTAGTCACAGCAGGAATGGTTTTAATTACCGAATATTATACAGGCACAAAATACGGCCCGGTCAAACACATTGCCGAGGCCTCTGTGACCGGTCATGCCACCAATATGATTGCCGGTTTGGCTCTGTCTATGCAATCTACTTTTTTGCCGGTGATTTTAATTTCAGCAGCAGTGCTTTTGAGTTTTGCGCTGGCAGGTTTATACGGAATAGCTTTAGCCGCAGTAACAATGCTTTCTCTGGCCGGGATTGTGGTGGCGATTGATGCTTTTGGGCCGATTACCGATAATGCCGGAGGTATTGCCGAGATGGCCAATTTGCCTGCCAAGGTTCGAGCGGTGACGGATCCGCTGGATGCTGTCGGAAATACTACTAAAGCAGTGACCAAAGGCTATGCTATAGCATCAGCCGGTTTGGCGGCCCTGGTTTTATTTTCAGCCTATTCAGAGGAATTTGCCGCAGTTGGAAAAACCCTGACTTTTTCTTTATCCGATCCAAAAGTAATTGTTGGACTTTTTATAGGTGGCAGTTTGCCCTACCTTTTTGCCAGCTTTGCTATGGAGGCAGTTGGCAGAGCCGGCGGAGCCGTGGTCAAGGAAGTCAGAAGGCAATTTAAAACGATTAAAGGAATAATGGAGGGGACAGCTAAACCGGATTATGCAGCTTGCGTGGCTATTGTGACAAAAGAGGCTCAAAAGGAGATGTTAGTGCCGGCCTTGATCCCGGTTTTGGCTCCGGTTTTGGTGGGAGTATTACTCGGTCCGGTGGCTTTGGGTGGAATGCTGGTTGGTTGTATTGTTACCGGAATTTTTGTGGCTATTTCTATGACAACCGGCGGAGCAGCCTGGGATAATGCCAAAAAATATATTGAGTCCGGGAAGCTTGGTGGCAAAGGGAGCGATGCCCACAAAGCCGCTGTCACAGGGGACACAGTAGGCGATCCCTACAAGGATACTGCAGGGCCTGCCATAAATCCTATGATTAAAGTGGCAAATATAGTGGCATTACTGTTAGTACCGTTTCTTAAGTAATTTACAATTAATATGGTTGAGATAGCTTCAGAAGAATTTGTGCGAAATACAATGGTGGCCATGATAAATGATACTCAGATTCATATGGTTAGGTTTATTGCGGGATCTAGTACACTAGTAGATAGAAACTTAATTTATGGTTATGTTCTTCGACAACAAATTGCAAGCTTATCGAATAATGAACTACTTTCATTTATAGAGAGATTTGATCGGAGCCGGTTTGATAGTGAATTGAATTTTTTCGCGAATATTGGCATTGTTCACGAAGAAGAAGGAAAGTATCAACTAAGTTATACAGCAAGAAAATGTTTACCAAGCTTTCAGAGGCTCTATGGCGAATTGAGCGTGCCTACTTTGCCCGATCCAGCTTTGACATAAACTAAAAATTCCAATTTGCATCCTATTGACTTCTCAACTCTTTTTATCATACACTCATACGTATGGGTGTATGATTGATGAGTAGGTTTAACTATTTTGCATATAAGGAAAAGGGATTAGATAAATTTGCCACTGATTATCAGCATGGATTGGTTTTTGATCTTATTAATGCTTTTGCATCGGCTAATACTCCCCTTGACAGTGCTTTATTGCTTCAAGATTTACTGACTGAAGATGAGATTAAGGATTTATCTAAGAGATTGCGGATTGCTAAATTATTATTAAATGGGAAATTACATGAGGAGATAGTCAGTGGGCTACATTGCAGTTATGCCACAGTTACTAAAGTCAGAATCTGGTTAACTGGAGCCGGGGATGGTTTGAAAAAGGTCATTTCCAGGTTACCTGAGAGAAGAAAAGTTTCCACTCCAAGAAGAATTACTGGGGTAGGTTATGGTTTACCACAAATTCTGGATTACTATATTTCAACAGGCCTGAAAAAGAATGAGAAGAAAAAGTTGGAGAATTTTGTACAGCGTATGAAAAGTAAGTCATCAGGCGATAGGGATTTAAAAGAAGAAACAGATCTGGATTTTAGAAGATCCAAACTTAAGCAGTAGGCGGAACTGGAGGCGGGTTGCCGCCAGAAGGTTTGCCGGCAATGATACTTTGGACTTCTGCCACAATTTGATCCGGAGTGTATGAAGTTTTAATTAAATAGGCCTGTGCTCCCAGGTCAAAACCCTCTTTAATAATAGATTCCTGTCCGAGGTTAGTTAAAAGTACCACGACTGTTGGAGTATTTGGTTGAGCCAGCTTATATTCTCTTAAAACCTGCAGGCCGTTAATCCCGGGAAGCATAATATCTAAAAGAATAACATCAAAACTGTCTGTTTTTAAAATTTGGACTGCTTCTTCACCGGTAGCTGCCGGCTTGACCATAAATCCGGCTTTGGTTAATTGCCTGGTGTAGAGTTCTCTGATTAAAGCTTCATCTTCAACGAGAAGTATTTTCTTTGGCTGAGTAGGATTCATACCTTAATCTATTTTAATTGAATTGCAAGTAAATAATCAAGTATAATGTTTGAGCTTAAAGCCGCCATCGTCTAGTGGCCTAGGACATCGGATTCTCATTCCGAAAATCGCGGGTTCAAATCCCGCTGGCGGTACTAGGTTCAGAAGTTGATAGCCAATGTGTTTAATCTTCAAATTTGAGGCTATTTTGGTTCCAATAAATTTGAGCGTTTTAGTCTCAATTAACTCTCACTTCCTAAATTTTTGAAAGTATTGACCGTATATCAACAAAATAGCTTTCAGGACGTTCAGTAGTTAAACGATTTCCTTTAGGGAACTCTACTCCCACTATTGCTTCCTTAGGTATTCCTCCAAAAACCATAACAGAATCTCCAGGAAATTCCATAATTCTTCCATCGTAACCTTTACTACTGTATTCCGGGATAAAAGTTTCAGGATCAATAAAGGTGTTTCTGGTTTGAGCAAGACGAAAAGGATCAATTAGTATAACGATCATCTTATCTGCCTCTTTGTCAAATTGATTGTAGGTAGTTACATTTTTGTCACCCCATTGTAAATATGTAGGTTTATCTGCATTTGAGTTACCCCAAACCCCCTGAGTATTTAGTGTACTAATAGTTTGTTTTAAGGCTTCATCAGTTAAACGTGTTACATGTTTGAGTACACTGTTGCTTGTTATAACCGTGCCCTCCCTATTTAACATAAAAAACCTCCAACCATCTTCATGTTCAACTCGATACCTTCGTAATCTAATTAGGTCTATCGGTTTTAAGGTTATTTTTTGGTTGCCTTCAGTGTTCACTTCAGGTACAATACCAAATTCTGGTCTGTGTTTTCGGTACCCCCAAGAAGGATAGTCACCGACAGCAGTATTAAGTTCTTTCTCAAGAAGGTGTAGAGGGGTTTTAACCTCATTAGTTGAATCTGTAATGGAGTCAGGTTGGACTACTTTGGTGGTAGCTAATACAGTTTCAGAATTCGTTAGAACATGTACTAATTGTCTTTGCCATTCTTCAGTGGGTGCTTCAAATAATATCCTATCTAAAGGTTCCTGATTCCATCTTTGCTGATTATCTAGAAAATCCTCGTAATAGAGAACTGCATTACTTGTGGGGGATTCACCCTCTAAAAAACGAGGCAACCACGGTGTAGATTGTGTACCACCACCTTTATTTTCAACAACGTCCATAACTAGAATCTAAATTGAAGAATGAATCTTCTGTAAAATTATATCAGTTCTAATCCCTAATGGTAGTGATAAGCTAAAGCTGGTTTGAAGCTAGGTCTAACAAGACTTTCCAGGTCCTGAGCGATCCCAGAAGTTGCTTCCAATTCTGAACCATTCGGGGGTACTTATTTAAAAGTAACCCACTTTACATCTTTGTAGTCTCCCTTACATTAGATTGACATTTGCTTTGTATATTATTAGAATGTATCAACTGTTCCGATGATACATAAAGTTAAATGGTCAAAATTGTTAGAAAGAAATCTAGCGGAGTCTACTTTACCCCGAAAGGGTTAACTTCAGCCAGGGAAGAATTACAAACCTTAAAAGGTGAAAAAAGAAGGCAAATCGCCGAGAGAATCCAACGCGCCCGCGAATATGGAGATCTGGCCGAAAATTCCGAATATGATGCCGCCATGGAGGAGCAGACTTTTGTTGAAGGCCGGATTGCTGAGCTGGAAAATCTCCTGAAAGAAGCCAAAGTTATCACGGAGGCTCCCAATAATGATTTTGTGGTGATTGGATCAACAGTAGCCATCGAAATGGATGGGGAAGAGAGTGAATTTACCATAGTTGGCAGAGTAGAGGCAGATCCCTCCAAAAAAAGAATTTCCAATGAAAGCCCTTTGGGCTCATCCCTCCTGGGAGCTAAAGCCGGAGAGGTGGTAGAAGTGACCACCCCAATAGTCAGGTATAAATGTAAGGTTTTGGAGATCAAATGAGCAGCCAACCGTTACTACAATTTAAACCCAAACTGCCAAAGCTGTCAAAAACTGAGAAAGTAGTCCTTAAACTTTTAGTGGATGCCGGAAAATTAATAGCTCCTTTGTACCTTGAACAGGAAAAACAGGCTGAGCATGGATTAAGTAAAGAGGAGATGGAAAAAGCTTCTCAAAAAGACGCCTCAATTTTATCTCCTTATACAGTGGTAGAGAAAAAAAATGGCCAAATTACTACCACACCTTACCATATTAAGTATGCCAAATACCTGCAGCCAATTGCCAAAAAGTTAAATGAGGCGGCTGATATTTCAGAAAATAAACAATTTGGAATTTTTTTAAGACTGCAAGCCAAAGCTTTACTGGAGGGTTCTTATGAGGATGCTATTGTGGCCGGTATTAAACTAAAGCCCTATATACTTGATATCTCTATAATTCCGGTTGAACACCTAGATGATAAGTTATTTTATGGAAAAGCTTCTTACCAAGCCTGGATAGGAACTATTGACGTGGAGGGTACAAAAAGATTGAATAATTACAAGAGCATCCTTTTAAGTGCCAGAAGAGAAGCAATAATTCCTTCTGAGAGATTGGATAATAATGGAAAAGTAAAGGCTAAAACAATTGATATAGTTTTACTTTCTGGTTTAATGGCAAGGAAAAAATTTGTAGGTGTAAATTTACCAATGAATCTACCGATTGTTGAGAAATATGGTTCGGAAATCACCATTTTTAATCAGACTAATGATTTGAGGATTAAGGAGCAAATCTTACCAATTTTTAATCAAATTTTTCCTAAAGAATTTAGAGAAGGATTTACTTTGGAGGATTTGAGAAGGGGTTACTTGCGAACCATTTCGATGCATGAATTAGCACACAGTTTTTTGTACTATAAAAATGCAGAAAAACATCTTCAGGAATTTTTTCTGATAATTGATGAACTGGCTGCTACAGTTTTAGGTTTTCGAATGGCAGGATCTTTAATATTAAAAGAAAGGATTACCAGTAAGCAATTAGAATCAATGCTTGTAACTTTTATATCCAGATGTATTTATTCACTCGAGAATGATATAAATAAGCAATCTGATTATACTTATTTAAGAGGGAACCCTATTTTTGTAAAATACTTATTTGAAAGCGGAGCTTTAAAAAAAACAGGAACAACGGTAACACCCAATTTTATGAAAATTTTTTTATCTTTGCATGATTTATCCGAAATTCTTGAAAGTTTGCTGGCTTCGGGTAGCCGTAGCGATGCAGAATTCTTTATAAAGAAATATGTCTAGTTTAAGGCCACCCTCTATATTATTGAATTATAGGTAATTATAGTGTATAATTCACATTGTTTACTATGAGTACGATATTTACAGAAGGCGGAGAAACACCGTCTGTATATCCAGTATCTAAAGAGATTCATCATCCCTATGGAAAGAATGGAGTGCGATATCGTATGGAGATCGTACGAGG
>Ga0209515_10006080_pt1 | contig 15215 bp, 8 predicted proteins | sample Subgroupgradi54m_FD_187454 | JGI IMG/M metagenome (GOLD analysis project Ga0209515, IMG submission 187454) | Subsurface groundwater microbial communities from S. Glens Falls, New York, USA - GMW60B uncontaminated upgradient, 5.4 m (SPAdes)... ...
CCACCAATCGCACTCCCATTTTCATTTGGCAAAACGCAACAGACACCGATGGTGACATTTTCTCCTACCATATTGAAGTCGATGATAACGCCCTCTTTAACAACCCCGAAATTAATGTCACCGCTATCGCACCCACCGCCGCCAAACCCAACACCACCTATTACGCCGCAACCACCTTAAATCTCGACACCCGCTACTTCTGGCGCGTTAGAGCAAATGACAGCACCGGCTACGGCAGCTGGTCAAATGGCGCAATCCTAGACGGCCCCTCCTCTAACAGCAACCTCTCTAACTTCACCGTCCAATCACTCTTACAATTCAGTCTCACCAATAATAAAGTCGAATTCGGCACCCAAGATCGTGGTGCCAACATCAGCAGCGCCACAAGTACAGCCGACAATATTCTCCCCTTCCGTGGCGAAAATACCGGAAATATTCATGTAAACATCTCTCTCAACGCCACCGCCTTCTTCACAAGCGTCAATATGAACACCAGCTACTACCAATTCCGCATCGCCGAAAACGAATCAAATGCATTCAGTATAGCCCTCTCCTCTCTGAGCTGGACAAATATGACCCTCAAAACCTCCGCCTTCCATGTCATCAACCTCAGCTGGGTAGAATTCAAAAACGACGTCTTAATCGACCTTAACATATCATTACCCTTTGACGAATCAGCAGGATTAAAAGCCTCAACCATCCAATTTACTGTAACCTCAAACGAATAAAATGACAAAGAATAAAAAAAGTGCGTGTAACACGAAAATAATCGTAAGTGTAGTTATCGCACTACTCTTGCTCAATCTCGTCACCGCCATCGGCATCCGCCCCGCAAAAACAACTATGAACAGCGAAGAAATCAAATTATACAAAGGAACAATTTGGGTCGTAAACAACGACCACCAAGAATTAACCATTGCTCTAGGTGCCGGTGGCGAATTCGGCCAATATATTAAACTCTCCACAAAAGAGCTAATCTTTCGTGAAGACATCGACTCTTTACCTCTTGAATTTGAAATAAACCTCCCCACTGAAATACCCCCTGGGGGCACGAGTGCGTATATAATAATCGAAGAAAGCACTCCGCCAGAAAATAATGGTGCCGTTGGCGCAAAAATATCATTAAAACATAAGATCACCATTCAAAACGGCTACCCCGAAAAATACATTGAACCAAAATTAAACTTTCATGAAAGTAGCGACACAATTCGCTTAGTATCAGAAGTCCAAAATCTCGGCAAAAAAGATGTAGAGAAAATTAAAACCAAGTTTTATATCAATAACATCCTCCAAAACAACCAAGAAAAAATCGAAGCTGTAGAAACACAACAAACCACACTCAAAACAAAAGAAAACAAATTATTAGAAGCAACTATTCCTAAATCTCAATTTACTACAGGAGAATTTGAAGTAAATGCCATAACAATGTATGACGAGCAACAAGTAGAAATGACCAAAAAATTAGTAATCGGCAAACCAGAAATAGAAATAACCTACTTTGACAAATACTTCAAAGCCAATGAAATCAACAAATATACACTTGATTTACTAAATAAGTGGAATAAAGAGATAGAAAACGTATATGTAGACATCATTGTAAAAAAAGAAAATAGCCAAATCGACCAATTTCGTACCAAATCCATTGCAATTGACGCCCATGCCACACAGCAAATTAATGACTATCTTGATGCCAAAAACAAAAACCCAGGCACATATACATTTGATATGGTTGTAAACTTTTGGAACACCTATAAAATGGAAACCAAAACATTCCAGAGCGATTTACTCTCCCCAGAAGAAGAACAAAAAGTAACCGCCAATCAACAGACAACAAATACGCTAACCGGAAAAGCAACCCAAAATAACAAAGACAAAAGTGAAATAGAAAATGAAACACGTAATACTTCAAAAGATACATTAATGTGGATAATACTTACTCTCTCTTTAATCCTATTAATAATCGGATCATACTTAATGTATAAATCACGCACCTCACCCAAAAAAGAACAAGAACAACAAGAATTTTAAAAACATAATAACTAACTGAAAAATAGAATAATTAAATAAGAAGAAAAAAAGTTAAACGCACTCAAAAAAATGAAAAGAGATAGATAAACAAAAAATGATAGATAAAAAAATCGGCATCTACTTTGTAACCATCCTCATCCTAGCGTTCAGCCTCATCAATATAATCACCATGATTACCCTTACAGGGAAAGCCATTGACAGCACCCAAGGCCAAGCATCTATTTGTAATAACAATCCTCCCACACTCCCAAATATCTTAACCCAACGTGGCCACTTTAACACTTTATTTAACCTACACATCAACGGCACAGATTACCAAACCCTAACCTATTCAGACAACGTGAGTGTGTTTAACATCAACTCCAGCACCGGCATGATTAATTTCACCCCATTTAGAACCGATATTGCACAATATCATGTTCTCATTACAGCAAGTGAATCGCCAAATGACTGCCCATTAAGCGAAACCTCCTCATTCATCCTCAACATCAACAACTCCGTACCAATTTTTACCGGCAACATTCAAAACGAAACCTGGGAAGAAAACGTCTGGTTAATCCCTTTTGACTTGGATACCTATTTCTCCGACCCAGACGTCGACCAATTAAACTACACTTACATCATCACCGACTACGAAAGCGACATACTTGGCGGTGTAATCAACGTCAGTATCAATAACTTGCCCAATAACACTAATAGAGGAAAAGTCACATTTAAACCCCGTAAAAATTGGTATGGTGTCGCCTACGTCCAATTCATCGCCAACGACTCCGTAAACATCACCTATTCTAATAATGTAACTCTAAACGTCACCTCAGATGGCCAAGACGCAACCGACACAACTCCACCAACCATAACTATCAACAGCCCAACAATCCAAAACCACACCAAATTATGGTTCAAACTCAACCTCACCCTCTCTGAAACCGCAAGTATCCTCTACAGTTTAAACAACCAATCAAATAAAACCCTCTGTACATCCTGTACCACAAGTGAAAGTTACATAAATATCACCCAATTTGGTATTCATAACCTCTCCGTATACGGTATCGACACATCAAACAACATTAGGGCAACATTCCTAACCATGAACATCTCACTTGACTCTGATGGAGATTGGATACCAGACTTTGATGAAATCGACACTGATAACGATGGCATTGCTGACTCAATTGACCCAATTATCGGAAATAAAAGCAACGTCTTCACACATAATATACCTAACCTAATCCTAAAAATCGATGGCTCCGAAAACGTAAGCAAACAATACAATACAAATATCACATTCAACTTCACCAACGGCACCCATTCAATTCTAGAATTCACCTACGACGCCAAACGAAACATCTCTTTAAAATTAGCAGATATAATCCTCTCAAAACAATCATCCACTGCCGCAAATGCAAGTATCCTTGTTTGGGGTGTAAATTTAACCCTTGGCGCAACAAAAACAATCTATCTTGATAAAATATTATACTCCAATCGCACCTGTATTAAAGACGCTCAAATAAGCTCCATTTCAAGCATCAGTTCCTCATGCACCGCAAATTCAGAATACATCCTCCCTTGCCCAGGAACCAACGAAAGCTACACCTGTGCCGACGTGGACTACGCCTATAAAATCACTGGATTAACTCATTCCGGAGCAATAGAAATCGGTGCCAGTAGTACATCAAGTAGCAGCTCCTCAAGTTCCTCGTCCTCCAGTTCATCATCCAGTTCATCCTCTTCCTCTGGAGGAGGGGGAGGAGGTGGTGGTGGCGGAGGTAGTACCACAGTCATCGAAAAAAACGTTAACATTATTTCAGAAAAAATAATCGAAGTATTAAAAGGACCAAACTGCCTCCCTGACAAAAAATGCCCCGCCTGGGATCAATGTACCTCCACCCAGCAACAAACCCGCACCTGCATCGAAGTACGCACAAACTGTAAAGTATACGAAATAATCGAACAACAACCCTGCACCTGCCAAACACAATGGGAATGCACCGGCTGGAACCCCCTAACTTGTTCAGAAGGTGACATCCAAACCCGTTCCTGTCGCGACGTCAACAACTGTGGCTTAGTAGTCAACCTTCCACTCGGACGCAACTGCGACGGCACAATCATCCAACAGCCCCAACTCCAAACCCCCTCCAAAATCGAAACAAAAATAATCTCTTCCTTAAAATGGATCATCATTTTTATTTTAATTTGTGTATTAATTTTACTAATTTTAATCGCACTCCTATTTCGCAAACGCGACCGCAAAAACGTCACCATCAACATTGACAAAGGCAAAATCGAATTAACCGGCAACCCCACATCCCAAGACATCAAAACACATCTCAAAAATCGTCAAGCCATCGCCATCAGTAAAGGCGACGTCTACATCGAAAAAGAAGATGAAAATAAATGGCGCAACGAAATAACAGAAGAACAACAACAATTGCAGCAGCAAGAAAGAAAACTCCAGCAGCGCGAACAACGCCAAGAACAATATAACGATATCTATCGCAAAAAATTAAACCAAGAATTCCTCAGCCACGAACAACTCATGCAAAAAGAAGAACAACAACAACGTCTTTGGCTCAAAAAACAACAAGAAAAAGTACAGCAAGAACAAGAACAGCAGCAGCAAGAACAAGAAAAAATAAAACGCATCGAACAACAAGAACAACAACGTTTAAAACAACAACAACGACTCTTAAAAATAGAAGAAAAAACCAGAGAAAACGCCCAACGCACATTACGCGGACGTCAACGCTTATTATTATTCAAATCATTTTTAAGCGTTCTTGGCTTGCACAAAACTCCAGAACAGCGTATGGCACTCGCTAAAGAAAATCTCCTCATTGAAAAAGAACAGCTGCGCCTAGAAGAAGAACGCAAGCTGTGGAATATAGAAAGACGAAAACGCGAAAAACAAGAAATCGAACGCGAACGCATGAAACGCATCAAAGAACAACAGCAAATACAACAAATTCAAGAACAACAAGAACAAGAAGAACAACAAATAATATGGGAACAAGAACAACAACGCGACCGTGACCAAAAAAGACACCTCCAACTGCAAAAAGAACAGCAGCAGAATAGCTATGACCAAAATAAAAAACAACAAACTCTCTCCAACAAAGAAAAACAATACCAGCAACAACTCCAACAATCAGAACAACAACATAAACAATCTCAACAGCAATCCCAACAGCAACTCCTCGAACAACAACGCCAACAAGAAATAGAACAGCAAGAAAAACAACAAACAGCATATTGGCTCAACGAAAAAAGAAAAGATAAAGATAAAGAACAACACATCTACATAAAAGAACAAGAACTCACCACCAAATCAAAATTCTTCAAAGACATCTTACACACTATGGGAATCTACAAAACACCGCAAGAAAAAGAATACGAAGTACAGCGTAAGCAAACGCAGCAAAACCAAAAACTCAAGCAAGAAAAAGAAAGAATAAGAATCAAACAACTACAAGAACAACAAGAACAAGAAAGAAAAAAACAACTTTGGCAGCAAACACAACAACAGCAAAAACGTGAATTATTATTGCAACAAAAACAACAATTAGAACAACAAAGACACCAGCTCAAAGTAAAACAACTAGAACAACAACACCAAAGGATATATAATCAATCGCAAACTACCGCCCCCCTTAATTCAACACCGCCAATCAAACCAACACCAAAAAAACGCTACGACTTAAATTATATAGAACAAGAATTAGAAAAAATGAGATAAACATTATAAACTCATCACAATTTAAGTAACAAAATGGACATCCGCAACGCTCTCTGCACATTCTTACAACACGAAACAAAACTCTCTTTAGAAGAGATTCAAGTACTTCTCGCCATCCCTCCCGACGCAAAAATGGGCGATTACGCCTTTCCCTGCTTCAAACTCACAACCCAACAAAACAAAAACCCTAAAGACGCCGCAACAAAACTTCAAACCCAATTACAACAACACCTCCCAACCTACATCGAACGAACCGAAATTAATGGTCCCTATCTCAATTTCTATCTAAATTATAGCATCGTTGCCAAAACTACCCTGCAAGATATCAACACAAAAAATAAAACCTACGGCTCAGGAAAAACAAAAAAAAACATAGTCATCGAATATTGCGGCCCAAATACAAATAAACCTTTACATCTTGGTCATATGCGTAATATGGCCATCGGCAACGCCATTTGTCGCCTCTCTACTTTTTGTGGCAACACCATCCATCCCGTCAATATCATTAACGATCGCGGCATCCACATCTGCCAATCAATGCTCGCCTACCAAAAATGGGGCAAAAATAAAAAACCAGAAAAGAAAGGCGACCATTTCGTTGGTGACTACTACGTTCTCTTCGCCAAAGCCCTACAAGAAAATCCTGAACTTAAAGACGAAGCCCAGCAGCTGCTCCAACGCTGGGAAAACAAAGACAAAGATACCCACAAATTATGGAAAGAAATGACAAAGTGGGTGTTAAAAGGCTTCGCCGAAACCTATAAACGCTTTGGCATCTCATTTGAAAAAGAATACTTCGAATCCCAACATTACGAACAAGGCAAAGAGGTAGCATTTGAAGGCCTCAAAAAAGGCGTCTTCATTAAAAACGATGACAAATCAATTGTCGCCAAATTAGAATCCTACAAAATTCCAGATAAAATTGTCCTGCGCGCCGACGGCACAAGCATCTATATCACCCAAGATTTATACCTTGCCCAGCAGCGCTACACCGACTACAAATTCGACCAAATGATCTACGTCGTCGCCTCAGAACAACAACTCCACTTCAAACAACTCTTTAAAATTCTCGAACTATTAGAAAAACCATTTGCCAAATCCCTTCATCATCTCAGCTACGGCCTCGTCAACCTCCCTAGCGGTCGAATGAAATCACGTGAAGGCACAGTCGTTGACGCCGATGATTTAATGGACGAAGTCGCTATGCTCGCCCGCAATGAAGTAACCTTACGCTATCCTAATATGGACGAAAAAGAAAAACAACAACGCGCCGAATTCATCGCGCTTGGCGCCATCAAATTCTTCCTGCTGCGCACCGATCCCATTCGCGATATGGTCTTTAATCCTGAAGAATCTATTAGCTTTGAAGGCGAAACCGGCCCATATATACAATACACCCACGCCCGTGCTTGTTCTATTCTTCGTAAAGCAAATATTACCCCAAAATCAATAAACAAAAATATCAAATACGAACTCTTAACCCAAAATGTCGAAAAAAGAATACTCAAATATCTTATCCAATTTCCCGCAAGTATACAAGAAAGCGCCGCCCATTTCAAACCCCACATCCTCTGCCGACTATTATTAGATCTCGCTCAATCATTCAACGAATTCTATCATGCTCATCCCGTAATCAATGAAGACAAAGACCTCATGCACGTCCGCCTCGCTTTAGTTGATGGCATGCGCCAAGTCTTAGAAAACGGCCTAAATTTGCTAGGCATCGAAGCACCACAAGAGATGTAAAAAATATTTTTATTTTTGATCAAGTAAATCTACAAGTTCTAGAAGTCTCTGAGCTTCAGTTTCAATTAAGAGATGTATCTTTCTATGAAACGTTTTCAAATTACCAAGAGTTTGTTCTATTTGTACTATATCAACTATTTCATTTTTCCAGACAGCGTGAGCACTGCGAGGACTATAATAATCACCAAAAGCAAGATGTAAACGTTCAGCAAGTTGTTTTGCCACCCAATACATTGGCTCTGTTTGTTTAAATTCAAGAAGATTCTCACCAAATAATCGTACACCTGCGCCAGTACCGTACAAAGAACCATCACGATAGAACCTTGCTTTAAATTCGAGTTCTCCTTGAGGGAATATCTTTTGTGTTAATTCTTTTTCATAACTTCGTAGTCCACCTGTATAATCAGAATTATATCCCTCAACCATCATAGAATGATAATTTTCTGTTGCATATAAATCAAATTGTTCGTTTCGTGGGATAGTATCAACAATAAACCCTTGTTTTTGAAGAACCGGAGACCAGACTTCATAAGGAATCGTAGAATGTTTTGTTGTTGTAATGCTTGTTGTTGTCATATGTTATATTTTTCCTCACGCATATTTTTTGTTAATCAGTCATTTGTATATTCTTTTTTAAATATTTCTCTCATTTTTTTAAGAAATGTTTATATCACAACGATTATTTTCTCACATACATGGAAAAACGCACAAATAACCACTTCACTCTCCTCTGCCAACAAAATGGCGGCTGTATGGGCTGCTGTGGCCATGACTTCCCAGAAAAAGAAAAAATCAACGAAGCAATTGATCTAAACACCGCAGAATTCATAGAAGCAAACCCTAACACCACTGCAAACTACATCCTCTTCCGCGACCGCGCCAGTATATTTGACCTACGCTTCGGCGTCTGCCGTAATCTAATCAAACTTGACAATAGTCAGTCAAATTCAACCTCAAACCCCAGCTCAACTCCCACCCCCACCCCTCAGCTTGGCTGTCCTCTCCATCCCGCTCGTCATAATAATATCGACCTACGCGAAGGCCACTGTGACATCCATTACTTATGTGACACCGCAAAATCCTTTGCCACTTGGAATCGAGAAAAACAAGAAGAATTTCTCCAGTTTATCCACTCCAAAAAATTAGATAATATAACCTATTCAATTGAAATGGACAATGGAAAATTAATCACAGAATTTAAATCAAAACGAACACCATGATCACCAAAACCAAATTTATTTTTATATATATCACTTGCGCATCTGAACATGAAGCTAAAACCATCGCCAAAACGCTCCTTAACGAAAAACTCATCGCCTGCGCCAACTTTTTTCCCATCCAAAGCATGTACTGGTGGGAGAATAAAATTCAAGAAAGCAACGAATGGGTGTTAATTGCAAAAACAACAACCGAAAAATACACCACAATACAACAAGAAATCCAAAAAATCCACTCCTATTCCACCCCCTGCATCATCAAAATACCAATCCAACCTAATGAAGTATATGGAACCTGGCTAAATCAACAAATCCATTCACCATCCCCTCAAAAAAAGAGCTCCTAACTCCACTGTCGAAATGTTTATAAATAGGCTCCTTTTTTAACACGATATGGCACGAATACGAAAATTTTCCGCATATCAAAATCTAGAACGACCGTACACTCGAATTAGTAAGTTTTCAAAGAAACATTACGTTCGTGGTGGCTTTCCCAGCATCAAAATCGTCAAATTTGATATGGGAACACAACAAAAAACCTACGACACAACTTTACAATTAACAACAAGAGCAAGCATGAACGTACGCCATAACGCTATTGAAGCCGGACGTATGACCACAAACAGAATGCTTGAAAAAACATTAGGCAAAGAATACCATCTCCGAGTTAAAATATATCCGTTTCACATTCTTCGCGAAAATCCATTAGCATCCGGTGCAGGTGCAGACCGTATGAGTACCGGTATGCAGAAATCCTATGGAAAAGCTATCAGTGCTGCTGCTCGTGTAAAAGAAGGCCAAGTATTAATGGAACTACGCGTAAACAAAGACAAAGCCCGTTTTGGACGAGAAGCATTAGAAAGAGGCTCAAGTAAATTTCCGTGCCCCTGTAAAGTTATTACTGTAGCTTAAATTCTATTCTAAAAAGTAATAGTCATTTACAGTACAACAAAAAATCTAGTAAAGAGAACTTTGCAAAATAGGGATTTTGACTAATCAATCAATAAAATATTGCCAAAATCCCGACTATTGAAAAAGTTGCTCGCAAGCAACTCTTGCTGATAAGCAAGCTTACCGAAAGGTAAGTTCGGAACAACAGTGACAGAATCACGAACGCAGTGACTAGATCGGAGCAACAGCGACAGAACTTGCTGTAAGCAAGTCACGAACGAAGTGACTAGACTTACCTCGCAGGTAAGTTCGGAGTAACAGCGACCGAATCTCTTAGAGGAGTTTGACAAGATGTTGCGCTAGTAACATAAGAAGGCAGTGCCTTCTGTAAAATATGAATTATTCAAACTCCTCTAAACAACATCAACTCTACTAAGAATATAACACTACCGTCGCTTCAACTTCTCTAAATACTCTGACTCCGCTTTCTTCACCGCAAGTAACGTCTCCGACATTTTCTGCTGCAATAGAATCACTTGCTTCATTTTATTCATCTGATTCATCAGCATCCCAATAACCACTAACGCTTCCACTAACAGAATAAACATAATCAGCCCAATAACTAATAACACTTCCACCAATGGGATATCAATACCAAATACTAACATACATTCACCTATACCCCCTAGAAAACACTTGACCTTTTTAAAACATTCTTTTTCATTTTTTTGAAGACATGAGATAAACCTAACATTTATAAACAAAAAGCCCCTCCTTCGCTTTAAATGTCTGTACCGAAAAAAGAGGCGCTAGTAGTATTACTTTTCATAGGTGTAATACTAGTAATGGGAGGATTTTTTCTGCAATTAGAACAAAATAATAATCTAACTGGTGCCGCAATCTCAGATCTAGGTAATCTAATCGCCGTTCCTGAAATTCAAAATACTTCCCTTGATACAACAATTATTGAACCAAAAATTATAGACACAACTTCACCAAACACCTCTTCTGAATCACAACAATCTAAAACCAACAATCCCTCTTTACTATCAAATCAAAAAAATAATCCATTAATAAATATTGAATTAGATACCCCTCAAAAAACAGTACCGATTACGACACAACAAATCGGTGATGGGATTATTTTAACAAAAGGAGTTAATTTAAGTGATTCCGATATCATTCTCAATGGTGTTGCCGCCAGTGAAAGTGCAGGTAAAGCCGTAGCTTTTGGAGATCTAAATGGCGATGGCTACACCGATTTTATTGTAGGAGCACCTGATGCCACCGCAAATAGTGTATCGAGTGCCGGTAAAGTATATATCTATTACGGTCGACCAGGATTAGCGGGAACATTCAATTTGAGTACGGCAAATGTAACTATCTTAGGTGCATCTGGAGGTTCAGGAGGTATCCAATTAGGAACAGCAGTAGCCGTTGGCGATTTTAATAACGATAATATAACTGATTTATTTATCGGAGCAGAATATGGAGGTAGTGATATTAAAGGAAGAGTATATGGAATTTTTGGCGCAGCTAATATTCCCTCTACCATAAATCTCAACTCCGGATCAAATGCAAATGTTACATTTATTGGAATAAATCTAACCAGCCATACAGGTGCAGCAATAGTATTGGGAGATGTAAATGGGGACGGAATAAAAGATATAGTGATTGGATCTCCAAGCGCGCATCGTTTCAATGCTCAGATAGGGAACGGCGGAGAAATATATGTAGTATTTGGTATCCAGAACCCTTTAACTTCTTATGATTTACTCACACAAGTTAATGTTACGTTATGGCTTAATAAATCATCAGGATGGTTAGGTGATCGAAGAGGATTGGCAGTAGGGGATATTAGCCGTGATGGCATTGAGGACTTATTTATTTCCGGAACAAATAATAATGGTGGCAGCTATGTAGTGTATGGATTCAATACAATTACAGGAAATATCAGTCTCCCAACAAAAGCAAATTATAGTATTTCAAATACAGCATCAAATAGTATGCTACTCGCAGATATTAGTGGTGATGGGATTCTCGATTTAATTCAAGGAGATGAAACTGATACTGGTAACAATGGCTGGGTTGTAATTTATTATGGTTCTTCATCTAATTTAACAGATACAGTATCTATAACTGCTCGAAATCTCTCAATTTTAGGTTCAAATGCAGAAAAATTTGGCTATGATCTAGCCGCGGGAGATTATAATAATGATGGAATTTCCGATTTATTTGTCAGTGCACCGTATGCTGATAATAATAGTGCCACAGACAAAGGGGAAATTTATTTATTCTATGGACCACTCAATTTTGGAACACAAACAACTCTTACCTCCGGTAACGCCAATGTCACATTCAACGGAATTGATGCTTCAGATTATTCTGGCACCGCTTTCGTGGCAGGAGACATCAACAAAGATAATTTTGCGGATTTATTTGTAGGCGCATATGGTGGAGACCCTAATAGCAATTCACAAGCCGGAGAAGCATACATATCTTATGGTAAAGTTGCCTGTTCTATCATCAATAAAAATACAACATTAAATCAAAACATCTATTCTTCTGGAAACTGTTTTACGATCAATACGTCAAGTATCGTTTTTGATGGGAAAGAATATGTTGTTGCTGGAAGTAATAGTGGTGTTGCCATTAATGTTTCTAATGCCATGAATACGACTATTAAAAACATGAGAATTTGGAATTTTAGTACGGCAATGTACCTAGAATTATCTTCCAACAATACTTTTGTACAAAATAGTAGAATTAATGGATCAACGTATGATATCTGGATCAATGCAAATGGAGGGGGCAACACCACTTTGTTAAATGTTACATTTAATCGAACAAAAGTACAAATTGGTGAAAATAGTGATATTAAAGTCAAATGGTATGTCGATGTCTATGTCAATGATACCAGCGGAAATGCGTTAAATGCAATAACTGTATCTGGATATAATGTAACCGGTGGTGTAGAACAATCAATATTGACTGATACTTCCGGAAATGCCCGTTTAAGTTTAACTGAATTTATGAGAACAAATACAACTATTTTTTATTACACTAACCACACTCTCAATATAACAGGTAATATGTATAATGCATCTTTACAACGTAATTTAAATTTGAGTGAGACAAATAGTACAAGAACATTTTTTACCATGAGTTTAAATTGCGGCACGCTTTTAAGTTCAACAACCTTTTCTCGATCCGTTATCGAAAAGAATGGCGACTGTTTTAAAGCAGGTGCATCAAATATTATTGTAGAAGGTGCCGGTCTAACGATTCGTGGAAATGGATTAGGAATAGGATTTAATAACACTGGATTTAATAATGTGACCCTCAGAAATATAATCATTTCAAATTTCAGTAGTGCAATCTTTCTTCAAGGCGCAAATAATAGTAATTTTAGTAATATTATCCTCAACGTATCAGTAAATAAAGATTTAAATATTAGTGATTGGTCTGTCAATGGAACATTTATCAATACCACCTTTGATCGCGATAAAGTATCCGTGTTAACCAATAGCAATATTTCTATTCGTTGGTTTGTAACTACTTTGGTTCAGAATGTTAATTTTTTAGTGTATAATGCAAATATTAGTTTCTATGATAAAAACAATAATTTCATTAAAACCGATTTGACTAATAGCCAAGGATTAGTACAATGGATAGTAGAAGAATTTTACCAAGATGCAACAAATGGAAGAACGTATTTCACACCCCATAACTTTACATTCAATAAAACACAATATTACATCACAAATCAATCAGTGAATTTAACCCAAACAAACAGTGCATATCTCACTTTTTCAGTTGAGGGAAAAGCGGAATGTGCAGATTATAATACCAGTATTTCTTTTCGTGCAATTAATATAACAACAAGTATCACTTGTTTTAATATAACCAATAATAATACAATAATGAATGGCAGTGGAGTCAGAGTAGTTGGGCCATTTCCCACGTCTTCTGTAACCTCCGGTCTATCCATCAATAATCAACAAAACGTTTCTGTAGACCATGTTACTCTCTCTAATTTCACATATGGTGTAACTCTAAATAACTCCAAAAATATTACTCTCTCCTATTTTAATATTTTCAATAATAGTTATGGGGTATATATGGGAAGCGGATCTGCCCAAAATACCATTAAAGATAGTATTATTACCGCTTCGAAAATACAAAGTTTAGTAATCACCAGCGGAACAAATCATATTCTAACCAATGTAAGTATAGACAAAAATAATATCACTTCAATGGATAATACAAAATTAACCCTGAAATGGTATGTGACAATTAATGTTTCTGATCCCGCCGGAAATGCGTTATCCGGAGTAAATCTTTCTGCATATAAAGCCGATGGCACTTTAGAAACTACGGGAAATACTTCAGATTCTGGAACTGCACGTCTCACTCTCTCCGAATTTTCAAAAGATGAATTTGGCTACACCTACATTACTCCCCATACAATCAAAGCATTTAAAGCAGGCTATTTTGAAAATTCCACAACTGTAGATATAAGTATCACTAATAATACAAATATAAATTTCACCTTAGTCAAAGCGAGTTGTGGAATAAATCTTGTAAAAAATATTACGCTTGGTGAAAATATGCTTGTAAATGGCACCTGTTTTAGTTTATCTTCCAACTCTATCTCAATTGATGGCAACAATTATGTTATTATCGGTAACGGAACCGGTACCGCAATTGACTTTAATGATGTCAAAAGTATAACCGTTTCTAATTTGAATCTCAAAAACTTTTCCAAAGCAATAAATCTATATCAATCAAGTGATGTGGTATTTAGAAACCTTAATATTGCCAATAGCTCCTATGGTATTTTCTTTAATAATTCAAACAATAATAGTGTATATGACAGTTTCTTTCAAAATAACAGCGCAAGTATTTATGCCATCAATGATGGCGGGACAAATAATACATTGATTAATGTAAGTATCAACATCAACAATATAACTGTAGAAGGAACAGCAACCATTTTTAAAAAGTGGTATATCACTGTAAATACGACCTATGGTACTGCAAATTATCCTTTAGCCAATGCAAATGTTACTGGCAGATTTAACTCAACACAAAAAGTAGATGATACTCGTCTTACCCAATCAAATGGAGCTGCGCGTTTAGAACTAACTGAATTAAAGAAAAATTCATCTGAAGTATATTATTACACCCCACATAATATTACTGCTTTTTTTAGCAGTGCGCTTTCAGGATATGCTGAAAATACTACTTATATCAATATAACTCAAACAAATAGTACAACAATTCAATTATATCTCCCCATTAATTGCACTGCTCCGTATGACGATTTACAAATTGAAAGAAACACCGTTTTATGTCCGGGGACATATGAAATTGCCGATAGTGGAAGTTATGGTGTTATCCGTATGGGTTCCCCAAATGTAAGTGGAAATGTAACCTGTGATAATACAATTCTCAAAGGAACAGGCTCGGGAGTTGCGTTTAACATTCGTGATATAGATAATGTTAAAATTTCAGGGTGTACTGTTCAAAATTATGCAACCGCTATTCAAGCCGATAATTCCTGTATTGATAATGTCAATATTACCAATTTCAAAGCC
>Ga0209515_10006081_pt1 | contig 15213 bp, 9 predicted proteins | sample Subgroupgradi54m_FD_187454 | JGI IMG/M metagenome (GOLD analysis project Ga0209515, IMG submission 187454) | Subsurface groundwater microbial communities from S. Glens Falls, New York, USA - GMW60B uncontaminated upgradient, 5.4 m (SPAdes)... ...
GGCGGCCTGGGAGGGGAAACCGCCGTGATGGGCCGGAGCGGCGGATGGGATCTCTCCGTGGATCGCCCTGTCGGCCAAAGGCGGACGATGCGGTGCATCGATTCCCCGGGCCGGCCTTTCCTGGCGGCGCATCCCAACAACGCGAACGCCTTACTGGCGAAAATAAAATACGTGCAGCGCTTCCAGGCGAATTTCTGCTTCTGGACAAACGTGACCCGCAACCGCGGGAGCAGCAACGACGTTGCCGAACGCGTGTATTCGGTGAAGCGGCTTATGAATTGGGTCGTAACCGGGAACTGGAACGTGAATAGCGCCGGCCCGGTCCCGGTGCTCACGAACACCAAGAAGCACAAGATCACCGTCAGCGGCAAGAAGACCCTCAAGCCGATTGGACGCGCCCAAGACAACGGCATAGAGGTGCGTCCGCCCTCCGGCATCACCCAGGCGATGGCATGGGAGACGACATGACCCTGGAAAAGGAGTCGCTTTGCGGCACGCATTCGTATTCGCGACGGCAATCGCCTGTTCAATCGGCATCGGCGCATGCCGCTCCCAAAAGGTGGCTACAACCATGAATAACCCTAGGCCTCCCTCTACGGAGTGGCGGTTCCCCCGGGAACCCGGCTCGGAGTCGGATTTGCTCGCGGCCTCGCATATCTTCACCGTCACGCTGTTGAAGCAGTCCCCCACGGCATGGTTGCCCCAGCCGGATGGATTGGAGCATCGGGAGCTGGCGATGGTGTTCCGCCTGGAGGCGATCTTGAAAGGTGGCATCCGCCTGGCGCCCGGGCAGGAATTCTCGGTTGCAGTTCCCCAAGTCCGCGAACCCGGTGATATGGTTTCCGACTACCATGGTTTCTGGTCGCATCTCAAACCCGCGACTGGGGAAAAGTACCTGGTCCTGGCTTCGGGCTCGACTGGGCATGTGATCGGAAATGCCACAGGAATCCGCGCTGAAGACGCAGCCGAGGATCCGGCGGCACTCCTCAAGGAACCGACTATTCGCAGCCTGCACCCGGCAGTCGAGCGGTCAGACTTTGACTTCGCGGAAGCGGAAGAAAAGGCACTGCACGTCCGCCTGGTGGATGGAGATTCGCATCAGCACGCCGTTGCGTTGTTGGATCTGGCCAAGGCTGCCTACAGGGAACGGGGAAAGTTGGGGGTGCTCGCGGCATCGTACCTCATGGCGAGGATGGCGACGGGTGAACTGCGCGAAGGAGCTCTACCTGGGGCGTTGCTGGATATCATCCTAGCACCTGATACGTCGCCGGACCTCCGCAACTTGACGGCGACGGGGCTGTGCGACAAGGCCAAGGACCAAGGTGCAACACCTAAGCAGCGCGCTTTATTGGCCGGGGCCATTTTCCGACTGGACGCAAACCCAAGCACGGCGGAATTGCTGAAGGAATTGGTGGACGCGGAATTGTATAACCTGATTTTCGAAGAAGATGCGCCCCTCTTCCATGCTTCAGAGGCGATCCCTGATAAGGGAAGGCGCGCCAAGGCGGCGGCGCTGCTTAAAGGATTCGAAGAAGAACAAACGGACGTAGTCGCCGCCTGGCTGGATCGCTGAAATCCGGATTCACCGCGAAGGCGGTATCCGAAAGCGATTCCAGGAACGCGATCAGATCCCCGATTTCCCCTTCGTCCAGGCCGAGCGGTTTGATCAGCGGATCCCGGTTGGGATTGTAGACCCCGCCCTTGTTGTAATGGACCATGACCTCCCGCAAGCTGTTGAAGCGGCCGTCATGCATGTAGGGCGGCGTCAGGGCGATGTTGCGGAGCGAAGGCGTCTTGAACTTTCCGGAATCCGCCGGCAGGCCCGTCACCGCGTTGCGGCCCGGATCCAGGTCCAGCGAATCCAGCCCGGTGTTGTGGAACCCATTGTCGGTGAAATTGAATCCACCATGGCATTGGACGCATCCGGCTTTCGACCCCGAGAATAGCGCCGATCCGCGCTTCGCGGCCTCGGATAGGGCATTGCCGTCACCGGCCAGAAAGCGATCCTGGGGAGAATCACCGCTGAGCAGGGACCGTTCGAAGGAGGCGATGGCCTGGGTAACGCGCCGGATACGGATGGCGCTGTCGCCGAACGCCTTCCGGAACAGTTCCGGATAGGCCGCCGAGGCCGCGAGGCGCTCCGTGAGCCGGTTGGTGTCCATGTCCATTTCCAGGGGATTGAGGATGGGGGCGATGGCCTGGGCTTCCAGGGTCGGGGCGTTCCCGTCCGCGAAGTAGGAAAGGTTGTAGGCCACGTTGGCGAGGGAAGGGGAATTGCGCGCGGTAGAGTGTCCATCGATACCGAAGGTGAACGATCTGCCCGGATCGCAGAAGGAGCCGTTCTGCTTATGGCAAGTCGCGCAGGAAACCGTGCGGTCACGGCTCAGGGCGGAATCGTAGAACAGCCGGCGGCCGAGTCCGATCTTGGCGGCGGTGGGCGGGTTGTCGTCTGGATAGGGGAGCGGGGGAAATCCGCGCGGGGGCGTGGGGCGGTCCGGCTCGGTCTTGGGATCGTCCACGGCCGAAACGCCTTTGGTTTCATTGCAGCCGATCGTGGAAAGTACGGTGGTCAGGAGGCAGACCCAAAAGCCGGTACGGAAACTTTTTCGGAAGCTTTTCCGGTAACTTATCCGGAAACCATTCCGGATGCGTTTCCGCAAGCTTCCGCGCAGATCGTTCACGATAGCGACTCCCTTGCATGCCCGTGGACCCCTTCACCGGCCTCGGCCCGGACAGGTTCCGCCCCATTATAGGAGCCCATGCAAATATAGCCGGAGATCCGCGGCCCATCGGCCCGGGGCCACCCGTTCCCGCCATGTGACCCCCCGCACAGGCTCCCTTTTGGCGCTCACCCTTTTTCCCGGCCTCCCCGATATCCCTTGTGTAAGGGAGACCATCATGAAAACGCAACTTCGCAACAGCCTCAAGAACCTCGTCCTAGCCGCCTCGGCCCTCACCTTCGTCCACTGCGGCAACAACCCCGCGTCGCTGGCCGGCCAGGATCCGGAAAAGCTCTTGAGCCAGGGCGATGCCGTGGTGAACTCCACCGTGCTGCTGGGCAAGGTGGGCGCGCTCCGCAAGGAATCCACCATCAATCTCAAGAAGCTCTACCTGATGGCCGTCTCTTCCGCGGTCCCGGCCGACACGGTTTTGGACTCGGCCGAGGTGAAGGGCTTCGAGGCTCTGACGGTAACCCGCGCGTTGACACTCAAGCCCCTGCGCAACTGGGTGGTCAGCGCCAGGACCGTGGACATGAAGGACTCGATCATCCACATGGGCAGTTCCGCCTCCTTCTTCGTAAAGCCCGCGGATACCGCGGCCGTGAGCCTCAATCTCACCTCGCGCTTCGCCATGTACCAGGCCAATTTCAATACCCTGCCCGACAGCGTGTTCTCCACCCAGACGGGCACGGGCAAGGACAAGCTCAACCTCAACCGCATGGTCCTCAAGATCGACGGACAGATCAAGGCCGACTCCGTAATGGTCAACGCCTTCTTCGCCGCCGGCCAGAACGTGAACGAATACTTCGATTACATCACCCCGGGCAACCACACCGTGACCCTGGAAGCGTACGGCTCCATGCACACCTACTCCGGCATGCTGTTCTCAGGCTCCTCCACCTTCAGCGTCTCCGCCGGCCAGGACGAAGCCAAGGCCGTGACCCTCAACTGGGTGGGCCCGACCACCGGCACCGGCAAGCTCACGGTCATAGTCGGCAAGGTGGGCAAGGTCATCGTGACGGGCGGAATCTCCGCGGCCATCCTGTAAGGGCCTGGACCAACAGAGTCTGGACCGAAGCAGGCCAGGCAAAAAGAATCGGGCAATAGAAGTCCCGAAGCAAGAAATCAAATAGCCAGGAGGAGAGTCTGCGAAAGCGGACTCTCCGGCTTTTCCGGGTCGGCCATACCGGACCTTGGACCCCAGTTCCAATAAACCGGAAGCAAGCCTGGCTCCCTGGTCGCAAGAAACGTAACCGGAAAATCTTTTCCGGTGAAACCCCGCCGAAATGGCATTTTCCCGCTTCGGCGCAAATGCGGCTATTCTCCGAGAGAATTCCTCTTTATATTGATTCCAAGGTTCGCGCTCTTTACTCCGGCGCGGGCCCCGGCGTTTCCCGGGACGATGGGGCCGAACCTCTTCTCCCGGGACGCGCCCTTCGGCAGGAAATCCGCTTCCCCTCCTTCGTCCCCTATTCCCGAATCCCGGCTCCCAATTCCTGCGTAGGCGCTTATGATACCCGATTGTACCCTGCGAATCCGTGATCGGTCCCTCAGGGTTTTAAGTATATTCCCGGAACGGGGGACGGCATGATGGGAATCCGCGATCGCCATGCGATTGCGCCATATGGGAGTGTCCGCATCGGGATTGTCCTGAGCGCCTTCCTTTATGTTCTGATTTCCCTGAACCCCTCCGAATTTGCGCCCTCCCTGCTTAAGCGCCTCACGGCCCGGACCACGGTCAAGACCGAAGCCATAGCCATGCCGGCGGCTTCCATGGGAGGAAATCCGCAAGCCCATGAATCGGGGCATTCCTGCTGTTGCCGCCACACCGGCGCGGAATGCGAAATGGGGTGTTGCCGCGGCGGGGCCTCGAAGGAAGCTTTTTCCGGCGAAGCCTGTTACCGCCAATGTCCTGGAACGGATGCAATGGGCAATCCTGAAGTTCCGAAACTGCCGACCCACCTTGCCTCAAGCGAAAAGGCCTCCGCCGCCGATCCGGCGGTTATCGCCCGCTTCTCCGCTCCATCCGAGGGACCCTCGGCGAGTTTCCGTTCGCCTCCCGAAAAGATTCCCATAGTCTGATTCCTGCTTCCGCTATCGACCTTCAATGCGCCGCGGGGAAATCCCGGCCGGTGCGTGCCAAAGATGGATGAACAAAAAAGGAATCGACATGAACTCGAGAATCAAAAGCATGAACCCCGGCGGAGCCGGTAACCTGGGCGCCCTCAACAAGACCTTCCGCGGAACCAAGGTGTGGCTGTCCTACTCCGTCCTGGCCGTCGCGGCCATGGGTTTTTGGGGATGCGGAGATGACCCGGTCGCGGAACCCACCCTCACCATCGAAACCCCGGCCAATGGATCGACCGTGGCGGGGCCCAAGGTCCTGCTCAAGGTCAAGACCACGCTTTTTTCCTTTGCCGGCGGGGCGGCGGCCAAGGCTTCGGCCGCCCAGCATGACGAAGACATCGCGGGCGGGCATGTCCACGTCTTCCTCGACAAGCCGGCCGGCCTGGACGCGGATGCGGTGGTGAGTCTGAGCAAGTACGACACCGCAACGATCACGATCGCCACGGCAGGCTGGCACTACATCATTGTTCAGGGCGCCAACGCCAATCATGATGACGTGGAAAGCATGCGCGATTCCGTGATGTTCACGGTGAACTTGCCTTGAAGAAAAGCCGGATCGCGGCGGGGCCCTGCCTCGCCGCGTTTCTTTTTATCCAGGGTTGCTGGCAGAACTACGACCCGGGTCCCCGGCCGATCATCACCGAGGGCGCCCTGACGGATGTCCTCTATGAACCCGCGCGCAGGCTGGTGAGCCGCAGTTGCGCGGACTGCCATGCCCAAAACGGCAACAACGCTTCCCACGGGGACGCCTGGGGCCATGCCATCCGCCTGGATACCTATAAGGAGTGGGTCGATGGACGGCGCGTGCTCTTGGAGCGCCTCAATCCGGAAACCGCGGCGGCCCAGGATCCTCCCTTGGACGTCATGCCCAACGTAGGCTTCCCTTTCCAGCTGACCGATACCGAACGCGATACCTTGCTGCAGTGGATGGCGCGCGGTTCACCGAACACCTCCAGCGGGGACTCCGCCAGGCAGTAACCGGCGTGCTACCGGCGCTGGAACCAGTCCCGTCGAGGACGCGAGGCGACCGCCGGTAAAAGAACGATGGCTTCAGGCGAGGACCAGGTATTGCGCGAGCACGCGGTGGAGCGCGGCCTTGGTGATCGGCTTCTCCAGGAAATCCTGCATGCCGGCCGCCAGGCAGTTCTTGCGATCCGAGGAAAAGGCGTTGGCGGATAGGGCGATGATGGGGATGCCGGACCATTCCGGATGCTTGCGGATCTCCTGCGCGGCCTGCATGCCGTCCATTTCCGGCATCTGCAAGTCCATCAGCACCATTTCGTATTCCGCGGACGCGAGCATTTGCAGCGCTTCCTTGCCGGTGCCGGCCACGTCGATGATCTCGAAATAGTCCTCCAGCAGGGCCTTGGCCACGCGCACGTTGACGATGTTGTCCTCCGCCAGCAGCAGGCGCGCGCCTTTGCGCAGCCGTTCCGCGGCTTCGTTGCCGGCGGGCGCGGGCGCCTTGGTCGCGGGCAGGGTCAGGATCAGGCTGAATTCCGAACCCAGCTTCTCCTGGGATTTCACGAGGATGTCCCCGCCCATCATCTTGGCCAATTGCAGTGAGATCACGAGTCCCAGGCCCGTGCCGCCGAACCTGCGGGTGGTGGACGAATCTCCCTGCTCGAACGGCTGGAACAGGCGCTCGAGCTTTTCCTCCGAGATGCCGATCCCGGAATCCACGATGCGGATCTCCAGGCGATCGGGTTGCGCGTATCCCGAAACCATCTTTACGGATCCCTCCGGCGTGAACTTCAAGGCGTTGCTCAGCAGGTTCATCAGGATCTGCCGCACGCGCAGGGGATCCCCCAGCACCCATTCCGGCACCGGGGATTCCTTCTCCACCGACAGGGAAACCCCGCGCGCGTCCGCGTCGAAGCGCATGATGCCGATGATCTCGGCGATCAGGGCGTCCACGCGGAAAGGCTTCAGCTCCAGGCGCATCTTTCCGGATTCGATCTTGGAAACGTCCAGGATGTCGTTGAGGATGGTGAGCAGGCTCATGCCGCTGGCCTTGATCAACTCGACGCTATCGCGCGATTCCGGCGAGATGTCCGAATGCAGCATGGCTTCGGACATGCCGAGCACGCCGTTGAGGGGCGTGCGGATCTCATGGCTCATCTGGGCGAGGAAGCGGCTCTTGGCCAGGCTGGATTCCTCCGCCCGCTCCACCACCTGCTGCAGCTCGCGCGTGCGTTCGAGCACCTTGATCTCCAGGGGCAGGCTGGAGCGGCGCGCATGGAACAGGAAATAGGAAAGCAGGATGGAGGTGGCGATACCCATGATCATCAGGAGGGCGTCGACCGTTCCCTGGGGCCTGCCCAACAGGGCCTTGGGGGCGCCGATGCGCACGCGGTAACCGGTTCCTCCGATGGAGTCGGAGTCGTCCACCAGCGACACGGCGCCGTTCCCGGGTCCGGCGCGCACCAGGGAAATCCAGTCTCCGCCGGATCGGAAATCCACGTCCACGGAGAAATCGCGGGGCAGGGGATTCACGATCGCTTCGCGCACCATGTTTTCCACCGGGATCAGGGCCACGGCGATTCCCCGCATGTCGTTCTTGATCACCGGCATATTCGCGAGAAGGATCCATTCCTTCAGGGAATCCTGCATCAGCCGGAACGGCCGGCACACCGTATAGGCCTTGCGGGAGAAGACGCTGTCCACGCAGGTCCGGCGCTCCGGAGTGAACCCGATATCCATGCCCCAAATCCTGCGGTTGGATCCGAACGGCTCCACGAAGCGGATGGGAAAGTACCCGGCCTTGAAGCCGGCGGGAACCATGGTTCCGGACTCGGGTTGGATGATATGGTATTCCAGCCCCGACTCGGAGGCCACCGCGGCTTCGAAACGCGCGCGATCGTCCCCGGCGACTTCCGGGATCCATTCGAAGGCCTTGACGGACGGATGCGAGGCCAGCAGGCGTTCGGCGAAGATTTTGAATTCCGCCCGCTGCACGATGACGGATCCTTCGAAGAACGCGGCGAGCGCTTCCACCATGTTCCGCTGGGAGGCGAGCCGCGAATCCAGGTTGCGGATCCCGATCTGCGCCTGCGCGCGCAGGCGGGCGAGGGCTTCCTGGCGCCCATGGTCGATTTCATTCCTCAGAAGCAGGACCGTGAGGGCGATGCCCGCGATCAGGACGGCGAAACTGATGATGGCCTGATTGCCGATGGAGCGGCCCCATTTTTCCCGGTCTTCGCGGGGCAGCTTCTGGATCAGGGCCAGGTTGCGCTCCAGGACCCAGGCGCCCGATCCGGAGATGAGGGTCATCAGCGCCAGCGCGGACAGCGGGAACATCCCCGGCATGCGGCCTTGCAGGAACCACAGGAAGCCTATGGCCGCGGCGTTCCAGCACAGCAGGGCGTAGGCCCGGAAGGGCATGAGGAAGGAGAAGGAGATGGCGAAGCAATGGGGCAGGAAGAAGATCCAGGAGAAGGGCGTGTTGCGGGAGAGCCATGAGAACCAGCAGAGGACGGGAAAGGATACGCAGAACCGCAGGATGGTGAGTGAGACCATTCTCCGGTAACGCTCGCGTTTCTGCAGCGAGGTTACCGTCAGGTTGAATCCGAACAGGAGCGCGAAAGGGGCGAGATGGCCCAGGCGGTTTTCCGAACAGGCGACTGCGGAAGCCAGCAGCAGCAGGAACACCAACGGGACGATGATGTTGAGCAGATGGATCGACATCGACCGGAAGTCGATTTCGTTGAACTCCCGCGGGGGCCGGCTCACAATCCTTCCGCCGAACCGGCCGCGGCCTTGCGCAGTCGGTCCATGATGGCGACGCCCAATCCCGCTTCCGGCAGGGGTTCGGCCAGGATCAGATCCAGGCCTTGGCGATCCAGGCGGTGCAGGCAGGCGAACAGGCGCGCGGCCGCTTCGCGCAGGTCGCCGGATGGGGAAAGGATTTCCGCCGCCGCGAAGAGCGCGGGCGCGGCGCTCGTGGCGGGTTGCGAGGGTCGGGAAGGCAGGGCGCCTTTGAACCCCAGCCAGCCCAGTCGCATCCCCGACTTCTGAAGGGCGGCGGCGATACCCAGGCCGGAACCCGCGGAACCCGCGATCGGAAGCCCCGCCGCGTTCCGGGTGATGGGCTGCTGCAGGAGGCGCAGGCGCGTGCGCGGCGCGTAATGGCCGGGCAATTGTCCCGGGGCCAGGGGGCGGTCGGGATGCTCCGGGTCCATGGTCGAAATCCCAACCGGCCCGATCAGGGCTTCGATGTCCTCGCGGGGGACGCCGCCGGCGCGCAGTAACATGGGGGTTTCCCCCGACAGGGAGAGGATGGTGGACTCCACGCCCACGGCGCAAGGGCCGCCGTCCAGGATGAGCGCGATGCCGTCCTGGAACTGATCCTGCACGTGGACCGCCGCCGTGGGGCTCAAACGCCCGAAGGGATTGGCGCTGGGGGCCGCCAGGGGGAAGCCCGCCTTGCGGATGAGGGCCAGGGCCACGGGATGGGAAGGCATGCGCACCGCCACCGTGGGCAGGCCCGAGGTGGCGAGGTCCGGCACGGCCGCGGTCTTGGGCAGCACCAGGGTCAAGGGACCGGGCCAGAAGCGGTCCATGAGCTTTTCCGCCCTTGAGTCCTTTCCCCCTTTGCCTTTGCCCGCGGACCCGCCTACGGGGCTCAGAGCGGCCAGCGACGCGCGGTCGGCGATATGGATGATGAGGGGATCGAAGAATGGGCGGCGTTTGGCCTCGAAGATGCGCGAGAGGGCGATGGGATCGAAGGCGTGAGCGCCCAGTCCGTATACGGTCTCGGTGGGGAAGGAGACCAGCCTGCCGGCCGCGAGTTCGTCGGCCGCGCGGCGCAGGTTTTCTTCCGTGGGAGGAAGCACGGGAATCATGCCTGGATAAAGTACCAAAATGCCGGGCGGGCAGCCGGGGCATGGTGGAACGGCGGAGGGAGAAACAGCAACGCCTCCTGGGAGGAGGCGTCTGCCTGGGACTTTTTGGAAGACAGTCCGTTGCGCGGGTCCCCTGAGTATAGGGCATCTCCGCCGGGGATGCAACCCCTTATCGGGTTAGGGCAACCGTCAGACGAGCGTGTTCGCGATGCGCTCGGCGATGGAGGATTCCACGGCGTCGTCTATCTTATAATTGCCGCTGTTCACGAGCGCCTTGAGACGCTCAACCTTCAGGTTTTGGTCCTTCTCGTATCCCGAGACGGCCGTTCCCGATTCCGCGTACGATTGCGCCGCGGCGGTGAAGGTTACCGTATCCTGGGGTGCCGAAAGCCCCTTTTTGGTCCTGAGCTCCTTGATATCCTTGGAATCTTTAAGGGTCAGTTCCCGTTGCGCCACCAGGTGGGCGATCTTGTTTACTATGTCGTTGGTCATCATATGGTACCTGCTTGGTTTCTTCGATATTAGGCATCTAGGAAGTCATAGTCCCCCGTTGGTTCTTATTTGGATCATCGTCATAGTTCGCAAGTCACTTTAACTTTTAAATGAATTTCCACTTTGAAACCGCGCTGGACTTCGCAAATCCGACGCAAGCTCCTCAAAAGAGTCCAACCCGTTTGGGGAAATCGCGCGAAACGGCGCCCGAATTGAGTGGAAACAGCCGCCCGAAAACTAGGCGATGCGGTGGTTGCGATAGGCTTCTGCCAGCTCGGCGGGGCCGAAATCGCGTCCGTCTTTCACGGCCAGCCCGGCCTTGAGCAGGAACACCGCCAGATCCCGGCGATCGCGCTGATACCAGTATTGACCCAGGAACTGCAGGGCCTTGATCTTGAGCAGCTGGAAGTCCACGGGGATGAACGTGCCGGATTCGCGCAGGTCCAGCAGGCGTTCGTACCAGAGCCGGGCGGCCTCCGGGCGGCCCATGGCCTCTTCCACCTGGGCCTGGACCAGTATGGCTTCGGCGCCGGGCGTTTCCCCGGCCAGTTCGGGAGCGATCGCCTCCAGGGCCTGGGAATAGAGCTTTTGCGAGGCGAAGGCGGCGGCCAACTTGGCCGGGACTGCGGCCGCTATATGTGGATCCGTATGGGCGGTGGCGGCCAGATCGCGGGCCTTGCGGAACCAGGGGACGGCTTCGGCGTGCAGTCCGAGATCGGCGCAGGCCGTGGCCAAGGTATAGTAGGTAACCGGAGTGATACCCTTGCCTTCGCTTACTTGAGCTTCCAGGATGGCCTTGTTGCGTACCTGCTTGGCCTTGGCGATATCCGGGTCGGAATACCCGGTATGCAGCACGCGCACGCTGACGTATTCCACCGGGATGCGCGCTTCCTCGAGGGCGGGAAGGATCTGTTCGTGCACGGGGGCGCGGAAGCGGAGCTCCGGGCGGTTGGGGAAAAGCCGGATCTGGTTGAAGACGCTGCCGGTGAGTCCGCCGTCGCGGCTGTTCTTGACCCTCAGTCCGTAGGCCTTGGGATGCAGGTCCGGATCGGCCTTCGCCAATTCGCGGATGGCCCGCTTGTCCGCGTCCAGCATGCGATCGTCCGCGTCCAGCCACAGGATCCAGCGGCCCTTGGCTTCGGCGAGGGAGAGGTTGCGCGCGCGGCTGAAGTCCCCGTGCCAATCGGATTGGATCACTTTGGCCCCGAAGGACCGCGCGATATCCTGGGTGCCGTCGGTGGAGCCCGTGTCCAAGACTACGATTTCGTCCGCCAGATCCCGGACCGAAGTCAGGCAGGCGGGCAGGTTGTCCTTTTCATTCTTCACGATCATGCACAGGCTCAGATCCGGGCGCGCCGCCGCGGGCGCATCCGTACCGGCCGGCGATGACGAACCGCTTGCCTGTGCGGTTGACGGTACGGAAGGCATCAAGGGCGTCGACGTGGCGCCGGGATGCATCTGCGCCGGAACGGGAGCCGGCGTATCCGGCAACTCATGCCATTCGGGCAGTCTATGGTTGGGGAAGATCCCGCGCGCCTGCGTCAGGGCGATGTCGAAATCCGTCCGGCGTCCCAGGCGCTTCAGCAGGGCCAGACGCTGGGCGTGCAGTTCCGGCTTAGAAGGCGGATTCAGGTTGATGGCCGTGGTCCAACTGCGGGCGGTCTCTTCCGGCCTTCCCAGCGCCAATTGGCAGCGTCCCAGGAGTTCCCAGGCCTCCAACACCTGCGGGTATTTGGCGTTGAGGGTCTCCAGGCGCCGCGCCGCTTCCGCGTATTCGCGCCGCTGGAAACGGTAATTGGCCAGGTAGAAGTGGCTGTAGATCTGGATGATGTCGAACTGGTTGCTGGTGGAGCTGAAGCTGATGGGCATGGTGATGAGGTGGGCGTATATCGTTTCCGCCTCCGCGTGGCGGTTCATTTCCATCAGGCATTCCGCCTTGTAGTAGTAGGCCTCGTGCTTTTCCGGCTGCAGGGCGATGCTCCGGTCGAACCAAGGGATGGCCTCTTCGCGACGGCCCAGCTTCTGGTAGCCGCGTCCGATGCAGGCGGGCAGCTCGCGGTAGATGTCGCGGTTGATGGCCTCGCAATTTGGGATCTCCATCGTCCTGCGATAGGCTTCGATGCCCTTTTCGAAATCGCCCAGGATGTAATGCGAGTCGCCCATGGCCATGGCCAGGGAGGGTTCGCGCGCCACGCGTTGGGGATCCTCTTCCAGCAGCAGCAGGTTCCGCAGGGCCTTCTTCTTCTTGAGCTCCGCGTCCTCGTAGCCGGTGTGCAGGATGGTGGTGTCGGTGTAGAAGCAGTGCAGGCCCAGCTTGGCCACGCTGTGGAACAGCTGTTCGTGGACGGTGTAGCGGAAGCGGAGACCGGGATGGTTCGGGAACATGCGCAATTGCATGAAACGTCCGCCCAGGGGCAGGCCGCCCTGGGTGTTGATGACCTGGAAGCCGAACGCGCGATCCATGGGCGCGGTCTTGAGCTTGCGGAAATTCTCGATCTGATCCGCCGGGATGCGATCGTCCGCGTCCATCCACAGGATCCAAGCGCAGCGCGCCGGCGCGATGGATTGGTTGCGTGCCCAGGCGAAATCGTTTCGCCATTCCCCCTGGATCCATTTCACCCCCAGCGTGTCGAGGATGGCCTGGGTGCCGTCCGTGGATCCGGTATCGTAGACGATGATCTCATCCGCGATCGGCTTGAAGCCGGTGACGGCGTCCTTGATGTTGAGCGCTTCGTTCTTGACGATCATCACCACCGAAAGCGTTCCCGGGGGATGGGGCGTGCGGAGCGGCTGCTTGATGGTGCCGAAACGGGCGGACAATTCCTCGGGCCTCAGGTCGTCGGCAAGGTTGTCGGAAAGATCGGGCGCGCCCGCCCAATCCGCGCGGGAAGGCGTTGCCGCCGCCGGGAGGGCGCGGTACGATTCCGGCATCGGCCCCGGAAACGGTCCTGGGACCGATCCCTTCGCCTTCCGCTCCTTGGATTTCCTGCCCGCTTTTGACATGGTAACCTGGGTGTTTCCCCAGCCGCTCAGGCGGCTCCGCCGTTTCCGTAGCCCAGGGCTTCCATCTGGCGCAGGAAGTCCCGTACCGTTTCGGAAGGCCGCGCCAACGCTTTCAGATCGGCGTAGCACCGGGCGTAGAGCTTATTATGGTTTACGAAGTCGGAAAAGTAAACCAGCAAGGTCGGGTCCTCGGGGAACCGGGAGAGCGCTTCGCGGTAGACGGCGTAGACCGATTCCAGGGCTTCCCCGGCGGTTTCGCCGCATTTGGCGCGGAAGGCTTCCAGAACCCCGGAGCGCAGGCGCAAGGCGGGACGTCCGGTGAAAATCTCCAGGACCTCGCGGTGGCGTCCGGCGGCGAAAAGCGATTCCACCAGATCCTCCCACATGGGGATGTCCCCGGGGGCGAGTTTGAGCCAGGCGCGCGCATAGCGTTCCGCGTCCGCGTCCGAACCAGCCGCGCGCAGGAACTCCCAAGGGACGCGCGGATCCAAGGGCAGGTCCCGCAGGCCGCCGTCGATGAGTTCGCGCAGGCATTGCCGTCCGCGGGGCGCCTTCTCCGCGCCGAAGAGCTGCATCTCGCAGAGCACGATCAAGGCCAAGGCGTTGCGGCGCACGGTGTGGTTGTCCGTGGCCACGCGGCCCACCGCCACGGGGCGATCCACCGCCTGGTAGAAGAACTCCAGCGCGCCGTGCACGTTGTCCGCATCCAGCGCCTGCTTGCCCAGCCAATAGAGCGGCTTGATGTCCGATGGGTTCCAGCCCGCGGCCAGGCGGAACCATTCGCCCGCTTCCGCGTCCGCGCCCAGCTTCAGGCAGGTCTCGGCGACCAGGGTGGGGAAATGCTTCAGGACCTCATCGGCGGGCGGGGACCCGCAGGCGCGCGGCTGCGCGGCGGGCAGGAAGCGGAGATAGACGGCCTTGGCGTCCGCGTATTCGCCGCTCTGATAGAGGCAATTGCCGTACTCCATGGCGACCGCGGGATCGTCGGGATGGCGGAGACGTTCGGCTTCCAGCAGGGCGCGGTTGCGCTTGAGCTTGGCGCCGCGCTTGGCCGCGGTGTCGTAGCCCATGTGGAGGATTTCCAGATCGGCGTTCTCCACGGAAACGCGGAGCTTTTGCAGCGAGGTCCCCAACTGTTCGTGGATGCTGCCTTCAAAGGCGATGCCCAGGCGGTTGGGGAAAAGGCGGATCTGGGTGAAGCAATCGCCCCGGGAATTCTCGCGCGGGCTGCGCACGATAAAGCGGTAGGCGCGCCGGGGCCCTTCCAGCAAGGGTTCCAGCGCTTCCCAGAAGGCCTCGTCCAGGCGATCGTCCGCATCGATCCAGAGGATCCAACCGCGGGTGGCGAGCCGCAGCGATGCGTTGCGCGCGGCGGAAAAATCGTCGCACCAGGCGAAGGGATGGGTCTTGATGCCGGCCTGCAGGAGGATTTCCACCGTGGTATCGCTCGATCCGGTGTCCATGACGATCCATTCCACGCGGCCCAAGGGGATGCCCGCGATCATGCCGTCCAGGTTGGGGGCTTCGTCGCGGACGATGCTGCATACGGAAAGGTCCAGGCGCCGTCCGCCTCCGCGGCCGCCTTTCCCACCATTGCCGCCGTTCCACGGGGGTTCCGGATAGCCGGGGTCGCGGGGAATGCGGGCGGGGGGGGATTCGAGCACGGCGGTTTCCCGCAGCAAGGTGCCGGCTCCCGCGCGGACGCCGTCCCAATCGGTGGGCACGCCTCCATAGACCGGAACGATCGACGCCGGGGCGGACGCGACCGGGCCGGATACCGCGGGGCGGCCCGGAGCGTTTCCCGGGCTTCCCGAGTTCAAGCAGGCGGTCCAGGCGGCGCGCGCCTCGGCCACGTGCCCGGTGATCCACAAGGCTTTGCCGTATTCCAGCAGGTACGGCGCATGCGTGTTACCGTCCGTGACGCGGCGGTAGACCATCAGGGCCTCCGGGGCGCGGTTCTGGAAACACAGGCTTTGGCCCAGGTTGATGCGGGCGGCCAGGCGGATCTCGGCGGAAGATTTTTCCGG
>Ga0209515_10006083_pt1 | contig 15210 bp, 14 predicted proteins | sample Subgroupgradi54m_FD_187454 | JGI IMG/M metagenome (GOLD analysis project Ga0209515, IMG submission 187454) | Subsurface groundwater microbial communities from S. Glens Falls, New York, USA - GMW60B uncontaminated upgradient, 5.4 m (SPAdes)... ...
GCTGGCGCGAGCGGAGCCGAACAACACCTGCGCAAACGGGTTGATGCCGGAATGCGCGGACCGCGTGAACCGGGGGCCGCCCATGAACGTGTAGACGCGCAGTTTCGGTTTATCTCCCGGAATCGAGAGCGTCTTGGCACTCCCGCTGACTTCACCGACGGCGCCGAGCCAGCTCCAGAGGTGGGCGCCGCCGGACGCCATCCATCCAGCTGGAAAATTCGCCGAGAGATCCGGGTCGTGCTTGGCGATGTCTTGATCGCGCATGAACTGGTAGCCGCCGGCCACTTCATAACGCGGAGAATTTGCGGACTGCGCGGCTGTGGACACCGCAGAAATCAAGAGGAGGATAAGTACAGTTGAGCTGAGGCGCATGACAGTTCCTTTCGACACCTTGACGCTCAAGTTATTTATGACCGAAGACCGCGACACAACCTGTGTCTCTGATCCCGAACTGTGTACACAGCGTCGTATCCGCCACGCCGGCCGCCGGGGCGCGCACGACGGCGAAGATGTGGTTGTTGCTGGCGAGCGCCGCCACGTTCCTGGCGCCCGGAGCGGGAACATTCTCACGCCACGTGCCCGTTTGCGCGTCAATCACGCCGAGGACGGTTGCACCCGCAGGGTTGGTCGAGGTGACGTAGAACTGGCCGTCACCGGCGTTGTACCAAACCTCGTCTCCGCTGTTGACCTGCGTGATGTTGCTGATGATGGCGCCATTGACCGCGTTCACGATGAACGGCGTACCGCACGCGACCAGGAGTCGCTGAAACGGTCCCAGCGCGAGTCCGGTGCCGCCACAGTTGCTGCCGACCGGATAGGCGGCTGTGACTGACATGGTCTTCGGGTCGACGACGGCGAGCTCGGCGCCGCGGGCGGTTGGCACGTTGATCAAGAAACGATGGAGCTGGTGATCCCACACCGGCTGCTCCAGCCCCGTGCCTTCCTTGAACGGAATGGTGCCGACGACGCGATACGTGTCCGCGGAGATCACGGCCACGAAGGGCACCGGCTCCCGGTCGTTGCCGATGAGGATCAGACGATCGTCGGGATCGTAGCCGAGTTCGTCGGCGCGCATGAGACCGCCCGTGTTGATGCTCTGAATGATCCGGGGCGGACTCAGATTCAGGTCGACGACCTGGGTCAGGCTGTTCCCGTCCCCGGCCCAGACTTTGTGATCCGGGGTCACGAGCAGGCCGTTCGGTCCTGCGCCGTTCGCGCCGACCGCGCCGACGAACCCGGTCACGCGGGTCACATATGAATCGTGTTCCGCGTCGATGATGTCAATCGACGCATTTGACCGGTCGGCGAAGTACATCCGCTTGGTGTCTTCATCGACCCACAGAAGATCCGTGCTGGCGAGCGGAGCGCCGGGTATCGCGATGGCCTTGACCAGCGCGACCGGCGACTTCACAACGGTTGGAATACCTGGAATGAATCCCTGGCCCGGCGCGGCGGAAACGACTGGCGCCTGATGCCCCCCGAAAATAAGAACGGCGCTGACGAGAAGAGCACTCCCGGCAATTTTTAGTTCCATGTCTCGTGCCTCCTTTGGAACGGGTGACCGGAGCGGTCCCGGTTATACACCCACTCACCTCCGGTTGCGACGAAATGATATTTTTGGTGGATGGCCTTGCTTCCAACGACGCTCGTAGGGAGTTACCCGCAGCCTGGATGGCTAATCGACCGCGCGAAGCTCGCAGGACGCTTCCCGCCGCGCGTCCGCGCGAAGGAATTGTGGCGGATTTCCGAGCCGTTCCTCGTCGATGCGCAGAACGATGCGACGCTGATCGCGATCCGCGCGCAGGAAGACGCCGGCCTCGACATCGTCACCGACGGCGAGATCCGGCGCGAGAGCTACTCGAACCGGTTCGCCACCGCGCTCGACGGCGTCGACCTCGATCATCCGGGCAGCGCGCTCGATCGATCGGGGCATCCCAACCCCGTGCCGCGCATCGTCGGCAGGATCAAGAGGCGGCATGCGGTCGAAGTCGAGGACCTCAAGTTCCTGAAGGCGCACACGACGCGCAAGACCAAGATCACGGTGCCTGGCCCGTTCACGATGTCGCAGCAGGCGCAGAACGATTACTACAAGAGCGAAGAAGAAGCGGCGATGGACTACGCCGACGCCGTGAACGCGGAAATCAAGGATCTGTTTGCGGCGGGCGCGGATGTGGTGCAGATCGACGAGCCCTACATGCAGGCGCGTCCCGAGAAGGCCATGAAGTACGGGTTGGCCGCGCTCAACCGCGCGCTTCAGGGTGTGATGGGGACGACCTGCGTGCACATTTGTTTCGGCTACGCCGCGATCATCCACGAGCGGCCGTCCGGCTATTCGTTCCTGCCGGAGCTTGCCGGCTGCAGCTGCAAGCAGATCTCGATCGAGACCGCCCAGTCGAAGCTCGATTGCGCGGTGCTGCGCGAGCTGCCGGGGAAGCAGATTCTGCTCGGTACGATCGATCTGTCCGACATGAACGTCGAGCAGCCCGAAACCGTCGCGGCGCGGATCCGCCGCGCGTTACCATTCACCGCGCCCGAGAACATCATCGTGTCGACGGACTGCGGGATGAAATATCTCCCGCGCGAGGTTGCCGACGGGAAACTCCGCGCGCTCGTGAAGGGCGCAGAGATCATGCGTCGAGAACTAAAGGATTCCTGAGCCTGACGATAAATCTGCTAGGATTCGCCGCATGAAAGTTCCAATGCGACGACCTGTCACGTGGATGGCGATCGCGGTGCTCGCGTTCGGTGTGCTCGTCGGAATAGCGAAGGTCGCACTGGTGGTCGTTCTCGGTCAAACGACGCCGGTCACGGCGTGGGGCGAACCCGACTTGCAGGGGATCTGGACGCTCGAAACCGACACGCCGCTGCAGCGGCCCCCGCGCTTTGCGAACAAGGAGCTGCTCAGCGACGAGGAACGCGCGGCGCTCGACAAGGAACGGACCGCCCTGCTTGGCCGCGACCGCCGCGTCGAGCGCGGTACCGAGCTGGACGTCGCCGGCGCGTACAACGCGGTCTTCAATACGGTCAGGCCGACGGGACGGCGCACGTCGCTGATTGTCGATCCGCTGAACGGGAGACTTCCCGAGCGAACGGTGGAGGCGCTGAAACGAGACGCCGACGATCGGGCCTTCCGGCTCGCGCTGCTGCAATCGACAGATACGTGCAAGAAGAAGCTGGCCGGCTGTGCCGGCGGGAAGTACGACCCGGCCCCGTCGCCGCGCTTGAAGGAGCTGCCGGCGGCGTACAACACGGGGCGCATGAATCGCCACGACAATCCCGAGGACGGCAGCCTCGGCGATCGCTGCATGGCGGGCAACCTTCCGGATCTCCCGAATGCGTTCGGCGGCAACTACATCCGCGTCGTGCAGACCGCCGGCGGCATTTCCATGTTCTACGACACGGGCCAGGGGCAGGGATTCCAACGCAATGTCGTCATGAACGGCAGTCCGCATCTGCCGCCGCGGATTCGCCAGTGGCTTGGAGATTCCCGCGGCCGCTGGGAGGGCACCACGCTCGTCATCGACGTCACGAACTTCAACGCGAAGTTCGACTTTCTCGGGTCACGCGACCATCGCCATCTGGTGGAGCGCTGGACGAGGACAGGACCGACGACGCTGGAATACGCGGTGACGATCGAGGATCCCACCGTGTGGACGCGCCCGTGGACCATCAAGATGGAGTACACGAAGCAGAACGACGCACAGAATCGCATCTACTACGAGCCGCGGTGCCACGAGGGCAACTACGCGTTCCCCTCGCTGATGCATGCCGCGCGGCTTGCCGAGAAGGACTACGCCGCCCGTCGCGGACCGAATCCAGCGACCAAGGACAACGCGACCGATTTCGTCGGCGTCGAAGAGAATCCGTTCAACAGGTGAGCGTTCCCATGCGCATCCGCTTCATCAGCTCCTTGATTTCCGTGGCCGTCGCTGCGGCGGCTGTCGCGGCGCTCGTGACGCTGTCGACCTCGCGAACGCAGGGTCAGACCGCATCGGGCACCGGCGCGTCCGCGCGGCCGGCGCGGATCGGCGGCAAGCCCAACTTCAGCGGCATCTGGCAGGCCAACAACGAAGCCTACTGGGATCTCGAGGCCCACGAGGCGCGCCCCGCCGCTGTCGTGCAGAAAGGCATCTATCCCTACGACTACACGCGAGTGGCGGCGCCTCCGGTGGTCGCACTAGGCGCGGCAGGCGGCGTCCCCGGATCGCTCGGCGTTGTCCAGGACGATGGGCGCATCCCGTACACCATCGACGCCCTGAAGATCCGCAATGAGAACGTCGAGCACTGGATCGATCGCGATCCCGAGATCAAGTGCTACCTCCCGGGCATTCCGCGCGCCATGTACATGCCGTATCCGTTCGCGATTACGCAGAGCACGAACAAGATCCATCTCGCGTACGAGATTTCGAACAGCGCGCGCACGATTCACCTCGACAAGGTCGAGAGTCCTCCGGCCGACACCTGGATGGGGCATTCGGTTGGACGATGGGAAGGTGACACCCTCGTGGTGGACGTCACGAACTTCAACGACAAGACGTGGTTCGATCGCGCCGGGAATTTTCACAGCGACGCGCTGCACGTGGTCGAGCGCTTTTCGCTGTTGACGCCGGATGTGATCCAGTACGACGCGACGATGACCGATCCGACGGTGTTCACGCGCCCCTGGCGCATCGCGATGCCGCTCTATCGCCGGATGGAGCGGAACATCCAGTTGATCGAGTACCAGTGCATCGAGTTCGCGGAAGAGTTCCTCTATGGAAACCTGCGCAGGACGCCCATCGTCACGCACTGGGAAAGCGACACGTTTTCCTTTGACGTGAAGCGCAAGGTACCGCCGGGCGACAAGTTCTACGAATGGTTCCGGAAGTGAATCAGAACGTCAGGCGGAAGCCGAGTTGGGCCATCCGCGGCTGATACGCGACCGCCGGGTTCGATGACGGCTTCCCGTACGCTGCGCTGACCTCCTGGACAGTGTACGACCCGTAGTTGGCGTGATTGAACAGGTTGAAGACCTCCGCGATTCCCTCGACCGTCGTGCGGTGGTTCACCGTGAACTTCCTTTGAACCCGCGCATCGACGCGGTGGAGGGGCAAGCCGACGAAGTTATTCCGCGGCACGATGGTCCCGTTGGGCCGCAGGCGGTTCGCGCCGATCCCACCCAGGTCGCGCAGGTCCGTTCCATAGCTCGTGTTGAAGCGGGAGCCCGAGCCATAGAAGTACAGGCCGCTCACCTGGAAGCCGTATTTCAGCTGCCAGATGCCGTTCAGCACGGCCCGGTGCCGCTGATCGTTTTGCGCCAGCGAATATTCACCGCCGAGATCCGGCGCCACCGGGAACGTCACCTGCTGCAGGCCGCTGTACGGTCTCGCGTACGCGTCCCGGATCTCTGAGAGCAGGTAGGTGCCCGACGCCTGCCAGCCGCCGCTCATGCGCTTGGTGAACGCCGTCGACAGCGCGTGATAGTTGGAACGGGCACCGGTCGGAATCCACATGTCGATCGCGCCGTATTCCGGGTACGGGCGGCGGCTGATGTCCGAGAACGGATAGTTGACGCCGGTGGCCGGGTTGTAGCTGAGATTGATGTTGTAGCCCGTCTCGTTCCAACTGACCTTGCGCTCGCCGGTATAGATGTAGTCGGCGTTCACGCCCATCGCGTTTCCGATCTGCCGCTGCACGCCGATTGACGCCTGGTAGCTGTAGGGAATCTCTGCCCACGGCCCGAAGATGGTGAACGGCAGCTCACGGCGCAGGCAGCCGGGCACGCTCGACGTCGAGCAGAGACTGGCCAGCACCGCGGCATACGACGGAATCGGTCCATTGAACGGATTCGACGCGAAATCGGGACGCCCGTCGTAGGCGCGTTCGGGGCTGATCTGCTGCGCGAACGCGCGCGTGAAGTGCGGATTGTGCACGTCGCCGAAGAACCTGCCGGCGCCGCCGCGCACCACGGTCCGCGGGGTCACGCTGAGCGCAAAGCCGAGGCGCGGCGCGACGTTGTTCGTGTCGTTCGGACGGTTTGCCTGGAGAAACGGCCCGAGGCCGACCGTGTTCTCGAACGCATTGGTCGTCAGGTCATAGCGGATGCCGAGATTCAACGTGAAGCGCGGCTTGATCGCCCAGTCGTCCTGCAGCCACGTGCCGATCACGTGGCGCGGCGTGATCAGGTTGAAGTCGCCGATCCCCTGCCGCCACCGGACCGAGATCGACGACAGCGCGTTCAGATTCCAGGTCGAGGCGTCGAACAGGTTCGGGAACAGCTGCTCGACGTTCGCGGGGATGGGTCCGTTGCGCGCATCGAGCTGGCCGTTGCAGACGTTGCAGAAGAAATACTGCATGTGGTCGTAGATGTACTCGCCACCGAGCTTCACGGAGTGCCGGCCGCCCGCCGTGAACGACGTCGAGTAATCGTCCCGAATGGAATAGCCGTTCTGCCGCGGCCGCTGCGGCACGAACGTCCCGGTGCCGATCGTCAGGCCTCGCAGCAGGATGTTCGGCGAGCCGAAACCATCGGTGACCGTGGCCTTCGGATTCTTGACGGGCGTCGTCTGGTCCCAGCCGCTGAACGCGTACCCACCCTTCACTTCGTTCACGGCGTTCGTGCCGAAGACCCGCGTCAGGACGGCGTTGAACTGATTGCTCTTGTTGTTGGTCTCTACCGTCGCGGACGGCGTGGACGTCGCGCTTCCTGCCGCGTACGGGATGTACTCCCGCCAGTTGGTGCCACGCATCGACAGCCGCGTACGCGGAGAGAACTGGACGTCCACTCGCAGCCCCGTCTCCCGCTGCCAGCGCGTGCCGGTCAAATCGATATTGAACGCCTTGTACGGAGTCGTCCACGTGGACGTCCTCGGCTCCCGCTCGTATTCGTAGTTGGCGAAGTAGTGCACGCGATCTTTCTTGATGGGTCCGCCGAAGGTCCCGCTGATCTGCTGATTCGAATAGGGAAGCACCCTGTGCGCGACGAAATCGGGCGCGTTGAATCGGTCGTCGCGGAAGTAGCCCGACAGCGTTCCGCCCGGCGTGTTCGTGCCGGATTTCGTGATCGCGTTCACCTGCACGCCCATCGATCGGCCCTGCGTGGCGTCGAAGCGATTGGCGACGAACTCGAACTCCGCGATGGCGTCGCGGCTGTACCGCGGGTTCGCCCGGTTGAACTGGACGTAATTGGTCACCTGCTGTCCGTCCACGTTCAGCTGGTACGTGCCACGGCCATCGCCGAGCACGGGCGCTTCGCCGACGGAATTGGTCCGCGCGCCTGGCGTCAGCATCGTCAGGTCGAGCCAGTTGCGGCCGTTGACGGGCAGGTCCTGCATCTGGCGGGGGTCGACGTTGCCCGCGAGCGTGGACGACGTCATATCGAGCAGTGGCGCCTCGGCGGTGACGATCACCGACTCCTGCACCGTCGAAGGAGCCATCTGCAGGTTCATGACCGCCTGCTGGCCGACCAGCAGCTCGACGGACCGATTCACGTTCGCGAAGCCGGCGAGCTCGACGGTGAGGCGATAGACGCCCGTGCGCAGCGGCAGGCGATAGAAACCGCGGTCGTCCGTCACCGCCACGAACGTGTTGCCCGATGCTTCATGGACCGCGGTGATCGTGACGCCCGGCAACACGCTGTTGGTTTGATCGGAGATGGTGCCGCTCAGCGTCGCTTCCTGCGCGAACGCAGGCGCCGCGGACAGGAGCGCGCCGCTCACGACCAGTGCGGCGGGGAGAACCCGGACAAGTCGGCTGCTCATTTGGCGTTCTCCTCCGGTGCTCCGGTGCCCGGTGAGCCGAGGAAGAAGTTCTTTCCGCTTGCAAAGGTGACCGATGTGCCGTTTGCCGTGGGCGTTCCGTTCCTCGCCTGGTACCCCTTCACGACAACCGTTGCACCCAGCGTGAAATCCGCCGGTCGAAGGCCGCGCCGGATGAGGCCGTTCGGGCTGCCCGCCTCGATCGCCCAGTTCACCACCTTGCCGTCGGCGCCTGTGACGTCGATGAAGATCCAGCCATGCGGATTGGTCCACTCCATCTTCGTAAGCTTGCCGGTGAGCGTCACCGGTTTGTTGGCATCGAATTCAGCGGCGAAGGAATGATGCGCCGCAGCGGGAATAGCGGCGAGGACTCCTGCGAGGATGAATGCGAACAATGATCGGGATTTCATCGGCACGCCTCCGAGCGGCGGTAGTATATTCCGGCCACGTCGTGAGGCGGATCCTTTTCGCACTGATTGTCATCGCGTTCGTACCACGGTTCTCGTACGGGCAGGGCGCGGTTCCACGAACGCCGGACGGCAAGCCCGATCTGTCAGGCATCTGGCAGGCGATGAACACCGCCGTCTGGGACATCCAGGACCACAACGCGCAGAAGGGCGTCCCAGCCGGACGAGGCGTTGTCGAGGGAAACGTACTGCCCTACATGCCGTCCGCGATGGCGAAGAAGAAAGCCAACTTCGAGAACCGTGCGACCGCGGATCCGGAAACGAAGTGCTACCTGCCCGGCGTGCCGCGCGTGACCTACATGCCGTTTCCGTTTCAGATCGTTCAGACGCCGGCGCAGATCACCATCCTCTACGAGTACGCGCACGCTGTCCGCAACATCTTCATGGGCACCCCGCACATCGAGGGCCAGTTGTTCTGGTGGATGGGCGATTCGCGGGGACGCTGGGATGGCGACACGCTCGTGGTCGATGTCACCGACTTCAACGACGAGACGTGGTTCGATCGCGCCGGGAACTTTCACAGCGACGCCCTGCACGTCGTCGAGCGGTACACGCTCGTGGACCCCGACCACGTCAACTACGAGGCGACGATCGAGGACCCGAAGGTCTTCACGCGCCCCTGGAAGATGAGCATGATTCTCGACAGGCACAAGGAGAAGAATTTCAGGCTGCTCGAATACGAGTGTTTCTCGTTCTGACCGTGTGCCGGGTCCGCGCGTGATGGCTTCAGTTATGCGCGGGACCCGGCCTACGTACCATGAGGAATCAGCGATGCGCTCACGATTGTTCCGATTGATCGTGCTCAGCGGCGGCGTGCTGACGGCCGTCAGCGTCTGGGCCCCATCCGTCGCGGGCCAGGCCTCGAAGAATCGTCCGATGATCGCCGGCTGTCCGTCCGTCTCCGCGAAATTTCATCCGTGCGCGCTCGCGAAGGCGAAGGAGTTTTCGCCGCCTCGCATGCCTGACGGCACACCGAATCTGCAGGGCATCTGGGACGCGCCGCTCGCGATGGGATTTCAGAACATCGAGGATTTTCCGGGCGACCCGTCTCCCGGCGGATTCGGTCCAGCCGTCTCGGTCATCGTCGATCCCGCGGACGGGAAGGTTCCCTACTTCCCGTGGGCGCGCGTGCAGCGCGACGAGAACATTCACAAGTACATCGATCCGTACGCGCAGTGCCTCCCGACGGGAGTGCCTCGCCAGATGGCGAACTTCCGGACGCGGCAGATCACCCAGTCCGGAAACCTGATTTCAATCGTCAACGAAGCGGGAGGCCACATCTACCGCGTCGTCTACATGGACGGACGCCCGCACCTCGGCCCGGCGTTCAAGCTGTGGATGGGCGATTCCCTCGGCCACTGGGAGGGCAACACGCTCGTGATCGAGACGACGAACTTCAACGGCCGGTGGTGGTACGACTCCGAAGGGCATTTCGCAAGCGACGCGCTGAAGGTGACCGAGCGTCTGACGCTCGTCGACGCCGACACCTTGCACTACCAGGCGACGATGGAAGACCCGAAGGTGTACACGAGGCCGTGGACCATCGTGTTCCCGCTCGAACGAATCAAGGAAAAAGGGTACGAGCAGATGGAAGAAGCCTGCCACGAGGGAGACCACGACGCGGCAGGCTTCGTGTTAGGTGGATACCAGCCGTACCTGGGTCCGCGCTTTCCGTGACGGCTCCGCCCTTCGTGGCTCAGTCGACGGTCTCGCCGGTCTTTCCGCCCCAGGTAAAGCCGTCTTTCGGCCGCTTCAGGCTCACCATCCGAAGGCGATGGTCGGCGGCGTTACGCGCGGGCGCGCCGGTGATGATCACGACGTCGCCGGCCCTCAGCGTTGCGCTCGTGACGCCGGTCCCTCCCAGCTGGCCGGTCCCGCCCCACTCCACGTTATAGGTCACCATCGTGCCGTCTGTTTCCTTCACCATCACATGCACGAATGAGTGTGGATTGCGGAAGACGAACTGCACGATCTCTCCCTCGATCGTCACGGACTGGGTTTCGAGGTACGTGGCCGCAAAGGAGTGATGGGCGAACACGGGTCTGCCGAACGCACACGCGCCGGCAACCAGCAGAACCACCAGAGAACGCTTCATAGGTGTTAGGTTCCTCCGCTCATGCAAATGATGTCAGAAATCCCTACTTGCGTGCCTTGAGACTGTTGTAGACCGCCTCCACGAACATCTCGGTCGTCCACGCGCCGGTATTCGATCCGTAGCGCGTGTCGTAGTCGGCTGTGAGTCTCGCCGCCTTGACCTGTGCCAGCGTCGCGCCCGCGTCGATCATCGCCTTCACGCGATCGCGCACGATGACCACCATGTCTCGATACTCGACGACCTCGTGTTCGTCGCCGAGAAACCCGTGGCCGGGCACGACGTAGGTGCCGCCTTCGCCTTCGTGCTCGTAGTTGGTCCGGTCCAGGATGTCGTTGAGCGCCTTGATTTCACCTTCGACGCTCCCGCCGTTCTTCAGGTCGATCACAGGGTACTGCGTCGTCGTGAAGATATCGCCGGCCACGATGACGTCGGCACGGCGGAAGAACACGACGCTGTCGCCGTCGGTGATCGCGTTCGGCTCATAGAACAGCTCGATGCTGTCGCCGTTGTGCGCCTTCCGGCGCCGCTCTTCGAGGTACGTGTCGCCCGGAAGCGCGTCCTCCGGGATCTTGTTGTCCTGCATCCGCGTCAGCACGTTGTTGTGCGCCATCAGAGTCGCGTGGCGCAGCGGATCGGCGAACAGGCCGGTGGCCGCGCGCGGTGCGGAGTTGACGAAGAACGATCCCGGCAGGCTCGGGTCCATTCCCGCCGCGCCCAGCTTCGCGTTGCCACCCGTGCGGTCCGGGCGGAAGCTCGTGTTCGCGATGAACTGGATCGGCCGCTCGCTCAATTTGTCGATGGCGGCAATCACCTTGTCGGACAGCCTGCCGGTGCCGGTGTCCACGACGAACGCGCCCTGGTCGCCTGTCTGCACGACAATGTTGCCGCCGTCGCCGACGAGCATGTAGACGTTGTTGCGAATCGGCAGCACGTGAATCTCGCCGTCGCGTGGCTCGGGATCAACGGCCTTGCTGGTTTCGCTGGGACGGCCGGGCGCGGGCGACAGCAACGCGGTTCCCATCGCGTCGGTCATGTTCTTCGCGGCGGCCGCAAACTCCGGGTACATCGACGGCGCGCCGCTCATCGCGGCCGCCAGCGGCAGCATGTGGTGCTCGGAGTATTCGCGGGCGTACGGCTGTTTGCCGAAGAAGTAGAACGGAACGACCTCGGGGCTGCGGCCGACAATCTGCTCGCTGTCGTCGCACGCGTAGAGCCACGTGCCGTGATCGACCGGCGCGCGGTAGTAGTCGTTGCTGCGCACCTGCGGCTCGGTCAGGAAGACCGGATCGGTCACGACGGTGGTGTTCATCAGATGATCGCCGTGACGGACGAAGAACTCCGTCACCGTTGCCTGATCGCTTTCAGGAGTACCGTTGCGCCGCAGCCATCCCTGCTTCAAATGCGTGGTCGTCACGACGAGCGCGGGGCCGACGTACTTCCCGGTGGAGAAGCCCCGGAACGTATGCGCAGCCCACGCCGGGGGATGAGGCCGGCCGTCCATCCAGATCACGCGATGGCCTTCCGTGACCTGCGCCCACCAGTGAATGGCGACCAGCCGCTGGTTGTGCGGATCGCGCTCTTCCCAGGCGCGGAAGTTCCCGGTTGCGCGCATCTGGTACGGGGTGACGTAGGCGTCGCACTGGTGGTGGCGGAGCGTCACACGCGAGGGATCATACGAGAGCGCCCAGAGCCGGCCCGCTTCGTTGAGCGCGAAGCCGCCGTAGTCGTGCAGCTCGGATCCACCGCCGCGTTCCATCCCGTCCTCGTTCATCGTCGGCGTCCAGTAACCGGAAATGTCGATGGCGGGTCCCGGAGGCGCGTCGGCGCCGGGCGCGGGGGTCTGGGCGGGCTGGCCCTGCGCGAGCAGGCTGGCGCCCGCCGCCGCGACACACACACAGAGAACGGCACGAAGATGCTTCATGGTGTTCTTCCTCAACGCGCCGTGCATGGAGTCGGCTGCCAACCGCTGGCGTCGTTCATCCGCTTGAAGTGGGGGCTGGTCCAGTAAGGTGTCGTCAAGTACTCGGGGTCGAGGATTTCCGTGGTGACCACCAGCAGCGAGTCGGCGCCCGGGATGTCCAAACGGTCGAAGTACTCCGTCATCACCGCGTTCGCGCTGTAGGGCACGCCGTTTTTCCGCAGGTACCCCGGCTTCATGTTCGTGGTCACGACCTTGAGCGAACCGCCACGCACCGTTGGGCCACCGCGGTTGGGGATCGGCGACGCGAAGATCGCGCGCGGCTGGTCCCATGACGCGACCGATGCGCCCTGCATCGTACCGCCGGCCGACGGCGGCTTGCCGAAGGTGAGCGTGCGCGTCTGCGTGCCGGCGTCGGTTTCCATCTTCAGCGTCGTGTCGTCCCGCCACGTGATGTGGAGCCGGGTCGGGATGCGCATCAGGCCAGCAGCTCCGTACGCCTTGCACTGTTCACCGGCGGCTTCGTCTTTGGCGGGGTCCCATGCGTCGGCAATCTTTTTGCCTTCCGCATTGATTGGCACGGAGACGTAATCGCCTTTCGCGGGGGTGAACTGCCGGTATCGCCAGTCCTCGGTCACGAGCGACACCCAGTAACCGGTGATGTCGAAGAGGGCGCCCGCCCGCGGCGTCGACGGCGGTCCCGCGGGCGGAGCGGCGCCTCTGCCTTGCCCTGATAGCGACACGAGCGTAACGGTCATCACGGCTGTGACGACCGCAGCGCGCATTCCGATAACCTTCACGGGTCAGGACGATTTGCGGCGAGCGATGTTCACGTCGCTGCAGCCGTACATGACGTCAACGAACTTCTGATAATTCGCCTTGCCGACGACGAACGGGTTGGGGCCGCCCTTCTTCCGCGACTGCAGCTTCTCGAGGTTCGACTGCAGGGGAAGCATCAGCGGGTGATTCTGGAGAGCGATCTCGACGCCCGCCTTCTTCGTTTCGTTCCTGAAGTGATCGACCGACTTGAGATACGTGGCGAGGCCCTCATCGGAGATCGGGCCAGGGGTGAGGATCGTTCCACCGTACATCGCGGCCACGCGTGTCTTCCCGTTGTCCTTCACCGGGAAAATGTAGCCCGTCGATCCGGGAGTGTGGCCGGGAATCGCGACCGGTATCACCTTGAAATCACCCAGCACGATCGGTTGCCCTTCGACGACGGCCTGGTCGTGTTTCGGCAACCCCTGCGGAGGCGCCGGTGGCTGGCCGTTGCGTCCGGCCGGCGGATGCTCCATGAATTCCCAGTCGACCGCGGAGATGTACACCTTGGAACCGAAGTGTTCCTGGAAGTACGGCGAGCCGCCGAAGTGGTCGGCATGGCCGTGGCCCATGAGGATCATCTTGACGTCGGCCGGGTTGAGGCCGAGCGCCTGGAAGCCTGGCAGCAGCTGCGTGTTCAGCAAATTCGCGGCGAGCGAATCGAACATCAACAGGCCCGCGGATGTCTGGACGACGTAGACGACGGTGCCCTGGTTCCCGATGGCGTAGACGTTGTCGAAAATCCTCGTGGGAGCGATCGGGGGATCGGTCGCGGCGTTGGCACGCGGCGCCTCGCAGAAGAAATGGACTTCTTCCGCCCACTGCGTTCCCGCTGTCTTCTTGGTCTTCTCGACGAGCGCCTGTACTTCGGGCGAGTCAGGCTTGGCAGGCGCGGCGGGCGGCGCCTGTGCGGATGCGAGAAAGGGGAGGGCAACGCAGAGCACGGAGACGGACGCGACGAGACGACGCTTCATAGGTCCTCCTGCGCGGCGGAATATAGCATGTCAACGGCGCACGCGAGAGACGCGCGGACTCGTGCCGACCTGCTCGTACAGGAAACCGTCCGCAGGACGCTCGAGTCGCCAGACGTACAGCTGCGGGCTCTTGTCGCGTCCGGGGCTTCCGGTCACGACGACGCGGTCGCCGGCATTCAGCGTCGTCGGCGTGACGCCAACATCAACCAGTTCCCACCGGTTGTCCAGTTCCGCTTTCCAGGACTGCGCGTTTCCACTCGCGTCCTTCACGTCCACCATCACGAACGGATGCGGGTTGACGAACTGAAACTGCGCGATGGTGCCGTCGAGCGTCACGCGGCGGCTCTGGTCGTACATGCCGGCGATCGAGTGATGCGCCTCCGCCACGGCCGCGCCCAACGCAAGCGCGAGCGCGAACGACAGCCGGAGGCGCATGCGCATCAGAGCGGCCTGACCTGCACGAGGCGGAACTTCACGACGCCTGCGCCGTACTGCAGCGCGAACGGGCCGCGCGCGTGCTTGGCGTCTTCGACGTCAACGGTCTTCACGCCGTTGAGCGTCACGACCACGTGCGGTCCCTGCGCGCGAATCTCGTACGTGTTCCACTTGCCGGCCGCCTTGATCGGCGTCGCCACCTTCGCGACGTTGACGATGGCGCCCGTGGCGTAGGCGGGATCGGGCCGCGTGTCGTAGATGTTGACCTCGTAGCAGGTGTCGCCGCCGGGCATCTGCGGGTTCGCGCAGCGGATGAAGATGCCGCTGTTGGCCGGCGTGTCGACCCAGAACTCGGCTTTGATCTCGAAGTCGCCGTACGGCTGCTTGGTGACGAGGTATCCGCCCATCCCCTTGTCGGCCTGCACGGCGCCGTCGACGATCGTCCAGTTCGCGTCGCCGACCTTGTTGAACCCGTCCAGGTTCTTCCCGTCGAACAGCGTCGTGAAGGCGGGGCCGCGTTGAGCCGACGCGGTGAGGCACAAACCGCCGACGACCAGCGCCGCTCCCGCGGCGATCGCAGACAAGCGTTTCATCGTGTCCTCCTCATCGAAACGATTATTTCAACGAACTGGCGACGGTCGCGAGCGCGGCGTTCGCGCACTTCTCGTCACCTTCCTGGTTCGGCGACCCGCTGATACCAAGCGCACCGATCGTGTCGTTGCCCACATTGATCGGGACGCCACCTCCGAGCGGGATGATGTCGACG
>Ga0209515_10006085_pt1 | contig 15210 bp, 14 predicted proteins | sample Subgroupgradi54m_FD_187454 | JGI IMG/M metagenome (GOLD analysis project Ga0209515, IMG submission 187454) | Subsurface groundwater microbial communities from S. Glens Falls, New York, USA - GMW60B uncontaminated upgradient, 5.4 m (SPAdes)... ...
AAGGTTTCAGCTATCTCGGTCCTCATAGGTATTTCGTAACGTTCTGCACGTTTGACCGTCGCGATGTGTTCAGCGACATCGAGACCGCACAGTCGGTGCTGTCGCAATTTCGTCGTACCTCTCGGCGAAGGAAGTTTGCGATTCTCGCGTACTGCCTCATGCCCGATCATGTCCATCTGCTTGTCGAAGGCGTCGCCGCGAACTCAGACTTCCGAAGATTCATCAAGAATCTGAAACAGAGCTCCGGTCAAAGGCACGCCGCTGGCCTCAAGGAGCCGCTATGGCAAGAGGGGTACTACGATCGCGTGCTGCGGCCCGACGATGACGCGAGGAAGGTCGCGCGGTACATCATCGAAAATCCGGTGCGCGCCGGCCTGGTGCGCTCGTCTCTCGACTACGCGCTAGTCGGATCCGACGTGTGGAAACTGGAGGAGTTGATCGATAGTCTTCTGTGACGCCGGGTCCGTCGCGCACGGCTTCAGTCGCGCGACGGAACCCGGCCTACATTGGTACGTGGGGCGGGTCCCGCGACACCTCTGGTGCCACGGTGTCGCGGACCCGCCTGAAGATCAAGGTTTGGGCTTCCAGTTCAGGATCAGCGTGATCGGCGTCGTCGAAGATTGTTCCGTCGGCTCGTTGATCAGGAAACGGCCGTCGCGCGCGACGGCGTACTGCTGCTTATTCGTGCCGGGCGACGGCACGACGGTCACTGAAAACAGCGACCTCGGGGTTCCCGCTACAAAGCTTGCGCCCGCCGTGACCGACGCCGCCATCATCTTCCCGTCCGGAGCGATGAAGTAGAGCTCTTTGCCATCGGCCCTCCAGCGAGGCTGGACCCCGCCGCCCGTGGACACCTGCCATTTGGCCGTCGCTGATGGAAACGGCTGCACGACGATCTCGAATCGTCTCGATTCGTTGGTCTCGTAGGCGATCCATCGGCCATCAGGCGAAAACTGCCCGTTGAGTTCGTCGAACGGCGTGGTAATGATCGGAATCGGCTTCCGGTCGCTCCCCGTAACCGGTAATACCCACAGATCGCGTCCAGTCTTCGGATTCACCTCGTAGTACACCAGGAACCGGCCATCCCTCGACCAATCCTGCGGTACCTTAATGATCGGCGTATCCAGCAGCAGTTGCTCGGCGCTTGTGCCGTTGGCAGGCTTTACGTAGAGATTGATTGGACCGTTTCTGGCTGAATAAAACGCGATTCGCGTGCCGTCCGGTGACCACACCGGAGCGTTATCGAGCGCTGGATCGAAGGTAAACCGCGTCATGCCGCCGCGGACGAGATCCATCAGCCACACGTCTCCATTGGCTTGCGTGGTTCGCTGGATGGCCACCCGCCTGCCGTCGGGCGAGAGTTCGGGATAAAAGAGCGCCGCTTCGGCACCAGCCACGCCGAGCGCCTTACCCGTGCGGTCGTACCACCGCAATTGTCCCTGCGCTTCTCCGCCGCCGCGGTACGCAATCCGGCCATCCGCCGAGATCGAGAACCCACCATAAAGAGTTACGTTTGTCCCGACAGGATCGGCCACTTCTACCGGGTCTCCCGTCAACTCTCCCCGTGTCAGATCCAAGCGCTGCGTCATTAGCGCGGTGTCGCGGACGAAAGCAATCACGCCGCTACTGAGATATGCGCCGTGGGAATCTGCCGCTGTCAGCCGTTTCGGCTGCGCGCCATCGAGGGAACCTAGATAGAGACCAGCCGCCTCAGGAGTGCCGGTCACTTCAAACAGGAAATGGCGGCCATCGGGAAGAAAGGTTGGGTGCCGGTGCTCGGTTTGTCCCGGGGCGGGGCGTGTCACCTCGCTCGGATTGCCCCCCGAGGCGGCAACCCGGGATAGGCCAGAGAACGAGTTAAAGAGGATTGTACCGTCCGCATTCCAGGCACCGCTTCGCACCACACTAGCGACGCTGGCCAGGATCTGTGGCGACCCGCCGCCGATATCGATGCGCAGGAGCTTGCCGGCGGCCGTAAACGCGATCGAGCGGCTGTCCGGCGACCAGAACGGATAATCGGCGCCCTCGGTGCCAGCCATCGGCTGTGCGTCGGTCTTATCCAGCGCGCGCAGCCACAGACGCTGCGGCCCGCCGCCCGAGGCGACAAAGACGATGTAGCGCCCATCCGGAGACAGCGCGAACTCGAGTGGAGCCGGCGTAGAGGGTGTGGTGATCTCGAGACGCATCTCGGGCGGCGCGGCGGGAGCGGCCTCGCGGAAGTGAACCAGGGCGAGCACGGCTGCGGCGATGAGAAAGAGAGCGGCCGCGATCCATCCAACCGCCGCGCGCGTCCTCGACACGTCACCCGTCTCCGTTGCGGGCGCGTTCAACGCATCGTCGATCTCGAGCCGCGCAGCGGCCGCGGAATCGAGCCGGTGCGCGCGATCCTTCTCGAGACAACGCCGAAGCAGCGTCTGAATCTGCCTCGGTGTGTTCGATGGAAGAGCAGACCAATCAGGCGGATCGCGCAGGACGGCTGCGAGCGTCTCGGAGATGTCGTCGCCGCCAAATGGCCGCTTCCCCGTCAGCATCTCGTAGATGACGCAGCCGAAGGCCCAGAGGTCGCTGCGTTTGTCCGCGGGTCTGCCCTTTGCCTGCTCCGGCGCCATGTACGCGGCAGTCCCGAGCAGCACACCCGCGCCGGTCATCATCGCGGGCGAAGTGATGGTCGGTGACACTGACAGCGCGTTCGGCACGTTCGCGGCGTTCGAAGCGTTCGGATCGTTCAACTTGGCCAATCCGAAGTCGAGTACCTTGACGACGCCGTCCGGCGTGAGCTTGATGTTCGACGGCTTCAGGTCGCGATGGATGATCCCCTGCTCGAGCGCCGCTTCGAGCGCCTCGGCGATCTGCTTTGCAATCCCCAGCGCCTCATCCAGCGGAATCGGTCCACGCGCGATGCGCTGCGACAGATCCTCACCTTCGACCAATTCCATGACGAGGGCTTGCACGCCACTGGATCGTTCGAGGCCGTAAATCTGTGCGATGTGCGGATGATTCAGGGAAGCGAGCGTTCTTGCCTCGCGCTCGAAGCGCGCGATCCGCTCAGGGTCGCTCGCAACGCTCTCTGGAAGGACTTTGATCGCCACCTGACGCCCGAGTGTTGTGTCGGTGGCGCGATACACCTCACCCATACCGCCGGCCCCGATGGCGGAGAGGATTTCATACGGTCCGAGGCGAGCACCGGGACCGAGGGGCATTGATTTGTGATGAAGAGTTGCGCGGATTGTAGCTGGGGAATCAGCTACCTACAAATCGAGACGGGGTCATCCACAATTCGACAGCGTTCCGCAAGAAACACTCTCCCCGCACTGATTACCAATCCGAACATCCGACGAGCCAGACTTTTACGCGACCAACGTCTGAATGTGCGCACGTCGGATGCATTTTCAGCGCGACAGAGCGCCGCGAAATGCCGTTCGGCTCAAACTGAACTTCTAAACGCCTTCTATGGGCGGAATGCGCGAGTTATCGTGGCCTCCCGACCGTGAATGGCGTCTCTGCACCGAATCATGGTGGCCTCTGCGCCTTACATGACCACTCGGGATCGTTTTGCGACGCCTCGGCGCCTCCAATGGATGGACGATTCCGATCGATCCGGTGCTGCAGCCGACGTTCGATTGTGGGGCGTGGCGTCAGACACTCGCGATCCTGCGCGACCGCGCCGCCTGACCGTCGGGATTAGCGGGACTTCGGTACCTGATAGTCCTTCGCTGAGCAACCACCGTCGGGTGGTCGGCAAGGTCTTCGACCTGACCTTGCCGTCCGCAGGCGGCTCAAGAAACGCGCTTGCCTTTCGGAGCTTGTCCAGGGAGTAGAAATGTCTTGATCAACTCACCTTTGCCGCACACGGTCATACCAGAAAAGCGCTTGTACCACTCACCCTCGGGCACAGCGGGCTCGGTGTCGAGCCATGTCGCGAGCAACTCAAGCTGCGTTGCAGGGATCTTCCGGCTCTGAATGCGTTCGAGCAGATGCTGAAACAGCGCGGGCGGAAGATCTTGTCGGCGGACTTTCGGCACGGCCGCTCAGATGCCATAGAAGCCGCGCGTCAACCGCTCCTTGATGCGGGCGGCCTCGATCGGATCGGGCGCAGACGCGAGCTCTTTCGCTAGCAGTCCCAGTTCCTCCGGACTGAGGCGGTTGCCCTTCCCTTCGAGCGCACTCAACTCCGCCGTCTCGAGCGCAACTTCTTCGCCCGTTGGCTTACGCGCGATCACCCGGCCACCGGTCAACGCTTGCCGGACGAACCAGTGGTACACGGTGAGCGCGCTCTTGATCACGTCGGTACGCTTCGAATGTGTCAATTCGGCCATCTGGTCAACCAGGGCCAATTCAGTCGCGCTCAGGACGGGTTGCACTCTCGCCATACTCTCCTCACGCTCATTTACGACTCACATTATACTCCCATATGTTCACGCCTGTCCAAGAGCAGGTCAGTCGGAGCGACGCACACGAGACGATCCTCAGTCAGAAAAGGAACAAGCGGGTTTTCTGTGGGTCTCTCTTTTCACCGCGCTACGAAATGTTCGTGCGCGTCCGGGACTTCGGCGAGGCGCACGCGGCGCTGTTTCCGACGTCGAGTCTCGCGCTGATCGATCACCTGCAGTCGGACGAAAGTTCTCGGACGCTCGGAGTTATACGCTAGTATCGCCGCGACCCCAAGGCGCGTCGCTAGGGAGTGCTGCGGTCACTCCTTGTCCCGAGACCGCAGAAGAAATCGAGAGGCCAAGATGACTCGTGCTCGCATAAGCGGTGTCGTGGCGTTCCTGTGCCTCGTTGCTGGCCCTGTCCTCGCGCAAGTCCCGGCGGACCTCCAGAAAACGATGGACGAACGGGACCAAGCGGTCGCAAAGATAGACGTTGCAACGTGGGATCGCCTGACGGCCGACGACTTCACGTTGGTTGATGACACGGGCGCATTCATGACCAAGGCGCAGCGGCTTGCCCAATTCAAGACCCAGAAACCGACTCCATACACCGCTCCGCAGCGCGTCCAAGTCAAGAAGTATGGTGACGCGTATGTCCGTCGATTTCTGAACGGCGGCAACCTCTGGGTTCTGGATATTTGGGTTCGTCAACCCGCTGGCTGGCGTGTCGCGGCTGTTCAGACGACGACCGCGAAGAAATAAGCGGCCACGCAATCCGTTCGGCTTCAACCGAAGGAGCGTATGTCACAGGACGTTCCCAAGACACGTTGGACCCGCAGAGAGGTGCTGGGCATGTTGGGCGTGGGAGCAACCGGGCTCGTGCTTCCCGCGCTCGCTTCGGCCGCCGCGCCAACGTTCCTGAAAGGCGCGGTGATTCGCACCGTCCTGAAAGACTATGCACCGGGCGATCTGTCCGGAAGCGCCGTCTTGTTCCACGAGCACATGTCCTTGGCCCGTGATTTTCTGTTGCGGTTTGACCGGTACGCTGCGGATGCGAATGCGGCGAACGGGACACCAGCGCCTGCGCCTGCACCGAACGATGTGTCGTTCATGCAGGATCTCGATGTGATGGTGGACGAGTTGACCGCCGCAAAACGGGAAGGTATCGGCTGCATCGTCGACGGCGGCCATCCTGACATGGGGCGGAACATCAATTTTCTGCGGCAACTCTCGATCAGGTCGCAGATGCCCATCGTCGCTGGTGCCGGGTTATACACGCAGCCGTTTTATCCGAACGACGTCGGCTCGATGACGGAGGACCAAATCGTTCGCGCACTGGTCAAACAAGTCGACGCTGATCCAGTCGGCGTGTTTGGCGAAATTGGATCGTGGGATTACATGACAGGCGAGGAACGAAAGGTGTTCCGCGCGATAGGGAAGGCCCATCTCGCCACGAATCTGCCGATCTTTACGCACACAGGCATCCCCGGCAAGGCGGCGCTCGAGCAACTCGACATCTTGGAAGACACCGGCGTCAAGCCGCAGCGCATCGTGATCGGTCATTTGGGCAATCTCATTGATCCCACCGTGCAGATACACAAAGCGATTTGCAAACGTGGCGCATTTGTTGGGTTCGACAGACTGGGAGGCCCCGCGGACGAGCCGCAGGTGCCGATGGTGATGGCGCTGATCAATGCGGGATTCGCCGACAACGTGCTGTTGTCGTCTGACCTCGCACGGCCGAACGCGATCAAGCGCAACGGCGGCCCTGGCTACGCGAAGACCCTGACCGTGTTCCTGCCGAAGCTGAGGGCGGCAGGGGCGAGCGACGAAATATTGCGGCAGATCATGATCGACAATCCGCGTCGGTTCCTCGCGTTTGTGCCGATGAAACGTCGCCCGACAACGTAGACGCTACAAATCGGGAGCCGTCCTGAATTTCCTCAGCGCAGAAGGGGCACTTCTTCATTCGTCTGATCTCACCCTATTACTTTCCGAGTCGCTCGGGTCCCTGCGCCAACATTGGGAGACGGTACAAACCTTCGCGGGCGGTGATGAATAGCGTTCGCTTGTTTGGACCAGCGAACGCGACGTTCGCCGGCTGTCTGGGCACTTTGATGGTGCCGAGATACGCACCCATCTTGCCGAACACTTGAATGCCCGTGAGAGTTGTCACGTAGATGCGCTCCTCGCGGTCGATTGCCAAGCCGTCGGCTACGCTTTCTTGACCGGACGGAATGTCGTGCAGTTGGGCGAATGGTCGTTTGCCTTTCACGGTACCGTCAGGTTGAACGTCGAAGGCGTACACAGTCGTGCCCAGCGTGTCGTCAACGATGAGAGTCCTGCCGTTGCCAGTGAGCGTCAGCCCATTAGGTCGTGCGATGTGATCGTCGAGAACGAGTGGTTGCTTGGCCCCGGCGGGCAAGTAATAGACGGATACGGTACGGCCAGGGACAACCGGGCGAGGGCCGGGATCGGTGAAATAGATGCCGCCCTTCGCGTCCGTGATCAGATCATTCGGGGCGAGGAGCGGTCGATCCGTCGCACCGCTAGTCAGGACGACGGCTTGGCCGTCTTTGCCACGTCTGCTGATTGTTTTGCCGTCTCCCTCAGCGCTTAGCAAGTCGGCGCTCCTCGTAAAGGCCAGTCCATTCGCCCCATTCGTCCGTTCGTACAAGACACTGATCTTGCCGCTTGAATCGAGATGGTGAATGCGGCTGGGACCCATGAGTTCCGAGAAGAGGAGCCCACCGTCCGCCATTCCAAGAGGTCCTTCAGTAAAGACGAATCCCTCTTTGACAAGTTGAGGCGTCACGCCATCGGCAACGACGCCGGGAATGCCATGGCCAGATTGCGGAGCGGCCTGAACGAGCAGGGCAACCAGTGGAATCAGGACGAGTGATTTCATTTCGTTCCTCGCATTCCGATGACGCACGTCCGACTAGCGTGGCGGGAAACCGAGCGGGATTATACGTTCGGGCTGTCGAGTGTTGAACCGTTCGTGGACAACACGCTGGACGAAACACGCGTCGAGCGTGAGAAACGCTCGGTATTTCGTGGTGTTTTGAGGCGAGGTGCGGAAGGGGGGATTCGAACCCCGCGCGGCTTGTGTAATTTCTGCTCGATGTTCTCGGTCCCCAAAGCCTCCATTTCAGCGCATTCAGCGTAATTCACCGCGCAGTTCACTACTTCGCAACACCTGCCGCGCGACCATCCCTCTCACGCGAGGCATTCCGCTTCGTGAGGAGGTTGAGTCAATGACGAGCAGTGACATCCGGCGCTACGAAATGTTCGTGCGCGTCCGGGACTTCGGCGAGGCGCACGCGGCGCTGTTTCCAAAGGCGAGTCTCGCCCAGGAGCAGTTCGCGGCCGTCGCCGCGGCGGCGACCGCGCTCAGCGGACACGCGGTCACCAGATGTCCGCGGCGCGCGAAGGCAAGTCGCCGAAGGCGGCGGCGCGTCTCGCGCTGATCGATCACCTGCAGACAATCGCGCTCACGGGACGCGCGCTGGCGCAGAACACCCCGGAGCTCGCTGACAAGTTCCGCGTGCCGCAGCCCCGGGCCGACCAGGCGCTCATCACCGCGGGCCGCCTGTTCGCCAAGGATGCCGAGGCGCTCAAGGCCGAGTTCCTCGCGCATGCGATGTCCGAGACGTTCATCGCCGACCTGACGAAGGCCGTCGATGACTTCGAGGCCGCGATTCAGGAGCGCGAGAACGGCAAGTCGGAATCCACGGGCGCGCGCGCCGACATCCGGAAGGCGCTGGCCGCGGGCTCGGCGGCCGAATCGGCGCCGGCGGCTCCCGCGGAGCCCGCTCCGGCGAACGCGGCCGCCGATCCGAAGGCCGCGTAGGAGGTGCGTGACGCAGCGCAGCAACCGAGGGCCGGGCAGTGGGCCCGGCCCTCATCGAATTCCAGGAGGTGTGTGATGACTACCTACGATCCGGAAGCACCGCACCGCGAACGCGAGGCGCTCTTTCACGGGCTGTTCGTCACCTTCGCGATTCAGTCGCTGATCACGGCCGCAGTCGGAGTGATGTCGAATAGCACGGGCCAGGAGTCGCTGGGTGAGGCGATGCTGCTGACCAGCTTCGTCGCGACGTCGATGGGAGGCTTCAACTGCATGACGCGGGAATGCTCGCCGTTCGAACGGATCCTCGTCGGCATCGCGTACTTCCCGATGATGCTCGCCGGCTACTGGACCAGCGCGCTGATGATCTATCTCAGCCTACCTGGTGCGCAGGGGAATCTGTGACGTCGTGTGCATCACGCTTGGCTGCGGCTAGCCGGTTCGCTCCGGTTCCCACCGCAGGCCGAGCGTGATGATGCGCTCGAGCAGCCGCTCGTAGGGCATCCCGTAGGTTTCGGCGGACTCGGCGAAATCTTCGCCGTACGCGAGGTTGGGATTAGGGTTCGCTTCCAGCACGTACGCACGTCCCTCGTCATTCATGCGCAAGTCGATGCGGGCGTAGCCGTTGAGATCGAGCGCGCGATACGCGCGCTTGGCAATCCGCTGGACGTGAGCGATGGCCGCCGCATCGAGCCGGGCCGCATTGGTCATGATCCCGTTCTTCTTCTGATACTTCGTGCTCCACTTCACACGCTCGGTCGCGATGCGCCACCGGTTGTCAGGCATCTGCGCGAACGACATCTCCCACACCGGCAGCACGTCGAGGCGCTCGTTCCCGAGCACGCCGACGTACAGCTCTCGTCCATCGATGAACTGCTCGACGATCGCCGCCGTTCCGAGGCTTTCGTGAATGAACTGTACGCGCCGTGCGAGCTGATCCGCGTTCTCGACGACCGACGCCTGCGAAATGCCGGCAGACGCCTCGAAGAAGAGTGACTTCACGATCAGCGGGAAGTGCATCTTCTTGTGCAACGCCGGCTTCCGCCCGTACCGGACGACGGTAAAGTCGGGAACGGGGATGCGGTGATACGCCAGCAGCTTTTTGGAGAGTGCCTTGTCGCGCGCGAGCATCAACCCGCGCGGGTTGCAGCCGGTATAGCGAAGCCGCAGCAGCTCGAGATAGCTGACGACGTTCTGATCGAAGGTCGTGATCCCGGCGAACGCCTCCATCAGGTTGAGGATGATGTGCGGCTCGAAGAAACCGGCGGTGGGTCTGATGCCCGCCAGGTCGTCGTTGATGCCGAGCACGCGGACCTCGTGCCCTCGCTCGCGCAACGTCTCGATGACGTCGTATTCCATCTTCCATTCGGCTTCGAGGATGTCGATGCCGGTCGTGTCCTCGGGCGGGACGAGATGCTCGTGGACGAGAGCCAGGATCCGCCGCTTCACAGGAACAGTCGATGTCCGCCGCTATGAAGGTGGTTCATCGTCTGGACGGTGAGGAGGACGGTGAACTCCTGGCGGGCCTGCTCCTCGGGGACGGCGAGCCGCAGCTTGAGCTCGCGCGACCGCTCCATCATGTCCTCGAGGACCTGGTCGATCGTGTACTGGTAGATGCCGGTCCACTCGGCGACGGCGCGGCGCGTGGCGCGGCGGATGCGGCGGATGAACTGCGCGGCGGTGATGTTGCCGGCGAACTCGGGCGCGTCCGAGAAGAGCCGCCGCAGGTCGCGGTCGTAGAAGTTCGGGTAGTCGACACCGTAATGGCGGCGCTTGGTGCGGTAATGCTGGCGCAGCGTCTTGCGCACGCGGCGCAGCGGCTCTATCTCCTCCGGGTTGTCGAGCCGCGGTGTCTTGCCGCGGACCGAGCGCATCAGCGCCTCCATGTAGGCGAGCTTCTTGGCGGCCGGCCATCCCGCGTAGCGCTTCCGCCAATCGCTCGTCGGCGTCAGCCAGACGGCAAACGTTTCCGCGAAATCTTCATCAGGGTGACTCTGCGCGTACCACGCGTCGAGGTGCAGCACGAAGCTCTTGCTGTACGGGCGCGGCGTGTACGACTCGGGATACGGCTGCTTGTACGAGCCAAACACCCTGCGGCGATGACGACGGAGCCGCAGCCTGAACGCGTTGTCGATCACGTGGCCCGCCTCGTGCCGCAGAATCCGCATGCACCACTCGTACTCGCCGCCTTCCACCTCGAGCATCTGCGCTTCCTCGAGCTTGGCGAGCCGCGGATGCGCCATGTAAAAGGGAATCGCAATCGCGGTGGCGCCATCTGGCGTGAACCACTCCTCGGCAAGATAAAAGTGCACGTGCGCGCGCAGCCCGGCTGCACGCAGTTCTTCGCGAAGTTGTTCCGTGCGTTCAGCGAGCTCGTTATCGATGCGGAGCGGCAGATCGCACATCCGCACGTTCAGCAGCTCTTCGTCGGGGAGACTTGCCCAGTCGGCGGGCAGCGGGGGTCGGGCCATCCGGACGATCTTAATGAGGTGTCAGGTGTCAGGTCTCAGGTGTCAGGGTGGGCTAAACTGTCCGGTTGAGCAGTTCATGACAGGAGAAGGATGGCGACGTTAACGGCGGGGCAGGATCGCGAGCGGTCGGCGATCGGCGCCAACTACAAGTGGAACCTGGCGGACATCTATCCGGATCTTCCGGCATGGCGGACGGCAAAGGACGCGATCGCGCGCGAACTGCCGAGACTGCGAACCTACCAGGGCACGCTGGGGTCGTCGGCGCAGCTGCTCGCCGACGCGCTCGAGGACGCATCGGGGCTGGACAAGGAGATTGCGCGCCTCTCGGTCTATGCCGGGATGCTCGCGGATCAGGACACGCGCGACGCCGGGCCGCAAGGCATGCAGCAGGAAATGCAGCAGCTCACGGCCGACTTCAAGGCGCAGACGGCGTACATCGAACCGGAGCTCCTGCACGCCGGCCTCGAGACGCTCGAACGGTTCATTGCGTCAGAGCCGCGCCTGAACACCTATTCGTTCTACCTGCATGACATCGCGCGGCGCGCGGCGCACACGCTGTCGGATACGGAAGAAAAGATCCTCGCCGACGCGATGCCGCTCGCGGCGTCGGGCCACAACGCCTACAACATCCTCGCGAACGCCGACTTCCCGTACCCCACGATGACGCTGAGCGACGGCCGGACCGCACGCGTCGACCCGTCAGGCTACACGGAGCTGCGGACGCTGCCCAATCGCGCCGACCGCGAGCAGGCGATGTCCACGTTCTTCCGCTCGTTGGGATCGTTCAACCGTACGTTCGGGACGATGATGAACGCGAACGTGCAGCGGGTCGCGTTCTACGCAAAGACGCGGAAGTATGCGTCGCACCTCGAGGCGGCGCTCAACGGTCCCAACATTCCCGTATCGGTGTATACGCGGCTGATCGACGGCATCAACCGCTGGCTTCCGTCGTTTCACCGGTATCTGAAGCTGCGGCGAAGGATGCTGGGGATCTCAGACGCGCTCAGATACCACGACCTGTATGCGCCGCTGGTTGCGGAAGTCCAGCTGACGTTCACGCCGGAGGAAGCGCAGCAGGAAGTTCTCGACGCGCTGGGGCCGCTCGGCCGCGAGTACTGCGACGTCGTCCGGCGCTCGTTCAAGGAACGCTGGATTGATTTCTTCCCGACAGCCGGGAAGCGCTCGGGTGCGTATTCGGAGGGCGGCGCGTACGACGTGCATCCGTACATGCTGCTGAATTACCTGGGACAGTACAACGACGTCAGCACGCTGGCCCACGAGCTTGGCCACACGATGCACAGCTTCTACTCGAACACCGCGCAGCCGTACGCGCTCGCCAGCTATCCGACGTTTGTCGCGGAGGTGGCGTCCACGTTCAACGAAGCGCTGCTCATCAATCGCGTGCTGCGCGACACGACAGACGCAGCGACCCGGCTGTCGCTGCTCGGCAGCTTCCTCGAGAACATCAAGGCGACCGTGTTCCGCCAGACCCAGTTCGCCGAATTCGAGCTGCGGATGCACCAGGCCGCCGAGCGCGGCGAGCCGATCACCGGAGAGACGCTCAGCACGATCTACCTCGACGTCACGCGGCGGTACTACGGTCACGCCGAGGGCGTCTGCATCATCGACGACTACGTGCGCAACGAGTGGAGCTACGTCCCGCACTTCTACATCGGGTTCTACGTGTTCCAGTATGCGACGTCGTTCACCGCCGCGGAGGCGCTGTCGGAGAAGGTGCTGGCCGGCGACGAAGCGGCGCGGAGGCGCTATCTGACGTTTCTGGGGTCGGGCACGTCGAAGTATCCGATCGAGCTGCTGAAGGACGCAGGCGTCGACATGACGACCGACGAGCCGCTCGACTTCACGATGCGGAAGATGAACCGCGTGATGGACGAGATCGAAGAAATGTTGGCGAAACGGTAATCGCAGTCACAAGCCGCAGAGACTCAGAGACGCAGAGGCACGACATTTTTCTGAGTCTCTGAGTCTCTGCGTCTCTGAGGCTCGTCATCACAGGATTCCCTTGCCCAGAGCCGATAAGGCCAGCTCTGTTCCGAACTCCGCGGTCGTATTGCGGATGTCGAGCGTCGGATTGACTTCCACGAGATCGAGCGCGACCAGCTGACCCGAGTCGGCGACGAGTTCCATGATCATGTGGGCTTCACGGTAGTCGAAGCCCCCTTTCACCGGCGTCCCGACGCCCGGCGCGATCGACGGGTCGCAGACATCCATGTCGAACGACACGTGGATGCCTCCGGTGCCGTGCGCCGCCAGACCGAGCGCGCGCTCGGCGACCTTCGCGATGCCGTCGCGATCGATATCCTTCATCGTGAAGACGTGGACGCCTGACGCACGAATCTGTTCCTTCTCGCGCTGATCGAGGTTGCGGATGCCGACGAGGACGGTGTTCTGCGGCATGACCGCCGGTGTCGATCCGATCGACGCCAGCTCGAGCGGCTCCTGGCCGAGGAGCGCCGCGAGCGGCATGCCGTGGACGTTGCCGCTCTCGGTCGTCGACGGAGTGTTCATGTCGCCATGCGCGTCGACCCAGATCAAGCCGAGCGGTTTTGACGAGGTCCGCCGCAGCCAGTCGGCGCTGGCGGCGACCGATCCCGTCGCGAGGCTGTGATCGCCGCCGAGGACGAGCGGCAGCGCGCCTTCATCGAGCGACTTCAACGCGCGGTCGTACAGCTTCTGGCAGACCTTCGCGATGTCGCGGATGTATTTCTTGTTCGTGTCGGCTGGACGCTGTGTCTCCGGAATCGGCGCTGGAAGGTCGCCCTTGTCGACCGCGGTGCGGCCGATGTTTGCAATCTGGTCCCGGATGCCGGCAATGCGGAAGGCGGAGGGTCCCATATCGACGCCGCGTCTTCCGGCGCCCAGGTCCAGCGGCACCCCGATCAGATGAACCGGTTTCACCGCAGTTTGTACGAAACCGACATGCCTTCCGAGCCGGGCGAGACGATGGACGTAAAGAGTCCCGGGTTGTCCTGAATCGCTTTCAGGAACGGCCCCATCTCGGACGCCTTGTTCACGACGTTGTGCGCGAGGAACACGCCGCCTGGATCGAGGCGCGGGTACACCATGTCGAAGAAGCGCTTGTAGTCCGGCTTCCACGCATCGAGGAACACGAGATCGAATGTTCCCTGCAGCTTCGGAATCTCCGCGAACGCGTCGCCCTGGATCACGCGCACGACGTCGGTGAGCCCCGCCTTCTGGATGTTCGCCGCCGCTTCCTTGGCACGCTGCGGGTCGTACTCGATCGACACGACATGACCGTGCGACTCGCGCGCGCCGAGCCCGAGCCAGATGCCGCTGTAGCCGCTCGCCGCGCCGATCTCGAGGACTGACTTCGCGTTGCGCATCGACACCAGCACGCGCAGGAACCGGCCGTCCTCTTCGGACACGGCGAGCAAACCCTTGTCAGCGGCCTTGATGCTCGTGAGGATCGATTCAATCTGCGGGGTCAGCGCGCCGGGTGATTTCTGCTGTGCGCCACCAGGCACCACGCTCGCGACAAAGAACATAACCACGAAGAGTCGCCTCATTCGATTTTGATTAAACCATGAAGAGCACGAAGATCACGAAGTCATCGTCTTCGTGGCCTTGGTGGCGACAAACGTCGCCGCGCGCGCAGCCGTGTCGCGGCCGTCAGCGACGCAATCGGGAATGCCAATCGCCCGGAACCCACTCCCGGTGACGAACAATCCAGGGAAGCGCGCAAGGTGGTCCTCGATCGCCGCGAGTCGCTCGAGGTGGCCGACTTCGTACTGCGGACTCTGACGCGTCCATCGGTACAGGCGCGAGAAGAGCGGCGCTCCGGAGATCGACATGACCTCGGCGAGCGCCTCCCGTGCGAGGTCGATCAATTCGTCATCAGTCTGTTCGAGGCGATGCGGGTCGCGGCCGCCGCCGAGGAACCCGCGGAGCAGCACGTGACCGTCCGGTGCGCGGTGCGGCCATTTCGACGTCACCCACGTCGCGGCCAGCAGCGGGTTCCGCTCGACGCGCGGCACGACGAAACCGCTGCCGCGCATCGGATGGTTGATCTGATCGCGCCTGTACGCGAACGCGACGGTCGCAGTCGATGCGTACGGGACGTCCTCACAGAGCGCAGCCAGACCCGTGTGCACGCCGCGCAGGATTCCACCGGCCGCATAAGCAGGCACCGCCAGAATCACGGCCTTCGCGTGGAGCGGTCCGCCGGTCGTGTCGAGCGCAAATGTGCCCGCATGCCGCAGGTCGGTGACGCGTGCCGACATCGTGATGGTGCCCGCGCCAATCGCGGCGGTCAGCGCATCGACGAGCTCGCCGACGCCGCCGGGTAGCGAGGCGAAGGCGCCCTGCGGGGACGGTTTCATCCGCAGCGCGCCAAAGGCGCGAATGACGCTGCCCGATTGACGTTCGGCATCGACCAGGCGCGGAAACAGCGCGCGAACAGACAGGCGCTCGACGTCGCCGGCGTGAATGCCCGCCAGCAGCGGCTCGGCGAGGTAGTCGACCGCCTCTTCCCCGAAAC
>Ga0209515_10006088_pt1 | contig 15207 bp, 9 predicted proteins | sample Subgroupgradi54m_FD_187454 | JGI IMG/M metagenome (GOLD analysis project Ga0209515, IMG submission 187454) | Subsurface groundwater microbial communities from S. Glens Falls, New York, USA - GMW60B uncontaminated upgradient, 5.4 m (SPAdes)... ...
CCACCCCCCCGCCCGCGCCCCGCCACCCCGCCGTCCGCCCGCCGGTACCGCTCAACGTCTGGCTCCCCACCCGCCCCGCGCCCGGCCGCCCCCGGCCCAGCCGGGGAACCCGGCAAGGGTGGAGCCAGGCCGTGGTGGCCCGCCTCATCGCCTTCTACACCCGCCGAGGTGACCTCGTGGTGGCCCTCGACGCCCACGCCGCCACCGCCGAGGCGGCCCGATGGCTCGGCCGCCGGGCCGCTCTCATCGTCACCACCCGTGACCAGCCGGCCGGCGCCACCAGGCCGGCCCGAGTCAGCCTCGTGCCCGGCAGGCGCGGTGTGCGGTTGCTGTCGGTGGCCCACCACCGGGTCGTCGAGCGGCTCCACGCCGCCCACGGCCAGGCCGGGTTGATCATCGGGCGGTACCGGCCCGACGCTCCCACCCACCCCGCCGACGTCGAACTGTGCCGCTGGCTCGGCGGTTGCGCGACGGCGCTGCGCCCCGGCGGCTTCCTCGCCGTCACGGTGCCCGACGCCAGGTTCAGGGGCGGCTTTGTCGACCACATCAGCTCGGTGGTGTCCGCCGCCAGGGCAGTGGGTCTGATCTATTTACAGCACATCGTCCTCGCCGACCGGCCGTTGTCCGAAACCCCGGTCGAGCCCGGCCCGGCACCGGCCCTGGGCGCCGCCGACCGCGGTTGGCCGCCGACCCACACCCGCACGCACACCAACTTGTTGATCTTCCGCAATCGGGGAGCTGTCGATGCCTGAACCCGTCGCACCCCCCACCCCAGACGCCGCCCGGGGGCCAGGGCGCATTGCCCCGCCGCCGGAGCCAGTTCACGATCCGACGGCCGCCGACGACAGACCGCCGCACTCCGGCGGCCACGTCGGCGCGGCATCGGCGGTGGCGGGTGCGGCCACGGCCGAAGCATCGGCACCAACCGTCGTCGAGGTCGGCGGCGCATCGCGCTCGGCGAGCGCCGTCGGGGTGAGCGCATCGGCCGGCACCGCCGACGGAACCGACCTCCGCGGTGCTACGCCGCGTTGGCAACCGCCCAACGAATCGAGCCCTTTCGCCGCGAAAACGGATACGCGACGGGCACGGAAGTCAGCCCCGACATCCGGCGCTGACGGCGTATTCGGCAATGGCTTACCGGCGCCCGCCGAAACCGCGCTCCAGCCCCGACCGGCGCGCCGCCGCGCGAATGGGCCGCGCATTCATCCGCCCGATGCGGCCACGGTTTCCGTTACCCACCTGGTCAATGTTCCTGCCCCGAAAGGCACCCTCATGCCCGCCCCGTCGCCCCGCCGGGAAAGCCGCCGCGATACCGCCACCCCGGCCACCCGCCCCGATTCCGATCGGCTCGGCGACAACCTCGGAAACTCGGTGTGGCTGACCGGGCAGATCTGCTCCCGCGACCAGCGCAAAGGCCGCTATGTTAGCGACGCGATGCACCACCCCGGCAAGATGCTGCCGGCCATCGCCCGCCACGCCATCGCCACCTACACCGCGGCCGGAGACTGGGTAGCCGACCCGATGTGCGGCATCGGCACCACCGGCGTCGAAGCTATCCACGCCGGCAGAAACGCCGTCGGCGTCGAGTACGAACAGCGCTGGACCGACCTCGCCGCGGCGAACCTGCGCCACGCCCAACGCCAAGGCGCCACCGGCACCGGCCAGGTGTGGTGCGGCGACGGACGCCACATCGCCAGCCTCATTCCGGCCGAGATCCGCGGCAAGGTTGCCCTGGTCATCACCTCGCCGCCGTACGGGCCATCCACCCACGGCCGCGCGCTCACCGGCCCCTACCGCGACGCCCGCAAAATTCTCAAGGTCCACCACCGGTACGGCGACGACCACACCAACCTCGCCTACGCCGGCCACGACGAACTCGCCGCCGGGTTCACCGCCATCCTCGCCGGCTGCCGGGAGATCCTGCGCCCCGGCGGGGTCGTCGTGGTCACCGCCCGCCCCTACCGCCGCCACGGGGAACTGATCGACATTCCGGGCATGGTCATCGCAGCGGGCCAGGCCGCCGGCCTGCAACCCCTCGACCGCTGCGTCGCCCTACTCGCCGGGCTGCGTGACGGCCGGCTGGTACCCCGCGGCTCGTTCTTCCAGATCCACAACCTGCGCGCCGCCGACACCGACGGTGGTACGCCGCTGTTCATGATCGCCCACGAAGACGTGATCATCTTTTCGAAGTTCGAAAAGTCCGTGAGTTCCGGCGAACCCAAACACGGACCTGCCGGTCGACCCGACGGCCCGTTGACCGTCCGCACGCGAGGGGGTACGCGCGGATGAATCGACGCCAACCCCGGTCGCTCGACGAGATCCGCGCGCTCGGAGTAACGACCGACGTCGTCACCGCCGGAGCGGTACTCGGCATCGGCCGCACCACCGCCTACCGCCTCGCCCGTACCGGGACGTTCCCGGTGCCCGTGCTCCAGGTCGGCAACCGGTACCTGGTCGCGGTCGCGCACCTGCTCAAGGCCCTCGGCGCCGAAGCCTGACACCGAACGGAGACCAGAGCACCGGTGCGGGGCCGGGCACCGAGACCGGACTTGATCCCAGCCCCCGAATCGGCATGGATGCAACGTCGACCCGGGCAACCAGCGGATGCGCCATCACGGCGAATCCGCTGCCCACAACCGACAACAAGGGACCTATTCGCCATGAACGGTACGACCTACAAGCGGTGCGGGTGCCGCGACACCAGCCGCAAGCTGCTCGGCAAGGACTGCCCCAAACTGCGCCGCCCCGGCGGTTCCTGGAACCCCAACCACGGAGTCTGGTACCTCCAGATCGAGTTACCCGCCCGCGCCGACGGCGCCCGCCGGCCCAAGCGGCGCGGCGGCTTCGCCAGCCAGACCGACGCCGACAACGAACTCGACCGCATCCGCGAGGCCGTCGCCGTCGCCGACCAGGGCGACCCGGCCGAACTCGCCCGCGTCGGCGACCTGATCGAGACGGCGTTGGGCAGCGGCCAGCCCGCACCCACGGTGGAGCAGGTGCGCCGGATGCTCTACCTCGGCCGCGACCTGACCACGATCCCCACCACCGGGCAGTGGCTGACCGAGTGGCTGGCCAGCCGCAAGAAGCTGGAGGACACCACCGCCCGCTCCTACGCCAGCCACCTCAACCTGTACCTGCTGCCGCACCTCGGCGAGGTCCGCCTCGACAAGCTGCGGGTCGGGCACCTCGCGGCGATGTTCGACGCCCTCGCCGACCGCAACGAGCTGATCACCACCCACCGGACCAGCCCCGACGAGACGAAGCGCGCCCTCGTCAAAGGGATGCGGACGCTCGCCCCGGCGACCCTGCACCGCATCCGGGCCACCCTGCGCTCCGCCCTCAACGCCGCCATCCGCCAGCGGATGCTCGACGCCAACCCGGCCGCGCACGTCGAGCTGCCGCCCGCCAAGCGGCCCAAGCCTCTGGTATGGACCCACGAGCGGGTCAGCCGGTGGAAGGCCACCGGCGAGATCCCCTCACCGGTGATGGTGTGGACCCCCGCCCAGACCGGGGCGTTCCTCGACCACACCGCCGCAGCCGACGACGACTGGTACGCCCTCTACCACCTCGTCGCCTACCGCGGCCTACGCCGCGGCGAAGCCTGCGGGCAGCACTGGACCGACACCGACCTCGATGCCGCCCAGCTCACCGTGCGCTGGCAGCTCGCGCAGCTCGGCTGGGCCACCACACTCAAGGCCCCCAAGACCGACAGCAGCGAAGACGTCGTCGCCCTGGACGCCGAGACCGTCGCGGTGCTGCGCGCCCACCGCGCCCGCCAACGCAAGCAGCGCCTCGCCGCCGGGTCGGCCTGGGTCGACACCGGCCTGGTGTTCACCACCGCCACCGGCGAGGCCGTACACCCCGCCGACGTCACCGACCAGTTCCAGTTCCTCGGCCGCCAGGCCGGGCTACCCCCGATCCGGCTGCACGACCTGCGCCACGGCGCGGCCACCCTCGCCCTCGCCGCCGGGGTCGATATGAAAACCGTGCAGGCGATGCTGCGGCACTCATCCATCACCATCACCGCCGACACCTACACCAGCGTCCTACCCGAACTCGCCCTCAGCGCCGCCGAAAAGACCGCCGCGATCGTGCCCCGACGCGTCCGCGCCACCACACCACCGGCCAAGGCCGGATAGAAACCCATCCCGAGAACGGGGTGGGCGCGTCGCCACGACGCACCCACCCCGTCCGGCGTCATACGCCGACCCCGACCCGTTCGCGAGGTGGCGCCCGGCGAACGAAGTTCCTTGGGGTGTAGGGGGTGTCAGCTGCCCTCGGGCGGGGCGTCGGCGTCGCCGATCCAGCCACCGACCAAGCCGAGGTCGCTGGTCAGGTTCTTCTGTACGGTGCACACCCGTCCTGGGCCGTGCTGGCTGCGGCACGGGCACGCCCACCGGCCGTCGCGGACGTGTTCGACCGTCGCCACCAGCACCCGCCGGGTGTATGCCAACGCCGGCCCACGCACCGTGACCTGCCGGGCGCCGTCCGCCGCGCGTAGCTGCGCACCCAGCCCGACCAGGGCATCGGCGCAGTCGGTGGCGATACCGAACGCGTCGGCCTCGGTCTTGCCGGCGTGGTCGACGGCGAGCTTGAGCGCCATTCCGAGCGCAGCCACCACCCGACCGAGGTTGGCCACGTCCACCGCCACCGGCTCCGGGTCCGTGGTCGCCTCGGTGTACTGCGTATTGAGCGTGCCGAGGGTCTCCGCCAACGCGACGATGGCGTGCTCGGGTAGGTAGGTGGTGAGCGCGGTGCGCTCGCTGACGCCCAACATGGTGGCCACCGCCGCGACCCGGTCGGCGAGGATGTCCTCTACCTCGCCGGCCACCAGCGTGACGCCGCGCAGCGCAGCCTCCTCACGCAACCGAGCCGCGGCATCGCGAAAGCTCTTGGTCTTGCGAATGTCGCTCACCAATGACTCCTTGCCGTGCGTCCGGCTCAGCCCCAAGCTCACGGCCAGAATACCGAAGCCACCGGTCCGCGGGCGTTCGCCGAGGGGAGGGATACGGGGCCGGCTGACACGATGCCCGCCACCCCTCCGGCAGAGCCGTCTGTCCACTGCGCAGGTAGCACCATTGAGTCAGGGTCCCGGGCGCCTCCGGCACGCAGGTGGCCCACCGTGCGCCGGTACCGTCCGCGAACCGGGAAATAGTCACGCGAAGTTGTCGGTGCTGGGGCGTATGCTGCTCTGCGGCCATTTGTGGGGCCAGGGCAGGAGTATTCGACCGATGAAGCTGATCAAGGCGCGTATCCTCGACTATCGCTCGGTCAACGACTCGACTGAGTTCGAGATCGAGTGCGACAAGACGATCGCGGTGGGCGCGAACGAGGCGGGCAAGACCGCGCTGATGCGCGCCCTGCAGACGGTCAACCCGCCGGCCGGCGAGGACACGACGCTGAACGCGCTGCGCGACTACCCGCGCGCCCGGTACACCGAAATCTCCAGCCGCAAGGTAGACCCGAGTGATGTGCGCGTCGCGACCGCGACGTTCAGCCTTGAGCCCGACGACATCGCGGCCCTGCAGGCCATCGATACCGAGGTGTTCGCCGACGCTACGACCTGGCAGCTGACCCGGTACATGGACAACGCCAGGAAGTGGTCGCTGCCGGATGTGCCGAGCCACCGGACCCTGGCCGACATTCACAAGGACCTGTCCCGGCTCAAAGCCCACCTGACTAGCCGGGACGGCGGCACCGGCCACGTGCAGGCGCTCACGGACATCGTTGACGGGTTGTCCCCGACCAGCGCTCTCACCGACAAGCTCGCGACCGATCTCGACACCTGGCTCGAGGCCGCGCTGCCGCTGCTGGACGAGGAGGATGAGCGGGCCGAGCGGCAGTTCGACCGTATCCGCACGGCGGTGCGCTGGGCCACGGTGCGCGCGAAGGTGTCCGAGGTTCTCCTCCCGCGGACCCCTGTGTTCGTGTACTTCTCCCAGTTCTTCTCGGTGCGGCCCCGGATCCACCTGGCGAACCTCGCCCAGCGAGAGGCGACCGGCGAGCTGGACCAGGACTACGACTTTGGCAACCTGTGTCTGCTGGACCTGCTCGGGTTCACCGCCAAGGAGCTGTCTGACCTGGCCTCGCTGGCAGCGCCGACGCTGCCGCCCGACCAGCGGGACCAGAACGCGATGGCGGAGTACCAGCGGCAACTGGAGCGCTGGCAGGCCCAGCTCGACGAGCGCCAGTACAAGCTCAACGCCGCCAGCGTCGCGTTGACCCAGATGGTCCGCAGGGTGTGGAACGACGACCAGGTCACGCTGAAGTTCGTCGCCGACGGCCAGTACCTCAAGGTCGTCGTCCAGGACGACCTTGGCGTGGAAGTCGAGCTCGACCAGCGCAGCGACGGATTTCGGTGGCTGGTTAGCTTCTTCGTCGTGTTCCGCGCCCAGGCCAAGGACAAGCTCAACAACGCGATCCTCCTGCTCGACGAGCCGGGGTTGAGCCTGCACGCCCTCAAGCAGCAGCAGTTCCGCAAGACTGTCTCGCTGCTGGCCGAGGACAACCAGATCATCTACACCACTCACTCGCCGTTCATGGTCGGTACCGACGAGCTGCACCTGGTCCGGGTGGTCGAGATGAAGGACCGCACGACCGGCACGAAGGTCCACACGACTCTGGTGGTCGACGACCCCCGGTCGATCTATCCGCTGCAGGCGGCGCTGGGCTACGAGCTCGCGCAGAGCCTGTTCGGGCAGCGCCGCAACCTGGTGTGCGAGGGCCTGACCGACATGTGGTTCCTGGAGGGTGTCGCGGCGGCGATGCGCGAGGCCGGCGAGGTAGCCCTGCGCGCCGACGTTGCCATCACGCCCGCGCAGTCGGCCAGCAAGGTCGTGTACTACTGTGCGCTGCTGCGGGGCCAGCGGCTGAAGGTCGCCGCCCTGCTGGACTCCGACTCCGCCGGCGAGCAGGCCGCGACCCAGGATGAACTGGTGCGGCTGCTGCGCACCAAGGAGATCCTGCGCACCAAAGATCACTACACCGGGCAGGTCAGCCGGCCCGAGATCGAGGATCTGCTCCGTGACACCCTCGTCGCCATCGCGAAGGATGATCACGGATGGGACGTGACAGTCACCGCAGCGGCGCAGCCTGGCCGTCCCATCGTGGACATCTTCGCAGCCGAGATCGGCACCGGATTCTCCAAGTACAAGCTCGCGAAGGCGTTCTTGCGCTGGCTGTCCAACCACGGCTGGTCGGACCTGACCGCCGACGAACGCGCCGCGTGGACGTCCCTGACGGTGGCCACCAACAAGGCCGTTGCCTAACCGGACCCGCTCTGGCCGGTAGCCCCGGAGATCGCTTCAGGGCGACCGGATGGCGATGCCGACCAGTTCCAGTTCCTCGCCCCGCCAAGCCGGCTACCGCGGTCGCGCGTACCCAGCGAGCGTTGGCCGAAGCGCTCGGCCCCACCGAGCCGGGCAGGAGCGTCACCATGACGCTCCCCCTACCTCTTCGTCCTTTATGGACGCTCCGTGTATTCGTCAGTCAGTCAACGAGGTAGTGGGCTTCGATGTAGGCGACGGTGGAGTCATATGGCTCCCCCACCGGCTTCAACATGTACCGGCGGAAGACCGCGGCGGTGGCGCGGCGAACGCCTCGGTTGCGAGCGTCTGCGTTGTCCCATGACCGGGCGAGGGTCCTGGTAACCACCTGGTCGATCTCCTCGGCCAGGTTCCTCTCCGTGACAGTGAGGCCGGACGGTGCGTGGTCGTGGATGATCCGCGACAGGACGCCCACGTGGTCGTCGTCCAGCACGACGACGGCTTCGTCGGGGTGCTTCTCGGCATGCACGATGGCGCGGGCGACCCGAAGTGCTTCGGACAGGAACTCCAGGGCGTCCTGGGCGTTCTGGATGATCCGGTCCCGCAACAGCCTGATCCGCTCCGCGAGGGCGGTGTATTTCGCAGACGCCGGTTCGACACCCCTTTCGAGGGCGGCCTTGATGTGGTCCAGGATCTCCTTCGCGGACGGCGACGTCTTGTCCTCGCCGTCGTCCTTGTCAGGCTTGGGGCGGACGAGGGCCATCAGCTCCTTGAGGACGGCGATGCCCTGGGCGTCCAGGACGAGGGCTTCCTCCTGGGAGGCGGCCACGGAGAAGGAGTGGACGTGGGCATTGATGATCTCCAGGACCATCGGCCCCAGCTCGCGGAGCCGTTCCTTTCGCTCCTCGTCGGAGGATTTCTTGAACAGGGTCGTGTACACGGACCCGAACAGCCCGAAGCCGTCCTGATACTTAGCGATCCGCCTGTCGGTGTTGATGAGCGGGTACAGGCGGGCCAGGAGCCGGTAGTCCTTGGTGAACACCTCCGCGGCGTCGGGGTTGGTGTCCAGGAAGACGTTGATGGCTCGCACGGACTCGTATCCGTGGACCGTGAGGTCTAGGTCGTCCACGTCCGCGAGGAGGTCTTCGATGCGAGCAAAGGTGGTGCGGAACTCGGCGACCAGCTCGGACAGGTCGGTGACGAACCCGCCGCCCTTGCCCGCCCCCTCCGCGCTGGGGTCGACGACGGCCCGCTGGACCTCTTCGGCCAGGCTGAGGTAGTCCACGACAACGCCGGAGGTTTTCACGAACCCGGTCGGAGACACCCAGGTGCGGTTCGTGCGGGTGATCGTCTGGAACAGGGTGTGGGCCTTCAGCGGCTTGTCGAGGTAGAGGACGCCCTCGTTGGGGGCGTCGAACCCGGTCATCAGCTTCGCGGTCACCACTAGGAAACACAGCGGGTCGTCCGGGGTGAGGAACCGCCGCTTCTGTTCCTCCTCTTCGGCCTCCGAGAGCTGGAACGGCCGCATGGCGGGGTCTTCGTCCTTGGAGTCCGAGACGGAGATGTTCACCTCGGCGGTGATCCGGTCGTGTTTGCCGACCTCGGCGAGCACGTGTGACGCCTCGAAGCCCGCCAGCAGCTCATTGATCTTCTCCGTGTACGCCACGGCCAGCGCGCGGTTGTAGGCGACGACCTGGGCCTTCAGGCCGTTGCGGTAGGCGCCGGCCAGGTAGTGGTCGACGATGTCCTGGCAGACCGCGTGGATGCGGTGAGGGTTGGCGAACACCGAGGTGAGGCGCCCGAACTTGCGGGACAGGGCTTCACGGTCGGGGTCGTCGAGGTCGAAGTCGTCGGCGAACTGGTCGAACTCGGCCTGTAACTCCTGGTCGTTCATGTCGAAGGAGACCGGGTGCGGGTCCAGCATGACCGGGACGGTCGCCTCGTCCCGCAGGGATCGGGACACCGAGTACCGGTGCAGCACTCTGCCCGGGTCGGTCTCCTCGCCGAAGAGCGCGAAGGTGTCGGTGGCGAGGTTCCTGATGGGGGTGCCGGTCATGCCGAAGAACTTCGCGTGCGGCAATGCTGCGCGCATCTGCCCGGCCAGGGACTTCGACTTGTCGGACTGGGTGCGGTGTGCTTCGTCGACCATCACGATGATGTTGTCCCGGGTCGACAGGTTCTTGCCGGCGTCGGCGAACTTGTGGATGGTCGTGGAGATGACGCCGCGCACGTCGTCGGCCAGCAGGGAACGCAGCTCCTGGCTGGTGGCGGGCTGGTGGAAGTATGCGTGCCCCATCGCGGAGGTGAACACCCCGGAGGTCTGCCGGACGAGCTGGGTTCGGTCCGAGAGCAGGATGATCGTGGGTGACTTGGTGCGGGTGTCGGCCAGCAGCAGCGAGGCGGCGAACACCATCAGCAGCGTCTTCCCGGACCCCTGGTGGTGCCAGATGAGGCCCTTCGACCCGCCTTCCAGGATCCGTTTGTGGATCAGGTGGGCGGCCTCCATCTGTGGATAGCGGGGCAGGTACTTCGTGTCCACCCCGCCTCCGGAGGTATCGAATAGGGCGAAGTTGGCGAGCATGTCCAGGACGGTCGCCGGGTTGAGCAGCAGCTCAACGGAGCGCTGCACGTCGGCCTGGCCGGACAGGTTCTCGTCGTCGGCGGTGGACCGGAATGGCTGCCACAGGTTGAGGGGCGCGCCGACGGCTCCGAATCGGAGCTTCAGCCCGTCGGAGGCGACGGCGAAGACGTTGGGGGTGAAGAACCACGGGTACTCGGTGGCGTACACGTCGTTGATCTCGCGGGCGGCGTCGACCCACCCGGACTTCGCGGTCGGGGACTTCACCTCGACCACTACCAGCGGCAGACCGTTGACCCAGTACACGAGATCGAACCGGCGGGAGGTCTTGCCGGGGACGGTGATGGTCACCTCGTCCGACACGACCAGCGCGTTAGCGGTCGGGCGCTCGACGTCGATGACCTTCAGCGCCTGCCACACGCCGCCCGCGTCCCGGAACTCCTTCCGCCCACGTAGCAGGCGTAGCACCTGCTCGTTCGCCCGCACCAGCCCGCCGTCCACGGCATTGACCGTGGCGACGATCTCGTCGACCACCGTGTCCACGTCGAACCCGTCGATCACTCCAGGGTTGAGCCGGACGATGGCATCCCGCAGTTGGCCGACGACCACCGTCTGCGTCGTCTCACGCGGCAGCGACCTGCCCGCCGTGAACTGCCAGCCCATGGGGAGGCACCACTGGATCATCAGGTTCTGAAGCTCGCGCTCTCGAATACCCTTCGCCATGGGCTCAGACCTCCAGCTTGGCGAGCTCGATGTCGATGGTGCGGTCCAGTAGACCCGAGAGCAGCGCCACCCGCGCCTGACGAAGACTTTCCGCCTCAGCGCGGAGGGCAGCGACCTGCGCGTCCATCGCGTCAGCCATTCCTGCGATGCGCTCCTGCTCATCACGAGGTGGCACGGGCATGACGATCTTCTTGAGGTTTGCGGCGGAGACGCGAACCACCTTGGTCTCGCTCGTGAACTGACGCTTCTGTTGCTGAAACAGGGGCGAGGCGAAGAAGTACGAGACGAACTTCGGGTCAAGATCATGGTGGAAGACGAAGCAGTCGTCATGCACGGCCACATCATCATTGCCCAACCAAGCAACAGCCTTGCCGACGTCCTCGACGTTCTCGCTCGTTCCGGCAATTACCACATCGCCGGGACGAGCCAGGCGCATCGATCCGCGGAGGCTCTCGGGCAGGTACGTCACCGTGCGTGTAGCCGACGCGCCGTAGTCCGTATAGATCTGGCCGTAGTGGATGCATCCCAGGCCGGACTCCACATAGTCGCTCTTCACGAACCGGCGGCCGCGGGTGATCGTTCCAGCTTCCGACAACGGAGCAGACAACCATCCTTCACCGCCGCGGGTGAGCACCTCTTCCAGAGCAGCGCTACGGACTCGACGGAGACTGTCTGCCTCAACCTCAAGTGCCGCGATGTGTTCGTCTACCACGCTGATGATCTCGTGTATCCGCTCCTGCGCAGGCATCGGTGGGATGTCCATGACAATGTTGAGGAAGTCTGTCGGCTTCACCCGCTCGCGCCGGCCGCCCATCCCCTTCGACACGCCTTGGAGTGCGTCCCAAATGCTTTGCGTTGTGGTGAGGATGCGGAAAAAGTCGGGGTCTGCGTCAGGCAAGAAGGCGAAGGTAGGAAACTCCTGGGACGCGAACGATTCCGGCAGGTCGTTGGGGGTAACCGTGATCGCACCCTCGAATGCCTTGAGCCGGCTGTAGACGAGCACGGCGGGGCCGATCCGGTTGAGCTTCTTGTAGGCCGTGGAGCTTCCTGCGACGGGATCGCGGTAGAGAAGTCCTCGCCCCCTGTTCAGGACGCCTACGGTCGGATAGGTCTGATCCGGGTCCACATCGACGACCTCCACACTCGGCGTGAGGAACCGCGCGAGAGGTGCCCGAACCCACTGCCCTTGCACGTCAACTACCGGATCATTGGTCGTCGAGTCACTCATCGAATCCCTCAATCCCAGCGTCCGCCAGAATGGCGAGCATCTGCTGCTCGGTCTTCTGACGTTCAGCTCGGGCGAGGTTGTATGCCTCGATCAGGGTGGGCAGGTCCGCCTGCTCGGCCGTGGCCTGCTTGATATAGCGGCTGATGTTGAGGTCATAGTCGTTCGCCGCGATCTCGTTCAGTGATACGAACCGGGCGGGCAGTCCACCTTCTCCGTCTGGGTGAACCGTGCTGCCGTCGACATCGACGCTCGCGTGGTAGGCGGTCACTGTGTCAGAGATGTGGGCGTTGGTGAGGACGTTGCGGTTCTTGGCCTTGGCGAACCGTTTGGAGGCGTCGATGAACAGCACCCTGTTCTTGCGCTCGCCAGTCTTGGTGCCGGGAGCGCGGAAGACGAGGATGCAGGTCGGGATCGTCGTGTTGTAGAAAAGGTTCGCCGGCAGCCCGATCACGGCCTCAAGCAGGTCGTGATCAAGGACGCGCTGACGGATCGAAGCCTCCTGGCCGCTGCGGAAGAGGACGCCGTTGGGCAGGACGACGCCAGCGCGCCCCTTCCTCGGGTCCATGCTGGCGATCATGTGCTGCACGAACGCCCAATCCGCCGATGACTGCGGGGCGACACCGCCGACGGCGCGGGGGTCCTTGGTCCAGGGCTTCCACTTCAGGGAATAGGGCGGATTGGCGACGATCACGTCGAACTGTGCGATGGACCCGTCCGGCTTCTTGAAGCGAGGGTCCTTCAGGGTGTCGCCGACCTCGACCTGAAACTGGGTGAGGTTGTGCATGAAGAGGTTCATTCGTGCCACACCCGCGGTGTCCGACACGGCCTCCTGCCCATACAGGCGCAGCGTGTAGCCGCGCCCGCCGTGGGCCTTCAGCAGGTTCGCGGAGGCGATGAGCATGCCGCCCGACCCGCAGGTCGGGTCGTACACCGACTCGAAGTTCTTCGGTGCCAGGACTTCGACGATCAGCTCGACGACCTCGCGCGGGGTGAAGAACTGGCCGGCGCGGGTGCCGGATCCGTCGGAGAACCGCTTCAGCAGGTACTCGTACGCCCCACCGAGCACGTCGTGGGACATGTTGCCCTCGTGCATCTTCGGAGTGCGGTCCATCGCCTGCATGACCGCCGCCAACACCTCCCCCGACAGCACCTCTTCGGAGGTCCAGGTCATGGACCCGAACAGGCGGGAGAACTTGTCAGGGTTGGCCGTCTCGATGGCCTGCAGCGAGGCACGGGCCCGCTGGCCGAGGCCGGGCTGGGTGATGGTGGCGAGGATGGACGACCAGGAGGCGCGACGCTCTTGGACGGTGCCGGGGTGGATGAACGGGATCTCGAACGACTGGTAGTCGCGGTACTCGATCTCGTGAGCTTCCTCGGCGGAGAGGTCGTCCAGGCCCTCGTTGTCGGCCAGGAACTCCTGGTGGTGGTGCTCCCAGGTGTCCGACAGGTACTTCCAGAACATCAGCGGGAAGACGACCGAGGAGTATTGCGCTTCGGGCATCGCCACGCGCAGCTCGTCGGCGGCGTCCCATAACCGGTTCTCGATCTCCTGCTGGGTTACTGCCATCAGTCGGAAGGTCCTTGCTCGTCAAAGGGGAGGCGGCCAGAAGGCCGTGGGGGCCTGCTGGTCACCCTATTTCGGGCTTGCCCGGCATGTACATGCAGGGCGTGCACCACTGCTGGGTGAACCAATGAGCCGGCAAATCGTTAGGTGATTCGAGCCGCGCCTACCGCCGTAGCGGCATCCCGACCCGACAACCGGCCCGGTCACCCCGGCGGGCGTCAGGCCGGGGCCGTGCGCCCACCCCGGGCGGCCAGCGACCCGCCAGGTGCCGCCCCAGGTAACCGTCCGTGTCGACGGAACGGGACCCCAACCGCATCCAAGATCACGATCGAACGACTGAAGAGCCCACCTGGAGCCCACAGCTGTCTATAATGGACAAACAAAATGACCTTGACCGGGATGTTTTCCCAGGTCAAGGTCATGATCAAAAGTGCGCCGCCAGGGACTCGAACCCCGAACCCGCGGATTAAGAGTCCGCTGCTCTGCCAGTTGAGCTAGCGGCGCTCACTGGAACGCCGGCAACGATAACACGCGGCCCGGACAAGCCCCCAACTGAATACCTGCAGTCGTTTCGGCCAGCCACAGGCCGCTCCGGGCTTCCCCCCAACGCCCGACGCTCGGCTGGGTCTCAGCGTTGCCGGGGGTGCGCCGCATTGGTGGGCACTGCCCCGGCCTGGTAACGTGACTCCCCGCGCATGGCTAGGCCTGCGCTCGAAGCATCCAACCAGACGAACCAGGACGAGGCCGTCGCGTGGCGAACATCAAGTCCCAGATCAAGCGCAACAAGCAGAACGAGAAGGCTCGCCTGCGTAACAAGGCGGTCAAGTCGTCGCTCAAGACTGCGATCCGCAAGTTCAACGAGGCGACCGTGTCGGGCAACACCGAGCTGGCGACCACCCTGCTGCGCGACGCCTCGCGCAAGCTGGACCAGGCGGTCAGCAAGGGTGTCATCCACGGCAACCAGGCAGCCAACCGCAAGTCGGCGATCTCGAAGCGCCTGAACTCCGCGGCTGCCTGACCGGCGCTTCAGCCCTGCCTCCGACGGCCCGCTTGACGCCGCCGGAGGGCCGTCGGAGGCTGTCGGCAGCGACCGGTCCGCCGACGTCACGGTGGTTGGCGAGGGTCTGCCGGCATCAGACATCGACGCCGCCCGGGGTACCACGTGCCCGGGCGGCATCTTCGTGCGTTCAGTCCCTGTGCCGCAACCGCTGCTGGTGAAGTCACCCACCGGGGGCGGCGTGACGGCCCCCACCGAGTTCGAGGTTGCCGGCTGACGGCCGGACAGACCGGTACGCTTCCGGCGCACCAGAGCGGGCCGCGTGCCGCCCGGAAGGCTCTGCGACGGTCCTGACAAGCTCCGGGGCCGTCCCATCGGCCGCGCCACGGCGACCGGGACCATCAAGGCGCCGACGGACGACCACGGGTGCGCGGCCGACAATCGTGGGCGCACGGCCGATCAGCTGGCTGGGCCCCGCAGCCGTACGCCGCCCAGCCGACCGCGTCGGAGCCGCCCGGCCCCCGGAACCGGTCCGCTGCGCGGTCCCGGTCCGGCCCGCAGCCGTCGCAGTCCGCCCCGCAGCCAGGCGCACGGGTCCTGCACGCCCCGCCGTCTGCTGCGATCCGACCGGGACGTTGCGGCCGATCGCGGAGCCCGCCCGCGCGGCGGCCGGGGTCGCTACCAGCCCGACCACCTGCCCATCGGCGCCTGCGGCCGACCCGTTCACCTCCCCGTCGGCGACTGCTGGCTGCGCCGGATCGTGGAGCGCCGCGACGACCAGGTCGTTCGCCTTCACCATCGCGGCAATGCTGAGCGGAAGGGCGAGCACGGCCCACCAACTAACCAGTTCGG
>Ga0209515_10006089_pt1 | contig 15207 bp, 12 predicted proteins | sample Subgroupgradi54m_FD_187454 | JGI IMG/M metagenome (GOLD analysis project Ga0209515, IMG submission 187454) | Subsurface groundwater microbial communities from S. Glens Falls, New York, USA - GMW60B uncontaminated upgradient, 5.4 m (SPAdes)... ...
GTCCTCGACCTGCCGAAAGACCGTGGCGCGGCGATTCCCCCGGGTCACCACATGATAGTACCCCGTCTCACTGGCCTGGCGAGGCCGTCGGCCCATCACGTACCTGTCCCTTTCGTACCTGGTACGGGTTTTCCCCAACCAGGCGAGGTGGCGGTGACCACATGGGCACCAGCTGCCGTGGGGAATCGCTGGACAAGCTGGAGTTGGGCGCAGGCGGCGGGTGGAAGGAGCGAAAAGCTGAAGAAGGTCAGGCTCGTGAGGAGGGCGGTCAGGCGCATGCTGGGTGAACGTGAAGCGACACTATTTAGCACGGCCCCGATTTTCCGCGTTTCAATCAGCCGGAGCCCAAAGCGCGGCTCCTCACGGCGGTTTCGCGGGCCTTCGTTTCAATGGATCGTTAAAGAGAATTTCGATGAGTGAGCGTATTCGTGTGGAAAAGGTGACATGCCAGACCAAGCCGATCGGCTTATGGGGATGGCTGACCTGCTGGCTCTGTTGGGAGGTGAAAGCGGGCATCACGCTTCTCCTCGCCTCCTGGGCTCTGTTGCTCTGGGGTGATCTCCCGCTGCCTAGGTGGCGCTGGATTACTGGCTGGGTCTGCTACTGGTTCGGTGTGAGCTGCCTGCTGTACGGCCTGGCGCGGGATCTGATCATCATGGGAAAGGCTCTAGTCGCGTGGAGCCGTCAGCGCTGGCACTGAGTGTAGAATGAGCAAGCTCTTCCAGGTGTTTCTTCTTTTGTGCCACGACTGTGTTGCCTGACCGGCAGCTTGGCACGTCCAATGGAATACGCTGGAGCAGCAACAGAATTGGATTGACGAGAATCGTCAGCGGCCGTAGATACCAACGACTAATTAAGAGTTCATACGTGATCCAGCCCCACGTGTGGAAGAAGTTAAGCGTGGAGCCCGAATAGACCACCGCGAATCCCTTATCGACGAACAGTCGGCACAGCCCTTCCTCAGTAAACCGGATAAAGTCGCCTGGGTCATTGTGGACAGGCTGCAGGAACGGCACGCAGCAAATCACCACTCCTCCTGGTGCGAGAACACGGCGAAATTCATCGACGCACGCCCAGGCTCTTGGCACGTGTTCCAGCACCGCCACGTTCAGAATCGTGTCAAAACTGTCGTCCTTAAATGGAAGGTAGTGAATATCGCCGGCCACGTCCGGTTTCTTGCGCCAGGCGAGGTCGACCTCGACCATCGACTCGCCCATCTTCACGTCGCGCAGGCCGCTGCCTGCATTGAGCACGCGCCCCTTAGCATAACGGGCCATCCACTCGATGCCCGGATCGGCAAACGGCCGCTCCCAGCAGATCGCAATGAGTCGACGTACCAACCGTTTGACAGGTTTCAGGAAACGCCACTGCGGGATGGTTATAGTTTAGCCCTCCAGGTTGAGTGGTGGCCGGGAATTCCCGTTCTCGGGCTGGCGGCAGTTGCCGGGATTTCCGGGGACATCCTGTCCCCGGAAATCCCGGATTTCTGAGGAGAGGGGTTAAGCGACACTATTTAGCACGGCCCCGGGTTTCCCGGTCGCCTAACTGCTTTCTGGCGTATTCGATCTTTTTGAGTTCTACGGGGGTCAGATGTTTTCTGATAGATTCGTAAAGATTAATTGCTGTTGCATAAGCGTGTTCACGAAAAGCCACCTCTGCTTTTGCCCGAACACGCCCTAAGTTAGTGTCCTTGACTAGCTTCTTCTGCTCTTTTTCCCAAGCCGCCGCGATGGTTTCTGCATAGGTCTCGAATCGTGGCCAGTCTGAAAAATTGCCTTTGAGCAGTGGTGCGCAGTATGTCCGCAGCAGCGTGGCCAGTTGATGGATCCGATCGCCGAATTCTTCCGGTTTTGTTATCAGTCCAGTTGGCAACTCCACCTTGGGATCCAAGCGCGCTAGGATGATGGCCAGACCCAGTTCTCGGTGAGGGGTGCGCAGGCCTTCGACTTGATGCGGGCCGAGTGGTTGGAGAGTGACAACTACGTCTCCCCACTCTAGATAGATTCTGACGATGCAAACGTCGGACCGTGCGGTAAATAAGCACTCGTTTTCCTGAGCCAATGTGAACCCGTACTCAGCCATAAGGAACGAAAAAGCTACAGGTACCGTCTCACGAAAAACGACCGTATCAAGTGGTGTCTTTGGAATTGCCTGGTTACTGTCCATAGTCGATCGTACCTCTCAATCGCCAGGCAAGGTATTTCAGTTCCTGAAAGAACGCGGACTGTGGATTCGCAGCCTTCCAGGTAGAGGGATCGGTTACGATCTTAAGAATGTCGCCCCTTCGGAACGCGCTGTCCAGCCATTTGATGTTCTTTTTCAGGGTCCAATTGGGTATATCCAAGACATTGTATCCCGGCTGCCCCTTAAACGCCAAGGTATCTGCTCTTGATCCTAGTACGGTTGTCTGTCGTGGGATAACTTTACTGCTTGGAGCGAGAACCGTTGCTGGTGACACCAATAAAGCTCTCGATGCAGCAAGTTCTATTGCGCCATACACACCTGAGGCAAACCAAGCAGAATCAAGGAGAGCGCCTGGGAGGCTGCGATTTAATAGACCTTTCCCTGCATCTAGCTCTGAAAAGTAGAGCCCGTAGTTCCAACCTGGCCGAGTCAAGGTATTGTAGGCGGGTGTGAGTACGCTTGTGGCAACTTGGCTGAGGGTCTGTCCTAAGCTAGGAAATGAGCTTGGCGGCCCGCCAGGGCTACTGGTTGGCAGAACTGCTGAAACCGATCCCTGCCTCTCACTGAGGCGGTCGATGGCCGCGCCCTCGGCGGTAGCGGCTGCCACGGTTGCTGCTGAGAAGGCCGCCGCGACAATCCCTGGTAGTTCCAGCTGTCCGGTAACGACGCCGACTACGACTGCCGCAGCGATAGCAAAGAACTTCTTCCATGACCACTTGTAGCCAGAAGGATCCACATAATGTACGGAGTTATACGAAACGTAGGAGGGGCGATTTCCTAAGGTGCGCCATTCGAACGAGTTACAAAATGGCGTATCCGCATGGAAACTTTGGGTGTTTTGGCCGTTCTCTGGTTCGAAGGGGCTCCAAGTGGATACTTCTCTGCGGGCTCTGGGGCCTCTGTGAAGGTCTGGGGGATCCTGGATGGTAGGGCCCTCGCACAGGCGGGGAAGGCGTGCCGCTACTCTTAGCCTATACGACGCACTAAGGCACACCTATTCAAAATAGTACTACGTTTATTATTTGACATACTATATTCTTCTTGGTATACTCTGTGCAGAAAGGAGGGAGGACAGATGGAGGGATCGGTGGTGACGTTGAAGGGCCAAGTGGTCATTCCCAAGAAGATCCGCGCCATGTTCCACATCAAGAAAGGCACGCAGGTTCGGTTTGAGCCTCGGAATGGCGAGATCGTGCTGAAGCCTCTCACGCCGGAGTACTTTGAGAAGATGGCCGGGATTCTAGGGCCAGGGGGCAAGGCGACGAAGGCGTTGCTGGAGGAGCGTGCCAAAGACCGTGAACGGGAAGACCGGTGATGGCGCACGTGCTCGATGCCTTTGCGCTCACCGCGTATTTCGAGAAAGAGCCTGGCTACGAGCAGGTCCAGGAGCTCCTCACCGCTGCGGCGTCGGCCAACCGAAAGCTCTACCTCTCCACCGTGAACTGGGGCGAAGTCCATTACGTCACCCATCGGAACTATGGGCTTGAGCAAGCGAACAAGATCGTCCACATCATCGGCAGTTTCCCCATCGAAATCGTGGATGTAGATCTGGAGATCACCAAGCAGGCTGCGCTGTTCAAGGTCGCCCATCGCCTTTCCTACGCCGACTGTTTCGCAGCAGCCCTGGCCAAAGTAAAAAAATCCACGCTGGTGACCGGCGACAAGGAATTCAAGCCGCTTGAGGGGGAAATCAAGGTCAGCTGGCTATAGGGAGGACATGATGCAAACTCTGACAGTGGACTTTACGGACGGGAGGCAAAGGCCGGCTGACTACATCAACATCTGTAGAAATATCGCTGATAGTTACCCAGCTGGTATCGCTCATGGCATCCAGAAGGACGCGATCCAGAACGGGCTAGACGCAGTGGTCGGTAAGAAACTTCTTAGATTTACCTTCGAGCTAGCGGAAACATCTCGTGGACTGTTTCTGACTATGACGGACGGCAATACGTCCGGGTTGACTGGCGCAGTGCGACAGCCAGAGGACTACGACGAACTAGGACCTGAAGATCATTGGGCGCGATTCGAATCCTTTGCGTTCACCAAAGCGGACCCAGATGCAATAGGTGCTAGAGGGCAAGGGAAGTTCATCTTTCTGGCGGGGTCGAAGCAGGGACTGATGTTTTATGATAGTTTGCGAATCGACGGCAGCTATCGCCTGGGGGTAACCCAAGCAAATCGTATCGGTTGTCCACTTAAACACTGGGATGAAGAACAAGCCAGGAAAATCCTGCGGGAGAAAACCGGCTTGGATCCGCTTTCGGAGACTGGGGCTCGAATAATCATTGTGGATCCGATTGATGAGCTTGTAGAGGAGATCAAGCGAGGCTCCTTCACTCACGCAATACAGGAGACGTGGTTTCGAGCAATCGACAAGGGCAGGGCGGAGGTACGCGTCAAAATGGGCGGCCAAGAAACCTTGGTCAAGCTCCCTGAGCCGTTCCCGGTTGTTGAGCGAGACTCCCCGAAGTTCAAGACGTGGGTCAGGGATAATGACGTCATTGAGCCCGTGAAAGGAGAAAAATTTCGCATCAAGCATCTCCGCATTGTGAGAAAGATAAGCGGACGCGTTCCGGAGCACCTGCGGGGAGTAGCGATCATCCACAACGATATGAAGATCACGTCCATTGACATGGATTGGGCTCCAGCGAATATTCGTGAGTCAATTTTTGGCTATGTAGAGTTTGATCAAACCCTAGATCGCGAGCTTCGAAAGAACACGAACCAGGATCCTAACCACTATGACCTGAAGTGGCGGCGGCCCGTTCCGAGAGCGATTAAGTGCTACTTGCAGGAGCAGTTGAGAGAGTTTGGAATCCAGAAACTCGGCATAGGCATAGACCCCAGAGAGAGAAGGAGACGAGTTCAAAGCGCTGCTGAGGAATGGGCGATCAGGCGGCTCATGAGGTTTGCGCATGACCTGGACCTCTTCGGAGGCAAAGGAACTGTAAATCCGCCGCCTCCACCCCCGCCGCCACCAACCAAGAAAAGGGGAGTGATACTCAGTGGCTTCACCTTTCCCGCGCCTGACAGAGCGCCCCGGGTCAACTGGGGCGAGTCAATCCAAGGTTTTCGGGTTTCTATCTTCAATAAGACAGGAAGTCCATTTTCCGCGTACTTGAAGATCATGTTACTATTTGGCGATCGAGTACTGATCGACATCGAAAATCAAGGCGGGCTGAACGTTCCAGGCAGGGGTTCACTTGGGCCATTTGGTCCGTACAGCGTAGAGTTTAAGAAAAGCGCATTTCCGAACCCAGGGGTTTATAAGTTGCGAGTACGTCTGATTGATGAGCACGACAAGAGCGAAATCGACGCGTTGACGAGGAAGATATATCTGGAGAAGGAGCCCGACCTTCGAGCACCGTTTACAGTTATGGGCAGCCCCGGGTTTGATGCACCTCATGACAAGAGACAGTGGCTGGCAACTGGAGAGCTGGGGCACGACCCTGTACTCTTCTACAATATGCGCCATCCAGCTTACGCACGAGTTGAGGAAGAAGATGACGAGGACAAGCTGGGTTGCCATCTGTTTGAAGTGTTTCTCGGAGGCAGTGTCAGATACATACTTGGGCGCCCGGACCGCGAGGACGGCAGTCAAGACTTTCACCCACTCGATGCGAAGAGAATTAAGGGCGATCCAAAAGATGCATATGATGAAGTGGTCGCAAAGATATCGGAGATCAAAGCGCGTTTCTACGAGGAGCTTTAGACCTTGGCAGTCTTGATAACTAAGAGAGCTACGCTTGATGGTAAGGAGATTTGCGTAAAAGCGTTTCTCCCTCCGGGAAAGGTGTCAAAGACTGGGCGGGAGAAAGCCGAAAGACTCGACAGTTTCCTGAGTCGTAGAATGCGAGAAATTGAGAAGGAAATGATGCTGGAAGGCTCTTTGAATGAGCAAGCGTTGAAGAAGTGGCACGCACTAGGCGCGCGCTTACAGTTTGTAGATGACGCGGAATTGGTTGAGCCGTCTGACGTAAATGAAAGATTTATATGGCAGGCCGTTCGCGAACACTGCCCCTCGGCCCTATTACCGAAAGGCGAACTCGAAGGTGACGCTGGAGAGACGAAGGGCCTCAAGAGGGCCGGGAAAAAGAATGACCACTTCGAACTTTGCTACAGGCTCGGTAAGTATAAATGGTCTGACGTTGACTGGTTGCCCAGCTGGACCGAGTGGGTGGATTTAATAGAAGCCCCCGGTTTAATCGGGGACCAAAGGATTGTGTGTAGAATTGCGGAACTTGCTAGAACAGTCTATCGGTCACTCGTAAGAGAGAATTTTCGAGAAGTCGTTAAGGAGCTGCGGAAGGAATTCCCCACAAAGTCGAGACCTATTGAGTCGTCAGAGCTTAACGATTCTGAGATAAGAGAAAAGGTGAACAGTGCCTTCCGAAGGGTGTGGGACAAGACGCAAGGTACAGAGTAGCAACCTATCGTCCCACTAGCTGCTTGAGACCGGTAGACTTGGATTACCCTCAGATATCCAGAAATGAACCGTAGCTTATCTCTGGTGCGCTCGCGGCTTTGTCCTGCAGGAATTTTGGTATCTCAACCATGGAGCTATCGAAATTTCCATTTCTTATGGGTCAGCTGAATTTTCCTAATATCTTTGGGATTAAAAGGAACTGTCTCATGCCCTTTCACTTCGCTGATATACTTTGAGCCGACAAAAACCACATCGCGGATGACTGAGCTGTCCTTCAAGGTGACATCCCCAGTCTGGTATTGCATACCTGTCTCGGGTTGAGACCCCAGTTCTTTTACTACCCAGTCTGGCAGTGCCGGCAGGTTCTTAAAATCGCTTTTGCTCGAGCCGCTCATCTATTAGTCCCGTGTCACCGGAATTCCCCGCGGTGGGCTAGGCTATCTCAGAAACCCAAATTTCCAGTATCACCTTGCTATCAGTCATCAATTCTTTCTTACCATTCAGTCCGTGTATTGCTAGTGGTTTCTTGAACTTCTGCGTTACATAAAGAATTTTCGCTCTTCTTCCTACCACAAAATACGTATCGTTGCCCTTCCGTTCCCAATTTGTTTTGGCAGTTTCAGAAGTAACTTCAAATTCTGGGAAATCGTTGTGCCCGCTCATGTAAACACGGGAAATAACACCTTCAATTTGTTTCTTCGGAATAACACCCTGCTCGATCGCTTGCCACCATTCCTGCGAACCGAATAAACCTTGCTCTAACTTGAGACCACAATCCTCCGTATTAAGAGTTGCATCTTGGATAAGCGTAATGGTGCGCCTGTCGTGACGGAGATCGTAAATCTTTATCATTTCAGTAATCCCCCACCATCATAGGGTAATGGGAGCACCTGATAGTCGTCAATACCCATCAACGCCCAAAACCTTTGCGGGTATCTTACCAGTTCCGGTCCTCTCCGTGCCTCCCCCGGGCATTCCATACATTGGCTCCACCTCCGACGGCGAGGAGAATCGGCCTTTCGGTACTTCCAACGTTGCTCGCACTTCGGGCGTCTCGCGTAGAGATAAGCGCTGTCGAGCTCTCAGGGCATTGCTGTTTACGGCGTCACTCACGTAATGAGGATCTTCTGTGGTACCTACGCGCCCACCCCTTAATAACCCTGTCCCTCGAGTTGCCTCCAGCTCGGATCTGGACATGGCCCGTTGGACGATTTCGGTACCCTCTTTTGCAGCCAGGCCTTGCAGGCCTGCTGCCGACACCCCCGCTGAAAGAGCTCCAAAGACCGCGGTACCAGCCGTAACACTGGCTAGGAGCAGCGCAGCCCGCGGCGCCATGCCGAAGCTCTCGAGTGCCCCCGCGGCCCGTTCGATGCCTGCCTGCGCCGGTGGACTTTCGAGCAGCCGCGTGCCGGCATAGCCGATGCCTGCCTGAATCGCAGCGCTTCCGAGCAACGCTAGTGGAGCCAAGCCGCCTGATGCTAGAGTGATCCCACTCGCTATAATCGCCGTGGCAGCGGCCGGCGAGAGTCCTCCACCTGGGCCAGGCAACACCGAAGAAGCAAGCATCGATCCTGCAGCGACCCCACCGGCAGTGCCTGCTATGGTTCCCAAGCTAACACTCTCGCCTATAACTGCAGCGACAGCAGGGGCTGCGCCAAGCGCTGCTCCAGCGGTTGCTACGACAGCGACAACTATGGCTACAATGGCCAGAATTTTGAAGAACGACTTCCAGCCATAACCCGAAGGATCCACGAAGTTGACCGGATTATTCCGCACGTAGCTGTACCGGTTGAGTGTTTGAGGATCCGCAGGATTCTGCACAAACGGATCTGCCTGGATAAACCGTCCCAGTTGCGGATCATACGCCCGGGCAGGGAAAAGGATGAGGCCGGTGCCGGAGTCTTGGCGTTGGCCGGTGAAGCCAGGCTGGGGCGAGGGGCCGGGGGCGAGGGGCGTGGGTTGGTGAGTGGACACAGAGCCATAGGGCGTGTATTCAGTAAGCTCCACAAGCGCCCCAGCGCCATCCGTGATGACATTCGAAGAACCTAAGTGATCCGTGTGATAGAACCGCAGGGCCCCTGTCGAGTCCTTGGCGGCCAGGCGCAGTGAGCCGGCGAAGACATACTTCGTCGTTTTGGCCGCCGGGTCCTTCTCGTACACCTCTCCCAGATACGTCGTGGTGCCGCTTGCTGTGATCTGCTTGACCTTCCCTCCGTCTCCATCGTAGACAAAACTTGTCGTCACATTTTTCGGCAGAGGTGGCGACCAAGTCGAGGTGGAGCTGACGTTCACCCAGTAGGCCTGGCCGGGAGAGGTCTGTGTTGTGCTGGTCAGGGAGCCATTGGTGTAGGCGCGAACATCTGTGGTGGCCACACCGGTAAAGGCTTGGCTGGTGGTTTGGGAACTAAGGCCAAGCGAAGGTAGCAGTTGCCAGCCGGCAGAGAGCGACTTCGAGAGTTTCTTGGTCGGCAGTTTACCTTTGAGTGAGACCGTCACATCAGAAGCGCTCTTGCAGTAAATCTGGTAGCCGACGCCGTACTCCAAGGTATCGAAATCGTTGAATTTTGATATTCCGACATAGTGCTTGTACGTGTTGGTCGCAGGATCAAACTTGGCAATTTGCTCAAAGTTCTGCGAGAAGTTCGGCAGGACAGCAGATACGGCGCCATTACCTGGAATCACCGGCAGGGCGAAGAAGTTCCACCCGGGCTTGAACGTGACCGACTCGGTGTCGTCTTGGGCGGTGTCCACTTTTGTGAGCCGGTTTTCCGCATCGTAGGCAAATTGTTGCGTCAGCAGACTATCGGCGGGCGTCTTCGAGAGCATGTTGCCGTTGGCGTCGTAAGAAAGCTGGAGAGTGGAAGTTGGAGATTGGAGGTTGGAAACGGAAGTCACGGCATGAGGTTTGCTGCCGTCAGGCAGCCCGTACGACATCGTCGCGCCTTCTTTCTCGGTCATGTTGCCGATGGCGTTGTACGCGTAGGTCATGGTGCCGTAGGCGCCTGCGGCGCGGGTCAGCCGGTTTAGCGGGTCGTATTGGAAGGTTTGGGTGCCCGTATGGACCGCGTCAGTGATCCCTGTGACGTTGCCGACTGAATCGAAGGCGTAGGAAAAATCTTGCAGCCGCCCAGCGGGACCATCACTGACCAGGTGATCCAGCCGCAGCGTCTGGGGATTGTACGAGTAGTCGGTGACGACCCCGTTGCCGTAGGTGATCTTCGTGATCTGACCGGCGGCGTTGTAGTCGATGCCTGAGACGATGGATTGAGCCGCGGTGGTCGGCGGCTTCAGACTGATGGTCTCGATGCCACCCTGGGTGTTGTAGGTGTAGGTGGCGAGGTCGTTGTCCGGGTAGGTCAGCGCGGTCAGGCGGCCCAGCAAGTCGTACTGGCGCTGGATGGTGTAGGTGGTGGCATCTATCGTCTTGGATTCTTTGGTTAGCCGTCCCAGGTTGTCATACTCAAAACCGGAAGAACCTGAGCCATCAGTGATGCTGGTGAGCTTGCCTTTGCTGAAGGCTTTGGCCGCGTCGTCGTAGACATACGTCACGGCGCCGGGATCGCTGATTCCGGATCCGGCAGGGATGGCGTACGACTTGCGGGTGATGCGGTTCAGCGCATCGTAGGTGAAGGCTGTCGCCACGCCTCGCGCATCGGTCTGGCTGGTGAGGTTATCTACTGCGTCATAGCGGTAGTCCCAGTGCGCCATATCTGGGTCATCCATCGATACTTTTCGGCCAAGGGAGTCATACGCGATGTGCGTGACGTTGCCGAGCGCGTCAGTCACCTGGGCCAGGTTTCCCAGCGCGTCGTACTGATAGGTCGTGGTATGCGTCTGCCCATTATTGAACTCTTCTACCATGGCGAGGCGCCCATAGGCGTCGCTCGTCCGGCGCGTCTGGTGGCCGTTGGCATCGGTGGCGGTGACCGACCAATCGTCGTACGCGGTTGAGGTGACGGAACTATCAGGGTTCGTGGTCGTCAGCAAGCGGCCCATGGGGTTGTACGCGTACGAAACTGAGGCAAGACTGGAGGCTGACGGTTCCAGAGCGAAAGGCACATAGGTGCTGGATGCGTCAGAAAGATACGGCACCCACTGTTTCACGACTAGGCCGCGCGCATTGAGTTCGAACGCTCCCGTGACCACCTGCTTATTAGCAGCCTTGGCAGGACTGCGCGTTTGGATGGTGCGGCCCAACCCATCGGTGAAGGCATAGCTCACCAGTTCGCCGGTTTGTCCGCTGGCAATGCGCGTATGGACAGTGGTCTTCGATGGCGGGGTCGCGTTGAGCGCGTATTCATAGCTGACGGTCGGCAGAACTGAGGAATCGTTCGGCCCGATGACCTTGGTGACGCGGCCGAGCGCATCGTATTCCGTGGTCATCGTCTGGCTATTCTGGTCGGTTGAGCTGGTCACCTGGCCGAATCGGAAGTCATACGCCAGCGTGCGGGTATGCCCCAGTGCATTGGCGATCTGTGTGAGATACGTGCCGCTGGCATCGTAGGTGTTGGTCGTGGTGCGGCCCAGCGCGTCCGTGACGGTTTTGACGTTGCCATAGGCGTCATACCCCAGCGACGTGGCGAGCCACGGCGGAGTCGTGCCGTTGAGCCACTCTTCTTCCTTGGTGAGATTCCCCAGCGTCGGCGCATCGGTGGTGTTCGCCGCCCCGTCGTAGTAGAAGCGCCGCTGGGAGATGACGTTGCTTGCCGCGTCAAGCGTTTGGGTGAGCGCGGGCTTGCCGAGGATCCAGGCAGATACATTGAGGACGTAGGTGGTGACGGCGCTGCGTTCATCGCCGGTTACTCCCACCTCGCCATCAGCATCCGCGCGCGTAATGTTGCCGTACTGGTCGTAGGTAAACCGGCTGCGCGTTTGCCGGAACGTCGCGTTGCCGTCATAGACAAAGGCATCCGTTTGGTCGAGTTTCACGAAGCGGACGCCGGGATAGGGTGCGGTGGAGGTCCACGTCTGGTCCTGCGCGGTCCACAGATTCGCAAACGAATCGCGGAACTCAGAGTGGAACGGCCGGCCCTTCTTCTCGTCATCCTGGAAGAACTGCGTCGTTGCGGTGTTGCCATCCGCATCGCGCACGTCCACGTTGGCAAATCCGCGGAATTCCCTGGTGGGCGCATCGTAGCGGCCCTGCTTGAAGGTGTAGGTCGTGGCTACCGTATGCCCCATGCCATCGTTGGTTGTGACCGTGTTCACGACCGGCAGGATGAAGGGCAGTTTCGGCACGTGCTCTACCGGGCACATGTTGTCGCACTGGGTCGAAGGCTGGTACTGGATGACGGTTGAGCCGCCGATACCGTTGCCGGTGGACGAGAGCAAGTCCACAAACTGTCCCTGAGAGTTGGTTAGCTGGGACGCCCCTGTGACGCCGTTAAAGACGGCGGGATCCGCGAGGCCGTCTCCATTGAAGTCGCCCACTTGCAGGTTGTCGTCAGGGCCTCGCTGGCTGAATGTCGCCGGTACAGTTGTTGACGCGGCGAACTGTGTACCGGTCGAAGCTGCGTAACGCACCTCGCCCACCGCGCGCTCGTAGTACGCCACGTCGGTCATGCCGTCGCCGTTAAAGTCGGCGGACGTATGCGACTGGCCGGCGCCGAAGCCGGCGAGCCAGATGGTATCCGTGGCAAACGCAGTGCCTGTGGAAAGAGCCACGCGGACATCCCCGGAGAACTTGGAGACGATGGCCACATCCGTCAGGCCGTCGCCATTGAAGTCGCCGGTGAGCGGCTCGTCGTTGCTGCTGCCGAAATTCAGGCTCAAGGATCCGGCGCTCGCAAACCCGGCGCCATTGCCCAGTGCGATCGACCACGCGCCATTGTTGTAGGTGCCGATATCTGTGATGCCATCGCCATTAAAGTCGCCGGTGAGCGGGGTGCCGCTGCCGAAGGTAAACGGGCCGATGGCATCGGCTTGAAGACTCGTTGCCGTCGACGTCGCAAATCGCCAGACGCCGCCGTTGAAGATCGCAATGTCCGTCCGGCCGTCCGCGTTCCAATCGCCCATCACTGGGATGGACGAGCTGTTCCCGAACGACGAGAGCCACGCGACCTCGGGAGAAAAGTTGGCGCTGTGGGAGAGGCTGACACTCCATGTGCCGCTTGTATCGAATTTCACCAGGTCGGTGGCGCCGTTGCCGTCCACGTCGCCGGCGAGTTGGGGCTTAGTGAACTGGCTTGGGCTCATGATGCTCACTTGAGAAACCAGGGCTGTCGTTTCCTGAGCGGTGAATGAGGTGTACTCGTTATGGGCGGTTAGATGGAGGATTGACCATCCGGCTGGTAGGCTAACACTGCCGACGTTTGGAATAGGCGAGACGCCTGCGCCACCGGCTTCTTGCCAAGCACAGAATCCGGGAGCATTAAGGCTGACCGTTCCAGGGGTGGCGAGGTACAGCCAAGTCCAAGCGTGCGCGTAGTAGTTTTGGTAACCCGAGATGGTAATCGCGCCGGTGGCATCTACGCTGGCGCTTACGCCACCGAGATCGGCAGATCCGGATACAACCGTGGGGCTACTCCAGCTCAGTGCCGCGTACGGTTGAGTCTGGGCAGCTCCACACGTAAAATCGGAGCCCTTTTGTAGGAAGTCGTGGTTGGCTTTTCTGACGTTCCAAGCTACTTGGCTCGTTGAAGGGTTGTTACTCGAGAGCGTGTAGCTGGTCGTACTAGTGTCCTGATAGGCAAATGTTGTTGGCGGAAAACTTGTCATGCCATCTGCACCAATCTGCGTGACGGTGCTGAGGAGCGAGCGGCCGGTGCGCTGGCTTTGCGTGTAGGCGAGCGCGTACTTTCTGGCGAGTTGGCCCTGCGCGTACGCCGCGATTTCTTTCAAGCGTTTGGCGGTTCGCACCTCGAAGCCGCTGCGGTAGGACACGTCCATATCTGGACGCGCTTCGGTGGTCAGCGTGACGTAATTCGATGGCGCTAGATCCTGCAGGCCGTTCGTTTCGTGTCCTGTGTAATCAATGCGAGCAGGGTAGAGCTGGCCCTGATCCGCGGTGTAACTCACTGTGAGGGAATTACCATTCGTGTCCACGACCTTGCGCAGGCACCAGCGGGGTGTCTTGCCGGCCACCGTCTGTTCGCTGTCAGGGCTGCCGCCGAAGAGATACCGCGTGCCGGATTTGTCGCGCACCTCCCAGCCGTTTGGCGCTCCTTTGTTCTCAAAGCGGAGGAACAGCCCCTCATCTTTGGCGCGATACGTCAGATCCGGAATCTGTACCAAGTCGGAGGCGACGCCTTGAAACATGAATGCGTAGGTATCGGAACTATCATATTTGGGCACACCGTTTTTGGTGGAGCGCTCGATGTAGCCAAGATCCAATCCCCAACCGACCCCGAGCCATCCGTTGCGGGACGAAGAGGAATAGGAAAGCGCCAAGCTCGGTCGAATGCCTTTGCGCCCCGGCGGCACGGCGATGGGGATGGACGTCGTGGCGCGGCCAGTGAAGAGGTCCGGCTGGAAGCTTTGGACGGCGCTGACCGACGGCGGCGGCACGCTCCCGGCGGATGCGGTGGAGGAGCCAAGAGAGGATGCCTGTGCGCGCGGCGGCAGGGCGAGCTGGACCGATAGCAGAGCGAACGCGGTCAATGACGAGACGACCCGCTGCCAGCTCCGGATGCGAGTTCTCATGAGCGCTCTTTCATCTCAGGGACTCACTGTTTTTGGCACAGCACAACCGTGACGACTGTTCCTGATCCTGTTGATGCTGAAGTGCCGGTTACTAATCCTCCTCCGGCTGGCTGAATGAGGACGGTCTTCCATGCAGCGTTGTACGTGTAGTTCGCCGCGATGCCATTACTTTGCAATGGTTGATTGATATTAACGTCGGTCCAGATGTTATGGACATGCTCAGGCCCTGCATACGAGCCGGATCCGTGCGTGTGGGCGGGAAGCTCGGCAAGGCCGGCGGCTGTGGGTCCGGAAGATGCTGCGCCCGCTTTGAGCATGGCCCCATCAAAGGCCGCCACTCGGCTATATCCGGCGGGGCAGCTCGCGCCGGTCCAGAGAATGATCGCGCCTGAGGGGATGAGCCGATTGGTACTGTCAGTGAGTTGGGAGGTATCCAGCGTCGTGGTCAGTTGATCCGCTTTCTCCGCTCGCACCGCCAGCGGCACGCTCGTAATCTGCTGGCGCGGGGCGAGCTCCGGCTCGGCGTTGACCTGGACGCTGAGCCAGCAAGGTTTGCTCCAGTCCATCACGGTGAGCGGTTTGACCGAACCGAGTAGGACGCTGAAGTAACCCCTGGCAAGGGGAACGTTCAGTTGGATCTCCTCCCAGACCTTGGCCCCTGCGGTCTCCGCATCATAGAGGCGGAACGTTAGCGTGTAGGGTCCCTCGAGCGGCACCCCCTTGGTGTCGACCGCCTGGCCCTGGTAGCGAACGAGGGGTGGGACCTGCGCAAGGACGGGAGCACTCAGCAGTACGCTGTATGTGCTCAGTAAAATGCCTGTCCAGATCAGTGTGGAGCGCATCATGGGGTGTCTGAGCATCTCATTCCTCCTTATGGATGGTCGATGGGACGCCGCAGTACGAAGACGTCCGACTGCTTGGCATTCGACCCGCCGTAATCGTCTTGAGCCGTCGCC
>Ga0209515_10006090_pt1 | contig 15205 bp, 11 predicted proteins | sample Subgroupgradi54m_FD_187454 | JGI IMG/M metagenome (GOLD analysis project Ga0209515, IMG submission 187454) | Subsurface groundwater microbial communities from S. Glens Falls, New York, USA - GMW60B uncontaminated upgradient, 5.4 m (SPAdes)... ...
GGGATCAGGGATCAGGGATCAGGGATCAGGGATCAGGGATCAGGGATCAGGGATCAGGGATCAGGGATCAGGGATCGGGGATTCGGGATTCGGGATTCGAAGGTTCATGAACATCGTTGACCGTGGTTCAGGCGTGCCGGTCGTCCTCATTCCCGGCATCCAGGGGCGCTGGGAATGGATGAAGCCGGGCATCGATGCGCTGGCGCAGCAAGGACGCGTCATCACGTTCTCTCTCGCCGACGAGCCCTCGTCCGGCGCGCGCTTTGACGAAGACGCGGGGTTCTGGAGCTATGTCGAGCAGGTGCGCGACGCGCTCGACGCCGCACGCATCGAGCGCGCGGCCATTTGCGGCGTGTCGTACGGGGGACTCATTGCGGGAGCGTTCGCCGCGCGATATCCAGGCCGCGTGTCGTCGCTGATTCTTGTCTCGGCGCTCCCGCCTTCCTGGCGGCCGGACGCGCGGGTCGCGTTCCATCTACGATTTCCGTGGCTGCTGACGCCGCTCTTCTGTGTCGGATCCCTTCGGCTCTACCCCGAGTTCGCGGCCGCACACGACACCTGTTGGGGCGGAATTACCGCAGCGTGCGGCGCCGGCATCAACGTTCTTCTCCATATGTTCCACCCCGGCCGCATGGCGCGGCGTGTGCATCTGCTCAGCTCCGTGCGGATCGATGCGGAGCTCGCGCGCGTCAAAGTACCTACGCTGGTTGTCACTGGCGAGGAACGGCTCGAGCGTGTCGTGCCCCCTCGCGCCACGCAGGAATACTTGGCGATGTGGCCGCATGCGCACGCCGAAACGCTCGCGCGCACTGGACACCTTGGACTGATTACCCGGCCGGATGAATTTGCAGCACTTGTTTCGCGATTCGCGGCCACTCACGCGGTGAGAAGAATTGCCTGAGGCTACTCGAGAAATCGCCGGTCCCGCGGGACCGCTGGAGGTGCTGACCGAAAAGCCCTCCGGCGACGTGCGCGCAGCCGTCGTGTTCGCGCATCCGCTGCCGACCCACGGCGGTACGATGCACACGAAGGTGGTCTTCCAGGGCGCCAAGGCGCTCGCACGCATCGGGTGCGCGGTGCTTCGATTCAACTTCCGCGGCGTCGGCCGCAGCGCGGGCGCATGGGACGAGGGCCGGGGCGAGTGCGACGACTTCCGCGCCGCGGTCGATTTCATGGAAGTGCAATATCCGGGCACCGAGTTGTGGGCCGCGGGCTTCTCGTTCGGTGCGTACGTTGCGCTGACGGCGGGCGCGACGGACGATCGCATCTGCACGCTGATCGGTATCGCGCCGCCGGTCAACCGGTACGACTTCACGGTGGCGACGAAGTCGACCAAGCCGAAGTTCATCATTCACGGGGAGGCCGACGAGCTGATCCCATTGAAGCAGGTGCGCGAGTTTTACGCGCAGCTCGCCGACCCAAAGGAGCTGGTCGAGATCGATCGCGCCAACCATCTGTTCGACGGCCAGGTCGGCGAGGTGGCGGAGGCGCTCGAGGATCTGCTGGCGGATTTCACATGCAGGACGCAGTAATCGTTTCAGCGACACGGACGGCGGTCGGCCGCGCACCGAATGGCGCGCTCAAGACCGTCAGGCCGGACGAGATGGCGGCAACGGTGATTGCCGAGGCGCTGCATCGCGCGCCAGGTGTCGAGCCATCGGACATCGAAGACGTGATCCTCGGCTGCGCGATGCCCGAGGCCGAGCAGGGGTTGAACGTCGCGCGCATCGCGAGCCTTCGCGCCGGCGTGCCGGTGAGCGCATCGGCGGTCACGATCAACCGCTTCTGCTCGTCCGGCCTGCAGGCGATCGCCTATGCGGGCGAGCGGATCATGTGCGGGTTCGCGACCGCGGTTGTTGCGGGCGGCACCGAGTCGATGAGCATGGTGCCGATGGGAGGTAACAAGGTCTCTCCGAACCCGGCGCTCGTCGACAGCTACCCCGACGTCTACCTGAGCACCGGCCTTGTCGCCGAGAACCACGCGCGCGAGAACAGCATCTCGCGCGAGGAGCAGGACGCCTTCGCGCTGCGCAGTCATCAGCGTGCGCTCGCCGCGATCGATGCCGGACGCTTCGCCGGCGAGATTACGCCGCTGACGTATCGAGTCGTGATGCCCGGGAACGGCAACGGCAAGCACGACATCCGCAGCCTGACGTTCAACGTCGACGAAGGTCCGCGGCGCGATACCTCGGCGCAGGCGCTCGCGTCGTTGAGGCCGGCGTTCCACGCATCGGGGACGGTGACAGCCGGCAATTCATCGCAGACAAGCGACGGCGCCTCCGCCGTGCTCGTGACGTCTGCGTCGTTCGCGAAAGAGCGCGGACTGCAGCCGCTTGCGCGGTTCGTTGCATTCGCGACGGCAGGCGTCGAGCCCGAGCGTTTCGGCATCGGTCCGGTTCCCGCGATTCGCAAGGTGTTGAAAATCGCCGGGCTGTCGCTGGATCAGATCGATCTGATCGAGCTCAATGAAGCCTTCGCCGCGCAGGTGCTCGCGTGCCTGCGCGAGTTGCCGATGGATCCAGAGCGCCTCAACGTCAACGGCGGAGCGATTGCGCTCGGCCATCCGCTCGGTTGTACTGGCGCCAAGCTGACGACGACGATCGTGCATGAAATGCGGAGGCGCCAGTCTCGTTATGGAATGGTGACGATGTGCGTCGGCGGCGGAATGGGCGCCGCGGGAATCTTCGAACGAATGTAGGCCGGGTTCCGCGTGCGTCGACGAGAAAGCGCACGCGGACCCGGCGGGAGCAACTATGGCGATTGTCAGTAGCGCTCGCAGGGGCGCCTCGTGGCTGCTCGAGGAAACCGAGCCGTCTTCCACATTCACGCCAGAAAAGCTGTCTGAAGAACATCGCCTGATGGCGCAGACGGTCGACGAGTTCGTCGAAGGCGAAGTGCTGCCGAAGATCGACCAGCTCGAGACGAAGGACTGGGGCCTCGCGCGCGCGCTCGTGCGGCGTGCCGGTGAGCTCGGGCTGCTGGGCATCAGCGTCCCTGAGGAATACGGCGGCCTCGATCTCGACAAGGTGTCGGCGCTCGTGGTGTCGGAGCGAATCGCCCGCTCCGCCTCGCTCGGCGCCGCCTACGGCGCGCAGGCCAATCTCTGCATCATCCCGATCGTCCTGTTCGGCACCGACGCGCAGAAGGCGAAATACCTGCCGGGCCTCGTGTCGGGCGAAACGATCGGCGCGTACGCGCTGAGCGAGTCAGGATCGGGCTCGGATGCGCTCGCGGCTCGAACGCGTGCGACAACACAGGCCGACGGCAACTGGATCCTCAACGGCGAGAAGATGTGGATCACCAACGGCGGCTTCGCCGACGTGTTCATCGTCTTTGCTCAGGCCAACGGCGATCAGTTCACCGCCTTCATCGTCGAGCGCGCCTTCGGCCTCAAATCTGGCAGCGAAGAACACAAGATGGGGCTGCACGGATCGTCGACGACGTCGATCCTCCTGCAGGACGTCAAGGTTCCCGCGGAGAATGTGCTCGGCGAGATTGGCAAGGGGCACAAGGTCGCGCTCAACACGTTGAACTTCGGCCGCTTCAAGCTGGGCGCGATGTGCAGCGGCGGCTGCCGCGCGGCGATTGGCGAGGCGGCGGCGTATGCGAAGCAGCGGAAGCAGTTCGGCCACGCCATCGCGGATTTTGGCGCCATCAAATACAAGCTCGGCGAGATGACGGCGCGGACGTATGCACTCGAAAGCCTGATGTATCGAACAGCGGGTCTCATCGACGCGACCGTCGCCGAAGGCGGCCAGCACGGCGGCTCCGCGATCGCCGCGGCGCTCGAGGAGTTCGCGGTCGAAGCGTCCATCGCCAAGGTGATGGGCAGCGAAGTGCTCGATTACGTTCTCGACGAGAACGTGCAGATTCACGGCGGCAACGGCTTCGTGAAGGACTACCCCGCCGAGCGCTACTACCGCGACGCGCGCGTCAACCGCATCTTCGAAGGGACGAACGAAATCAACCGGATGCTGATCCCGGGCATGCTGATTCGGCGCGCGCTCAAGGGAGAGATTGGCCTCATTCCGGCGGCCAAGCGACTGCAGGACGAGCTGCTCTCGCCGTCTGGCGCGTCGCTGTCGACCGAAGAAGGACTCGAGGCGGACCTGCGAACGGTGGCCGCGTTCAAGAAGGTTGCGCTGATGGTGCTCGGCACCGCGATGCAGACCTACGGTCAGAAGCTGACGGACGAACAGGAAGTGCTCTGCGCTGCCGCCGACATCCTGATCGACATCTATGCGGCCGAGAGCGCCGTCCTGCGGGCGCGTGAAGCCGTGCAGGCCGCGCGCGCGGATGCGGCACTGCACGAAGCGGCCGCACGGACGTTTGTCAACGACGCCACGCAGCGCATCCAGGCTGCCGCGACCAACGCGCTGGCGGCGATGGCCGAAGGCGATGCGCTCCGTACGCTTCTCGCCGCGCTGAGGCGCGTATTGAAGGCGACGCCCGTCAACACGGTCGCGCTGCGCCGGACGCTTGCGGACGCAACCGTGTCGCGTGGCCGGTATATTGTTAGTTAGTGATTTACATCGCGATCGCGATTTGCGTACTCGTCTCGGCGTGCACGTCCGGGCCTTCGGCTCCCGAGGATGATTCCAGCGGTTATGTGAAGGAAGTCCAGGATGCGCGGGCCGAAAAGGACCGCGTCTTCGCCGCCGATCCCGAAACCATTCCCGCCGCGAAGCGCGCGGTCTTTCTTCCACTGAAGTACTACTCCATCGATCCCGCATTCAAAGTGCCCGCGGCGCTGAGACTGTCGAACGACCGCCCGGTGTTCGACATGCCGACGTCGACCGGAACGAATCGGAAGATGCAGCGCGTCGGGGTGCTCGAGTTCACGCTGCAGGGACGGCAGATGTCGCTCGAGGCGTTCGTCGAGAACGGCACCCAGCAGATCACGTCGCTCTTCGTGCCGTTCGCCGATCTCACGACGGGCACGGAGACCTACGCCGCGGGACGCTACCTGGATCTCAAGCCGACGGCGACCGGCTTCTACGTGATCGATTTCAACCGCGCCTACAACCCCACGTGCGCGTACAACCCGACGTGGGAATGTCCATACCCACCAGCGTCGAACCGGCTCAAGGTCGCGATCCGCGCGGGAGAGAAGGCGCCGCCCGAAGCGCCCGCCGCGAAGGCCTCCGGCGCGTGACCTCCGCGCTGCAGGCGATCGTGTTCGATTTCGATGGCGTGATTGCCGACAGCGAGCCGCTGCACCTGAAGGCGTGTCAGCAGGCACTGGCAGAGGAAGGCGTCCTGCTCGAGCGCGACGAGTACTTCGCGCGCTACCTCGGCTACGACGACGTCGGAACGTTCGAGGCGCTGGCGCGCGATCGGCGCCTCGCCTGGAACGATCGTCATGTCACCGCCCTCGTCGCGCGCAAGGGAACAAAGCTGCAGGCGCTGCTCGCGGGCGGCGAAGTTCTATTTCCAGGTGCGGCCGCATTCGTCCGCGCCGCCGCTGCGGAGGTGCCGATCGCAATCGCATCGGGCTCGTTGCGCCACGAAGTCGTGCAAATCGTCGAGGCGGCCGGGCTTGACGATCTCTTCTCCGTCATCGTCGCGTCGGGCGATACGCCGGAAAGCAAACCATCGCCTGCGCCGTACCGGCTCGCGTTCGAGCAGCTCCAGCATGCGGCGGCGAGGATGCTCGACCGGCAGCGCTGCGTCGCGATCGAGGATTCGGTGTGGGGGCTCGAATCCGCACGGGGAGCCGGGTTACGCTGTGTGGGAGTGACGACGAGCTACACGGCCGCCGAGCTCCCGGGTGCCGAGCTGATCGTGGACGGACTGGAGACGCTGACGATTCCGATGCTCGATCGTCTGTGCGGCGCGCATGATTAGACTGGGTAGGCGGGCCTTGTCAGGTCCACCGCACTGAAATGAAGAAAGATCTCGTCGACGCGCTGACTGCCGCGTCCAACGCGCCAGGGACGGCGCTCGCGCACGCGGCGCTGGTGATCGCGAGCATCGAGTATCCACGTCTCGTGACGGAGCCGTATCTCGCACAGATCGACGGCATGGGCGCGGCGGCGGCGAAATTCATTCAGGCCCGTGTCCAGGAGACCGGCGACGGCTCCACGCTCACCTGCGTGCGTGCGCTCAACGCGTATCTCTTCCAGGAACAGGGCTTCGCCGGCAACGAGCGCTACGAGGACCCGCGCAACAGCTGCCTCAACGAGGTGCTCGATCACCGCACCGGCATTCCGATCACGCTGTCGCTGGTCTACATGGAGATCGCGCGGCGCGCGGGGCTGCACATCGACGGCATCAACTTCCCCGGGCATTTCCTCGTGCGGTGCCCGGACGTCGGCAAGCGCGCGACGAACGGCCTGCTGATCGATCCGTTTCACGGCGGCGCGCTGCTGTCGGAGCACGACTGCCGCGTGCTGCTGCAGAAACACGTCGGCAGCGAGATCGCGTTCAGCAAGTCGCTGCTCGCGCCCGCCACGCGCAAGGAAATCATCGTGCGGATGCTGCTGAACCTGAAGCGCATCTACGTGCACATGCGCTCGTTCCCGCAGGCGCGCACCGTGACCGAGCTGCTCGTCGCGCTCACGCCGTCCGCGCTGAGCGAGCTCCGCGATCGCGGGCTGCTCGCCTATCACCTCAATGACGTCACCGGCGCCCTCAGGGACCTCCAGACGTATCTGAAGCTGTCGAGCATGAGCGAGATGGACAAAGAGGCGCGCGAGGAGCACGACCAGATCTGGGAGCACGTCAAGACGCTCCGGCGCAGGGTCGCCGCGCTCAATTAACCCAGTCGCGTTTCTCCACGGCGTCCCGCCCAAGGCCAGGGAGACGCGGTCGAGCGGAATGGCTATCGGAACCGCTGTTCCGCTGGTCTATAATCCCGCCAAATTCATCTCTGCGATGGCCCTCGCATCCGGCGCACGCATCGGGCCGTATGAAATCCTGTCCGCCATCGGCGCCGGCGGCATGGGAGAAGTCTATCGGGCTCGCGATCCGCGACTGGGTCGCGAGGTTGCCATCAAAGTTCTACCCTCAGGATTCTCCGTAGATCCCGTACGCCTTCATCGATTCGAGCAAGAGGCGCGCGCGGCCGCCGCGCTCAATCATCCGAACATCCTCGCCGTCCACGACATCGGGACGCACGACGGCTCGCCTTACATCGTCTCCGAACTGCTCGAGGGGGAGACGCTCCGCGCGCGACTGGAATCCGCGACTGGCACTCCCACTCCCCTCCCTCCGCGCAAGGCGATCGACTACGGGATTCAGATCGCTCATGGGCTCGCCGCGGCACACGACAAGGGCATTGTTCATCGGGACCTCAAGCCGGAAAATCTCTTCGTCACTCTTGACGGGCGCGTAAAGATTCTCGACTTCGGTCTCGCCAAGCTGATTGAAATATCGCCGGCCCTCGCAGGGACTGGCCCGAGCGAAGTCCAGACGAAGCCCGGTCACACTGACGCCGGCGTGATGCTCGGGACGATGGGCTATATGTCGCCTGAACAAGTCCGCGGACAGACGGCCGATCATCGCGCGGACATCTTTGCGTTCGGCGCCGTGCTGTACGAGGCGTTGTCAGGCGCGCGCGCATTTGCCGGAGCAACGCCCGCCGACACGATGAGCGCGATTCTACATACCGACCCTCCGGACCTGCCAACCGCCGGATCCCCTATCCCGGCCGGGCTCGCACGTATCGTCGATCGCTGTCTGGAGAAGAGCGCGACAGCACGGTTTCAGTCGGCGCACGATCTGGCGTTTGCTTTGGAGGCGCTGTCGTCTCAGTCATCGAGCGCCGACGCAGTCATGCCTGCCGCGACTTCGCGTGCAAGGCTCGGACGCCGCGAGCGCGTGGCGTGGACGATGGCGGGACTTGCCGCGGTGACGGCCATCGCGCTTGCGGTGATGCTCTTTCGCGGTGCTCCTGTGAATGATGCACCTTTGATGCGAGTGGACCTCGCGGTTCCTGCCACCAGCGACCCCGCTTCGATGGCGATCTCGCCGGACGGGCGTCGCATCGTGTTTTCCGCGACCTCCAACGGCAAGACGCAGCTCTGGCTTCGGTCGCTCGATTCGACAACCGCGCAGCCGCTGGCCGGGACCGAGAACGCAACCCTGCCGTTCTGGTCGCCTGACAGCCGCACGATTGGATTCCTTGATGCGAGTGGCCTCAAGCGGGCTGACATCGCCGGCGGAACCCCACAAGCACTGATCCCGATCGCCCGCGGTGGTGGCTCATGGAACCGCGATGGCGTGATCATCATCAAGTCCGGCCAAAATATAGGAGACGGCATCGGTCGTCTCTCCGCGACCGGGCATGATGCGGTTGCCGTGACGCATCCGGACGCGCGCCACACGAGCCATTCGTCAGCGTCCTTTCTGCCAGACGGCCGTCACTTCCTGTACTTCGCGAGCGCCGGTACGGAGCCAGGCGTCTATGTGTCCGCGCTTGATTCATCAGAGGACCGCCGTCTTTTGCAAGCCGACACGCTGGCAGTCTATGCGCCGCCGGGGTACCTGCTATTCGTCCGCAACGGGGCCTTGTTCGCGCAGCGTTTCGATGCCAAGGCCCTGCAGGTCGTCGGTGATCCCGTTCAACTCGCGCAGCAGGTGGCGACAGGCGCCGGACTTCCCGCCGTTTCTGTCAGCGCAACCGGGCTCGTCGCATATCGGGGTGAAGCCTCGCCGCAGAGGCGACAACTTGTCTGGTTTGACAGATCCGGGAAGCAGGTCGATACGGTCGGCGCTCCCGACGACGCGAGCCCCAACGGCCCGCAGCTGTCGCCCGACGGCAAGCAGATCGCGCTCACTCGGACCGTTGATGGGAACGCCGACATCTGGCTGATCGAAACCGCGCGCGGTGTTGCCACGCGCTTCACATTTGACCCAGGCACTGACGTCACGCCTGTCTGGTCCCCTGACGGTACTCGCGTCGCTTTCGGCTCGCTCCATGGCAAGAGCGTGTTCAGTGTGTACCAGAAGCTTGCCAGCGGGGCAGGCACCGAGGAGCTGTTGTTCGACCAATTTCCCACGCTCGTCACGGATTGGTCTTCGGATGGCCGCTTCTTGTTGCTTCGGCCGGCCTATCCAAAAACCGGGCGCGACCTCTGGGCGGTTCCGACCGAGGGCGCGCGCCGTCCCTTTCCGATCGTCAACACGCAATTTGAAGAACGCGACGGGCAGTTCTCACCGGACGGCCGGTGGGTCGCGTATGCGTCGAACGCGTCAGGACGATTTGAGGTGTACGTTCAGCCGTTTCCCACGCCGAGCGGGAAGTGGCAGATCTCGACCATGGGAGGGAACCAGCCGCGGTGGCGTCGCGACGGGAAGGAGTTGTTCTACATCGCACCGGATGGGATGTTGACGGCGGTGCCGATTGCGGTCGCACCCGATGGACGGACAATGGAGGCTGGCAGGCCGACGGCCCTGTTCACGCCACACATCGTTCTCGTCAATCCTGCCGCCGGTGGCCACTTGTACGCAGTCGCCCCGGACGGTCAGCGCTTCCTGGTCGATGTCTCGACAGGCGAGACCAACAACGCTCCAATCACGGTGATGACGAACTGGACGGCTGCGTTGAACAAATGACCGACAGAGTTCCTGACTTCTTCGCCATCCCTGCGTAAGCTCGAATCGCAATTTCTCACCACAAGCCACCGAGAGAGGAGACCACTGAGGTCACCGAGAGAGGCGGCGCGGGCGTGATGGCCAGCCGGCCGCCGTCGGAGCACGCCGCGCCTGAATCCGGAAATCGAGCGGAGCGACCAACAGGCCGCCGAAGGCGGCCCGCCGCGACTTCGTGACGCGCGATCCGTGACGATCGAATCAGCTTTGCCGGTGCAGGCCGCGATGGCAGCTGATCGAATCAGGTACTAGTCGCGGCGCAGCGGAAGGGTACGAGCCGGAGCGAGATTTCCCGGCGTGCGGAGATCGGCGGACGGATGGCCGTCACGCCTGCGCCCAACGTTTGCTAGGCGGACTTCTGTCCTTGCTGGCCGCGGCGCTCTACTACCACCGTGGCTGACGACTACGGTCATCGGCGTAATCGTTACGTCGATCTACATAATCAGGAACGCGCGAAGGGGGACCTGAAGGTCCGCCTCTACGTCGGTTTGCCCGCGGGCGTAAGATACGCAGACCAAGTTCTGCGCGAAAGGTGATGTCCATGACGAAGCGACTGCTTCTGTTCGGCAATGTTCTCGCCGTGCTGCTGCTCGGCGCCGCCGTCGCGAGTGCACAGACGGCATCGGGCACGATTCGAAGCTTCGAGGAGCACTGCGCGACGTGCCATAGAAATCCCGGCGTGGCGCGCGCAGCCGGCGCCGAGCAGGCGCCCGACATCGATGCCCTGCGCAAGCTGTCGCCGGACACCGTATTTGCCGCCATCACGATGAACTCGACGCCGGCCCACGCACAGGCGGTCGCTGATGCAAGCGACATCGTCAAGCGCGGATATGCGGAGTTCCTCGGCGGACGAAAGATCGGAAGCGCGCCCGCCGGCGATCCGAAAGCGATGCCGAACCAATGCCCGGCGAATGCGAAGCTGACCGATCCCGGCGCCGGTCCTGCGTGGAATGGATGGAGCGCCGACGCGACCAACGCGCGGTTCCAGACGGCGAAGGCGGCGGGAATCACCGCCGCGCAGGTGCCCAATCTCAAATTGAAGTGGGCGTTCGGCCTTCCGAACGCGGCATCGATGTACAGCCAGCCGACGGTCGCCGGCGGCCGCGTCTTCTTTGGCGCCGACACCGGCTACGTCTACTCGCTCGACGTGAAGAGCGGCTGCCTGGCGTGGGGATTCCAGGCCGCGGCCGGCGTCCGCAACGCGGTCAGCGTCGGCCCGGTGAAGGGCCATGCGGGCTCCTCATACGCCGCGTACTTCGGCGACCTGCGCGGCAACGTCTACGCGCTCGATGCGGCGACCGGCAAAGCGCTCTGGATCGTCAGCGTGGATCCGCATCCACTCGCCGCTGTCACTGGTTCACCAATCCTGCACAAGGGCCGCCTGTATGTGCCGCTTGCGTCGCGCGAGGAAGCCGCCGGCGGAGGGCCTGATTACCCCTGCTGCACCTTCCGCGGCAGCGTCGTCGCGCTCGATGCCGACACCGGGAAGCAGGCGTGGAAGACGTACATCATCAGCGAAGAGCCCAAGCCGACGAAGAAGAACTCCCGCGGCGTCCAGCTCTTCGCTCCGTCGGGCGCCGGCATCTGGGACACGCCGACGATAGACGAGGCGCGCGGCGCGCTCTACATCGGCACTGGCGACGCTTACAGCAGGCCGGTGTCCGCGCTGACGACGGATGCCGTGATGGCGCTCGACCTCGCGACAGGCAAGCCGCGATGGGCGGTGCAGCACACGCCGGACGACGCATGGCTCGTCGGATGCGAGACGAACAATCCATCCGAAAACTGCCCCGCCAACATCGGGCCCGACTGGGATTTCGGCGACTCACCGATCATGCGCACGCTGAACGACGGCCGCGCCATCGTGATCTCCGGACAGAAGAGCGGCGAGGTCTACGCACAGGACGTGCGCGACGGCAAGGTTATCTGGAAGGCGACGCTCGTCGACAAGCTCGCGCGGGGCGAGATCACCTTCGGCGGCGCGGCTGACGATCAGAAGGCCTATTTCGGCACGCGGAGCGGCGCCGTGTGGGCGCTCAATCTCAAGTCCGGCGAGAAGAAGTGGAACGCGAAGATCGCTCCGATCCCGCAGCGGCAGGCGGGCCAGACGGCGGCGCTCACGGTGATACCCGGCGTCGTGTTCTCCGGCGGATCCGACGGCGTGCTGCGTGCATTCGCAACAGCCGACGGCAAGCAGGTCTGGGAGTTCGACACGGTCCGCGATTTCACGACGACCAACGGCGTTGCGGCGAAGGGTGGCGCGATGGGGGCGCCGGGGCCGACGATCGCCGGCGGAATGATGTTCGTCGGCTCGGGCTACACCGGTCTCGGCAACGGACGCGGCGGCAACGTCCTGCTCGCCTTCGAGGCCGCGCAGAGCCAGTCAACGAAGTAGGGCGGGTCCCGCCGAGGGCGGGCGCCGCCGACGGCGGACCCGCCTACTCCAGATTCGCGATCTCGTCGTAGAGAAACGCCGACGCGATGATGCCGTTGTGGAAGTTCGAGAGATCGAGCTTCTCGTTCGGCGCGTGGGCGTTCTCGTCGGGGAGACCGACGCCGAAGAGCACGCTCGGCACGCCGAGCTCCTCCTGGAACGTCGAGACGACCGGAATCGAGCCGCCTTCGCGGTTGAAGACCGGCGCCTTCCCGAATCCCTTTTCGATGGCGCGTCCCGCGGCGCGGACGTAGTTGTTGTCGAACTCGGTCATCCACGGCTTGCCGCCCTGCATCCGCGTGACCTTGAGCTCGACCGTCTTCGGCGTGATCTTGTTGATGTACGCCTCGAAGAGATCGCTGACCTTCTTCGGGTCCTGGTCCGGCACCAGCCGCATGCTCACCTTCGCCATCGCGACGGCAGGCAGCACGGTCTTCGCGCCCTCGCCCGTGAATCCCGACAGCAGGCCGTTGATCTCGAACGTCGGACGCGCCCAGACGCGCTCGAGCGTCGAATAACCCTTCTCACCCCACAGCTTCGGCGCGCCCAGCTCCTTGCGGTACCGCGTGTCGTTGAACGGCAGCTTCTTCCACTCGGCCCGCTCCGCATCGCTCAGCGGACGCACGTCGTCATAAAAACCCGGAATCTTGATGCGACCGTTGCCCTTGTCCTTCATCTGCGCGAGCACCGTGGCGAGCACGTACGCGGGGTTGGCGACCGCTCCACCAAAAGATCCGGAATGAAGGTCGGACTTGCTGCCGCGCATGTCGATCTGAAAGTACGTGAGGCCGCGCAGCCCGTAGCAGATCGAAGGAATACCGCGGTCGAACATTGGCGAATCGGAGATCACGACGACGTCCGCGGAGAGATCGCTCTTGTGGGATCGAACGAAGTCGTCGAGATGCACGCTGCCGACTTCTTCCTCACCCTCGATGAAGAACTTGAAATTGACCGGCAGGCGCCCGGCCTTCTTCATGTGCGCCTCGACCGCCTTGATGTGCATGAAGACTTGGCCCTTGTCGTCCGCCGAGCCGCGCGCGTAAATCTCGCCGTCGCGCACGGTCGCTTCAAACGGGGGCGTCGTCCAGAGATTGACCGGATCGACCGGCTGCACGTCGTAGTGGCCGTAAAAGAGAATCGTCGGCTTGCCTGGCGCGTCGAGCCAGTCGCCGTACACGACCGGATTGCCGGGCGTATCGATCAGGCGAACGTTCTGCATGCCGGCGGCTGTGAGCGCATCACCTGTCCACTGCGCCGCGCGGCGCACGTCCGCCGAATGCTCCGGCAGCGCGCTGATGCTCGGGATGGCGAGGTACTGCTTCAGTTCGTCAACGTATCGATCGCGGTTGACGTTGATGAAGTCGACGACGTCGTTCATGTCCTGATCTTTACCACGAAGGTCACGAAGACGTACGTCAACCACGAAGGTCACGAAGGACACGAAGGAAAACAGGGCACGAAGCCAATTTTTCCTTCTATGCAGACAACAAATGAAACCGCATGAAGGCCAGCATCTGCCTGATGATCTCGCGAGAGGTGCTGCCGTTATCGAACAGATCGAATGCGTGGGGGCCCGCCGGATGATTGACGAGGGTCAGCGGCATATTCCGAGAGAGCGCGGCGGCGGCGAAGCGGTCGATGTTCGTGTTACCAAATTGATCCTGGCCTGCTCGCGCAATGAACAACGGCACGTCGCACCGAAAATCGGAAATCGATTTCCCGGCGCAGGCGTCGACGAATCGCCATTTTCGCGCGGCGTCTGCGACATCAGTTGATCCAGCGAGGTCCAGCGTAAAACCGCAACAAAGGACCGCGCACGTGATGTCGTCGTTGCCGTCCTGCGCAAGAACCGACAGCGCAGTCGGAGCGTTCCCGGAGGCCGCGAACAAGCCGATCGAATGCGGATCGATTCCCAGCGTCGCGGCACGTTCCCTTACGAATCGAAGCACGCTGCGGACGTCGGCAACCGGATCTCGATTCGTGTAAACGACGGCCACCAGCCCAGACGCGGCGATCAATTGGCCCCACGAGATGTTCATTTCCATTTCCTTGAACTTGCATCCAAGGATGTTCGGAACGCCCACATCGGGGTATCCGGCGACGATCACGACGGCTGGCAGCAGGACGCCAGCTTCCGCTTGCAGAGGATAGTAGAGATCCATGGTCAGATCGTCGGCCTCGCGATAACTCACGTCTCTCCGAACGGAGACCTGATCGACTCCCGGAAGTTGGTAGACCACCTTCTTCAGGGTGATCTCATGTCGTTCGATTCGAGAAGTCATACGTCCTCCTCAACCGTGCGAACGCCTTCCCGCTGTCGTTAGAAAGTTGCCTGTTGTGTGAGAGTTTCCCGGAGGGAAGAAGCAAACGGCCCTCGAAGAGGGCCGACGTTGCTCATCCTATCGAATGCCGGCCGGGCCACGCAAGAAGAACGAAGAAACAGAAGTTTTTCGTGTTCTGCTTTTCTTCGCATCCTTCGTGTCCTTCGTGGTTCAAAACGTCTTCGTGCTCTCGACCGTCATTCACTGGCAAGGCGCCACCGGTCGCCGTCGCGCCGTGCCACACCTTCCCTCTCCAGTTTCATCAGATGCGCGAGCACGCTTTCGCGCGCGACACCAACGAGCGGCGGCAACAGTTTCGGATAGATTCGCGACACCATGTCGGTGGGATCGGTGATGCCGATGCGAAGCGCGGCAATCACCTGCTGCTCGCGAAGCGCGCGATGCTCGATGTATTCGCGCAGCAGCGCTATCGGCCGATCGATCACGTCGCCATGCGCCGGCAGCATTTCTACCGGCGCCAGTTGAATCACGCGCTCGAGCGATGCGAGATAGGCGGAGATGTCGCCGCCGTGGCTCGGCGGAATGACGACGGTCGATCCCTTCCACGCGAGATCGCCGCAGAACAACAGCCGCCTGTCCTGGTGCCAGAAGCACAAGTGATCGGGCGAGTGGCCAGGTGTGTGAACCGCGGTCAACGTGGAGTCGCCCGCCGCAACACTTTCGCCGTCGGTCAGCGACTGCCAGCGCACACGCCAGGCGGCGTCGTGTTCCGGCCACGGCATCTTCAGGAAGCGGACGTGCGGCATCCGCTGGGCGATGGCCGCCGCCCCTGACGCGTGATCGATGTGGCTGTGCGTCACGAGCACCTGCGCGAGCCTCGCGCCGGCCAACGCTC
>Ga0209515_10006092_pt1 | contig 15203 bp, 20 predicted proteins | sample Subgroupgradi54m_FD_187454 | JGI IMG/M metagenome (GOLD analysis project Ga0209515, IMG submission 187454) | Subsurface groundwater microbial communities from S. Glens Falls, New York, USA - GMW60B uncontaminated upgradient, 5.4 m (SPAdes)... ...
TTTTGGTTGAGGAGCGTAACGAGCCGTATGGCAATACGGTGAGGCGCACCGGAAACCGAAACCTAGCATATCGCCAAATGCGTAAGCCCTATTTCAAATCCCGCCTATCTGGCTATAAGTACTCATAAATTTCGGGACGGCGAACATGAGCCCAATCGCGGGAAGCAAAACGATCGCGATGGTAAGAATGAGCGTCCAGAGGAAATATCGCCGCATCTTTTCCACCGAAACAAAAATCTTGTTAAGCTTTTCTTCATTCTTTTCCAGGCGATGTAAAATTTCTTGTTCCATACTATTTATAAAAAATTATTATTACTGTGGCGCGCTTTTCCCGGGGAGGAACGCGAACATGAATGAACTCACTAGAGAAAGCGCGATGCTAAACAAAAATGCCTGCAAAAAAGAAGTCACGATAAATCCGGGAACAAGCCAACTTGCGAGCAGTATTAAAAGCGTATTGATAACGAGCGTAAAAAGACCAAGTGTGAGAATAGTAAGAGGCAAAGTGAGAAATATCAAAATAGGGCGCAGGACGGTATTCAAAATTCCAAGCACGACAGCAAGCACAAACGCGCTCCAAAAGCTCGCAACGGCGACGCCGGGAATAACATAAGCGACGATGAGTACGGCGAGAGTGCTAACGAGAAGATGGGCGAGAAGTTTCATACGATTAGTATATCATAAAAGCGCCAATGGTCAACGAATCGCATTCAATCACCTAAAATGACACTATACCCCCATCGATTCCATCACATAAAAAAGACACCCAAATATGTGGTATATTTTGACACATACTAATTAAATCGCCAAAGACCACCACTTGAATTCTATTCTGAAGTGCAACACCCTCATTAAAAACTTCTATCGGCAATCGTCCCACTATCTGTTCCGGAGAGTAACCGTCTTTCAACTTGGCGATTGCATATTCGCGAATCGTTTTGTTTTTAAGTCGATCATGTCTTCCGCGTTCTTTCCGTTTCTCTTTCGCTCGTTCTTCCACATACGTCGGGGTGTAGATTTGGCGTTCTGCGGTCTCATTTCTCGCAAGCTCTCGGCTTATCGTGGACACCGATCTCCCGATGTTCTCCGCAATGGAACGAGGGGACTTTTTTGATCGCAATCCTTCTTGAATTTTTTCGCGCTCCGTAACATTTAAGTGTTGATATGGCATACTTCTATTTTAGCGGAAGTGTTGCGCTTACTTGTTGAATTTAAGTGCGTGGCGGTGTTTGCTTGGGGGTTATTGCGGGACTTGTCTAATGTATAAAGATAAGCCGCTTACTCTTACTGATGAATAACAAAAATACACGATCAATTCGTGTATTTTTGTTTACAATTTAAAGTATGTGGGACGAACCGCTTTCGTAGGACGGTGGGTCGTCTCCGATACTTTATTGTCATGGCGGAGAGGGCGGGAATTTCTCCCCTTACAGGGGCTGTACACCTTTTCGATTTTCTCATCCGCCCGCTGGCGGACTCAAAAATAACGAAAAGGTCTTCGAATCCCGCACGGAAGCAAAGCAGTTTGCTTCCTCCTCTCCGCCATTGTAAAAACCGCATTTTTCATGCGGTTTTTGCAATGGCGGAGAGGGCGGGATTCGAACCCGCGAGGGGTTTTACCCCCTGCCACGTTAGCAGTGTGGTGGTTTCGACCAGACTCACCCACCTCTCCAATTTCTTATTTTTTGAGATTTTTTGGGTTGTGTGTCCCAATAAGATTTAAATACCGTTTTACTTCTGCGGTGTTTTCTAGCTTAACCTCATTGCCATTATAGTTAATTTTGGCATTTATGCAAAGTTTAGTCGTCAAAATTTCATGAACGGATTGAATTAACTTAGGGGAACGGCTTGAAAACCCGATTTTGTCGTAACAATACCTTTTCCCTTTTACGGTGTAGCGATGCTTGAAAAATGAACCATCGGTGTCAAAAAGTCCCCGCAAACAAGCGATTTGATATCTTTTATTTGCGTTTACCCATTTCGGGATATCCAGATGTTGTTTAAGTTTATTGCCGACCTTCAGCCCGATATTTTTACAAAACAAAGTGAGTTTTATACGACTCACAACAATATCCATAGCGAGAGAATCTTTTCTCTTATATATCTTTGGCTCCAAATGAAACAAATCTTTTATGAGCGCGCAAACAAAAATGGCGTATTCTTTGTCTGTTTCTGAATTGAGGGTAACCGAAATGTGGTATTTTGATACTCCTCCATCGCCCATCATGATGCCGACAAATTCGGCAAGTTTTATGCTTTTACGAGGAAAGAAAATTTCTTTTGGCAATAAAATTTCTCTGTTTTCAAATTTCCCTTTTGTTTCCCACCATTTTTTCCACGCCTTCTTTCGTTTATCAGGATTCCTACCAAAACCATTTTTTGCGTACGATGCCTTACCGCCCTCTACCGCTATCTTTTTGAGATGTTCGTTCCATTTTATAATTTTTATACCACGCGGTATTGGTATTCCTGTTTTTAGAGAGAGTGCCATAACCGCAGAGTGTGCCATGGTACGACTGCCTTTTAACCACTCTTGTAATGTTCGAGCGTGGATACCCAGTAAAAGTGCCAATTCACTTGAATTGAGATTGAGTTTTTCTTTGGAGCTTTCCAGAAAACGTATTTGTCCGAAAATTGTGCCGAAGCGTACTCTATTTGAATTTAACTGTTCAGCCATGTGTCCATGTTACCACAAAAACGCGGAATTTCAAAATTTACAGCAAAATTTGCATGGGGTGCCCGTTTTATGCTACTGTTGAAAATGGTTGTTTTGTTCTTGAGGAGTATTGTCATGACAGATATTAAAGTGGTTTTTGTTTCCGGCGGAAGTCCGGATGTTATACTCAATGGAAAATATTTTAAGCTCGGGGACGATTGTCTTTCCTTAAAAAAGGAAATGGTCCGGATTACAAAAGAAACGCCGGGTTTTCAATTCATAAAAAGCGTTACGGCGTGGGAAGGAGCGATTGCGCCGCATATAAAAGACCGTCCGGCGCAAAATCTGCGGGAAGCGGTGTCTTTCAAGTCTATTACCCTCGATGAGGGCGATAAAAATACGCGCGACCATGATTTTATCGACAAGGCATATCCCATCCTCGCGCTTCTGGCGTGGTGCGACAATCCGCATTTCAACAAACGCGGCATCTCAAACAATTTCGAATGCCTCGTATGCGGAAAAACACATTTCATGCCTCATACCCCTCGCTATCCTTCAAACCCTCCAGCTTCCTGCGAATCTCTGGAATGTTATTCCCACACTATCCGGAAAATGCTTGACGCGGAATAAAGGAACAAAAAAATAATGAGCGGCAGTTTCTGTCGCTCATTTTTTAATTTTTCCCACATTTTCAATAATCCTAGCCGCAAGCGCGTCCCAGTCCCCTTCTTTTGCGTCGACAAGTCCGCTATCGATTTCCCTCCACATAAAAAACTTTACCAAAAAATTTATTTTTGAGCACGCCCATGCGCGGCGATCTTTACGGTATACAATCTTTGGCGACCAATCATTCTCGCACACGTCTCTGGACGCGTCCGACAAGACATACCTCTTATAATCGTCTTCCGTGCGGAAAAATACTTCTTTGTTGCCACTTTTGTATGAAAGAACTGAAATATCTCCTTCTCCGTCGTTGCCACGATCAATCATTTCCACTTTTTGAATCTTCGCGAATTTTTTATTCTCCGAATTCAAAATAAACGTTACCGAATAATCGCCCCCGTTTTCAACCGCGAGGAATTTCCCGTATTCATTCGAAATTCCGCCCGCATGCGCGACACATCCGAAAAACAGCGCTATAAATATCGCATGTCTCATTCCACCCTCCGCTAAAAAAACTCTTATCGTACAAACACCCGCGAAATCGCCTCCGTTTCCGAACTGCACAAAATAACCGCCTCCGCATCAAGCTCTTTTATGGTGAGCGCCGGATACATAAGACATGACGAATTCGTCGCGGACGGCGATGCGCCAAACCCAACCGTTATGCCAAGTGCGCGCCATGCGACTTTTTTCGCTCGTTCCGAAAGAACGCCTTTTGCCGTCAGGCTTCCCTTCGCGCGCAATCCGGAAAGCGAAATGAGCGCCGCGTTCGTTCCTTTGTTTGCGCGAAACCACGCGGAAGAAGGCGCACCGCCGGAAGAAACGCCCATGTCAAAATCAACAAAGTAAAGAAAACGCACCGTCTGCCCGTATGGCACCGAAACTTTTTCAATGTTTTGCATCAGGGCATCGCCGTCGTATTGTTTGCGGTTTTTATCATAAAACGGCGCTTCTTTCGGAATGGCAGCACCCGGATTCAAGAGGGTTATTTTGACCCCGAAGGTCTTTTCCGCCTCATCGCGAATGCCGAACAAAATCTCCTTGTCCACCGAGCCGTACGAGCCGATAAATATCTCCTTCACTTGCGTTTGAGAAAGAGAAGCGATAAATTTTTCATCCGGCGTTGCCGGCACGTTTACAAACAAATTCGTTTGTTCCGAAGGTGCCGATACCGAAGCGACTGGGGCTTTCATTCCGTTCATTTTTTCTTTCGGAAGAAGCGCGAGTCCGAAATGAGAAAAGTATGCGCCCGCGAAAGCAAGAGTCAGAAAAAAAATCCCGGCGACAAAAAGCAGCCCGGTGTCCGCTTTCCCCTCCTTAAAATTTTTTGTTTTTATTTTCATATCAGGCATAAATTATTTTATTCGCCGTATAAATTAAAACTCCAACTCCACGCTCTCGCCCTTTTTCGGAACAAGCGTTTTCAAATCAAGATAATCATGAAGTCGCTGTGCCAGAAACGCGGACGCTTTCGGCTCGCCCATGACGACAAAAACTTTCTGCCATTTGTCTTTCATGGTGTCTTTCATAAATTCCACGAAATCAAAAAGTCCGTTGGTGTCGCGGTGCGCCGAGTAGCCGTGAATGCTTACAACGCGCGCGCGAAGCGGCACTTCCGCCCCCATGATGCACACGGATTTCGCCCCTTCCTGCATGAGTCGCCCCGGAGTCCCCACCGCCTGATAGCCAACGAGAAGAAGCGTGTTATTCGGGTCGGAAAGGTAATTTTTCTCATGGTGCAAAATCCGCCCGCCGTTTGACATGCCGGAGCCCGCCATAATGACTTTGGGCGGATGAACATTCAAGATGGCTTTCGAGTCTTCAACGTCCTCGGTAAATTTGAGCATGGGGAACTTGAAAACATCGTCTCCGGATTTTATTATCGCCCGCGCGGCGTCGTTGAAATAGCTTTCGTATTTTTTGTAAACCGCCGTGGCTTTGATGGCGAGCGGTGAATCGAGAAAGATGGGAATTTCAGGAATGCGCCCATGCTCAACCAAATCGTTGATTTCAAAAAGGAGCTCTTGCGTGCGCTCAAGCGAAAAAACGGGAATAAGAAGCACGCCTTTTTTCCGTATTGTGTCTTCAAGAACGTCTTTGAGAAGCTCTTTGCGTTCCTCGCGCTTCTCATGAACGCGGTCGCCATAGACGCTTTCAATGAGAAGGTAATCAATATCGGAAACGTATTCGGTGTCTTTCAGGAGTGGCGCGGGCGAATTTCCGAGGTCGCCGGTGAAGAGTATCTTTTTGGAATTATAAGTGATTTCAACCATCGACGAACCGAGAATGTGCCCGGAATCGCGGAGCATGACCGTCATCCCCTCCGCAAGCGGGAGGTCTTGATGATACGAAAGAGTATCCCACAAAGAAAGCGCCTCTTTAATATCCTCCGTTCCATACAGCGGCTCTTTGTTTTCATGCTTCGCCTCTTTCTCCATTAAGTGGAAACCGTCCAGAAGCATGAGTTCCGCCAAATCTTTCGTGGGCGGCGTGGAATATATTTTTCCGCGGAAACCGCTTTTTACCAGAAACGGAATTCTGCCGACATGATCAAGGTGCGCGTGCGTTATGAACAAGAAGTCGATGGATGCGGGGTCGTATATGAACGGCTCACGATTTTCATCCTCGCTCATTTTGCCGCCCTGCACCAAGCCGCAGTCAATGAGAATTTTTTTTTCTTCGGCTTCAAACAAAAAGTTGGAACCGGTCGGAGCGCCCACCCCTCCGGCAAATGTAAGCTTGGCTTTTTTAGTTTCCATTGTCATGTTGCTTTCCATTATACACCAAAAAGAAAATAAAAACTGCCAAGATACTCCCAACAATATCAAAGAAAAGGTCGCTTGCCGTGTCGACGGGATCGTGTACGGAGAAAATAATGAATTTATCGACGCTGAATTCAAACAGCTCCCACCCCACCCCGATGACGGATATTGCCGCGAGTGAAAGCAAAAAAACGAACGACTTTTGCGGAGCCGACAGTGGCGCGCCTTTCCGAAAAAAGCGGTACCAAAGAGCGAAAGACCCGACCCAAATGCCGCCGAGCGTGTGCATGATCATATCGAACCAATGAAATTTCCAGTACCAATGAAATTGATACGCGTAAAAATTCAAAACAGCGATAACCGCGATGAGCGCGCCGATGCTTCCGAGATAGATTTTTTGGATATTCATGTTTTTTAATTATACACTCACCTTACGCACGGAGCAAAAGATTTGGTTGCGGATTTGGTCGGTGAGCCCGCCCTTTGGCGGTCTTACCGCCAAAATTCGATGTCGGAACGGTACGTTATCATAATCGTGCGTAAGGTGAGTTAATTATACAAGATTTTTCCAAAAAAATACCTCCCGAGGGAGGTATTTTTAAGCCGTCCGGAGAATTTGCTTAGCGAAAAGCTAAGTGGGTGCCCTCTGTAATGCGCCAAGGCGCAATGCAAGTCAGGCTCCCTTCTCAAAGATACCTAAGAAATTAACAAGGCGGCTTGTTTGTATTATACGCTCCTCTGTTTTTTATTCAAGTATCCCGTCAATGTTTACGTCGTACAATATTTCTTCGTTGATGAGGCGGTAATTCAATACCTCTCCTTCTTTGAACCATATCTGTATTTCGCGGAGCGCTTCTTCTGGCGCGTCCGAGCAGTGAATAAGGTTTCGCACGGCGCGAGCGTCAACGTTCGCAATATCATAAGAATCAATGGTCAGGTCGCCACGAATAGTGCCGACATCCGACGTAAGAGGCTCCGTTCCGCCGACGAGCTTTTTCACGATTCCCACCGCCGAATTTCCCTGCCATGCCATAATTACCACCGGTCCGCAGGTCATGAAGTCCGCGAGTCCGTTCACAATATCGCGACCATATTCAATCGCCGGCTTTTCCGCCTTCTTCCCTGTTGCTTCAAGATTCTTCACCGTCCGCGCGCCTTTCTCCTCGCACCATTGGTCGTCTTTATTGTAGTGCTTGACCGCCTGTTCGCGAGTTGCGAGAACAATCTTCATACCAACAAGCTTGAGCCCCGTGCGCTCAATGCGTCGAATAATTTCGCCCGTGAGCGTGCGCTGAATCGCGTCGGGTTTCAACAATACAAATGTCTTCTCTTGTTTTGGGTGTGCCGTTTCCATATTTTTATGTTATTTTTTATAATAATAAATTTGCTATTGACAAAAAAAACTGATTTGCTATACTAGACACATTCTTATCATGAAAGAGCACTTCGTAAAGGGTACGTCCTTACGCGGTGCTTTTTCTTTTTATATATGCCAACTTCTGACGCAACGTATCAAGAAAAATCATTTTTTCTTTTGCCTGTTTTCTTAACAGGACTGAACATTTTTCACGACACGGACTCAGAACATTTTTTAGTTTTTCTTTTCCGTAAAGATATTCCGCAAGACAACCAAAATCCCCATCGCTGGTAATAAGAATCGCCTTGTCATAATTCGGATATTCAATCATGGTATGAAGAACCAACTCCGCGTCAACATTTCCTTTGCTTGTTCCGTCCTTGCTGATGAGTGTTGGCTTAAAAATAAGAGTATAACCGTCATCTTGAAGAAGACGGTACAAATTCGCATTCGTAGGAATAAACCCGATAAAAAGAAACGCTTTTGATATGTGATATTTATGTTTCAAATAGGTGCGGAATTTCCGATAATCCAATTTCCACCCAAGATTTAAAACCCCTTTATATAAGTTCTCGCTATCAATAAAAGCGTAATTATTTTCGTACTTATTCATTGGGCTATCCTAGCATAAAATCGTTGTTTTTTCAAATTTTTGTACCGAAAGATTCGGCTCTTTTTTGAAGTCCTTAACGTTGCGCGTCAAGAGAATACTTCCTGTCATGAGTGCTGTTGCGGCAATCGTACTGTCGGCAACTCCGAATCCGTAACGAGACCGAATCGTTCCGGCAATGCGCGCCAAGCGAGAATCTATGGAAATGATTGTGGTTGTTTTCAAAATCTCTTCAATTTTTTTCGCCTCCGCTTCTGTAATAGCGGAATAGCCGAACAATTCAATCTCGGTCATGGTGGAAACAAATAGCGGAAAATTACTTTCAATAATACCGTTCAAAACACGAACCCCATTTTATTTATTGTGCGGCTCGTCCTGTATGAAATATATAGATCGGAAGGTATCAAGCGTGTGCATGAAATTATGTGCGCTTTATTTCCGCTTGGGGAGTTTCCTTTCCCACTCTTTGCGCATTTTTGCGAGCTCTTTGATAGGGTCCGGCTTGCGATTTTTCCACATTCCCCGCGCTTGCGCCCACGCCTCTTTCCTCCCCTTGGGAGTAATAAGGGGGTACAGCAAAGTCGGCATTTTTGTTTTTTCTTTCGTTGTATTCATGCAGCTATGCTACCATAAAACCGCTATTTTTTCAAACCGACTGAACACGTGCGTGTATAGTTCGCGTATGCGAACTATACACGCACCAGATTTACAAAATTCGTAACACGAACTGATGTTTGAAATATCTTTACCAAACCTTGTCGACCGCTTTTTGCCAGTATCGCGCCAGTACCGAGCTCCTTTTTAATATCATTCCCACAAGAAGTGCCGGCGTGAGTTTCGGGAACCGTCCGAAATAGTATTTCCAAATCTCTTTTTGTGATGGCTTTCCGAGTAAAAACAGTACATGGTTCCAATGAATTGACTGCAAAAATACGAGAATGACAGGATTTTCTTTTTCGGAATAGCGGTCAAGTATTTCTTGGATATTTTTTGCCATGTGGCTGTCGCGAACAAAAAGATATGCCAAAAACACGGGGTCTTTACGGCATGCCGGATAGCCGCCTGCTTCAAACAAAAAATTTTGCCGTCGTAATTCATCCGGCGTATCAACATTATAGATTTGCGTGTTTACCCCGTCCGCCCAGAGTTTCTTGATGTTCTCCCAAACAAGAACATCGGATTCCGCATACGGATATTTTTTCGCCGCATCGTGTAATTTTTTGATTATTTCATCAACTTTTTTGAGTGGCTTTTTCTCGCATGGATATTTATTGAAAACAGTATCGGGACCATTCTTTCCGGCGGGCAACTCAAACAAAATAACATCCGGTCGGTATTTGAGAACAGCCTCGGCTTGCCGTGAATCAATCTTATCGCCCTCAACGCAGTCGCGCTGGATGAATTTTGGAATGATTTTCATGATTGGGTTAATTGATTTTAATGACTGTTGTATTTTTCTTTCAGAAATTCCGTAAAATCTTTCATTTCTTTTTGATTTGCTTCAAGGCGTTTTTTGAGAACATTCATTTCTTCCTCGCTCAATTTCGCTCGTTCGCCAGGATCAACCATTACGAGATAGTCTTCCCCGCCATTATGAAGAAAATAATTATAAACGTGGGGAAGTTCGGGGTCATCATGTTTTTCTACAACTAATTTTGAGTTCTCCCCCTCAACGCTTCTCCCTTCATAAAATTCTTGCGTGAGCGAGTCAAGCTGTCCGGCGAGTTCGTCCGTTTTCTTGCGCCAAAGTTTAAATTCTTCCGTTTCTTCTTCTTTCGGAGTGGAATCCCACCCTTCATCCCACACAGCGCCTATCTGTTCTGCGTTTTTCGGCTGAACATCTCGGTCTTCCAGAGAAAGATCATATTTTGGTTTAGTATGCTCAAAAACTTCTTCAAGAGTAACTCTGTGTTTTAGCGCGACTTTCTCAAAAACTTCTTTTTGACCAATAAAACGCCACTTCGGTTTTTCGGACGCTTCAATTGCGACCCGCGGAGAAAGCGAGCCATGAGTAAGATGTCCCGAACATGATTCAACGGTATTAAAATCAAAGGCGTTTAAGTAAGCAACCGTATCCTTAATGCTCGCATCAATCCCAATTCCCGAATCAATCCCGAAGGATTCATCCTCGTATTTTTTAAGACCTTCATAAATATGACTTAATTTTTCTTCTTTTTCCGATGAAATATTTTGATTCATATCAAATTGTTCTAATGATTTTGGCATAATTTTTTATCATTTTATCTTCTTTTTGTACGGCTTCCGTTAATGTATTTTATTCCGACAATAAATGTTCTGCTGTCTTTTTCCAACGAGTAATAGGTTCATAAGTGAGTACGGCAATAATTTTATCTATAGTGTATCCGGCATTTTTAAGACGGTCAATCGCTGAACCGGCATCGTTCAGGGTGGAAACATATTCCGTTTCGTAAACCTCCTTCATAAGTTCTTTCGCTTTTTCTTTCGAAAGAGGTTCGGCCCTCCATATCTCAAAACGACTATTTCTGAGATGCCACAAAAAATCATAAGAGGACCCGTTGGTAAGTTTCCCGACAACCTCCTCGCCGTCAAACCCTTCTTTCGTATAGGCAAGAAATTCATTTTTTGCGGTTTCGTCAGCATCCCTGCGCATTTCTCTTGAGTAAGCGCGGAATATTTTTTCGCGCTCATGATCGTTTCGTGCGCTCCACATATCCGGAGGTTTTACCTCTCCGGAATCTTTTGAAAGAACCGTATGAAAAAGATCGTATATCGAGTGCTGTTCTTCATGTTCTAATATCGACCTATCCCCGATGACCGAACTGTTTTCCATTATAATCGCGCCGTTTAAAAGTGGTTCCGTTGTTTCCCTCACTGATGCGCCGAGCGTAAGCCCGACGCGAGCGACCTCCGCAAAAGCTTTTTGAAGACCGCTCGGTTCTTCCCCTTCCGAGAGATTAATATTTTTATAAAGCTCCGCGAAATCATCCGGGTTTTCGCATTTCAAATAAACAGACACCGGATGAACGACTATCTCGATATTTCCTTTTGGTTCCGATTTTGCAAGCGCACGAAATAATTCCTCCGCACTCGGATATTTTTCAAGCGCCGTTTTAATGTTTGTTCGTTTTTCAATGTAAGCATCTGCAAGCTTTCGTGCGGTAATTTTCTCTCGGTGAGACATATGAAGTTCGTCAGCTTCTCCCTCTATCTTTTGCTTCAGTTCTTCGCCTGACATTTCCGGATTTTCGCGTATTTGTTCGATTATTGCTGTCTGCAATCGACTCATCCCGTCAAGATGTTCTTTAAGGTTCGCTTTAAACAGAGCCAGCATCTCACGGCGTTCACCTTTTGGCGCACGAGAAATACGCCGCAATTCAGCCTTAGGGCGAAAAACGTCGCCGAATACGCTGTCAACAACATCATCAATGCGCTCACTCGTTGCGTCCATAAGATGGTGTATCTTTTCATGTAAAGCGTCCATCTTTTCAGCGTACTCAGACTTAAGGATGTTTATCATCTCAGAAGATAGCCCCTTTACCGATTCACCTAAACGCTCAAAACGCGTCAATCCTTCTATGACGACATTATTCCCCTCGTCCAGATCTTTTTCAATCTCCGCCTCCGCTTCAGCGATTGTTTCTTCTTTCGGTAAAATTTCTTCGGCGGGTTTTACCTCAAGCGTCACTTCTGCGGGAGGGGCACTCTCAACATTCTCGGAATTATTCATACAAAGATTTTATTTCTTTCGAATAAGCTTTCGCGAGCGCCTGCTCATACTGAGTAAGAATTTTCTCCTGCTCTTGTTTAAGAAGTTCCAATTGAGTATGAAAACTGGAATGTACAGATGACAGTTTGGCTTTTTGAATATCGTTCATGAATAATTTTTGTTGTGCGAATAAATTTCTTTACCTCTTGTACTTCGCCATAATCTCCGCCTCAATCTCCGCCCTGTCGCGTCCGTATTTCAGATGCGAAAGTTCTTTTATGAACGCGACAATCTCGCGGTTGCCTTGGGACGGCGGATTAACCAGCATATTGAACGGTTTGCCCGGGCTGCCGTTGATGAGCATTTTCATGTAAGCATTGTGATTTTCGAGCTTGATAATGTCGCTTTGCGTGAAGACCGGGTCAAATTGCTTTTGCAAAAATTCCGCGTCTTCGGTGCCGACGCGAAACACCGCCATCGAGCCGACGTTGCCGAACACGGAATCGCGGATGCCCTCTTGAAGCTGCGCGATATACTGATGGGCGATATTGAGCGAAAGCCGGTACTTTCGCGCTTCGGAAAGTATGGTTGAGATGGAGTCAGTCGTAACATTTTGGAACTCGTCAATATAGAGATAAAAATCATTCGGCTTTTCGGCGGCGCCCACCATGTCCACGCGCGAGAGCGCCGCCATCAATATCTTCCCGACAATAATAAGTCCGAGCAGGCTTGAGTTGATGTCTCCGAGTTTCCCTTTCGCGAGATTGACGAGCAGAATTTTTTTCTCGTCCATCACTTTGCGGAAATTGAAAGCGGAATGTTCCTGCGCAATAATCGGACGCATGATGTCGTTTGAAACGAACACATCAAACTTGTTGGTAATGTACGGCACGTAGTTTGCGAGACCTTGGTCGCCCGTGGTTTTTTCCGCACCCTGCCAAAACTGCGTAATGATGGGATTTTGGCAATGCGAAAGCTTCATGTCGCGAAATGCTTTGTCTTGAAGCACTCGTCCAATCTCAAGAAGAGTGGCGCCGGATTCGGGGTGTTCAAGTACGAGAAGCGCAGAGTTGCGGAAGTACTGCTCGAAGGCGGGACCTCCGGCGGTTTTCATGTCAAACAATTTGTTGAAGATGGCGAGCATTTCATTCACCACGAATGTTTTTTGCTCCGGAAATCGCGTGTCGTATTCGAGCATGTTGAGCCCCATCGGTCGCGCCATATGGCTTGGGTCGAAATAAATCACATCGTCAATGCGCTCGCGCGGAATATTTGCAAGAATATCCTCAATGTCGGTGCCGTGCGGGTCAATCATGCACACGCCGTCGCCGTTTGCGATGTCCTGCACAATCATGTTTTTCAAGAGCGTCGTCTTTCCCGTTCCCGTCTGCCCGATAACGTAAAAATGTCGCACGCGGTCTTCTTTTGCAAAATGAATTTCTTTTTTCGCTCCGCGATAATCGTTGATGCCGAGTACCACCCCCTCGCTTGGCGCATTCATAGGCGCCGGAGCAATCCCCGCCCGCGCTTCTTTGAGCTGTGACATTTTTACATTGCCCGCCGGAAAATGCATCACGGTCGTCAACTCTTTTATATTGAGGGGAAAGTTGAGCTCATTCGAAAAAATGCGGTAGCTGAAATTGTGAAGGAGGCGCGGCACGCCGGAACGCTCCGCTTTCTTAAAAGCGATGCCGTTCCCTTGAGGGTCGGTGAACTGATGAAATGCGGATTCTATTTCTTCGAGTATCTGGTCGGCGCGCGCGCGATTTGACGCCGAAGCCACGACGCGGATATTCGTGTCGAGGACGGGGGTTGCGATTTTTTGCTCGATGTTTTTAATGGCGTCTTCGCTCCCCGCACCGGGAGCTTTTCCTTCCTTTTTTTTATCGGGAGATGCCGCGAAGGCCACGCTCGCCGCCTTCCACACGTCGCCAAAAAAGGTTTTCGGAATATCTATCGCCTCTTTTACGGACGCGCCGTCTTTGATTTTCTTGAGCGCTTGCCGGTACGGAAACGCATACTTGTCGCCCACGGGAGAAACGAGAAGCTGTATCGCGGCGCCTTCGCCAATCTTTTCGAGTTTTGAAAAAACGTTGAGAACGACATTGAGCGGGTCATAATCGAAGGTGTCGTACGTTTTAATCGGAAAAATGGCGTTCTTGGAAGCTGCTGCCGTGGCGCCGACGGAAACTCCTTCCGCATTGAAGACGTTATAGTCATTTTTGTTTTCTTCCACGCGGGCATTCGGAAATATGGCGAGTATCTGTTTTTCAAAAAGACTTTTTTTGTGGTCGGGAATGGCGGCGTAAAAAACAATTTCGTCGCTGTCGTTCGGAAGCGCGATTTCGAGAGAAAAATAATTCTTTTCCGGGTGCTTCTCTTTTTCGGTATCAATGGAAAGCATGCCGGCGTAAAACTGCTCCATGCCGGAAATTATTTCTTTGAGCGCTTTGTTTTTCCCCTCCTCTTCTTTGGTCGGCGCGGGAAGAGAAATTTCATAGAGCGTCATATTGAGCCCCTCAAACAAGCGCTCTGTTCCGCGTCCCATGCTCTCTGACCGTTCCGCAACTTTTATGTACTGCGCCAGCACGCGATGAAAGTCGTCTTCAATGTGAGGGTTGTCGAGCCCCTCCACCACCGAAAGCGCGTTCATGATGCCGCGCTCTTCCAAAATGCCGAGAAGCTCCTCCATCTGCGAGTCGTGCGTTTCGGGCGCGAGGTCAAGGACGATGGCTTGCACTTCTTGCGCTTTCATTCGATGGTCGTCCGCAAGCACATCCGACGGCGCGAGCGCTTTATACTCCCGCACTTTTTCGGAAATAACCGCTTCACGATTTTCTGCCGGCACCGTGAGCCGCTCAAGCTGTCTTTCTTGCTCAATCACCGCCGCGCGCAAAAACTCCAGCTCCTCTTGCGGATTTTCAAACTTTTTATGCGCGATGCCGAAGTGGTCTTCCATTGGTTTTATTATACCGCCTTACAAATAGTTCAGCAAAGAATTGTAGTTGAAATCGTAGTTGAAAAACCGAAGAGCTTGAAGCCATACGCGGAGAGAAGCCCCCATCTGTCCAAACAAAAGGAGTGTGCCGAGGAGGCTAATCATGATTTTTAAGAAAAACTAAAAGCATAACAAAAAGCGCGAGTCCGAGCGCCTCCATTTGATACAAGAACGGCAATGTCCCCGCATAGGCGAACACGAACGCGAAAGGGGCAACGCCGATAAGCGTCGCGAAAAAATACGGGGCGCTTTTCATGCGGGAAAAAAGTCCGAGCACGTATGAAAGCACGTCCACAGGAACCGTCATGCGAAGAAATACCACCGTCCAAAAAAGATGGCGTTTATACCATATCTCATTAAGTCTTCCGCATAAGTCTGAAAAAATTTTGTGCTGCGGGTTTGAGAAAAATACGAGATATATCGGGATACATTGAGGATTTTTGCCAAAGCCGTAGCCAAAATTTTACGG
>Ga0209515_10006094_pt1 | contig 15203 bp, 17 predicted proteins | sample Subgroupgradi54m_FD_187454 | JGI IMG/M metagenome (GOLD analysis project Ga0209515, IMG submission 187454) | Subsurface groundwater microbial communities from S. Glens Falls, New York, USA - GMW60B uncontaminated upgradient, 5.4 m (SPAdes)... ...
TCCGATCTAATAGCTTCAATTGGTAAACTGGATATTGAAACATAGAAATAAAGAGAAAGGACAGTTTTAATTTTGAGCATAAAATTAAATAGAAAAAAAAGAGAATTAAAGAAAACAAATAATTTAACACAAGAAAAGAATGATTTAAGTCTGATTTATATTGCTGCAAGATGCGCCGAAGAAAAAAAAGGTGAAAATATTTTACTCCTTGATGTAAGCAAGCTCACTACAGTTTCTGATTACTTCCTGATAGTTACCGCAAAAAGTACTGTGCAAATCGAAGCAATTGCAAAGCATATTGAAGAAAAACTACAAAAAATGAACCACAAACTAATTTGCAAAGAAGGGTTTGTTGCAAGCAATTGGGTCGTGCTAGATTTCGGTAATTTAGTTGTTCATATTATGAGTCAAAAAGAAAGAGAATACTATAAGCTAGAAAGATTTTGGAGCAATGCCACATTCATTGATAATAAGTTATGGGAAAAAGCATCGTAGAAAACTTTATTGAAGTTAATTACACTAAAAAATATGCCAGATTGAATGAGTCTGTAAAAAATCATATTATAAAAAGCAAAAAAAAAGAGAGCTCATTAATTGAAATAACTGATTACATCTATCCAATTAAAAAACTAAACAATAAATCCTACAACATAACTAATCACATTAATCTTTCTGGATTTAATCCGCTAAAAGGTCCAAATTTTATTTCACTTACAGAGCTATATACTGCAAAAGCAGGAATTGTCGTTGTGGGATTAAAGCACGGGGTTCATCTAAACGACAAAGAGAAGAAAATACTTCTAAAAATTGGTGCAGATGCATATTGTTATAACCTAGTCCCTACCTCAATCTTTACTGCTTCTCTTGGCTTAAAAGTCAAAGGCATTGGCATTGTAAAAAACAAGAACTAAATTATTTCCAAGCAATCAATTAAAAAATCGATTTCTTCTTTTGTATTAAAGTAATGCGTTGATGCTCTGCAGAAATTAAAATTCGGGATCTCTCTGATTAGTATTTTATTTTTTGTCCATAAACTATTTACAATCTCATGTGCAGATTTTTTCTTATGCTGCCAAGAAACTATTCCTGCATGAAGGTTAGAAGTAAGAACAATAATATCCTTACTTTCCTTCAATCTTAAAGATAAATATTCCGCCAGTGAATACATTCTTTTATAAATATCGAACCTGCTTAATTTTTCTTTAGAAAAATCAACTGCTGCTGCAAGTCCATGAAACAAAGAGTTATTCATGCCACCAAACTCAAACAATCCTGCATCTTTTTTTGGACTCCATTTAAAATTCAAATCATACTGCCCATCATCACTAGCATCACCAGCAGATTCATAGCCTAAAACAGATGGCCACGGTGGTCTTTTACCAAATAGAGCTTTATTAACATACAAAAACCCAGTTCCAACAGGTCCAAGCAACCATTTCTGTCCGGGCACACAGTAAAAATCAGGATTTAAATCATCTAGATTTATTTTTAATGCTCCTGCTGACTGAGCTCCATCAATAACACTTATTACATTTTTATTTCTAAGCTCACTAATAATTTCTTTAAGAGGCAGAGTGTTACCAGTCGTCCAGAATACATGGCAAAATAATGCTGCTTTTGTATTCTTTGAAAGATTATCTCTAAAAGATTTAACAGGATCATTCCAATTAAAATCAATAAGCTTAATTTTTACATTGAATCTTTCTTTTAAATTATAAAGAGGAATGATAACGCTTGCATGATCATTTGTTGTAGTAATTATTTCATCATTTTCTGTCCAATCATATGCATTTAAAGCAAGATTTATTCCTAGAGTCGTACTAGAAGTTAAACAAATGTTTTTTGATTCAGTTTCAAAATAATCCGCAATTGCTGCTTTGGCACGTAACAATTCAGAGACTTGAGATTTCACAGCATCTTTAGAAGATGGAGCTAACAAAATTTGATTTTTAATTGACTTTTCAATAGCTTCAAGTACAACTCTGGGAGTAGGTCCAGTCCAACCACTATTTAAAAAGACAACATCTTTTAAGGATGGTATTTCAGCTCTGATATTCTTAATTTCAATACTTGTATTCAGTAAATCATTTTCTAAAATTGTCATGAGTCTATTATAATAGAAGCTGTTTTAGAAATTTAAGCAATTTAAAGCCAATATGAAAAATACACCTGTTACCTTAGTAATACTAGACGGCTGGGGAACATCTAATGAAAAAGATGGCAATGCTATAGCTAAGGCAAACTTACAAAATTTTAATTTTTTCCTAAAAGAATATCCAAATTCTTTATTGCTTACTTGCGGCAAGGCTGTAGGGCTTCCAGAAGGAGTTATGGGAAACTCAGAAGTCGGTCATGAAAATATCGGTGGCGGAAGAATAGTTACCCAAAAACTTACACTTATAAGTCAAACAATTAAAGATGGTTCTTTCTTCAACAATAAAGTTTTAATGAATGCTATAGAGCATGTACAAAAATCTAATTCAAGATTACACTTAATGGGATTAATCAGTGAAGGCGATGTACACAGCCATTTGGGGCATTTATACGCCTTATTTGAACTAGCAGCAAAAAATAAGATAAAAGATGTTTTTCTTCATGCAATTACCGACGGAAGAGATGATCCTCCAAAATCTGCAATCTCACTAATTGAAAAAGTAGAAGAGAAAATAAAAATATGCAAAGGTAAAATTGTAACTCTCTGTGGCAGATACTATGCAATGGACAGAGATAATAGATGGCAAAGAATTAAAAGGTACTTTGATTTAGTCACAAAAGGTGAAGGAGTAAAGGCAAAGTCTCCAAAAGAAGCTATTGAAAATGCCTATTCAAGAGGAGAAAAGAAGGAAAGCCTTGACTCAAAAGAATGTCCACTTGAAAATTCGGATGAATTTATAATGCCAACTATTATCGGCAATGAAAATGAATTAATAAAAGACAATGATGCCGTAATATTTTTCAATTTTAGACCAGATCGCGCAAGAGAAATTACTACTGCATTAACACAAAAAAACTTTATCGGGTTTAAAAGAAATTTTTTACCTGAAAATTTATATTATGCATGCCTGACAGAATATGACACTAGCCTTCACAGCAAAGACTTAGCTGATCCTGTTGTTCCAACAGCATTTACAGCTAAAGAGCTCCCAGAAGTAAATAAAGAAAAGTCTCTTGGAGAAATAATTTCTCTGCTTAACAAAAAGCAAATCAGAATTGCAGAAACAGAAAAATACAGACATGTTACAAGTTTTTTTAATATGGGAAGGCAAGAAGAATTTCCTGGCGAAGAAAGAGTGCTTATTCCATCACCGAAAGTAATCACCTATGACTACAAACCAGAAATGAGTGCAGAAGGTGTTTGTGAAAAAACAGTAGAAGCAATTAAGTCATTAAACTATTCCCTTATAGTAGTGAATTTTGCAAATGCTGATATGGTAGGACATACAGGAATCATAGATGCTGCAGTTAAAGCGGTTGAAGCTATTGATGTTGCACTTGGAAAAATCTACAAAGCCATAAGTGAAGTAAAAGGAACAATGATTATTACTGCAGATCATGGAAATGCTGAGCAAATGCTTAATGAGGATGGCTCTATTAGAACTGCTCATAGCTTAAAGCCGGTGCCATTTGTTCTTATAAATAATTCCTTGAAAGCTGTAAAATTAAAACAAAATGGATGTCTTGCAGATATAGCTCCAACGATCCTAGATATTATGGAAGTTAATAAACCAAAAGAAATGACTGGTGAATCATTAATGGTTAACGTGCATGAAAGGGCAACATAATGACAGATGAAAAAATAAAACAAACCACAACGAACTATCTTCATCATGCTCAGAAATACATGCAGGAGCATAAAAAAGATTTTTCTTCGTGGGGCACAATTTATCATAGATTTATAAAAAAAGATAAAATTGATCCCGCTTTTAACTACTCAAAAGAAATAATAAAGCGCATGGAAAAAGACAGGATGACATCCCAAGCTGCAATGGAAATAGTAGAAATCCTAATGCCAGAAATGCAAAACATTAAAAAATCAATAATCCTAATGGCAGTTCCAATGATTCTAGGATTTATACTACTTATCACTTTTGCTATTTTGCTAGGCTTTGCAAGACCATTTAGTTTCAGTAATCAATTTGTAATTTATTACTCAATTGGAATATTTATAAGCGGAATATTACTTGGGTTTGGGATATTTCAAAGAAAAAAAATCAAGCTACAAACTCTTTCAAAAACAATGCTTTTTCAGGCATGCACAGCATACGGTGCTGCTAAAATGCAGGGGCAGGGAAGCTTTGGAGCATTTAGAATCCTTGAAGAAATGAAAACAAAACAAGGCAAAGAATTACAGATTAGAATTAATCAGCCCAAAATAGTACACAAGTAAAAGTAATTCAACAAAAACTAGTTTGCTACATCAGCAGTTGAAACATATAATTCTTTATCAGTAAATTTAAATGTTGATTTTTCTGATTGAAGTTCTTGTAACTCTTTAATAAAATCATCAATGCCTCTAAATTGCCTGTATACAGATGCAAACCTTACATAAGCAACCTGATCTAGCTCCCTTAATTCACTCAGAACTAACTCACCCAGAATGGTACTGCTAACTTCTCTTTTCCCATGTTTTGCAAGTTCGTTTTCTATGTTGTCAATTACAGTATCTATCTGACTTGCATTTATAAGGGTCTTTTCACAAGCACGAACAATTCCACTTCTTAATTTTTCTCTTGAATAAGGCTCTCTCTGTCCTGAGCGTTTAACAACAAGTACAGGCATAACTTCAATTCGTTCATAAGTAGTAAAACGTTTATTACAATTTTGGTCTTCACATTCTCTTCGTCTTCGAATGCTAATGCCTTCTTCAGTCGTTCTAGACTCAAGGACTCTGCTGTTTTCACAATTACAAAATGGACAAAACATTAATTCATCAGTACTTTCTTACATTGATTTATTATACATTAAAAAGTAGAGACATACATAAGTATATTTAAGCGTAAAGAATGCCAGTATACCTTGTTGTTAGCAGTAATTTGCGTGATAATTACCACATGACTTATAACTACGATGTAATTATTATTGGCGGAGGAATAATAGGAAATTCAGCTGCTGCACACTTGGCCAATGAAAATTTAAAAATCGCTGTCGTTGGTTCCTCAGAGCTCGGCATGCCTGCATCAATTGCAGCAGCAGGCTTATTCCAGCTCCAACTTGGAGAATTAGAAAATCCTGCACTTAAGCCATTTTGTATAAATTCTTATGAATATTTTTTAAACTTTTATGAAGAATTAAAATCAGATCCCTTACTTGAGAATATACATCTTGGATTCAATCAATGCGGTTCACTCTATTTAATTTTTTCAAATTTAGAAATTGCTCAAAAGGAAAACGAATTAAGAACATTAAAAGATTTCAACCCAAAGCCATACTATGTCGATAAGCTAGAGCTTGCAAAGCATGAACCATTGCTTACAAAGGATTTGATTGGGGCATATTATTATCCTTTTGAAGGTTACATAAATAATCCAAAGTTTTTAAAAGCTCTCTCAAGTTATTGCACAAATAGAAAAGTTGATTACATAGACAATGAGGTTATTGATATTAACTCAAACAAAGGAATAATTGAAAGCATAACTTTAAATAACGGCAAAACCTTAAAAGCCAACAAATATGTCCTATGTAATGGTGCCTGGGCTAATAAACTTGTAAATAAAATTTTCAACCTAAAAGAAAATATAATACAGGGAATAAAGGGTGAGATTTTACAACTGCTTATAAAAGAAAAAGTGCCTGTTGAAAAGGTTATATTCTGCCAAAACGGCTATATTGTCCCAAGACCTAAAACAAACCACCTAGAACATGATTCACTTATAATAGGTGGAACATATGAAGAAACAGACTTAGATGAGAACAAATTTGTTTTTAATAATAGTCCTCAAATTATTTCATCCTTAACAGAGTTACTACAAAAGCTCCTTCCAGAATGCAAAAACTTACCCATACAAAGCATGTGGAGCGGGGTAAGACCAAAAACCAAAGACAGTCTGCCAATTTTAGGTAAAACAGAAGATATTAAAAACTTATACTTTGGTCTAGGACATTATAGAAATGGAATATTAATGGGTCCTCTCTCGGGAAAAATCATTAGTGACTTAGTCTTAGAAAATCGCTCAAAATATAACATTGAAGAGTTTTCAATTAATCGATTTTTAAAGAAACCTGCACTCCATTAACAATCAATGATTTTTGAAACTAATTTTTTTGTAAGGGCTTCTTGATATTGATACTCATCCTTAGTTTCTAGTTCTTGATTTTCACTGATCAATCTTTTTGCAAGCATAATTAAAACATTGTATTGATAGCAACTTGGATAGTTCTTGTTTTTAATTTGTAGATTAAAATACTTTTCTCCAACAAACTCATTTTTATTTTGTGAATCAGTATTATGGCAATTAAATCTGCGATTAAAGACACGATCAAATGTGTCATTTATATTCTCAGAGGAAGGATCTATATTACTTTTTATTAGGTTATAGCTCATATAAGATATAATCTCGGTAAGCTCTAATTAAGAGATATCAATCTAATAGTGCAGAACGTCTTATTAAAATCGAGGTAACCAGCAGTGCTAACCCTAAAGAAAACACCACTTCACGAAGAACATAAAAGATCAAATGCAAAACTTGTAGACTTTGCTGGCTTTGAAATGCCTGTTCAATATCAAGGAATTATTGCTGAACACAATTCAGTAAGAAAAAATGCCGGGATATTTGATGTTTCTCACATGGGAGAATTTATTGTAAGTGGCAAGGAATCTATAGAATACTTAAACCATATGGTTCCAAATGACATAAAAAAAATAGAGCAGCCCTGGAAGGGGTTATACACTCAGCTATGTAACGAGCATGGGGGTACCATAGACGATTTAATAATTTACAGACTTGAAGAGGATTTTTTAGTTGTGGTTAATGCTTCAAATATTGACAAAGACTGGAATTGGTTTAATAACCGCAAATCAAACTCCAATGTAAATCTCAAAAATATTTCAGACCATACTTCTCTTCTTGCTCTTCAGGGTCCAAAATCCTCAGAGATTTTAAGTAACGTTCTAAAAGTAAAATCAGAAGACTTGGAACTTCATAAATATTTTGAAATTAAAAGATACAATTCTCTTTTAATAGCAAGAACAGGTTATACAGGAGAAGATGGATTTGAAATATTCATTCAGGATTCAAGCAACGCTGTTTCATTATGGCAAGAGTTTTTAAAGCTTGGAGTCACACCATGTGGCTTAGGTGCAAGGGATACTTTAAGACTTGAAGCCGCATATCCACTTTATGGACATGAACTTGATGATGAAACTTCTCCCCTTGAAGCCGGTCTTGGTTGGAGTATAAAGCTTGATAAAAAGTCTGATTTTATTGGAAAACAAATACTAACAAATCAAAAACAATCAGGATTGAAAAAGAAAATAGTTTGTCTAAAAATAAATGATAAAGTTATTGCAAGACAAGGTCATAAAGTTTGTTTAAAGGATGGTTCTGAAATAGGAATTGTATGTAGCGGTTCGCAAGGCATAACTGTTGGATTTCCAATTGCTACAGCTTATGTTCCACCTTCACACAGCGAAATAAACAATGAACTCTTTATAAATATAAGAGAAAAATTAGTGCCAGTTACAGTAGTTAAAAGACCGTTCTATACTCGACAACAGAACTAAACACTCATTACTTCTTTTTCTTTAGAAGCACATAAGTCATCAATTTCTTTAGTGTATTTATCTGTCAATTTTTGAAGATGCTCCTGATGTTTTCTTGATTCATCTTCTGAGACTTGTTTGTCTTTTTCCATTTTTTTCATTGCTTCTAAACCATCACGTCTTGAATTACGAATAACAACTTTCCCATCTTCTGCATGTTTTTTTATTACTTTTACTAAATCTTTTCTTCTTTCTTCAGTTAAAGCAGGAACTACAAGCCTGATAACACCACCATCATTATTTGGCGTCATTCCCAGATCAGATTTGTTAATAGCTGATTCCATATCTTTTAAAGCGCCTTTGTCATATGGCTGAATTACAAGGCACTTACCATCCGGAGTTGAAATATTTGCAAGTTGTTTTATCGGGGTGGGCACACCATAGTAATCTACAATAACTCTATCCAACAAAGCTGGATTTGCTCTGCCTGTTCTTATTCCTTGCAACTCTTTTTGAGTTTGAGAAACTGCTTTTTTCATGTGCTCTTCAGAATTTTTTAAAACGTCTGTTGCTTGCATTTTATTTATAACCCCCAAATCATTATGCTAGTTAATAATTATATTACAATCTTTTGAGTGTATTAAGCAATCTGAGATAAACAGTAGCAAGCAATTTAAAGCCGAAGGGACACTTTTTTGCGCTTTTGAGCATAAGCGAAAAAAGCAAAAAAGTTTGTCCCGTTAAAGAGCTTTAAATTGCGTCGATTAATGAATCAATCCTCTGTAATTAAGCAAAATAATCAAAACACCTAATAAAATACGATAAACAACAAAAACATGGGTCTTATGTGACTGCAGATATTTAAGAAGGAAATCTATTGCAATATAACCTGACAAGCAGGCAAAAATTATTCCAAGAAACAAAGTTAAAACCATTGTGCCACCTTGTGTCCAAGGAACACTTTGCATAAGAGTATGTATCTCTAAAACTCCACTTGCAAGCACTGCTGGCACACTTAATAAAAAAGAAAATCTTGCTGCCTGAGTACGCTTAAACCCTAAAAGAAGACCTGCAAAAAGAGTAACACCTGAACGCGAAACACCAGGAATTAAAGCAAAAGTCTGTGCCAGTCCAATCAACAACACATCAAGAGCATTTATATTTGCCAATGTTCTGTTTTGCTTAGCAAACATTTCACTAATCAATAGCATAATGCCAAAAAATATCAAGTAGAAAGAAACTATGTATAAATTTCTTACCATTCCATTTTCAATTGGTTTTCTAAACAAGAGACCAAAAATACAAATCGGAATAGTAGCAATCAATATCCATAAACCAAGCTTTGATTCATAAGATTCAAATTTCATGCCGCTTAAAACAGCTTTTAAAAATTCTCCATAAATTTTTATTAAATCCTTCCAAAAATAAATTATGACGGCAAACATTGTGCCAATCTGAATAACTGCAGAAAATGCAGTGCCTGGATCTTCCCAATTGAGTAAAGAAGGAAGAATTCTAAGATGAGCAGTACTGCTAATAGGTAAAAACTCAGTAAAGCCTTGAACTATCCCTAAAAATATTGATTTTAGATATCTATCCATTTACTTATTATTGTCGTTTATAAGATCAGGTCTGTTCCTTTCTGTTTTAAGAATTGCTTGTTCCTGACGCCATTTTTTTATCTCTGCATGATTACCACTCAGTAAGACATCAGGAACTTTCCATCCATTAAATTCATTAGGTCGTGTATACTGCGGGTATTCAAGTAAATTATTTTTAAAAGACTCTATTTCATGCGTTTCATCTTTTTTTAACACACCTTCAATTAATCTTGAAGTAGAGTCAACAATTGATAAGGCACAAAGCTCACCACCAGTTAATATAAAATCACCAAGGCAAATTTCATAATCCACAATATTTAAGATTCTTTCATCATAGCCCTCATAGCGACCACAAATTATAATGACTTGCTCTTCTTTACTTAGCTTTTGAGCAAATTTTTGATCCCATTTTTTTCCGCTTGCTGATGTAATTACAACTTTAGATTTTTTTTTACGCTCAATTGAATTTAAAGCACTAAATATTGGTTCAATCATAAAAATCAAACCAACTCCTCCTCCATATGGAAGATCATCAGTTTGCCTGTGTTTACCTATACCAAAATGTCTTAGGTCAACAGTGTTAACCTTAACGTTATTCTCTCTACAAGCCCTACCTAATATGCCTAGCTGACAGTAAGTATTAATAATATCCGGAAATAATGTAACAATATCAAATTGCATTTTTTAAAATTTACCCAACTATAATTATATCTGATGCTAATCCTTGGAATAGAAACAAGTTGTGATGAAACAGCCGCTGCTATTGTAAAAGACGGAAGAACCGTTATTTGCAATAATATCATTTCGCAAATAGAACTTCACAAAGAATTTGGCGGAGTAAAACCAAGCGTTGCAAAGTTTGCTCATGAAGAAGTTATAGATGATTTAATCAACAAAACAATAAATGATGCAAAACTAGAATTTAAAGATTTGGATGCAATAGCAGTAACAATTGGACCTGGCCTTGTAATATCACTTCTTGTAGGTTTTAAAAAAGCAAAAGAACTTGCAAAGAAATACAATAAAAGACTAATTGGTGTAAACCATTTATTTGGTCATATTTGTTCAAATTATTTAGAATCAGATCTTGAATCACCTTTCATATGTCTTCTTGCAAGCGGTGGTCACACACAAATAATAAACGTACAATCAATGACAGAATATGAGATCATAGGTACAACATTAGATGATGCCTGTGGAGAGGCTTTTGATAAGATTGGAAGACTTCTGGGCTTACCATATCCAGGCGGTCCAAATCTGGAAAAATTAGCTTTAACTGGTAACCCATCTGCTTTTCAACTTCCAGAAGGAAAGGTAAATCCATATGACTTCAGTTTTAGTGGTTTAAAAACTGCTGTTTTAAGACTCACACAAAAACTTCCTGAGAATTATAATCGTGCTGACCTTGCAGCAAGCTTTCAGGAAAATGTTACTAATACACTTGTAAGAAAGATAATTACTGCAGCAGAAAATACAGGAGCAAAGAAAATCGTTGTAGCAGGTGGTGTATCAGCAAACAAAACCTTGAGAAAAAAATTACTTGAAAACAATAAAAACTTTTCAATATATATGCCAGACTTAAAATATTGCACAGACAATGCAGCAATGATAGCCAGTGCTGGTTATTTTCTAAAAGACATTAATCAAGACACTGAAAGCATGGACGTATTTGCAAAGGATTCTTCTTCTATTAAGCTTAAAACCCTTTCCAAAACCTGATTATAATTAAGATCATCAAGGTAAACCCATTTTATTTTTTTATTTGCCTTAAACCAAGTCATCTGTCTTTTCACAAGCTGTTTTGTATTAAGTGTAATTTTTTCAATTAAATCTTCCAGTTTAGAGTTGTTTTGCAGAAATTCCAACACTTCAGAATAACCAATTGTTTTTTTAAATAGATCAAGCTCACCATATTTATCAATCAATGATTTCACCTCATCAATTAATCCATTCCCACAAAAAGCAAAAGCACGTTTTTTTATAAGATCACCATGAAGCATTCTATCCATATACGACAATCCAATCCATTCAACATTAAACGGTTGCTCTTTTATTGTTTTCAATTCTGAAAACAATTTATTGGTTTTATAAATAACTTCAAGAGCTCTAACAGTTCTAAAATTATCATTTTGATGAATTATTGATGTTGCCTTTGGATCAAGCTCCCTGAGATTTTTATATAATTCCTCCTGTGTAAATTTTTTCAATTGCCTACGAAAGCTGCTGTCTGGCTTTACTTCAGGAATAGTAAGTCCAAGTAAAACCGAATTAAGATAAAGTCCTGTTCCTCCAACAAATAGAGGTATCTTAGATTTTGAGAATATTTTTTGAATCAGACTTTCTGTTTCTTTTTTATACAGAGCTACGGAATAATCAAAATTAGGTTCAAATATATCAATCATGTAATGTGGAATATTTTCTCTTTCTTTAAGGGTAGGCTTTGACGTCCCAATATCCATCCCTTTATAAATCAGCCGTGAATCAGCTGAAATTATTTCAAATGGAAATTTACAAGCAAGATCAATTCCAATCTTAGACTTAAAGGAACAGCTTGGTCCTATAATTGCATATACGGTATTTTTTTTTGTTTTCATTATTTGAATCTATTTACTTTATAAAGCGTCCACGAGAGGAGTCGAACCTCCGACCTAGGCGTTAGGAGTGCCTTGCTCTATCCAACTGAGCTACGTGGACAATTCTAGAAAATCAGAAGATCAGAAATCAGAGAATCAGAAATTATAATATCTGAGAACAAAAATCAGTTATCAGTTATCAGAGAAACAGGAATTAGAATATCAGAAAAGTAAGGAAAATACCTTCTTCAAAATCAGTAAAATTCCTGAATATAAATGATAAAAATATCAATCTAAAACAATTTTTATATATTCTTCGTCTATTCTTAATGATTAAACTCATAATAGTTTGTGGAAGGTATATATAAATAGAGAAGAAAGAATTAAATAAGTATGACTAAGCTTAGATTAAGCATAAGTGGGCCAAAGAAAAAAACATTGTTTTTTATAATTGCTTTTCTCTTTTTAGTTTTTTTAACTATTACAGTTCCATCATTTGCAAAAGATCCTATAACTGTTGGGAAAGGAATCTGGATAAATATTTGGAATTATCCAGCTAATCCTGATATGTTTTGCGAATATCTAAAGTCAAAAGGCATAGATACTATTTACCTACAAATATCAAGATCAAACACTCCAGCAATTAAAAATCCTGCAATGCTAAACCAAATAATAAAATCTGCCCACGATAGAGAAATGAAAGTCATTGGCTGGACTTATTCATTTTTACAAAATCCAATATTAGACGCACAAAAATTTATTCAAGCAGCCTTATACAAAACCCCCAATGGTGACTCTCTAGACGGAATGGCTTCAGACCTAGAAGAAATCACCAATTCAAGATCAATAGAAACATTTGCAAAAGCAATTAGAAAATCGCTAGGATTTGACTATCCATTGATTGCTATAACTTTTTCACCCCTTTCAAAAGCAAAAAGCGCAAAAGATTATGCATGGAAAACTATTGCTGACAATTTTGACATTATTGCTCCCATGACATATTGGCATGGACATGTAAAATATCGCTCTGAAAAAGGAGCATATGATTACACTGCACAAACCATTTCAAAACTAAAAGAGGTTACTAAAAAAAACGATCTTAAAATACATTTAATTGGAGACGGTCAAAAAACTTCTAGTAAAGAAATAGTAGGATTCTTAAAAGCTGCTGAAGAGCATAATGTTGATGCTGGCGTAAGCCTTTATCCATGGTATAAGCCGGAGAAACATCAGATTGATACATTGGGAAAATATAAGCTTTAACGTTTAGTCATAAAAAAACTCTTTAATAAATCACTTGATTCCAATTCCAGGATTCCACCTATAATTTCCACTTGATCATTTTTATTTAATTCTTTAAATAGATTTACTTTTGAACTACAAGCACCGCAATTGTAATCATAAGCACTAAAAATCAGCTTTGATATTCTTGAATTTATTATTGCTCCAACACACATTGCGCAAGGTTCTAAAGTTGAATATAAAACACAATCAGTCAATCTCCAATTATCAAGGCTCTTTGCAGCTTCCTTTATAGCAAGAATCTCAGCATGAGCAGTAACATCAAGAAGATTCTCAGTTTTATTTACAGCCTTTGAAATTACTTTATTGTCTTTTACTATAAAAGCACAAACTGGCACTTCATCAGTTACTGATTTTGCAATATTTATAGCTTCATTTATCCAATACTGATGAGTGTATTGTTTATATTGCATTTTTTATTTTTTCAGCTTCACTGTGTCTATATTCAATTAGTTTTTTCTGGAGTTCCTTATTGTTGACAGAAAGTATTTCTACAGCTAATATTGCTGCATTTTTTGCCCCATCAACAGCAACCGTAGCAACCGGAATGCCTGGAGGCATTTGAACAGTTGAAAGCAATGAATCCATTCCATGAGAAATTCCACCGCTGAAAGGAACTCCTATTACAGGAAGCACTGTCCTGGCTGCAACTGTACCTGACAAATGGTTTGCCATTCCAGCACCAGTAATAAAAACTTTTACCCCTGAATTAATTGCATTATCAATTATTTCTTCAACATAATTTGGTGTTCTATGAGCACTTGCTACTTTAAAATCATGAACAATTTCAAAATCATTCAACACATCAACTACACTTTTTATTTTTGGTTCATCTGATTTGCTGCCAATAATGATCTGAACATCAATCTTTTTTGACATTTACTTTTTCTCCCTTATTTTTTGATAAATCAAACTTCCCAGATATTAGACCTTTAATATCATTAAAAAGAACAAAAAACATTAGAATCAAAAGTAAAAAGAAACCTGTTTGAATAGCTTTTTGCTGAATAGATTCAGCAAGTCTTTTACCTCTAACTTTTTCAATAAACATAAATAGTAAATGCCCACCGTCAAGAGCTGGTATAGGCAAAAGATTTATAATAGCCAAATTCACACTAATCAATGCAGACCATCTGTATACTTCTCTTGGGTCTATAGTTATAGCCTGAGCAAATACTGAAACAATTGCAATAATGCCATGCAAATCATCAGCTCCAATTTTTGGAGTACCTACAGGGGAAATGCCAAATAAATTCATTATCATCAGCCACAAACCAAAAAGCATTGTTACAGTCCAATCAATTAATATCACTCCTGCTTGTCCTAGCCAAACAAAAGGATTTCTTGATGGCTTATCATACTCACTGTTTCTAGCAAGTCCAAGGCCAATGCCAATTGTGCCTTCTTTGTTTGGAATAACTTTAATTCTTAGAACTTCACTTGTCTTTTTATCATTAACAAGCTTAGTTCTTTTAATTTTAAACAAAACTTCTTTTAATGGGCTTGCTTTTACTATCTGAACAACCTGTGCAGGATCTTTAATTCCCATATGATTAACTTTTAAAATTACATCGCCAGCTTCAAGTCCAGCATTTTTTGCTATTGGATTTGACATAAAGTCTTTATCACCCGATGCAGGAGCTGAATCCAGTAAGTGCGTTATCACAACATTACCCTTAGAGCTTGGAGGACCAATAGTAGCAACCATTATTAAGCACATTAAATATGCAAAAATAAGATTGAATACTACGCCTGCACTTGCAACACATGCTCTTTTCCAAACAGGAAATGAGCTTAATGGTTTCAGGTTTGGCATTTCTTTTAAAGTCTCTTCACTTGACTCATCACCAAGCTCAGGAATTGCTACATAGCCACCTAAAACAAACCAGTGAAATCTAAATTCCGTTTCTTTCCATTTACCAAGTTTTAAATAACCACCAAATGGGAGTCCAAAACCAAAAATCGGAGTTTGAAAGCCTAGCCTTCGCGCAACAATCCAATGTCCAAATTCATGAACAATAATCATCA
>Ga0209515_10006095_pt1 | contig 15202 bp, 9 predicted proteins | sample Subgroupgradi54m_FD_187454 | JGI IMG/M metagenome (GOLD analysis project Ga0209515, IMG submission 187454) | Subsurface groundwater microbial communities from S. Glens Falls, New York, USA - GMW60B uncontaminated upgradient, 5.4 m (SPAdes)... ...
GTCTCCGGGGGGACGCGGGCGGTGCAGACGGCAAAGCTGATGGTGACCGGCTTCAAGATGATGCCGATGGTGGAGGCCGTAAACATCCCGTTCTACACCCAGTTGATGGACGCCGGCGTGTTCAGGAGCAACGAGACGCACGACAAGGCGGTCCCGGTGATGCTCGATGAGCTGCTCCGGTGGACCGACGCCTTGAAGGTGCTTCGCGCCTCGTCCGCCTGAAGGTCGTCCGCCTGAAGGGCGGACACTACCGGTGATCGTCGACGATCATCGGTGGTGTCCGGCTTTAGCCGGACTGTAACCGCACACGGCGAAGCCATTGCGGGCCAACATGTTGGCCCTCCGAGTCCCATTGCGCACCTGGCTGCCGTTTACGCTTGAACGGGATGCGCGACGGGGGTATATACAATGTCCCGAACCCCCGCTCCGGAAACGCACATGCACGTTTGGAGGCTTTCAATGAGGCGATGTCTTACAGGCTCTCTGCCGGTCTTAGCGCTCCTGGTGGCAACGTCAGTATTCGCTCAGGGCCAGCCGCAGATCGCGAGCCCGAACACGACCCCGACGCCTGCGCAGCTCAACCAGAAGGCGAAAGCGCAGAACGTCCCCGAGATCCCGTATGAATCGGTGCCGAATTTCCTCAAGCTGCCCGACAACCTCTATATCGGCGAGGGGATCGGCGTCGCGACCAACTCGAAGGGTCACGTCTTCGTGTACACGCGCAGCGGCTCGACGCGGCTGTTCGAGTTCGACGAGAAGGGCACCTACGTGCGCGAAATCGGCGAGGGGCTGTACGGGTTCCTCTTCGCGCATGCGGTCCGCGTCGACAAGGACGACAACATCTGGGCGGTCGACGAGGGATCGAACATGGTCATCAAGTTCAATCCCGAAGGGCGCGTCGTCATGACGATCGGCCGTCGTCCCGAAGCGGTTGAAGGCCTCGAGGCCACTCCACCGGGAGGCGGGCCGCCGCCCAACGCGCAGCCGTACGCGCTCGGCCGGCCCACCGACGTCGGCTGGGATCCGCAGGGCAACATCTTCGTCTCCGACGGGTACACCAATTCGCGCGTGGTGAAGTACGACAAGTTCGGCAAGTTCATCAAGTCGGTCGGCACGCGCGGCGCGGCCCCTGGACAGATGAACACGCCGCACGGCATGCAGGTGGACGCGAAGGGCAACGTGTACGTCGCCGATCGCGGCAACAACCGCATCCAGGTGTTCGACAACAACCTGACCCTGCGCGCGATTTACGATCACGTCGGCCAGCCGTGGACGCTGTGCATCACGCCGGGCCCGCACCAGTACCTCTACTCGTCGAACTCGTACCCCGACAACAACAACAACGTCGTGATGCCGTGGACGGGCGAGATCTACAAGATGGAGCTCGACGGCACCGTCGTCGGCAAGTTCGGCAAGGCGGGCAAGCAGCTCGGGCAGTTCAGCACGACGCACGGCATCGATTGCCGCAACGAGAACGAGCTGTTCATCTCCGAGATCACCTCGTGGCGCGTGCAGAAGATCGTCCTGAAACCAGGGGCGGCGCGGCCCACGACGACATCGGCAGCGCGGTAAGGGGGAACCATGAAACGCACACTATCTGTCTTGCTCGCCGCGCTGCTGCTGGCGGTTCTCGGCGGTCCTGTCTTCGCGCAGTTCCAGCCGGCGCAGCTGGCGTTCCCGGACATTCCGTACGACTCGGTGCCGAACCTCCTGAAGCTCCCCGCCAATCTCCACCTGGGCGAGGTGCCGGGCGTGGCCACCAATTCCAGGGGCCACATCTTCGTGTACACGCGCACGGGGACGACCACCGCGACGCTCGGCGGCTCGCGGGTCATCGCGCACAACGGATCGCGGCTCTTCGAATTCGATCAGAACGGCGCGTACGTCCGTGAGATCGGCGTCGGGATCTACGGCTTCATGTTCGCCCACGTCGTCCGCATCGATCCCCAGGACAACATCTGGGTCGTCGACGAGATGGCGAACGCGATCATGAAGTTCGATCCCAACGGCAAAGTGCTGATGGTGCTCGGCCGCAAGCCGGAAGCGCTGAACATCGCCAACTACGAGCCGCCCGCAGCTCCGGCCGGCCGCGCCGGCGGCGCGGGCGAAGGCGGCGGACGCGCGGGCGGCGCCCCACCGGCTCCTCCGCCGCCGCAGGGCGTCGGCATTCCCGGCGACACCTTCAACCGGCCGACCGACGTGGCCTGGGACGCCCAGGGCAACATCTTCATCTCGGACGGGTACGGCAACTCGCGCGTCGCGAAGTTCGACAAGAGCGGCGTGTACATCAAGGCGTGGGGCAGCCGCGGCGCGGGCATCGGGCAGTTCAACACGCCGCACTCGATCGCGACCGACGCGCAGGGGAATGTGTACGTCGGCGATCGCGGCAACGCGCGCATCCAGGTCTTCGACAACAACGGGAACTTCAAGACGCAGTTCCTGCACGTCGGCGCGCCGTGGGCGGTCTGCATCACGCCGGGCCCGCACCAGTACCTGTACACGTCCAACTCGAACGGCATCGGCAACTTCGACAACGGCGAAATCTACAAGATGGAGCTGGATGGAAAAGTCGTCGGCAAGTTCGGGTCGGCGGGCAAGCAGATGAAGGAGTTCGGATCCATTCACGAGATCGATTGCCGCACGGACAACCAGATCCTCGTGGGTGAGCTCACGAACTGGCGCGTGCAGAAGCTGATGCTGCGGCCTGCGGCGCCGTCGACGAACTAGACGACTCGACTCCCAACGACCAACTCCCAACTCCCAAGTCGAACGGCTTGGGGGTTGGGATTTTTTGTGTGCCGTCCTGGCGGCTCTGCGGTTCGGGTGCGCCGGTGCCCGAGGAGCCGAACCCTTCACGACCACCTCGACGCCGAGCGGGAAATCTTCCTTCCGCAGCCCGCCATCAGATCTTCGGGCTTCGAAGTAGGTTGGGGATCGATGTCGCGCGCAGTTCTTCGATGACCGGCTCCGATCGGTGCCAGGCCTGGCCGCTCAGTCGAGCGATCAGGCGGAACCACACGCGATCGAAGGCTTCCTGCGCTTCTGAGTCGCGATAAACGACATCCGCCGACAGCAGCGGCGCGATGTCGTCGGTCAAGCTCCGAGTCAGCTTCGCGAGCATGCGTTCTTCGGCGTTCGCCCGCGTGATCTGCGTGCCCTCGTGCGTCAGGTAATGGTTGAAGGACGCGACGACCTTGTCCGGGTCGAGCGCCAGCTGCCTTAGCCCTTCGTTGAGATCGAACAGGTCGCGATTTTTTCGTCGCTGCAGCAGCGCGCGGAGTTTCGTGCCGAACAGTTCCTCGGGCTCGAAGGAGGCGATCGACGTGCTCGCGGCGAACCACGGATTCTCGATTTCGAAGGGATACCGCCGGAGGCCGTACAGGCTCTCGTGTTCACGCGTGTTGATCTCGACTTTGAGCTTGAGGGGCGTCGTTGGATCGGCCTCGGGTGCGAAGGCAAAGACCAAGTGGATCGAATGGGCCGCGATCCTCCGACGGCATGGCCCGAGCCAAGACAGGGCTCGGCGAACCGCGTCAACCGTGGGGCCAATGGGCTCTGGCGCCATTTGGACGAGGTCGATATCCTCGGAATATCGGAGAGGCTGGCGAAAGAGGAGCTTGTTGATGGCTGTCCCGCCGCGGAACGCCAGGCGATCGGCGAGTAACGGCTCGTTGAAGATGTCGCACAGTGCCCGGCAGATGATCAGGTCCTGTTCGACCTGGCGTGGATCTGGCCACGGTGTCGCCGCTGTCCACTCCTGGATGTAGGCGGTCGGAATCACGCATCGATCTCCAGCGGCACGTTGAGGCTCAGTTTCCAGGTCGGCGCTTCACTCGACTTGCCAGCTCCGCTCCCGAGGGCCGCGAGCCGTTTCACCGATGGGTCCAGAGGCTTCAGCGACTTCGCCATCTGGGCAAATGGACGCAGGGCGGATGCCTGACGCGCGTGACCGAAGTGCTCGAGCAAATAGCCCAGACGCCTCGCAGTCGAGTTCTCGTAGGCGGCCGCCGCCTTTGCGAGGACGCGCGGAGCGGCCTTGGCACCCAGGTCATGGACGATCTGCGCCGCGCCGTTGAGGCCGGCGGCCTGATGGAAGTACCGCACGGCATCCAGGAGGACGAGCTCGATGCCCGCGACCTTTGCGAATCCGGCGTCGGTTTTCAACTGCCCGAGCCACGAAGCCTGATTGGTCTTCGCGAAGACTTGAGGAGTCTGGTAAACGAACTGAATGCGCTGTCGACCGATGGTGATGAAGCGGATCTGCTTCGGGACGATGACCTGAAACACCTGGGCGGCCTGGTGCGAGGCGCCGTGAAACGCCGCCGCGCGAAGAAGCGAGATCCGGTAGTCCACTTCCAGGTGGCGCATGAGCGGATCGATCCACCGCGCGGGGTCCGGAGCGCCCGCCGCGCGATCCTCGGGCCGAACGATGAGATAGAAGCCTCGTTTGGGGCGGACAAGGCGACGCCTTCGGATCAGTCGGGCGGCGGCGGCCGCGAAGGCGGTCGGGGTCTGTTCCAGGGCCTTCATGGCCTCTGCCTTGACCAGATACCCGCGGCCTCGCGAGAGTTGATCGTCGAGGTAGGTGTCGAGGATCTTCACGCCCCAAGTATATGCGACAAGCGACTAAAATAGCGTGATTGTAAATATGAATGGGGCAGGCACCTGCGGCATTCGACCCCAAATTACAGCCCTCCGTTATCATCTGGGGCCGTGGCCCTCTCCGAAGCCGACGCCCGCGCGAAGCTGATCGACCCCGCGATCCACGCGTGCGGATGGTCGAAGGACATGATCTGCCGCGAAACCACCCTCAGGGCCGTCGAGATAACGGCAGAAACGTGATGCGTTCTGATGTGGTCGCCTTTCGGGACGTCGGCTGGGCAACTCCTGGCCCTCTTCCTCCCCTCGCTGAAAGACCGGTGGGCCTGAATCACCGCTTTCAACTCGCCGAAGGATTGTTCATCGTTCGAATCCTTGGTGCGATGGCTCAACAAATATCGCACGCGGTGAATGCAGGCGTCGGGGACGCCGTGGCGGAGACATACACCTTCGTTCGGGAACGCGATATGGCAGGCCTTGCAGGTGTCCGAGGACACGTACCCATCCTCCTGGACCTGGACAGGCCGGTACGTGATCTGTGCTTCCGGAACGCGCGGTTCCCGGGCGCTGATGATCGACCAGCCCAACGCCGCGGAGAAGAGGAAGAGGCCGGCGCAGGTCAAGTAGCGCATGAACCTGCCCGGCCCTTCATTCGATCAGAACGTGACGCGGAACCCCATCTGGAGCCTGCGCGCCAGGCTTCCATCCGACCCCTTCCCATACAGCGCGTTGGTCTCGTTCAACGTGTAGGAGTTGTAGTTCTCGTGGTTGAACACGTTGAACGCGTCAACCATGCCCTCGATCCGGAGACGGTTGCCAAGCGGGAAGGTCTTCGACAGGCGCACGTCCACCCGGTGGATCGGATTTCCGACGAAGCTGTTGCGCGGCACGATCGAGCCGTCCGCGCGCAGCCGGCTGCCGGCCGCCGTGCCTATGCCGCGGCGATCGCCGCCGGAGGTCGTGGCAAAGCGGGCACCCGATCCGTAGAAGTACAACCCGCTCGCCAGGAAGCCCTTCGGAAGTTCGAAGATGCCGTTGAAGACCGCGCGATGCCGCTGATCGGCGGTCGCCGGCCCGTACTCGCCACCCAGATCCCTGGCCACCTGGAACGGCAAGGGTCCCATCGTGCACCACGATTCGGCGCTTTCTTTCTTGCAGTCCACGAGGTACGGCTGCGCGTCGTTGTCCCACAGGCCGGCCAGGGTATACGTGGCCGAGAACTGGTAGTGGTTGCTCATCCGCTTGTTGAACGCGCTCTCCAGCCCACGATAGTTGGACCGGCCCGTATTCACCGAGACCCCTGTCAGGTTCCACCCGGGAATCGGTCGCCGCGAAAGATCCGTAGACGGATAGTTCAGACCCGTCGCCGGGTTGTACGCCAGGTTCAGGTTGTTCAGCGTCAGACGCTCGTGGCGCGCCCCGTTGAAGTTGAAGTCCGACGTGAGCGCCATGGTGCTGCCGATTTGCCGCTGGAACCCGATCGAGGAGGTCCAGCTGTAGGGCATCGTCATGTTCGGCGTGGCAATGGCGGACCCGGTGCTCTGGTCGATGCCCGACTTCCGCAGCTGCGCGAGGGTCGGCAGCGGCCCGTTGAAGGGGTTCGTTGCAAAGTCGGCCCGGCCGTCGTTGAGGGGCTGCGCGACGTACGTCGTCGCCGCCGAGAGGGTAAATGACGTGAGATTGTCCACCACTTGGCCGTAGTAGCGCCCCACCCCGCCACGAATCACCATCCGGTCGCTCAACGTGTACGCAAAGCCGGCCCGTGGGCCGAAGTTCTTCGTGTCGTTCGGCCGGCCCCCCTTCAGGATCGGATAGACCTCGACGAAGTTCGCGAAGGAATTCGGTTGCAGGTCGTAACGCAACCCGAGGTTGAGCGTCAGCCGTCGTGTCGTCTGCCAGTCATCCTGTACCCACGCGGCGACGGTGTTGCGCCGCGCCTGGCCGCCGAACTCTCCAACGCCAATCTGGTAGGACCGGATGAACGGGTTCAGGGCGTTGAGATTCCACGTGTTCGGGTTGTTCCACACCGGGATGATCTGCTCGATGTTCGCGGGCGGGCGTGAGGTCGACGCGTCATAGATGCCCACGCACGGGCGGCAGTTGTACAGATAGAAAAACGTGTTCAAGTACTCCCCGCCCGTCTTCACATCGTGGCGGCCGCCTTTGTTGAACGAGTAGCTGAAGTCGTCTCGAAGCGAGACCACCTGCTGCCCGAGCGTCTGGGGCCAGTTCGTGTTGTTGTTTCCAAACGCGTACCCGTTGAAATTGATCCGCGGCGCCCCGTTCGTGACGCCGGCAACCGCCGCTTGCGGATGGCCGGACCACTCGACAACGCTGCGATTCCTTTCGGTGGCGCCGGTAAATCCGCCTTTGATCTCGTTCAGGCCTCGATTACCCAGCACTTTCGAGAAGGTGACGAAGAAGGTGTCGGACTGTGCAGAGGAGTAGCCCTGGGCGGATGGATGGCTGGTGGCGCCATTGAGGCCCGCGTACGCTGGATCCGTGCGGTTCCACTTGGTGCCGCGGACCATCAGGTGCTGCCGCGCTCCCACCTGGAAGTCGAGGCGCGTGCCCGCGTTCCAATCGAGCACATCCCGCTTCTGGTCGATGTTGAACGAGCGATACGGGCTGTTGAAGGTGACCGTCGACGGCTCGCGCTCGCGTTCGTAATAGATGAAGTAGTGCGCCCGATCCTTTCTGATTGGTCCCCCATACGTGCCGTTGAGCCGCTGATTCTTATAGGGGAGCACCCGTTTCTGGACGAAGTCCGGGGCGTTGAACCGGCTGCTCCGGAAGCTGGCGGTGAAGCTGCCGGTGGAGGTGTTGGTTCCCGATTTGGTCACCGCGTTCACGAGCACGCCGTTCGACCGTCCCTGGGACGCGTCCCACCGGCTTGCCACGAACTGAAATTCCCCGACCGCTTCCTGCGACACACGGGGATTCGCGGCGCCCGCTCGTCCGTTGTTGGTGACCTGCTGTCCATCGATGTTCAGCTGAAAGTCGAAGCGCTGCCGCGCGGTCGGTGTGTTCGGGTCGGCGCCGTTCGACCGGTTTCCCGGCGCAAGCAGCGACAGGTCGAGCCAGTTCCCGCCGTTCACCGGCAGATCTTTGGTCTGCCGCGGATCGATGTTGCCCGCCAGCGTGGACGACGTCGTCTCGATCAACGGGGCTTCCCCCGTCACCGTCACCGACTCCTGCACGGCCGACGGCCTCATCTGCGCGTTCACGGACACAATCTGCCCGACCAGCGCCTCGAATTCCTGGGTGACGCTCGCAAAGCCGGGCAGCTCCATCGTCATCTTGTAGACGCCTACGCGCACCGCGACCCGATAGGTGCCGCGCTCGTCGGTCACGCCAAGAAAGTTGTTGCCGGTGGTCGCATTCACCACCGTCACCGTGACGCCCGGCAGGACGCCGCCAGTCGCGTCGACCACCGTGCCGGTCACCGTCGCTTCCTGCGCGAAGCCGAGGGTTGGAAAGAACAGAATGGCCAGGACCAACATCAATCGCCCGGGGTTCGACGACGTCATCATTCACCTCCAGCCGGTTACCGCGTGCCCGATCGCCTTGCAGGGTAGGTCTTCGTCGCGTTCGTGCGAGAGTTGAACACCGAGAACGACCCGTCGTCGCTCGCGGACACCTTCAGGTAATGCGCCGCGTGCGTCGTGTTGTCGGTGTCCTCGAAGTTCGCCGTGAACTCGTCGGGCGGGTTGCCGTCGGCGCCGCCCATCACGTTCTTGTGGAGCTGCCAGAGATCCTCGAAGCCGGGCGACGCCTTGAATCCCTTCAGCGCCGCGGTGCCGCCGCCCTTCCGCGCGCCGTTGTCGAGCACGGCGATGCGCGGCGCCATCGCAGACGCGGCGGGCGTCGGCTCGCGCCCGTGGCCGGCGGCCTCGTACACGTCTATGGTGCCGACGCGGTTGCTCGGACAGAGCAGAAGGAGCTCCTGGTTCCACGGCAGGTCGCCGAAGTTCGCGAAGCGGAACTTGCCGTATTGAACGACGACGCCGACCGACGCCGTGTCCTCGGGATTCCCGTCGGCGCGCTTCTGGATGTTCGAGCAGTTGCTGTTCGGCGTGCCGGGCCGATCGATCTGCGCGCCGAGGGCTTCGACGACCGTGACATCGAGGCCCTTCACCGCAATCCTGTCGCCCGGCGTCACGAACTTGTGCTGCCCTTTCGCGAACGCGGCCGCCCAGTCCTCCGAGTATCCGCCAACCTTCTGCTTCATCGTCGGCACGTCCTGCGTCGCAGGGCCGTGATCGACGAAGACGCGGACAGGCAGCGCTTCGGTGAGATGCGTCACGCCGCCCGCATGATCCCCGTGAAAATGCGTGGCCAACAACGTGTCGATGCGCGTGACCTTCGCGATTTTCGCGACGTCCGCGATGCGACGGGCGTCGCGCGCCACGTCCTTGTCGGGATTCGGTGTATCGAGGCCGGCGAAGCCGGTGTCGATCATGAACGTCTGACCCGACGGAGCCACCATCAGGGTCGACTGACCGCCTTCGGTGTCGATGAAGTAGATGTCGAGCGTTTTCGAGGCGCCGGCGGACGCGCCCGCCATCGTCACGACAAGACCGAGAGCTCCGACGCCGGGCGCCAGGACAGCGAGCGTCGCTTTCATGTGACCGCCTCAGTGGGAAACCGATCTAAAGAAATTTACGAATTTCTCTAAAAGGTTGCGCGGAAGCCGAGCTGCAACATGCGCGGGGCATACGCCACGTTGGTGTCCTGCTGCGGCTGGCCGTACCTGGCGTTGCTCTCGTTGAGGACCCACGAGTTGATGTTCGCCCGGTTGAATGGGTTGAAGACCTCGAGGATCCCGTCGACGGCGGCTTTCGCTCCCAGTTTGAATTTCCGCTGAATCCGCATGTCGACCCGGTGAATCGCCTTGCGGTCGAAGCTGTTTCGCGCGATCAGCGTGCCGTTGGCGCGCAGGCGGCCGCCGCTGCTGCCAATCGCACGGGTGTCCACCCCGGAGCTCGGGGTGTCTTTCCCGTTATCGCCAAAGAGATAGAGGCCGCTCAACTGGATGCCGTACGGGATCTGCCAGATGCCGTTGAAGGTGAGGCGATGCCGCTGATCGCCGGCCAGGTAGTACGCGTTCTCAGAGATATCGGCCGCCAGGACGATTGGGACGTCGCATCTGGCTTTCTCCGTCCCCGTGATCGTCGACGGGTATGCGCAGCCGGGTCGCAGGGGAAGGTTGTCGAAGTTCCACAGGCGCTGATACGAATAGTTGGCCGATGCCTGCCAGCCGTGATTCATGCGCCTGGTGAGCGCGGCCTGCAGCGCGTGGCTGTAATCCTTCCCGTCCGTGCGCTGGAGGCTGAACGTGCCGTAGTCGGGATACACCCGCCTGGTGACATCGGCGCCCCCTCCCGTAAACGGATAGTTGGCTCCTGTCGCGGGGTTGTAGGTGATGTTGAGGTTCGTGGTTCGCGTCGTCGCACGATCGGCCACGTAGATGTAGTCGGCTTCCAGTGACATCTGGGTGCCAAGCTGCCGCGCGACGCCGATCGACCCCTGATAGCTGTACGGCTGCTGCAGATCGTCCGCGACCATGTTGCCGATGTTCGGACGCAGACAGTTCGCCACGGGCGAGACGGAGCAGAGCAATCGTGACGCCTGCTCGTAGGTCGGCGCCGGACCGTTGAACGGGTTCGACGCGAAGTCCGCGCGGCCGTCGTACAGAATCTGCGGACTGATCGACTGGACGGTGCGGAGCGTGAAGCTCAGTTGACTGGTGGTCTCCGCGTAGTACTTGCCGAATCCGCCGCGCAGCACCGTCTGGTCGTTCAGGCTGTACGCGAAACCGAGGCGTGGTGCAACGTTATTCGTGTCTTGCTTGCGGGGGGCCGGCAGGAAGGGCGGGAAGACGACCCACTGCACGAACTGATTGATCGAGAGGTCGTAGCGCAGGCCCAGGTTCAACGTCAGGTTTCGCGCAATCTTCCAGTCGTCCTGTACGAAGAACCCGGAGTCGTGTTTCGGGGCGTACTCCGTAAAGCCGTTGTTGCCCGACGGCCGCGAGTACGGCGAATGCTCCATCGCGATGCCCCGGCTGTACTGCCTGGCGAGCGGGGACAGCGGCGTCAGGTTCCACGTCGTCACGTCCTGCGCGTTGGGAATCAGGCTCTCGATGTTCGCGGGAATCGGTCCGCCTTGAAGATCCAGGTTCCCCATGCAGCCGTTGCAGACCGTCTCGAAGAGGAAGTTGTACATGTACTCCGCCCCGGCCCTGAGGTCGTGGCGTCCACCCTTGGTGTACGAGTAGGAAAAGTCGTCTCGAGCCGTATATTCCTCCTCGCCGATATCCTGCGGTGTGAGGTTGTGGCTCTGCCCGAGCGTGAAGCCGCGAAGCGTGATGACCGGCGCGCCCAGTCCCGATGTCTGACCCGGGAGGCTGCCCGCGTTCTTCGTATGCGAATACTGGTTCCAGTGGAAGACGTCGTGCCCCGCCTTCACCTCGTTCACCGCGCGGGTGCCAAGTACGCGCGTCAGCGTCGCCTGCTCCTGCTCGCTACGCCGGTTCGTGCCGATGGCCGACGCCATCGTCCTGTCGGAGCCGCCGGTGTAGCGCGGGTCGTAGGGCACCAGGTTGTCGTACCTGGTGCCGCGGATCGACAACCGGGTCCGGGGTGAGAACTGGTAGTCGAACCGGGCGATCTCCTTCCGCTCCGTGCGGGTCCCGGTCAGGCTGCCGTTGAAGCGCGGGTACGGCGTCGTGTAGACGTAGGTCTGCGGTTCGCGCTCGTATTCGAAGCTGCCGAAATAGTGGAACTTGTCCTTCACGATCGGACCGCCGTAGGTGGCGCTCAACTGCTGATCCGAGTACGGGAGGACGCTGTGGGCCACCGGGTCGGCCGCGTTGAATTTGTCGCTGCGGAAGTAGCCGGAGAACGATCCGCCGGGCGTGTTCGTGCCGGACTTCGTGATCGCGTTCACCTGCACGCCGCTCGAGTGCCCCTGCGCCGCATCGAACCGGTTCGAGACGAACTCGAACTCCGCAATCGCGTCGCGGCTGTACCGCGGCTGGCCGAAACCGGTCGCCATCGTATTCGTCACCTGCTGCCCGTCGAGATTGAGCTCGAACCGCACGGTCGTCCCGCCGCCGGCGACCGGCGTCTCGCTCACCGAATTCTGGCGGCTTCCCGCCGCGAGCAAGGTCAGATCGATCCAGTTCCGGCCGTTCACCGGCAGGTCCTGCATCTGCCGCGGATCGATGTTGCTGCCCAGGCTGGAGCTGGTCGTGTCGATCAACGGCGCCTCGCCCGTGACGGTGACCGACTCCTGGATCGTCGACGGCGCCATCGTGAGGTTCACGACCGCGATCTGACCGAGCAGCAGATCGATGGTTCGGTTGACGGTTGTAAAGCCGGCGAGCTCCACCGCGATCCGGAAGTTGCCGGTGCGCAGGGGCAATCTGAAGGCCCCGCGATCATCGGTCACGCCGACAAACGTATTTCCCGTGTCCACGTGGGTTGCGGTAATCGTCACGCCGGGGAGCACGCCGCCGGTCTGATCGGTCACCGTCCCGCTGATCGACGCTTCCTGCGCGTACCCCGTCACGGGCAGCGCCACGATGGCGGCCAGCACGATGAAGAACTTCCCTGTCCGCAAAACCATGTCGACCTCCTGCTGCGAGGGCCCGCCCCCCGCAGGATGGCAGGAAACATACGCCTTCTCCAGTAGGAGTCAAGGGCCGGGACGACGCTGACCGCCTTCACTTGCTCTGCGTCGTCATTTCTTGAGGGCCGCGGTCCAGTTCAGGACCACCGTGATGGGCGACGGGGCATCTTCTTCGAGCGGCACGTTGAGGAGGAAGCGTCTGCCGTCGGGCGTCACGTCATACTGCGCGCGGAAACCGGTCGACACGTTCGGTCCATTCAGCAGGCGAGGTCCGAAGAGGGGAGCCGCAGTCCCGATCTCCGCTGCGGTGTCGCCCTTGATCGGAACGGCCATGAGGCGTCCATCCGACGCATAGTAGTACAGCTCTTTGCCATCGCCACGCCATCGTGGATGTACGGCGCCCCCCTGCGACACCTGCCACTTCCCGGTCAAGTCCGGAAAGCTTCGGATATAGACCTCGTATGGCCCCGACTCGTTGGAGACGTACGCGAGCCATCGGCCATCGGGTGACACCTGGCCCTGACTCTGCGTAAAGACCGCCTGCAGCAGCGGTCGCTGTTTTCGATCGCCCGTGAGCGGAAGGATGCCGAGGCCGGTAGTGTTGAGACGATAAAGGAGGTAGCGCCCATCCGGCGATCGCGTGTACGGAGCCATATCGTCGGCCGACTTGACAAGCAGTTGCTCGTCTGTCGCGCCGTTGGCCGCCTTCTGATACACATTGAAGACGCCGCCGTCGCGATCCGAAGCAAACATGATGCGTGTGCCATCCGCCGACCAAACCGGATAGATATCGTTGTGCGGATCGAACGTGAATCGCGTCATCACGCCGCGTCCCACGTCTCCGATCCAGATATCCTGGTTGCGTCCCTGGGGATCGACGAGCTCCAGTGCGACGCGTGCGCCATCAGGCGCCAGGACAGGGTTTCGATAGAAACCTTGCTGTCCGAGACGTCCCTGCGACGCGCCGCTCCGATCGAACCAGGTCAGTTGCGTCCGCGCGGCTGCCGCGCCAGTGCGATAGGCGAGCATGCCGCCGGCCGACGCAGAAAACGGTGCATGTCCGTTGGCATCACGCGTGACCTGTTGCGCCAGCGGCACCGCGTCTCCCCCCACTGTCCCGCCGCGATCGTCGAACCGCTGCGCAACCAGCGTGCCCTGGCGCGTGAAGAGAATGAACCCAGGCGCGGCGTATTCCGCTTGCGAGTCGGAGCTGAGCAGTTGCTTCGTCTCGCCTGAATCGAGTGAACCGATCCAGATGGTGTTCGACGGCCAGACAAGAAAAATGAAATGCCGGCCGTCCGGCAGAAACGCCGGGAACCGGTGCGAGATCTGCCTGCTCGCTGCGCTCACGGTCGTAACGGCTGAGGGCTGTCCTCCGGTTGCTGGAATGCGTAACAGCCCTCCTGCAGCCAGGGCCGCAAACACGATGACGCCGTCGCGACTCCACGTGCCACCCATCGCAGCCGGCGCATCGCAGAGCGACTGCACCTGTCCCCCGTCCACATCGATCGTCTTGAGCTTGCCTCCCGCGAAAAACCCGATCGTGCGGCTGTCCGGCGACCAGAACGGATACGAGGGAGTTTCAGTTGGCGTTCCCGGAAGCGGGCGCGCCTCCAGATCGCCGAGCGAGCGGATCCAGAGCTGCGCGGTTGCGCCCGCCCGGGCGGCGATGAACACCACGCGGCGGCCGTCGGGTGAGATGACGGAGGCCATCAGTCGCGTCGATGTGCTGAGCAACACGTTCTGAGGCGGGGCGATGGCAAAACGCACCGATGGGGCTTCGCTCGGCGCGCCACGCAGGTAGAGAACACCGATCGCAACTGCCGCCACGCCGCACGCAACAACCGTCGACGTCCAGCTGACGAGAAGCGCCTTGCTTCTCCGCCGCGGAGCGGCCGGCATCTCCTCGACGTGACTCTGAGACGAGAGCCCTTCGAGCGCGAATGCGAGATCGCGCATCGACTGGAAGCGCGCCGCGGGGTTCTTCTCGAGACAGCGATCGACGATGCGCGCGAGCGCGGCGGGAATGTGACGCTCGGCAGCCGGCAGGTCCGGCGGATCCTCCTTGAGGATGGCCGTCATCGTGTCCGCGGTCGTGTCGCCACGGAACGCGCGCTGCCCCGCCAGCATTTCATACAGGATCGCGCCGAAGGCAAAGATGTCGGCGCGATGATCCGCCGCCTGCCCGCGCACCTGCTCCGGCGCCATGTACCCAAGCGTGCCGAGGACGACACCAGGCAGCGTATCCGGCATGCCCGTCGGCAGCACGCTCATGCCCCCGAGCGCCGGCTCCGCCTGCGTCAGCTTCGCCAGCCCGAAATCGAGGATCTTCACGCGGCCGTCGCTGGTGACGAAGACGTTCTCCGGCTTCAGATCGCGGTGGACGATCCCCTTCTCGTGCGCGGCCGCGAGACCATGCGCGATCTGTACCGCGTACTCGATCGCCTTGCGCACCGGCAACGCGCCGTGCGCCAACCGGTCGCGCAGGCTCTCGCCCTCGAGCAACTCCGACACGATGTACGGCGCACCTTCATGGGTGCCGATGTCGTGAACCGCGAGGATGTTCGGATGGTTGAGCGCCGCCGCGGCGCGCGCTTCCTGCTCGAAGCGCGCCAGCCGCTCGGGGTCCGAGGAGAAGGCCGCCGGCAGTACCTTGATCGCGACGTCGCGCTGGAGCCGTGTATCGCGCGCGCGGTAGACCTCGCCCATGCCGCCGGCGCCGATGGCGGAGACAATCTCAAACGGGCCGAGTCGAACTCCGGGATCGAAGGACATCGCTTGTCAAGGAGCCGCGCAGATTCTGCCACAGCGGCGCGTGTGCAGCGTATCAAGAACTGCGATATCAGCTTGCCACGCGCCCGCTCTCAGCAGGAATCTCCGGAAAAGACGCGTGGCATGATGCTCGCTTCACCTTCCGCTAGAATGAGCGCATGCCCGCGAGCGATCACGTGAACCCCGCCACTCCTGG
>Ga0209515_10006096_pt1 | contig 15202 bp, 13 predicted proteins | sample Subgroupgradi54m_FD_187454 | JGI IMG/M metagenome (GOLD analysis project Ga0209515, IMG submission 187454) | Subsurface groundwater microbial communities from S. Glens Falls, New York, USA - GMW60B uncontaminated upgradient, 5.4 m (SPAdes)... ...
TTTTTTTTAAGCATACATACCACCGTTAAAAAGTTATTATCGCCTCCATCATACGATAATAACCGGATTCATTCGACCGTTAAGCCAAAAGACCACATACCCAGCGACCTGATTTTGGTACGCTATCCGCAAAAGCAGGCTTGACATCCTTATTATATACTGCTACACTAATTTGATGTTGCTCTTTCTCACCACATCCATCACCAAAGGAGGTATCACATGGCACACGAAGTAGTTCAAGGAACCGGTGTTCGTTTCGAGATCGCACGCAAAGTTTTTCAATCGAGTGTGCCGCATCTTGCGGAACACGCAAAGACGGTGATCGTGGATTGCAGTGACGGACGATTCACCGCTTGCGACGAGGAGTTTGTTGCAAAGGTGCTCGGCGAGCCGTATGTTGATGAACTTGAATTGCCCGGCGGCACCGCAACGCTTCACACGCTTTCATCCGGAACGTATGCTGAAGTTGAAGTAATGCGGGCGAAACTCGTCTTCTTGGTGAAGTCACACAACACGCGCCGCGTGGTTCTCTTTGCGCATGAGGGGTGCGGTCACTACGCAACAAAATATGCAGGCCGACTTACGGCGCACGTTCGCGACACGCAACTTTCCGATCTTGCCACGGTCGCGCGCGATCTTCGTTCGCGTTTGCCCAAGATCGAAATCCGCGCATTTTTCAAACGTCTTCATGATGGCCACGTTGTCTTTGATGAAGTGATGCCCATCTGATTCGCTCGACCGCCCCACGGCGGTCTTTTGTTTTTCACACCATTCATAAAAAGAGCGCGACCTGTTTGCTTCACTGCTTAGGTTGCATTCCTTTAGAAATCTAGTGAGCGAATCTTCACGAGAGATTGGAAGAAGACCGGAACGGATGCCCGCGCGCAGACGAAAGGAGCGCCCTAAAGTCTGTGAGCGAGGGGTGACGCGGAGGGTTCGTGCAAAATTTTTGTTGTTTTACTTGAACAAAATATTTTGTGCGAATCCGCAGCGGCAGGACCCCGAGCGAACCTTCTTTCGCAAGCGCGGGCGTCCGTGGAGGTCTTCTGATACTCATCTCTCGTGAACGGTGAGCGAACTCCACCTAGACAAATAAACGCAACTCCTATATAATAAGCTTCGCGTTTTAATTCACCCCTAGAAAGAGGAGGGAATCACGGATATGCACATTTCTCCGACGGATCGTAATCTGGTGCGCGAAATGCGTGAGTTTGGTGTTTTGCGGGATGCCGAGGGGCACCGCCTTGACCAAGCGAGTGGCGTTATTCTTGTGGCATGTGCCGATGGCGACCAAATGCCGGATCTTTTTCGTTTTCAGGCGGGCATGAGCGACGGTCAGCGTGAGGTGCCAAGGGTGCACGTGTTGGCTTTGAATGGCGGAGCGCTCCTCATTCCGGACGGCTCGCCCATCACGAACGTCGGAGAAGATCGGGTCATTATTGAGCATCTGCGCGGCGCCCAAGGACTGAAAGGCATCTCGACCGTTGCGCTCTACGTTCACGCCCCGTGTGGTATGGCATATGGTGCCCAGTTGTCTTTCGAAGGGGTAATCGGTCTTTTGATGCAGGCGAAAACGCGCGTGAAAGAAATGGTGCCCGGTTTGCGGGTGGCGTGTTTCTGTCATGTAGATAAAGGAGAAGGAAATCGGCGCACATATTTCGTGTCGCGCGATGAGTATGATCGGTGGTGTTTGACCCGCCAAGAGCGCGCCGAGGTTTCCGCAAGCGCTGTGTCGATTCACGCCTAAATCCGTTGGTTGTGAACTTTCACAACATCGAGCACGAGGGCTTGACTTTCGATAAGGCGCATGCTACCCTAAAGGTGGCCTGAAACACTGCCAAACAAAGGAGGAAATCATGTTGGGAAAACTGGCAAGGGATGTCGTCGTTGTGACCGGTGGGGTTATTCTTGGCAAGAAGATTGCCGAGAGCCCGAAGGTCAAGAAGGTTGTTGCTGACATCGAACGTGAAGTGCGTCGCGGTCTGCACGAGACCGCAAAGGACATTGCCGAGCTCGCGAGCGATTGCGCCGAGTACTTTGGCGAGAAGAAGAAGCCCGCAACCCAAGAAACGCCGAAGGCGTAAGGAGGGATCTTATGTGGTTTGGACTTTCAGTGCTACTGCTCGGTGTCCTGTGGTTCATCGTTCTCGTGAACGGCGGCGCAAAAGGTCTCATCTGGAAGGTGCCGGTCTTTGCCATCGTGACCCGACTGCTTCTCGGGCTTGCGTGGCGGCTTCTCATCGGCATGCTGTCGTTCGCATTTACGGTGGGAGTGATCGCGCTCGGCGTGATCGCCATTCTCGCGATCGGTCACGCAATTTTCAAGGAAGCGTAACATCTCATCACCGTCGTCACTCTGACGACGGTTCTTTTTTTAGCTTCTCTAATTCTTAACTTTCTTATTTTCTTGGTTAGAGATGACCAATATCATTCAACTGATGTATCAATGGGAACCGAACATCGAATCTGAACGAACCCAACGAACAACGAATGTTCGTCGTCGGTATATACGGAGGCTCGGCCTCCGGTTGATAACTACCGGAGGCCGAGACTCCGTAAATAACTGACCGTTCGTTGTTCGCAAGGTTCGGGAAGGTTCGCTGTTCGGTTCCAGTAGTGGAATGAATTGATTGCTTTGAAGATACGGTGAAAGGTGAATATATTGAAAGGTATTGAAAAAAAAGACGCTTATTGTTATAGTCTGTCCATTGATTGTTCACCTGTCCCCCCGTAGCTTAATGGATAAAGCAGCGCTCTTCTAAGGCGTTCATGTAGGTTCGATTCCTACCGGGGGGAAAGGCGAGGGATTGAAAACATGGTGGCTATAGTTTAGTGGCAAAACTGCGGGTTGTGGTCCCGCTATCGAGAGTTCGATTCTCTCTAGCCACCCCACAAAAAACCGTCTGCATAAGACGGTTTTTTGTTTTTTTGATGTTTGATAAAAGGTAAAAAAAAGATTATACTATCACCATGAACGTATCTTTTTTGGCCACTACAACAAAAGTAATGAGAATGAGACGGAGTGCAGTGTTTTTTTTGATTTTCTTGTTATTGTTTTTTGGTTGGCCGATATTACCTATAAATCAGGTGCCTCCGGCGCATGCCGCCACCTTTTCCATGCAAACCGGCTACTATGTCGGTACGGGCGCGACACTCGCCATCACAAACATCGGTTTTCAACCGCAACTTATTATTATTAAAGCCGAAACGGCGGCAGGTGTGGGTGCTGTTTTTAAGACTTCAAACATGGCGGCAAACACCACTGCTTATTTTCCCGCAACCGCAAACGATACGGCCACTTTTATCACCCTTGATGCCACGGGTTTTACGTTGAGCTCGGCCGCAAACGTAAACACGGTGAATGTTCGTTTTATGTGGATGGCCTTTGCCGGATCAGATTGTACTTCAAGCGGCACATTTTGTGTGGGAAGTTATACCGGAGACGGAGGGACGACAAAAGCGCTTACCAGCGTCGGTTTTACACCGGATTTAGTGGTGATAAAAGGGTCGAGCACTACCGCAGCGGTGTGGCGTTCCTCATCCATGCCGACCAACGACGGCCAATTTTTTACCGCAACTGCCGAAAATACCACAAGCGGTCTTTTTACCACACTTGATTCTACTGGTTTCACCGTGGGTAATTTATCGAATGTAAATACCAACGCCACCACATACCAATATTTTGCCTTTAAAGAAGTGGCTAGTTATATGGATGTTGGAACATATACAGGAAACGCCACGGATAGCACGAATATCACCGGTGTGGGATTTGTGCCCAATGCGGTTTTTATCAAAAATGCCAATGCAGCAACTCCAACGGGCGCGGTCTATAATATTACTGATTCGTACGGAGATTTTACCGAGACTTTTATTGACGCGGCGAGCGCTGTGGATTATATTCAGTCGCTTCGCACTGACGGATTTCAGGTAGGAGCCGATTCGCGTACAAACGGAAGCACCAACACACTGTACTATGCCGCCTTTGCCGGTGAGGCGAGCTATACGTCGAGCGGTGCTTTCAAAATGGCGACTGGGTCTTATGCCGGCACGGGTGTGGCACAATCGGTCACCGGTTTGGGATTTGCGCCCGACTGGGTGATGGTGAAACACACCGATCAAGCAACCGATCAATACGCGGTGTTTCGTATGAAATTAATGGGTGGAGACAGCACAGCTTATTTTTCAAATGGCGCCGCGAACTTCACCGGCGGTATCACTTCAATGGATTCAGACGGTTTTACTTTGGGGACTGATGCCACCGTGAACACGAACGCAGATACTTATTATTGGACGGCCTTTGGCAATGCGTTCAATCCGCACACGCACAGTGGCGCCGCAGATTTTGAAGTTGGCTCCTATACGGGCAGTGGTATTGATGATCGCAATATCACGCGCATGACGTTTCAGCCGGATTTTGTTGCCGGAAAACGTATTGGTTCCTCCAGGTCATCATGGCGACCTTCCGTTTTGACTGGCGATAAGTCATCCTTTTTTGATGCAACCGCAGAAACCACCGATCGTTTCCAAGCAATTAATTCTGATGGATTTCAGGTGGGAACGACCGGTATCAATACGGTAGATAGTATTACGTGGTGGTATGCTTTTAAAATCGGCACTAATTTTACCGTGAATACCTACACGGGTAGCGGCGCAGCGCAAAATATTACCACACCTGGATTTCAACCAGATTTGGTTTGGGTGAAACGCTCGACGGCCGTCGGGTTGGTGTTTCGACCCAGTTCTCTAACAGGAAACAATTCGCAGTATGTTGACAACACGCCGAATGCGACGAATCTTATTAGTGATCTCATCTCTACGGGTTTCTCCGTCACCAGCACTTCGACGGAAACCAATGCCAGTGCTGGTACCTATCGGTATGCCGCGTGGCATGCAAAAATATATGATCAGGATGGCTTTCGTCTTTTTAACAATGCGAATTCAACGGATGTGGGAACCGCCCTTGCGGCCAACAACACGGCGGGTTCATTGGCAAGTACCGGGGCGCAATTCCGTTTGCGTGTGCTCGTGAATGTAGCAAGAGGAAATCTGTATGCGAGCGGACAAAATTTTAAATTGCAATATGTAGGGAAAGGTACGGGTACTTGTGCCAGTCCGTCCGGAGGCACGCCGGCCAGCTACACCGACGTGGATACAACAACCAAAATTTCTTACTACAATAATTCAACACCAACCGATGCATCGAATTTGACCGCCAACGCGAGCGATCCAACCGATAGTGCAACCGTGACCGCGCAAACCTATGAAGAATTAAATAATCTTACCAATACCACGGCAGCCGTTACTAAGGGTAATAGTGGCATGTGGGATTTTTCGCTTTACGATAATGCGGCCACGGCGAGCACGGCGTATTGTTTGCGCGTGGTGAAATCCGACGGCACGGCGCTCGATACGTATGACCAATATCCGCAAATCACCACAGCTTCGTCGGCGCAGACATTGAGTTTTAGCATTTCCGATTCAACGATCGGATTTGGGACATTGAGTTCGTCGGCGGCGCGTTACGCTACCGGCGACACGAGTGGAAACGCTTCGGAAACCGAAGCCCATACGCTCACTGCCGCAACCAACGCGACGAGTGGATATATTATTTCCGTGAAAGGTGCGACTTTGACGCATACGGTGAGCTCTTCCTATACAATCACCGCCATCGGTTCGAGCAACACCGCTTCAAGTGCGGGAACCGAGCAGTTTGGGCTCCGTTTAGGGGTAACGAGTGGTACGGGAACCGCAACCGCGCCGTATGCCGCGGCCGGATTTGCCTATGCCGCCGATGCAAGCACGGCAAAACAGGTCGCCTCGGGTGCGGGAGATGGCACAAGCACGATATTTTCAGCGCGTTATCTCGCAAATATCACTACTACTTCTGAAGCAGGCCCCTACACAGCGACCCTTACCTATGTGGTTACTGCCACATATTAACAAGGAAGGATGGTGGGAGATCTATAAAGGTGATATACTTTAATTACTATCGGGATAAATACCCACATGAAAAACTCCCCCCGTCTCATCTCTGCCCTCCTCATTCTCACCAACATCCTCTTTAACACGGGACTACTCTTCATTTATCCGACTGCCGCTCATGCCGCCGCTCTTACCGCCCTTTCAGATACCCTCTCAACCGCAAAGATTAACACCGTCTCAAGTCACACCATAGCTTTCACTACACCCACCGGTACCAGCACGGCCGGCCAAACTATTATTCTGACCTTTCCTTCCGATTATGTGTTTACCAGCAAAGCCATAAGCACCGTCACCTTTACCCACGGTGCAACGACCGGCGCTGAAAGCACGGAAACGCTTGCCGCCTCTGCGACCACAACCGCGTGGGGAGCCGTATTTTCCGGAACCGCAAACCGCATATTTACCCTGACTGCCCCCACCGATGGTGTTGGTACAGCGGCTCTTGCGGCAAGTGATAAAATTATCATCACCTACAACAGTACAAACTCTACGAATCCCACCGTTGCCGGTTCGTATGATATGACAATCAGCGGTACCTTTGGCGATACGGGTGATATAACTACCCAGATTATCAATGATGATCAGGTGGCCGTGAGTGCCACCATTGCGCAAACGCTTTCTTTTGCCATTTCGGACACCACCATCGGCTTTGGTACGCTTGCCGTAGCAAACGCCCGTTACGCTACCGGAGATTTGGCTGGTTCAACAACGAGTAGTGATGTCGCTCATACTCTCACTGCCGCCACGAACGCAGCCAGTGGTTACGTTATCACCGTCAAAGGTGCCACGCTCACCCACACCGTCACCTCCTCATACACCGTTACCGCTATCGGCGCGAGCAATACCGCTTCAAGCGCGGGCACTGAACAATTTGGCGTGCGCTTCACGGTATCGGGTGGCAGCGGAGCGGTCACCTCCCCCTACGCCGCCGCAGGATGGGCGTATGCAGGTACCTCAAGCGCCACAAGCCAAATCGGAGCTTCTACCACTGCATCTGCGACCACTACGTATTCTGCAATTTACATAGCCAACATTGCAAGCACCACAGAAGCAGGTAGTTACACAGCAACGTTGACGTATGTGGCGACGGCGAATTTCTAATGAATTTTACATGCGACACGTTTATCAATGGAGATAGTTTGGTGGTGCGCTCGTGGTCATGAGCCTCGTGCCGTTTGCGGCACAGGCGCTCACCGTTTCTCCTCCCAAAATTGAACTGACCGCTGACCCAGGGAAAACCATTTCCGGCAGTTTTTTGGTTTCAAATGAGCAACAAAGCAAAAAAACATTTTATACTACTTTTGAAAACTTCGAAGCGCAAGGAGAAACCGGGGTGCCGAAATTTGTTGCGGCAACCGAGGGGCTTGGCGCGTGGATTACCGGTGTTTCCCAAGTGACCCTTGATCCAGGGCAGGAAAAAAAGATTGAACATGATCGTTTGAACGGCGACGGTGAAATAACTATCGTTGATTTTAGTATCATGGCATTTTACTGGACTGGTTAACAGGAGGGCACAGAGTCTTTTTATTTTGTCATTGCGAGGAGTCCCGATTTACTTATTTTTACCATGTTATCGGGACGACGAAGCAATCCCATGAAGAAAGGAAGTCTTTAATTCTCGGGATTGCTTCGCTCCGCTCGCAATGACAATAACAAGGAACTCTGTCACCTAAGATATCCACTTTATGCGTGCTCATCAAGCAAAACTTTTAATCGTCATAGTCGCTGTATTTTTGATGTTGGAGGCGCATATCGCAATGGCCGCCACGATCACGCCGTCAGTTTCGGTGCATACGCTCGGGGTGGGCGATACTGTTGCGGTCACGGTTCTCCTTGACCCGCAATCCGAAACGCTCAATGCGGTGCGCGGAGTTGTTGAGTTTTCTTCATCAACACTAACGCTTGAATCGGTGCGCGAAACGGACAGCGTGGTCAATCTGTGGGTTGAAGAACCGCATATAGTAAATGGAAACACCGTCGCGTTTTCGGGAATTATTCCGGGCGGATTTCGCGGGGTATTGAGTCCCTATTATGACGGCGCCCGACCGGGTGTTCTTTTTATATTGTTTTTTTCGACTCGCGCAGAAGGCATGGTAGAGATTCGTGTGTGCGACGCATCTGCTTTTTTGCATGATGGAAACGGTACAGCTCGATCAGTGCCGGACGCGACCATATCACTTACCATTGCCGGCGCACCCATCGAACCCGCCTCATCGGTGCTAATCGCAGACAAAGAACCACCGGAACCATTCTCACTTGTTGTGTCTCATGATCCGAGTATTTTTGAGGGACGCTCGTTTCTGGCGTTTGTCGCTCGTGACATCGGTTCAGGTATTGATCATTATGAAATAAAAGAGTCACTGCCGAGTTCCGACGTTCGCGCGCTCGTTCGGCAATCCGGATGGCGTACGATCGAAAGTCCTGTGCAGTTGTCGGATCAGTCTCGTGAGAGTATCATAGTGGTGAAAGCGGTTGATCGTGCGAGAAATGAACGTACTGTTGTACGGCCCCCCGAGCGTAGCGTGCCGTGGTATTGGCAGATGGGAGTGTGGGGACTTGGAATACTGCTCATCATCGGAGCGCTTTTCATCGTGCATCATCGAAATCTATGGAGGAAACGAAATTAAACAAGCGACGGATGACTCGTCGTGCCGGTATCGCCGGAGCGGCAGTAGCCGCTTGGTGGCTCTTTTTTGTCGCACCTTCGGCGTTTGCGGCGTCGCTTTTTTTTACCCCGAATTCATTTGAAAAAAACACCGGCGATCAATTTTTTGTTTCCATTTATGTAGCAAGTCCAGATCAAGCCATAAACGCAGTCTCGGGCACCATTTCTTTTCCGGCGGATAAATTGGAGGTGACCGAACTCGTGAAGACCGGTTCAATATTAAGTTTGTGGGTGCGTGAGCCGTCTTTTTCAAACACCGCCGGAACGGTGCAATTTGAAGGCATTGTGCTGAATCCCGGTTTTCAAGGAGCGCAAGCCAAAGTACTCACGATTCATTTTCGTACAAAATCATCGGGCACTGCATCATTGAATTTTTCCTCGTCATCGGTTCTTGCAAACGATGGACAAGGAACGAATGTCATTCGGAGTGTAGGAACATCGAACGGGACAATCGAGGTTCCCGTAACAACGCCGCCGGCACGAAACGCAACCACACCACCGCCATCGCAATCTCCTGGGCGACCGTTTGCATCGAAAGTAAGTTCGGCAACTCATCCTGATTCAACAATGTGGTATGCACATGCGGATCCGGTGTTTACATGGGAAATTCCGGACGGAACGACGGGTGTCAGTATCGGTTTCAATGAAAAACCCACGGCAGATCCGGGTACTGTTTCGGACGGATTGATCGCCAAAAAAGAGTATCACGCCGTGAGTGATGGGGTTTGGTTTTTTCATCTACGACTCCGTAATAGAGAAGGATGGGGTGCGGTGACGCATTTTGGTGTTCAGATTGATACGACACGACCTGAACCGTTCTCGCTTGCATTCCCTGCAGGAAAAGAAACCACAAGCGCAACACTTCCGGTGGTATTCGGCACCACGGATGCCACGTCGGGCATCGCGTTTTATCGGGTGAAAGTGGGTGATGGTGAAGCGATCGAGGTGCAACCTGAAAAAGTGAGTGGTGGCGCACCGTTTATACTCGCAACCGCGGATCCGGGGAAACGCACGGTGATTGTGCAGGCAGTGGATCATGCGGGTAACATCACGACCGCCGCAGATGAGATCCTAGTTCGCCCTCTCGATCCACCGGTCATTACGGGATACTCAAAAACTATTATTCAGGGTGAGGTATTGCAACTTTTCGGAACGACCTATGCCAATGCCACCGTGACGATACGAATCACGGCCGAAAGCGGTTCTCCGAAAAATGAGGAGGTGAAGAGTGATGCCACCGGTCATTTTACGATCGTGTGGCCTGAACGCCCCAAGAACGGCATCTATCGAGTTTCGGCGCGTGTAACGGATGCGCGTGGTGCGAAAAGTTTATTTTCTGATCCGATAACCATTTCGGTGCGTGAACGCGCGGTGATGAGAATTGGAACCATTGTGATTGATTATATTTCCGTGGTAACGAGTTTGCTCGGCGTTGTGCTTGTCCTCATCATACTCACCGGTCTCGTGTGGTATCGTTTGATGCGTTTGCGAAAACGGTTGCAAAAGGAAGTGCGTGACGTTGATGAGGTGATGCACGCGACCTTTGATTCGGTGTCCGTGGAAATTGAAAAACATATTCGCGCACTCGAGCGCGCGGGTAACGCTCGCACGTTGACTGTGGACGAAGAAAGATTGCTACGTCAGTTGCGATCCATGTTACAAATCGGCGAAGCGCGCATTGATGAAAAAATTAATAAAGTGGTGAAACCACCGCGCGTTCGGCGAACGGTAAAAAAACGTCCGCCACTCGACACTTAAAAATAAACGATTATCTAAAAGACCGTCCCCTCAAAGGGGCGGTTTTTTAGTTTTCTTATTATGGGAACCGAACAACGAACCCTCCCGAACAATACGAACAACGAACATTCGTTGTTCGTTAGGTTCGTTCAGATTCGCTATTCGGTTCCAATCAGGGGATACGTCTTGACAGAGTCGTGTTTTTGTGTTAAGGTATCATTTCTTGATCATTGAAAGAATCAACCTCAAACACTGAACAAAGAAAGGAGCGGAGCATGGGTAAACGAAACAAGGTGACGATCATTGGGGCGGGAGCGACGGGGACGCAGATGGCGCAGTTGATTGCGATGAAGGGGTTGGCGGATGTGGTGCTCGTGGATCTCGTGCTGGGTGTTGCAAAAGGAAAGGCGCGAGATTTGGGACAGGCGTGCGCACTCTACTCGTCGGATGTGAAGATTGTGGGCACTGGTCTTGATGAGTGGGGTCCGACCGAGGGTTCGGATATCATCGTGAACACCGCCGGCGCGCCGCGTAAACCCGGGCAGACGCGTGAGGAGCTTGCGGCGTTCACGGTCGAGGTTTTGAAGAAGACGGTGAAACCCGCCACCGAGCGATCGCCGAATGCGGTGTATCTCGGATTCACGAATCCCATGGATGCGGCAACCCAGATCGCGATGGAGATCAGTGGATTTCCGCCCGAGCGCGTTGTCGGTCAAGGTGGTATGCTCGATACGGCGCGGTTTCGATACTTCTTGGCCGACGAGCTTCACGCCGAGATGGAAGATATTCAGGATGCTATGGTGCTTGGTGGTCACACGGAGCGCGACATGGTGCCGATTGTGAGCCTTGTCCGCTACCGGCCGATGAGTTTTGGTTTCGTGAACGCGCTTTTTCCACATGACAAGATTGCTACGGCGGTTGAACGGACTAGAAATGGCGGCAAAGAAATCGTGGATCTCATGGGGGTGAGCGCGGCGTTCGCGCCCGCCGCGGCAACGGTTCGCATGGTCGAACTCATCTTGCAAGACGATCGTTCGGACGTCGTGCCATGCAGTGTCTACTACGAACCGAAGAAGGCGTTTGTGGGATTGCCAGTGCGTCTCGGACGTGAGCGCGTCATGATCGCCGAGGATTTTTTCGACATGATCAATCCTGTGGAACGCGCCGCCGTCCTTGCGGCCGCCGATGCCACGCGTGCACTCGTCGAAGAAATGCGCAAGAGTTTGTAACTTTGCTTCGTTCGTTGTCTCGCCTGTCCAGTACTCTCGGACAGGCTTTTTGTTTTGACTAATTCGAAATCCGTGTTATACTGTTGTCTGTTATGTTGCTCACGGGATTTATGCACACATGGTCAAGTTTTAACTAAAGGCATCTTCCCAAAAAAGACGGCCGCGTTTTGTGCGCCGTTTTTTGATTTTTTATTTTTTTCATAACCACCTTATACTTCCATACCCCCTTTTCCTTAAGGGGGATCTGACCTGCCCCCTCTTGAGGCAAGAGGGGGACGAGGGGGAGTTATGTATATCTGAAGATGAAAAAAATTATGGCGCTACATATTTTTTTGAACAAAGTACGCGTGCATTGTTATATCGGTGAAAGCGCGCATGAACGCAAGCGGCCGCAAACCATTGTGGTCAGTGTTTCTTGTATTTGCAGCCATGAGCGAAGTGGTACATCGGACAATCTGAACGACACCCTTGATTATCGTTTGTTGTACGATGCCTTAACGCGACTGGGCAAAAAACGCATTCGTTTGCTCGAGCGATTCGTGACGGAGCTTGCAGATCAATTTTTGGAACACCCACTCATTGAGGAGGTGTATGTCACCGCGTTTAAACCGCACAAGTTTCCTGACTGTGAAGAAGCCGGAGTAAGTATTGAGAAAAAAAAGGAGAATAAAAATGGAAACAAAAATCCTGTTCCCGTTCTTTGAAAGAGGTGATCTTCGCGCCGATGAGTTTGGTGGATCGCTCGAACAGTATGGTTGTGTGGGCATACGGCATGCGTTTGATGCCGGTATTGCTTTTGCGGCATACCACTTTGCGCGCACACTGTTTCGACTGTCTGATGATGTGAAATTGAGATATCGGTTGTCGGGCGGACGTGTCGGTTATACGCCGGCAGGCATTGAGGGTGTGGCAGGCGCATCGGCCGATCCATCGCGTCATTTCTGGAATATGACCCGACCATCAATCATGAAACCAGTATGGCCGCACGAGATTTTTGCGTTGGGGACGTTTTATGAAAACCTCTACAACCTATTCGATGAGTTGACGAACGATCTCGCGGCACCTCTTGGTGAGTTTTTGGGAAAGCCGTCGGGTTATTTTGAAATGCGTTCACGAGGCGCACCCCATCTCTTGCGCATCAATCACTACCCAACACTCACGGAAGGCATTGCGTCTGCAGTTCGTTTTCCGGCACATCGTGATTTTGGTCTTTTGACGATCTATCTTGGTGGTGCGGCGTCCGGTCTTGAGATTTATCATAAGGATAGATGGCACACGATTGGTTACATCCCTCATGGAGATGTGGTGGTCGCGGCTGGAAATATTCTCGCTATGGAAAGTGCGGGGCGTATATCGGCGGTGCGCCATCGGGTGTTTATGGGAGGGAAAGAGCGTTTTTCGATCGTTTTTTTTGGAGAACCTTTGCCTAACGTGGTTCTTCCTACGGGTGAATATGCGAGTAATTATCTCGCCCGTCTTTCGGCACGCATTCGTCGTGAATAACGCCACTCAATACGAGGTTTAACCTCGTATTTTTATCTCATTTTAGTCATATTAAGGCATTTTGTGCGTTGGAGTGCTTGACAGGAATACTGATATGTGGTATTATATACATTGTAATCGTGTTAACCGTAGACGCCGACGCTTGTTGGGGCAGTCGCGGTTCTCATGAGAAGAACGTTGAAACGTCCCCTAAGGGAGATTTTCACGACTCATCGGATGGATCTGAAGCAACCAAGTCATATTGTTTAGGCTTACGAGATACCACGTGTTTCAAATGTTCACTCATTGTACCAAAACCGACCTTTGTATGGCCGGTTTTGTTTTATTAGGACCTACGCATTTGGCCGATCTCGCGCGCCAAAATCTGTCCCGATAACCACATCTGAAATAAATTAAGGAAATCGGGACTCACCGTACCTCGAGTACGCCTCGCTCCGCTACCCGATTTTGACGCACATCTCATCCAAATGCGTAAGTCCTATAACAGAGACTGTATAAAAATGCGATCTGCTTGCGCTCCACTCGCGATCCTCGCTCGGTGTACATCGGGTACACCTCGCTCCGGTTCTCATGGAAGCCGCGGCGCATCTCATCATTTTTCTACCTCACAACGAGTGAGTCAAAGTGGCAAAACTTTTTAGTTTTGACACTTTAGAACGAGGCAGTGAGGCAACGAGCGAAGCGAAGTTACAGTCTCAATATTTAAGGTTTGGTATTTAGATTTAGGAATTAGTTTGTGGGACATATAGCTTACGGCTTATGGCTTAGAGTTTAATGATGTATACTATACCCATGTCCCGTCCCCACACTCACAAAATAATTGAACCCGGGCCGTTGTCGCGGCGTTCACGGCGACGCTTCGCGCGTGTTGGGTTTGGTGCACTATGTATCATTGGTGTGTATCTTGTTTTTATTTTTGCGACCGCCATCATTGATGCGGTGCGTCCGCCGCCAGCGCTCTTGCTCGGTGCCACGTTCTCTGATCAATACGCGCGTTTTTTAGGACTTGACCCACACGCCGCATTTACCGCGGTGCTCGATGACCTGCATATTCGTCGCTTCCGCATCCCCGCGTATTGGGAAGACATTGAACCACGGCCCGGCGAATATCATTTTGAAATACTCGATTGGATGATGGACGAAGCGGCCAAACGCGACGCGCACGTCATACTTGCGGTCGGTTTCAAACTGCCGCGCTGGCCCGAATGTCACGCGCCCGCATGGGTTCATGAATTGCCCACCGAAGAACGCAAAGCGCACACGCTTGTTTTTATACGAACGGTCGTTAATCGCTATCGTACACATCCGGCACTTGCGTTGTGGCAAGTTGAAAACGAACCGCTTCTCGAATCGTTCGGTGTGTGCCCCAAGCCTGATCGCGAATTTTTGAAACAAGAAGTGTCACTCGTGCGCGCGCTCGACGATCATCCGATTGTGGTGACCGAAAGCGGCGAGCTTTCAACGTGGTTGCGCACCGTGCAGATTTCGGATATTTTGGGCATCAGCATGTATCGCGTTTCATGGAGTGCGGTGCTCGGCTACATATACTATCCGCTCTCTCCCGCATTTTATCGTTTACGCGCACAAGCCGTTGGTACGCTTACTCAAAAGATTTTTGTGAGCGAATTGCAAGCCGAGCCCTGGGTGCCGGCCGGTATTTTGAACGCTTCGCTTGCCGAGCAATATCAATCAATGAACCCAAAGCGCCTCACCAACAACATCAATTTTGTACGCCGCGCCGGATTTGATTCGGCGTATCTATGGGGCGTGGAGTGGTGGTACTGGTTAAAGGTGAAGCAGAATGACCCCACCTTGTGGGACACCGGCCGTACGCTCTTTAGATGAGGCTGTATAAAAATGCGACTTGCATAAACTTTGGTTACTTGAGGTTACCTAATGTTACTTAAGGTTACATGAGGTTACATCGTCCGGGTAACAGTTCATAGGTAAGTTCGCGAAGTAAAAAGGGCGCTCTTTGCCTCGCGTCCTCCCCTCTGCGCTCCGACTTCGGGGGACAAGTCGTTCGGAAGTCCCAAAGTCTACGGACTTTGTGACTTCTCTCACTCCTAGCGAGGTGGCGTCGCTT
>Ga0209515_10006097_pt1 | contig 15202 bp, 16 predicted proteins | sample Subgroupgradi54m_FD_187454 | JGI IMG/M metagenome (GOLD analysis project Ga0209515, IMG submission 187454) | Subsurface groundwater microbial communities from S. Glens Falls, New York, USA - GMW60B uncontaminated upgradient, 5.4 m (SPAdes)... ...
TGTCATATACGTTCATCGGTTTAGACAGTTTTATACGCTCTATTAAGGACAGATTGAAAAGCTACAATTGACTATGGAAAAACAAGTTAGCAAACTAAAAGTTTCGATCAAGTCCTTCGGATGACCGTTGGGTTAGCGTCTACACTCTTCTGTGTGAAATCCTCCGGAAATTATATCTTCAATAGAATCAAAGGGTTGTGAATAAACACTAGCTATAGCTTGTATTCGCGATAGCTTAAAAAGGGGATACGGTAGGAAAATGTTGACTTCCCTAGGTATACCTAGTATCATTTCGGGTAGACCGACAGGAGGAATTGAGTAGAATGAAATCCGATACGCAACAGTTAAATGTCGAGATAGACGCGAAGCTGCTTAATGATCTCGAAGACCTCAAGAAACGGACCAAGGTTTCCAAAAGGGCGTTGGTAGAGCAGTCCCTCCGGCTTCTCATTGAGCAATACAAGACTATGTCTGCAGTTTATAAAAACGGAGTCGTGGATAATCAGTTCGTCATGATGGTTAATGAAACCATGAAGCAATACGGCCAGGCCATGAAAAAGCTGGCGCAGTAAAGAGAAAGGCGGGGGCTATGAACCAAAAGAAGAGGAAAAAAGTAAATTATTCCGTATCAACGACGCAGATGCCCTCCGGGGTCCAGGACCTGATGAAGGTCTACGAGCGTTTTCAGGAGGCGTATGCGGTGACCGAGAAATATCTTGAGATGGTTTCCCCGAAAACCCACCAATCCAACAGCAACCAATCGTTTGTAACCGAAAAACAATAATATGCCGACCTGGGGCCAGATTTTAACCGAATTTAACACGCCCCCGAATAATCCAGATTCCGTCCGGAGAAATTACCTTTCGCGTCTTGCCGCTCATACAGGCAGGGATACCATTTTGTATTCCACAAAGTGGACGGACCCGACAGGTGTTAATCCCGACACAATCAGCATTACGGAAGAAGACATTCAAGGATTTATGGAGGTCGTCCACGGATTGCGGGGTACCGATTTGGATATCATTCTTCATAGTCCCGGCGGTTCTCCGGTCGCGACAGAGGCAATCGTTAAATATCTCCGTAAGAAATTTACCAACATAAGAATCATCGTCCCGCAGGGAGCCATGTCGGCCGGTACGATGCTCGCTTGTGCCGGAAACCGGATTGTCATGGGAAAACATTCCTTCCTCGGTCCTATCGATCCTCAATTTATTCTTCCGACGCCTCTCTCACCGGGCGCGAGTCGAATGGTTCCGGCTCAGGCGATTCTTGATCAGTTCGATTTAGCCAAGAAAGAATGCAAGGACAGTCAGACCCTTGGACCCTGGCTGCCCATCTTAAGCCAATACGGACCGGCCCTGATCGTCGAATGTAAAAATGCCATTGCATTGTCAAAAACCTTGGTAAAGGATTGGCTGGCGAAATACATGTTTCATGGAACACGCCGAGCTTCTTACACGGCAAGTTTTGTGGCAAGGCGTTTGGCGGCACATAAAGACCACAAAAGCCATGGCCGCCATTTGGACCGGGACGATTGCAAAAAAATCGGGCTTATTGTGGATGACCTTGAACAGGACCAAACTTTACAGGATTTGGTTCTTTCTGTTTTTCATGCTTCCACAATGACCTTTAGTGTGACGCCTACCGCTAAGATTATCGAGAATCAGAATGGGAAGGCATTTATCAAACTTTCCGGTAAGTTAAGAGTGCTCCAACAGGCGCCGCAACCACCGCAAGCCCCACCGCCACCCCCGCCTCAGCCCCAGCAGGCCGTAGAGGTTCTTCAATGACAAAAATGGAAGAAGTTAAGAAGGTGGTGGATTTACGATTTCAGAATTTACGGGAAGACATTGAGAGTCGAGTCGCCGAAACAATCACGCGGAAAAAGGGGGAGTATGGTGCCCGGGGCACTTCCAGCTCTGGAGTGGCGATGAAAGAATATAAAGATACGGATGTTGCGGCCGCCAGAGAACTTGCGGAAGCCATGCTTAATCAGTACCAAACTGTTTTGTTCGATTTCGGTTACCGAATCGAGGGTGATGAGGATGTGGACTTTGTTTTAAATGAAATCAAAATACTTTTAGAAGAATGGAAGCAGAAAACCCTTTATGGTGTTGAGAAAAGCTGCCATGGCGCTGGATTCAAAGACCAAAATTTAGTAAGTCATTTGTCCGGGCAAGTTGTTGAGGAAGTTAAAGCCATTTCTGAGCGAATACAACGGTCGCTACGTGCGGAAGCAGCCACAACCAGCCGTCAACAGAAAAAAGAAGAGCAAGAAGCTGTTGAAACGGCTGAACGTATTGCGCTGACACCGGCTTTTATGGATCCATTGGATATCCAGCGGGTGCGGTCTGAGCGAGTGAGAGATCTACTAAAAGAGCTGAATGTAAATTTTAAGAATAATTGTCCGCACGCAGCTGCCGCTTTGATTCGGGCGGTTGCGATTGTTGCGATACGGCAATATTTTATCGAACAAGGGAAAAAGGATGAACTTAGAAAGTACGCTCCTGATGTGCTGGATCAATTTTCAAATCTTCAAGAGCTTCCTTCAACCGTTCGTGAAGCCGCCCGTCATCTAAAGGGTAATGCAAAGATTCTCGCAGATCTTGCGCTGCATAGTGACGAAATTGTAATTACGATCGCTGACGTTGCGCATTCCCAGGCCTCACTGAAGGCAGTAGTGCAGTGGACCGCGGCTCAAAAGCCCGTTTTTTCGTCGCTTTAATCGTTTTTTCTCGCCACTTTACCCTCTTACGGAAGCACAGACGAAAGCCAGAAACATTCCACAAAGTGTCCCTCGTGAAAGGCTAAAACATCCTTAAGTTTCAAGTTGACAACCATCAACTGAATTGAGATCATAGCGACCATGATTCGGAAATCACACGAAATTCCGGTGGTTGGCCCCGGGGATAATTATTTGACCACTTCGATGGCGGCGCACGCTCTCAGGATTACCCCTCAGGCGGTTCATAAAGCCATTAAGGAGGACCGCCTCCACGCCACCGAATTTGTGGGGCGGTATTTCATTCTGAAAAGCGACGCGAAGAAATTCGCATCCTTGACCGGCCGGCGGTTTCAGAATGACTAGACCGAATCAATTAGGTAATCAATTGGGTAATGGAGCAGTAAGAGAGATGGGTGGGATGGCAAATCAGCAAGAGCAGGTAGACGGCATCATTGAGAAGTTAAGGCCAGGGGATGTCATCATTACCAGCAAACGCGGTATTAATATTGGCTCGATGCCGATCCGTTTCGCCAATTTCTCGCGGCATGGATACCGGAAAAGGATTTGGACGCATGCGGCATTCTATATCGGCGGAGGGGAAGTGGTTGAAGCTTTCCCCAAAGGAATCGTGAAAAGAGATCTCAAGACGGCCTATTTGGACGAACCTTTTGACATTATTTGCCTCAGGAGAAAAGGGAACGCGGCTACTGATTTTAATGAAGCGGTTGAATTCTGCAAGAGTAAGGTCGGCGTCCAATATGACGGCAAGGCTCTGGCCTATTATGTGATCCTGAACGTCGTACCACCCATTTTTCATTTTTTGCTGACCAGTCATTGGTTCAACAATCTTATCAATAATGAAGAAGCGTTTTATTGCTCTGAGCTTGTCGGTACGGCCTATCTGAACCAAGGCGTGTATTGTTTTGACCGAAAGCCGTCGCAGGTCATGCCGGTTGATTTCTATAACAAATATTGTTTTGATGTAATTGCTTCCACTTGTGACCTCAGAAAAAAAGACCCTTGGTTTAAGAAACTTTTCCTTGGAATCGGATACGTCATAGGAATTATTATTTGGTTTACGATAACGCTTTTTGTGAGCTTTGTCATTTGGACAGTACTTGTACGCTTATGGGAACAGCTTTCGAGAAAGGGGCCAAAGCAAGTGGCAAAGGGCAATAAAACGGAAGAAAATGGACAAAGGTAAATATGTCTCTTAGCGAATCGGATACACGCGCAAAATTAATTGATCCCGCGATTCATGCGGCTGGATGGACCGAAGATCTTATCCGTCGCGAAGAAACAGCAGGTGCGATTGAAGTGGTCGACGGAAGACCGCGAAGACGCTCCCGCGGGCGCGTTGATTATGTTCTGCGCGTGAGAGTCAATCCAAATACTCAGCCTGTCGCAGTGGCCATTATTGAAGCCAAGGCCGAAAGTTTGCCGCCTACCCATGGCCTTGAACAAGCCAAGGTATACGCCCGCTGTAAGCGCTTGAACGTACCCTTCGTATACTCGAGTAACGGTCATCAGTTTGTCGAATATAACCGAAACACCGGGAAGACTTCATTCCCAAAGCCCATGAGTGCATTCCCGCCGCCGTCGGTACTCCGAATGCAATATGAAAAGATCGTGGGCTTCTCTCTCGAGGATCCAGAGGCGAAGCCATTACTCGTGCCTTATACCGGCGGTGAAGCAACGCGCCGTTATTATCAGGATGCAGCAATAAGGGCCATTCTTGAACGTATAGCACTTCAAGAGAAGACAAATAAGCCAAAGCGTGCGCTTCTCTCACTTGCAACGGGTGCCGGCAAAACATTTATTGCCGTGAATCTCCTGAAGCGCATTGCGGATGCCGGCCGGCTTCGGCGCGCGCTCTTTATCTGTGACCGGGACGAACTCCGTTCACAAGGCCTTGGCGCTTTTCAGAATGTTTTTGGCGCAGATGCGGCCGAAGTGTACAAGAAACCGGACGGAACAAACAATGCAAAGAATGCCCGGATTCATATTGCGACCTACCAAACCCTTGATGTTGATACCGCAGAAGGCACGGCCAATTTCCTCACGACCTTTTATCCGGAGAATTATTTCAGCCACATTGTGATTGATGAATGCCACCGTTCAGCATGGGGGAAATGGTCCGAGGTCTTGAAACGCAATCCAGATGCAGTGCAAGTGGGTCTAACAGCAACTCCGCGTGAACTCAAAATTGACGAATATGCTCCCAGCCCTGAAAGCAAACAAGATCTTCAAATTACGGCAGACAACATCCGGCATTTCGGAGACCCTGTGTATGAATATGATCTGACCCAGGGCATTGAAGACGGCTACCTCGCGGCCTGCGAAGTGCAGCGGGGTCGTGTGGATATTGACGATACAGGAATTACCCTAAAAGATATTCTCGCAAGAAATCCCCGGGATTTTCGTACAGGCCAGCCAATCAGTGAAGCGGAGCTCAAAGCACTTTACGAGAAAACAGAGTATGAAGACCGTATTATGCTCCCGGACCGCGTTTTTGCCATGTGCCGGGATCTTTTTAAGTACCTGCTCGATACGGGCGGGCCTGAACAGAAGACAATCATTTTTTGTGTCCGGGATATTCATGCCGATCTCGTTGCAACCGAGATGAACAATCTCTACGCCGATTGGTGTACGAAGAACAGCAAAGAGCGCTATGAGAATTATGCCTTCAAGTGCACGGCAGCGGTTAGCGGCAGCCAGTATTTAGCAGATCTACGCGGTGCCTCGCGTTCACATTTCATTGCGACAACGGTTGAACTTCTCACAACTGGAGTTGACGTGCCGGTCGTTCGGAACATTGTCTTTTTCAAATACGTCCGTTCACCCATCGCGTTTTATCAAATGATCGGCAGGGGTTCCCGTATCGATACCGCCACGAATAAACTAATGTTCAGAATTTATGATTACACAAATGCCACAAGATTATTCGGGAAAGATTTTAAAACACCACCCCCGCGAGTTCGGGAGGGAGGCGGACCGGGGCCAGAGCCACCGAAGATCATCGTTGTTGAGGGTTTTGACATTCAGGTAACGGATGCCGGGCGCGCTATTCTTACGGCCGTTGATGGGCGAGAGAAGCTTGTAACAATTGAAGAATACAAAGAAATCCTGACTAAAAAACTTATCGAAGAAGCAGCTAACCTTGATCAGTTCCGTAAAATTTGGATTGTACCACCGGAGCGGCTCACAATGCTTGGGCGTCTGCCCGATGCTGGTCGTTCTCCCTTGCTCGTGCAGAAGCTCGAGGATATGGAAGAATATGATCTTTATGACGTTCTGGCGGACCTTGGCTACGGGTTGCGGCCAATGAAACGGCCTGACCGCGCTTATGCCTTTACCTATAAAAATGCGCGGTGGTTGGGCGCAATGCCTGAAAATACTTCAAAGACAGTCACAGCAATTGCCCATCAATTTGCCCTTGCGGGAACCGATGGTCTTGAGAACCGCGAAATTTTTCACATTCCTGATGTCGTGCGTGCGGGTGGCATCGCAGCGCTAAAATTATATGGCGAACCGGCAACAGTCTTAAGAGAAACAAAGGAAAGGATGTTTGCAGCGTGATTGTCTCAGAAGCAGTCCGTAGAAATAGATTTCCATGCCGTACGCCAAAAGGGTGGCATGTATCTAAATTGAAAGACATTTCGCGAGTTATAAGTGGCACGACGCCTAAGTCGGGTATGACAGAATACTGGAACGGCGATATTGTCTGGATAACGCCGACAGATTTAGGGCGGCTGAAAGCCCGGAAGATAGTAGGTTCTGAGAGAAAAATTTCAAAATTAGGCTTCCAAAGTTGCCATTTAGAATTAATTCCAAGGGGCGCGATAGTAATGTCTAGCCGTGCTCCAATTGGCCACTTAGGACTCGCGGATGTTGATTTGTGCACGAATCAAGGGTGCAAATCGTTTGTGCCGTTAGACGGGATTCATCCCGAGTTTTTATTTTATGCGCTAATGTTTGCAATGCCAGAAATCCAAGCGGCTGGGAGCGGAGCTACTTTTAAGGAAGTATCGAAAACATTTCTAGAAAACTTTCTGATTATGGTGCCGTCTCGTAAAGAAGACCAAATTAGAATAGCTAAGGCATTGTCCGAATATTTTACTACTACGCATCGCGCCCGAGTCGCCGGGGAAACGCAGCTCGAAGCAGCCAAAGCGCTGCCGGCAGCGTATCTTCGTTTGGTACTTAACAGCCCGGAGGCACAGAAGTGGCCACGGAAAAAATTAGGCGAAGTTATTTCTATTTCAGCTCGAATCGTCGATCCTAAAATGCCTGAGCATAGTAACCTGCCACATGTAAATGGTGAGAACATTGAGAGCGGCTCAGGAAAACTATTATATTTGCATACGGCTGCTGAGGAGAAAATGACGAGTGGAAAGTATCTTTTCGATAAAGGGTGTGTCCTTTATTCAAAGCTTCGGCCGTACCTCCGAAAAGTTACTTATGCTGATTTTAAAGGACTCTGCAGCGCAGATATGTATCCGATTGAAACAAATAAGCAATATCTCGATCCACAGTTCCTTTTGTGGATTTTGCTTTCAGAAGATTTTACAAAATATGCTAACGATGAATCGAGGCGTGCGCGAATGCCAAAACTGAATCGTGACCAATTATTCAATTGGGAATCGCCCATTCCTCCCCTTAACGATCAACAAAAAATAGCAGCGGGCCTAAGCGCTAACATGACGCACAATAGGAAGCTTTCTGAACAAATACAATCTCAAACGAATGCATTAGAAAACTTGCCTTCGGCGATTCTTCGCAAAGCATTCAACGGAGAACTTTAATATGACAAAAAAACCCAAGAATTCAAACGAAAACGGTAAGAGGCTGGCGACGCAGCAGTCCGTTAATTCCACTGTAAAATCCATTTGCGACATTATGCGTCGTTCCAACTGTGCCGGGGCTCTTCAATACGTCCCTGAAGTCACATGGATCCTATTTCTCCGAATTCTTGATGAGCGCGAACTGTACGAAGAGGAAGAAACCAAAGCAGTAGGCGGCGAATTCAAACCCTCACTGAAATATCCATACCGGTGGCGTGATTGGGCAGCTCCCGATGGCAAAAAGCGCAAGGAACTTGAAACCGGTTCGCTGGGCGCTTTCTTCAGCTTTGTGAATGGTGATTTGATTCCCAACCTTAAAACTCTTAAAAATAAGCCGAACGCTTCTTCACGTCAAAAAGTGATAAGCGAAATTTTTTCAGGTACTGAGAAAACCCGCATTGATACCGAGCGAAACCTTCTTGATATTCTTGATAAGGTTCATCAGATCAGTCAGGAGGATGTGGACCCGACGCACGTATTCACGTTATCTCAAGTTTATGAAGGGTTGCTTCTCAAAATGGGCGAGCGCGGGAACGATGGTGGGCAGTTTTTCACGCCGCGTGAAGTGATCCGTGCCATGGTGCGCACGATCGATCCAAAGATTGGTGAAACCATTTACGATCCTGGCTGCGGTACGGGCGGTTTTTTAGCCCAGTCCTATGAGTATATGGCCGGTAAAAATAATGAAAAAATTAAATCTCCGGATCAGATTGAAACACTGAAGCAAAAAACATTTTACGGCCGAGAGAAAGACAATCTTATTTATCCGATCGCGTTGGCCAATCTCGTGCTCCATAACATTGATGAACCGCATTTGTCGCACGGCAATACGTTGACCGGACAAGTCATTTATGACGGCTTATTCCAGGGAGCGCCGGCACTTTATGATGTGATCCTGATGAATCCACCCTTTGGAGGAAAAGAGGGTAAGGACGCTCAAACACGCTTTGCCTATAAGACCGGGGCCACGCAGGTATTGTTTATTCAGCACTTGATCGGCAGTCTTAAATCCAGAGGGCGTTGCGGTCTGGTTATCGATGAGGGCGTTCTCTTTCGCAATAATGAAACTGCTTTTGTCCAAACAAAGCGCAAGCTCCTTGATGACTGCGATGTTTGGTGCATCGTGAGCCTGCCGCCTGGAGTATTCACGTCCGCTGGTGCCGGCGTTAAGACGAATCTTATCTTTTTTACCAAGGGGAAACGGACAGAGAAAATTTGGTATTACGATCTCTCGGATCTCAAAGTGAGAAAGAAAAAACCTCTTACGATTGATAAGTTTGACGAATTCTTCAAGTTGCTGCCCGCGCGTGCGGATAGTGAAAACAGCTGGACGGTCACACGTAAGGAAATCGAAGCCAGGAATTACGACCTCAAGGCCGTGAATCCTAATCGCAAAGTCATAGAGGATACACGTACGCCTGAAGAATTGCTCAACATCATCGAAGCAAAAGGCAAAGAAATCGCCACGGCCATTGCTGAGTTGAGGAAAGTTTAAAATGAAATCCTCTGAAACCGAACTCCAAAACCTCTTCGCCGCCCTCATGCAGAAAGCTTTTAACGGAGAACAAGAACTGTGACTTATAAATATGACATCGTGCTAAGTTTCGCGGGTGAGCAGCGGCATTATGTGGAAAGAGTGGCTGAACTGCTTAAGCCGCAGGGGGTCAATTTCTTCTATGACGAATTCAATGAAACAGAACTCTGGGGAAAGGATTTGATCGAACATTTTGACGAGGTCTATCGCAAGAGCGGTCGCCACTGCGTGATGTTCATTTCAAGTGAATACGCAGAAAAGGTATGGCCCTCACACGAGCGTAGGAGCGCATTAGCCCGTGCGCTCCGTGATCGTGACTACATTCTCCCTGTGCGATTCGATGAGACGGATGTCCCAGGCTTACCCGATACCATTTATTTTATGGACGCGAGGAAAAAGTCTCCCGAACAATTGGCGACGGCCATTATCCAAAAACTCAAAAAAGGCCGGCGAGAGACCCCGCCTCCTGAACAGCCTTCATTTAGAAAACCGAAAGTTGTAAAAGCTTTTAATCCATACGACGAAGCCAAAAGGCTAGTCGATTTTCTTTCCTCTGAAATGAAAAAACGCTGCGAATCATTAGAGGAAGATGTTTCTTTCTCTGTTTTTACCCGGGAGGGCGAAACATGTATGCGTGTTCTGCTGCGCGGGGAAGTCGTCTATTCCTTTGACATCACAAGAGGGGGAATTTCAAGCGACAAGGGATTGAGTTTTTCTTCTGTTAGAGGCGAGAAACGAACTTCAGGGTACAATGCATTCGGCGAATTTGCTTGGGATGCAAGTCGTGAAACTGTAGTTTTGAATCTTCATGGCTTCAGTTTATTTGGCAATTTCGCATCTGGGGATCGATCCTACACGCACGAGGAGTTCCTCGCCGCTCTCTGGGAAGAGGTGTGTCAGGCGATCGAAGAGCATCTTGACAGGAAGTAAATATGACAAAGCGGACATTCATTTGCCGAGATTGCGGCTTCAAGTTTCAACTCGATGTTGCTGAACCGGGCGAAGCACAAGAAAAAAATTTGCGTTTAGTAAGACCAATTTGTCCGAAATGCAGAAGCGGTGCCGTGGAGAAAAAATAGGTAGCAAGAAATATGAGAGGCTCGAAGATGATTAATTTAGTGGAACTGAACGTTTTGGCCGAGGAATATAAGAAAGAAGTCGAGTCGCTTTTATCAAACGCATATTATATTGCAAATCACAAAAAGGATGCATGGGCGAAGATTAAGGCCTCTTATGAGAAGCTCGCTACGGAGTTTGACGGAATGCTAGATGGCGCCCGGGCAAAAACAAATGCACTCTACCGGTCTGCGGCTGAACTAAAAGAATCAATAGGAAAAGCTTTGAAAGACGAGGATGACGTGAGCACGCAATGGGCCGCCGAACTGAATTTGAAAAAGATCGAAGCGCTTGAAGCGTTGCTTCAGAAGATTGAAATTACGGTCGTCGTAAAAGCTGAGGAAATTATTTTTTATCAAGGAGATGATGATGTGTTAACGATGCCATTAAGGCAATCTCTCGATTCCGGGCATTCCAAAAAAGCAGTGGAAGGCAATCATGGAGCAATTGACAAGCAAAATCAGCATCGCCCCTGATTTACACAATAAGGATCCGGAAATGAACAATAAACGCTTCAAAGAATGGTGGCTCGCAACGTCCTCAAACCTCGTCGCTGGATTGATCGTTCTCTTCCTTGGTGCAATGATTGCCAAACCCGCCTACGAGCATTTGTTGAGTGTGGTTCAAGAGAACCGACAAGATGGCAAATCGACCGTTAGTGTCGCGGGTAGTCCCAACGCCCAAGTTACAGTTAGCCAAGTCTTTCAGGCTGTCAATGAAATTACAAATCCACAAACTGTTCAAGCGTTGCCCCCATCTTATCGGGAGCCTTTGCAGAATCTTCGTAGAGCTTCGGAAGATGTCGTTGCTGTTTTTAAAGATGCCCCAGCTTTAAACAAGCCTGTCAGCGAATTTAAAAATATAGCGGGGGCAGATACCGTATATGTTAGCTCTGAAACTCAGAGCTTAAAATGAGTGCCTGCGGTTGATTTAGCAGAGAACGTTTTGAAAAATTGTACAAATGGACGCTTCTAAGCTTTTAACATATCAACAAGTGTTGGAGAATCTTCCGGCCACAAAGCATCTGCTTTTGGGAAATGGCTTCAGCATTGCGTGCGATGAAGTTTTTTCTTACACAAATTTATTTGATTATGCTAAAGAAAATGGGTTGACGGAACACGTCACGAAAGTTTTTGGTTATTTGGGTACGAATAATTTTGAAGGTGTTTTAAGGCTGCTGGAAGATGCGAAGTGGGTGTCAAAATACTACAAATTAAAACCTCGCGCAAAGTACAGATTCTCAATTGCTAAAGATTTGGCATCGGTGAAACGAGCATTGCTCAATGCCGTTGCCAAAACGCATTTGCCGTACCCTGCTTCAATATCCGATGAACGGAAGAATAAGTGTGCGGAATTTTTCGCACCCTATCACACTATTTTCACGACAAATTATGATCTTTTGCTCTATTGGGTATCTAATCACGCCTTGGAAACATTAAAACAGCAAGACGGATTCAGGGCATCGATAGATGATCCAAGCGCTGAATATTTGGTTTTCAGTGAGCATTTGGGACCAGACAAGGGCATTCTGTTTATCCATGGTGCGTTGCATTTATATGTTGAGGAAGGCGAAGTCCGAAAACATTCATGGGTGAGAAGTGGGACAACCATCATAGAGCTGGTTAAAAAAGGTCTGGAAAAAGGGCAGTATCCGCATTTTGTCGCGGAAGGCAAAGCGCAGAAAAAATTGCAGCAAATTCAGAAAAGCGATTACATGTCGTATTGTTTGGGAAAGTTGGGTCGGGTAACAAGCCCTTTAGTTATTTATGGCTTAGCCTTCAATGAAAATGATTATCACATTGCACATGTTCTTGCCGAAAACAAAGTCCTGGAAAAAATTTATATCGGCCTCTTTCAGAAGCCCGAACATCCAGCCAATAAACCCATCTACAAAGCGGTAAAGGAAATCCAGGCCCGTCGCGCCCTAGCCACAAAAGGTTTGAGGCGTCCAAAAGCGCTACAGATCGAGTATTTTGATTCAAAAACTGTTTCAGTATGGGATTGACCTAAAACAAACGTAACGAAGTTTCACGTTTTTGCATCACGAGACTACCAGAATAAATAAAGGGGAGTGAAATACCATTCAAATGCCATGGCACATAAGATAGCAACTTATTACTTCATTGGAAAATTATCGCCCGAAGAGTCATGCATATGGTTTAATCCGAGAGAAATTCATTTAGGTGATAAATGGGTTCTTGACATCTACAAATCAGGGATCGCTCTGTGGAATCCTGAAATGGATCGGGCCGCCCCTGAAATCAGGGCCTTTATCAAAGATACCCTAGATACTGTTGTGACCACGTTTAATTTTGTTACAAAATCAAAATTGAAATACAGCGTGACTAATTTAATCGAAGCGCGGGATGTTGTTTCAACAAATAATCTGATTTGGTGGTATCTGCCGGAATTTTATATCAAAAGACCTGCGAGCCCAAAGAACAAGTGGAATAGAGCCTGGCGAAAAGTTGGTAAATTTTACAAGAAAATCATTAACAGTTTTTATCACAAAATAGCTCTGCGGGATTTTCAAAATTGCATTGATTCGGTAGGAGATGACTCTTTTTTCTACGCGTTTAGAATAATCGAAGATATCCGTAGAGCTACAACGGCACATTTGCCTGCGGGAAAGTCAGATTCTGATTATTGGGCGGAAATGCATAGGATTTTAGGAACTAGCGAATCTGCAATCCAGCCATTAACTGAGGTTTCAAAAAAAGTTCGTCATGGCGAGATTGACCATGTCGTCGTGGTTCGTGCTAGAGCGCAGAGAGAACAGATAATTAACATCGCTCTAGACGTCATGAAAAGGGCGTTTAAGCTGAAATTTAAAGGGTTGTTCCCCTGATTAACGTACATTTTCTGACACAGGTCTTTCTCCCAGCACTTATTCTCCCGGAATCTTTACCGGACTAAAAAAATTAGTGGGACTTTAGCAAATCGATCTTCTCGCCCTTAATTTCTAAAAGTTCTTATCTTTTAGGATCCCTTACCGCTCCTCCCGCATCCGGGCATGCCTCGTGGTCCCGCCCCCACACTATTTTTGGGGTCTACCATCCGCTCGACTACGCTCTCTCGTCATAAAATTTGACCTCGAGACCGTAGTCGAGCCGAAGAATCCGGCATACCCGGATGCAGGTCCTCCCTCATAAAACATTCCCGAAGAATTCAGAAAAAAATATTTTCAGCTTAAAAACATCCAGTTTCTGTGAACACCCCTGTCGTAAACCCATCTCCCATGAGAGACCCTATAAAAAATCAAAGCCCAGTCCAAAACCTGGGACTATCACGGCGCTAAAGCCAAACGGAGGAGATTAGATGATTTTGAACAGAGTTTTGAGGCAATTCGCAGCGTGGTTTAGGGCAGGATTGGGACTCGGTGTGATGCTTTTTGTGGCATTCACCATCCTTTCAGCACTTGACCATGGTGCGGATGAAGTTCGAGGAGCTGCGGAACCAGCCTACGTTTCACAGCCGGTAGCGGTTGTTCAGAAGGACCGGGACGACTATCGGATTATCCGGGAGCGAAACCGTTTTGTGACGGATCTTTTCGATGAGCTGTCGCGGATTGTGAGCAGGCTGGCGCATTAGTGCTGGCTAACAGGGGAGAGACAACATCTCTTCCCTGTGACCGGTTCTTAAGGAGGTCTTTGAATGACAAACCCAACCACGGAGGTGATGAAGAAAATATTTCTGTATCAGTTTGAGCAAGGATTCCTGACCGGAGCCCAGATTCAAACCCTTGCGGGTCTCGGGCCGGCAGAACTCGACGGGCTCATTGAGCAGGGCTATATCCGGCGCCGTAAAAGTTATTTTGATGATCTGATGCTTTACTTTCCGACCCGGAAGGCACAGGAGTTCTTAAAAAGCCGGGGTATCAAGGTCTATGTGGAATATTTGAAGAACCCGCCGGCCAAGAATGAACTCCATGACCGCAGGCTCACGGACATCCGGATTCTTCTGGAACAGAAGGGCTACCCGGAGTGGCAATCGGAAAGATGCCTTCATCAGCGGGGAATGAAACGGGTGAGGCCGGATGCCATTCTTTCTCTTGGCAGGAGGAAGGTTGCCATTGAACTTGAAATGTCCGGCAAAGGGGAACTGAAATACGCTAACCGCTTCAGCTTCTACAGGGACCATCCGGCCCTTGATGCCGTGCTCTATTTTGTGGCTACGCCGGAGCAAAGAAAAAGGCTGCTCGAGATCGCCAAAGGGTACCGAAACATTTATTTTGTCCTGCTACGGAATCTTACGGAACACGGAGAAAACGCTTACGTTGAGCGCAGCGGATTCCCGGGCGCTCTTTGCCTTTGGAAGTTTTTGGAAGGTATCCGGGAAAAGAGGTTTCTATAAACCGCCTTGCCTGAACCCCATCACATTGGGATAAGAAAAAATTCAGAGAAGGAACTCGAAGAACAGGCCTACCGTCTCAGGGTCTTTCTGGAGATTGTTGCCGAAGCCGATATGCTCCTGCTTAAAAAGTTGCTAAAAGAACGGGAGGAAAGGCGGGGTGATCAAGAAAAAGAATAATTTTTTGTTGCTTTAGCGTGCATAGTCGTGTATAAATGGAACCCATGGCCAAGGAACCAAAAAGATTCAATATCAAAGCGGCAGCTAAGGAACTTGGGGTTCACCGCCTGACTATTTATTACTGGCTCAAAAAGGGCTGGATCACGGTGAAAAGGGATTACCGGAACCTGCCTGTTTTGACCTCTGAAGATCTTCAGAAAATCCGCAAGTGGCGCAATACGCTCCACGAGGATACCAAATCATGAAAGTGGCGCTTTACACCCGCGTTAGCACCGAAGATCAGGCCCGTGAGGGGTTCTCTCTTGATGTGCAGAGAGATTATCTTCTGAAGCATGCCAAGGATCACGGCTGGGAAATCTTTTGCAGCATTTCGGGTACCAAGGTCTATCAGGACGATGGCATAAGCGGATCCACCTTGGACAGGCCCGCTTTGAGGAAGCTTCTTGTTGATGC
>Ga0209515_10006098_pt1 | contig 15201 bp, 17 predicted proteins | sample Subgroupgradi54m_FD_187454 | JGI IMG/M metagenome (GOLD analysis project Ga0209515, IMG submission 187454) | Subsurface groundwater microbial communities from S. Glens Falls, New York, USA - GMW60B uncontaminated upgradient, 5.4 m (SPAdes)... ...
ATGGATCTTTGAAGGGAATGCTTTCTTCTTTGGATCCACACAGTCAATTTTTGAACCCGGAAGAGTACGCTGAACTAAAAACTGAAACGCAGGGAAAATTCGGAGGCCTGGGGATTGAGATCTCTATCCGCGACGGGTTTTTAACCGTTATTGCTCCGATCGAGGATACCCCCGCATGGAAGGCAGGGATTAAGGCCGGAGACAAGATTGTTAAAATCGAAGATGACCTGACCAAAGATATGACGCTTAGCGAAGCGGTCAAAAAGCTGAGGGGAAAACCAGGCACCGACATTAAGATCACGGTTTTCCGTGAAGATGAATTGAAGATCCACGATTACACCATCACCCGAGAAATCATTCATGTGCAGGATATTAAAGACGCGCAGATCCTCGATAGCCATATTGGGTATCTGCGTCTGGTTGAATTCCGCGAAGATTCGTATACTGAATTTCATAAGACCTTAGTAAAATTAAAAGAGGAGGGGGCCGATAGTTTGATTCTGGATTTACGTAACGATCCCGGCGGACTGCTCAATGTGTCCATCAAAATCACCGAAGAATTTTTGCCGGAAAATAAACTCATTGTTTCCACCAAAGGACGGCGGCCTTCCCAGAACACGGAAGCCCGCTCGAATAATACCAGCAATGAATTCGTCAACTGGCCGATGGTGGTTTTGCTTAATGAAGGAAGCGCTTCGGCAAGCGAGATCCTCGCCGGCGCTTTAAAGGATAATAAACGCGCGGTGATTGTGGGAGAGAAATCTTTTGGAAAAGGTTCGGTACAATCCGTCATTCCTCTTCCCGACGGTTCCGGCCTCAGACTTACCACCGCGAAATATTTTACCCCATCGGGGGTGTGCATTCATGGGGTGGGAATCGTTCCGGATGTCGAAGTTAAAAGAGTGTTTCCACCGGAAGAACAAGAAGGCGATAAGAAAAAAGAGGTTGACAAAATTTTTGGGGATGTGGAAAAGCATAATGCCAAAAATCCGGAAATCGTCACTCAGCAGCAAAAAGACACGGAAAAGAAGAATAAACTTTTACAAGATAACCAGATCCAAAGCGCCATCAGTGTGATTAAAGGGATCAGGGTTTATCAAGGTTTCAGCCAACCCGCCCAGAGTACGCCGACGGTAACCCATGAGCGCCAAACGTAAGAAGCAAGGGGACTCACGAAATTTTTTTATCGGTGTTTTATCGATTATGGTGGTGATCGAAACGTTTCTGCTGTTGAATCCGCAAAAGACCGTCGTAACTAGAAACCATTCCAAAACATTTCAGAGTGTGTCATTCCCGAATGCTTTAGTCGGGAATCCAGACAAAACTATAACTAGACCCCCGACAAAAACATTCGGGGGTGACAGTTTTGGGATAACTTCTCCTAAATCCGGTAAGCCATCGGCAGCTCTTAAGAAACCCTCCTCCGCCGGGCGCATCGCTATTGTTTTGGATGATTGGGGGTATCATTTAGAGTCTTGTGGAGCCATCCAGGCTATTCCTCAGCCGATTGCAGTGGCGGTTCTGCCGGGCCTGGCGTATTCGAAGGCCATTGCCGAGTGCGCGCACGATCATCACAAAATGGTGATGCTGCATCTTCCTTTAGAGCCGCATCAGTACCTCGAGCATTATCCCAGTAATTACATCATCACGACGAACATGCGCCAGCAAAGGGTGGAGCGTCTTTTAGAAAAAAATTTGGATGAGGTTCCTTTTGTCGAGGGAGTCAATAATCACATGGGATCCAAGGCCACCGAAGACCGGCGTTTGATGTCGATTATCTTTGCCCGGCTCAAAGAGCGCAAACTTTTTTTTCTAGACAGTATGGTCACCAGCCATTCCATCTGCCGGGACTTGGCCCGTGAAATGCACGTTAACTTTACCCAACGCGACGTTTTTTTGGATAACAAAAATGAACGCGGCTACATCGAAAATCAATTTGCCCAGTTAGCAAAACTCGCGCGGCGAAGAGGCTTCGCGATTGCCATCGGCCACGACCGGCCGCTGACTTTGCAGATTGTGAAAGAACAGCTTGAGAAATTACAGCAAGAAGGTTTTCAAATCGTCAGTGTAGAGGAATTTCTTCGATGAGAATTTTAGGAATTGAAACATCCTGTGATGAAACGTCCGCCAGTGTTGTTGAAGACGGCCGGGAAGTTTTTTCGAATGTTGTAACATCCAGCTTGAAAGATCATCGGAAATACGGCGGGATTATTCCGGAGATCGCCTCCCGTCGGCAGATCGAGTTGATTCATACCGTTGTGCGTGAGGCGCTGGAGGAAGCTGGCTTTAAGTTAGAAGAAATCGACGCCATTGCCGTTACAAAATCACCGGGGTTAATCGGATCGCTTTTGGTGGGCGTCTCCTTTGCCCGTGCTTTAGCTTTTGCCTTAAAGAAACCTTTGATTGAAGTGGATCATATCAAGGCTCATCTGTACGCGAATTTTTTGATGACGGAGAAACAAGAACTCCCAACCTTGCCCGCCATTGGCCTGGTCGTATCCGGAGGGCATTCGAGTCTTTTTTATGTGAAAAATTTTAATCATTGTATTCTTCTGGGACAAACCCGGGATGACGCAGCGGGAGAAGCGTATGATAAGGTCGCAAGGATATTAGGATTGGGTTATCCAGGCGGGCCGATCTTGGATCGTTTGGCCAAAGAGGGAGTCAATAAGCAAATCCATTTTCCTCGTGCTGAGTTACGCGATACGTTTGATTTTAGTTTCAGCGGCGTCAAAACCGCGGTCTTGGTTCATCTGAAAAAAAATAAAGCGCCTGATGAATCATCCGTCAAACGCATCGCCTACGCGTTTCAGGAAAGTGTCGTTTCTGTCTTGGTTGAAAAATCCATTGCGGCATGCAAGAAGAAAAAGTCGAAGACATTATTGATCGGCGGCGGGGTGGCGGCCAATTCGGCTTTACGCCAGAAACTTGAGTGGCGCGGCCGGGAAGAAGAGATCCGTGTATTTTTTCCGCCGCTTTCTTTATGTATGGATAATGCCGCGATGATCGCCGGGCTGGCTTATCATTTGAGGAAGGATTGATGCTTCGACTTTGCTCAGCATCAACCCTGAGCGAGGTCAGATTGTTAAAGAATCGTGAGCCGAAGGGTTGACTTCTGTTTTTAATTTTGCTATATATTTAACAACAAAAATAGGAGGTTCATATGGCATTCCGAGACAGAAAAGATTTAAAAGAACCGGAAGAAAAAAGCATCGAGATCAGCGCTCAGATGCAGGGGATCATCACGTTTAAAGATCCCGTGAATCTAAAAATCAACGGGAATTTTAACGGAACCCTTGAAACGCGCGGAACTCTAACGATCGGCGCTAATGCTTTTGTCGAGGCCGGCATCAACGGCGATAATATTATCATCGCGGGAAAAGTGCGCGGCGATATCGTTGCCAAGACCGTGCTGGTTTTAATGCCCACGGCTGTTTTAAACGGGAACATCACGACGCCGAAGTTGAATATCGTTGAAGGGGCTGTTTTTCAAGGCCGGTGTCAAATGGTGGAGGATTTTTTGGGAGTGGATGAACTGGCGAAATATTTAGAGATTGATTCTCCCTCTTTGCTTGAGTTGGCGAATTCAGGGAAAATTCCGGCCATCAAAAACGGCGAGAGCTGGAAGTTTGAACGCAATCGCATTGATAATTGGGCCGCCTCCGGACGCATCAAATGACGACGAATCAGTATATTTCCGTCAGAGAAACCGCACAGGTCCTCGGTGTCTCAGAAAAAAAAGTCATGGACTTAGTTGAGGAGAAGAAACTCCAAGCCTACCGTATCGCCGATCAATTCTTGAGGCTTAAAAAAGCGGAAGTCCTGGAGATCAAAAATACCGGGAACATCCCTGCAGATCATACCCCGCATATTTACTCTCCGGCTGAACGGGTCAGCGATTTTTTTTATTTCAATGATTTTTATATTATTTCGAGTGTCGTCATCGTGTTGCTTTTGTGTTTAGTTTATAATACCTGATTTTATTTCACCGAGTACAATTTCATAAGGGCGGGGTAGCTCAGTTGATAGAGCATTCGGTTCATACCCGACAGGTCGGTGGTTTAAATCCACTCCCCGCCATTTTTCTTTAAAATATTTTTAGATGTAAATGGCGAGCCTCGCCAAAGGCGGGCCGCCACGAAATTTTTTTATGAAACATATAAAATTTATTCTATTTTTTTATTTTGTTCTTTTTATTGTTCCCAGTTGGGCGGTTGCGGAATCGAAGACGGGTTCCCTTTTTGGATCGGACTTATCGAAGAATTATGCGAATGTCCGGGTGGAAAAAGTCTTGACCGCGGGGACCCTCACGCTCGAGAGCGGAGAAAAGATTCGGCTGATCGGCTTGGATGCCCTTGATGCCCCGCGTCGAAAAGGAAATCTCCCGACAGATGAGCATGGTTTCCCGATTGAGGAAAAGGCGGATCCCCAAACCCCCATGGAAGAACAGGCCTATGATTTTGTTAAAAATTTATTGGAAGGACAATATGTCCGTCTGGAATTTGATGCACAGATCAAAAGCGATGATTTTAAAACGCTGGCTTATGTTTTTCTAAAAGATGGCACGCTGGTCAATGCTGAAATTTTACGGCAGGGATTTGCAAACCTTAAACTCACCCCCTTAAATAGAAAATACGCTCCCCAGCTTCGAGAAGCCTACCAGGAAGCCAGAAGAGAAAAGCGCGGCCTGCAAAGCGATTGAAAACCCTTCCCATGGACATTGTCGCCCAAGTTAAAGAGACGATTGACGATCATAAACTCTTGCGTAAAGGTGAACGGGTCATTGTGGGAGTGTCCGGTGGGCCGGATTCGGTTGCTCTGCTCACTGTCTTGAATGCCTTGCGCTATGAATTAGGAATCACGCTGCACGTGGCGCATCTGAATCATCAACTACGCAAGGACGCGGGGCTGGATCAGCGGTTTGTTGAAAAACTTTGTGATCAATGGAAATTGTCCTTGACGGTGCGATCGCTTAAAAAAAACGATTTTAAAAAAAACGGATCGCAGGAAGAAATCGCCAGGGAATATCGTTTTCAATTTTTTATGGATTTGGCAAAACAAGAGGACGCCCAGGCGATTGCCCTCGGACACACCAAAGACGATCTTGCCGAGACGGTTTTGATGCGTGTCATCCGCGGCACGGGTTTGATGGGGATGCGCGGGATTTTGCCTAAACGGCAGATCAACGGGTTTCGTTTTATCCGACCGCTCTTAGATATCCCGCGTTCACACATCGAACGCTTTTTAAAAAAAGAAAAACTGCCGTTTCGCATCGATTCCAGCAACACGGATCTTAAATTTTTTCGAAATAAAATCCGTTGGGAATTGATCCCTTATTTAGGAAAAAGATACAATCCCAAGATCAAAGAAGCTTTAGCTCACCTCGCGGACGTTTTAGCCAACGACTATGACTATTTAGACGGGCAGTCCAAAAAAATTTTAACCAAACTCCTGGAAACGGAAAGCCCCTCGACAATTAAATTAAAGATCCAGCCGTTACAAAAAACCCATCGGGCCCTGCAAAGAATGCTCATTCGCCTGTGCCTCGAAAAGCTTCGAGGTGATTTACATCAGCTGACCTTCAGTCATTTAGCCGAGATCGAGGACTTGATTGAGCGCCGTCCAACCGGCTCGGTGGTCCATCTTCCTGGAGCTCTGAGAGCTTCAAGCGACAAGAACTGTTTGATATTTTCGAATTCTGAAAAGGGACTGTAGTAAAATATCAATTGCCGTTATTCTGACGGAAAAACACTATTTCATAACAGTCCCAAAAGCTAAGAATTGCTTGATTATATAATCGTTTACGTTATACTGACTTTCGTAAAAGTTATGAAACAATATTGAAAAGTTCTCAATCAAAAGGAATTTTAATATGTCAAACCCTCATGTCGCAAAACCCGAACTAAAAAAATCGTTTAAAAAATTCCCCATCAAAAATCGTCCCCCGGCGAATAATAACTGGATTTTTTGGATGATCCTATTCTTTATGTTTCTCTTGCTGGTCAGCCGTCCGGAAATGAATAATACGCTGCCCAAAGAGGAAACGATCAGCTACAGCCAGTTCTATGAAAAAGTGAGAAAGAGCACGAAAGAAAATAGCGAGATTAAAAGTCTCGAGTTAACCGAAAACATCCTGCACGGCACCTTGAAAGACGGCACAAAATTTACGGTCGATATCCCGCCCGATGACAAAGCCCTTCTTGATCTGATCCGGACAAACGTCCCTGATTTTAAAGTGGTTCCGCTTAAAACTTTTTGGAGCCAGCTGTTTTTTTCATTCATGCCGGTCATCCTTTTCTTTTTGCTGATCTGGTTTTTTTCTTACCGGGGAAATCAAATGGGAAATAAAATTTGGTCATTTGGAAAATCCCGGGCCAAGGTCACCGGCAAAGATCACAAAATCACGTTTGCCGACGTGGCCGGGGTGGATGAAGCCAAAGAAGAATTGCAGGAAGTCATCGAATTCTTGAAAGAACCAAAAAGATTCCAGAGATTGGGCGGAAAAATTCCTAAAGGCGTTTTGTTGATCGGCCCTCCGGGGACCGGCAAGACACTTTTGGCCAAAGCGGTGGCGGGCGAGGCAGACGTCCCATTCTTTCCATTGAGCGGGTCGGATTTTGTCGAGATGTTTGTGGGAGTCGGCGCTTCACGGGTGCGCGACCTTTTTGATCAAGGCCGAAAGGCCGCCAAGGTCTCGGGAAAGGGCGCGATCATTTTTATTGATGAGATCGACGCGGTCGGGCGGTTACGATTTTCCGGAATCGGCGGCGGGCACGACGAACGCGAGCAAACCTTAAACGCGCTTTTGGTTGAGATGGACGGTTTCGATACGCAGGCGGGATTGATTTTGATTGCCGCCACCAATCGTCCGGATACACTCGACCCAGCGCTTCTTCGTCCCGGACGTTTTGATCGTCAGATCGTTGTGAATCTGCCGGATATTTTAGGACGCGAAGCCATTTTAAAGGTGCATACGAAAAACATTAAAATGGCCCCCGATGTGGATCTTAAAAAAGTTGCCCGTCAGACTGTTTATTTTTCCGGCGCTGATCTGGCTAATGTCTGTAACGAAGCCGCTCTTTTGGCCGCGCGCAACAATAAAGATTTTGTCGGATTCGAAGAAATGCATGCCGCGATCGAACGGGTAACGATGGGGCCCGAGAAAAAAAGCCGGACGATGTCCAAAAAAGAAAAAGAAATCACCGCCTATCATGAAGCCGGTCACGCGCTCTTATCGATGCTGATTGAAGAAGTAGATACATTTTCGAAGGTTTCCATTATTCCCCGCGGGATGGCCGGAGGTTACACCTTAACGCCTCCCGTCGAAGACCGGCATTATTGGACCAAGAAAGAGCTCTTGGGACGATTGGGTGTCGCGCTGGGTGGACGGGCGGCGGAGGAAATCTGTTTAAATGAGGTGACGACCGGCGCTTACAGCGATTTGCAAGTAGCCACTGGGATTGCCCGAAAAATGGTTTGTGAGTACGGCATGAGTGAAAAACTGGGGACCTTAACGCTGGGACGGCATCATCATCAGCTCTTTTTGGGGAAAGATCTGATGGAGCAGCGGGATTACAGTGAAGAAACGGCGAAGGCGATCGATGAGGAAGTGCGGCGTTTTGTCGACGGCGCTTACAACCGCGCCAAAGAATTGCTTTTAAAAAACCGCGATAAATTAGAACTTCTCACCCGAAGACTCATTGAGAAAGAAGTGATCGACATTGACGACGCGCGTATATTTCTGGGGATTCCCGCGGCGGGGGAATCGAAGGGACATCCTTCCACCGACGCAATTTCTTCTTCAGAAGAGAAACCGTTTGTGAATATGAAAAATGGTTGAAGTCAGTTGAACGCAGGATATTCACGAAAAGAATTTTTGATTCAGGCCGGCAATTTTAGTTTGTCCTTAGGACGGCAGACTAACATCATGGGCATCCTCAATCTAACGCCGGATTCATTCAGCCAAGACGGGATTTTAGTCAAAAATAGAAAAGATTTAAGTAAAATTTTAGCGATGGCCGAAAAGCTCATCCGTGATGGAGCGGATATGATTGATGTGGGAGGAGAATCTACCCGTCCAGGCAGCCGTAAGATTTCCGTGAAGGAAGAAATCAAACGCATTATTCCAACGGTGGGCGCCCTTGCCTCAAAGATGAAAGTTCCCATCTCGGTGGATACCTATAAACCGGTGGTGGCCCGTCAGGCCCTTGATGCCGGCGCGCACTTGATCAATAATATTATGGGAACTCATCTCAATCGCCCGCTCTTAAAAATGGTTTCGCGTTATAACGCCGCTATTGTTCTGATGCATATCCGAGGGACGCCGCAGACCATGCAGGATCAGGTACGTTACAAAAATTTACTGCGCGAGGTTCTCTTCGAACTGCGGCAGGGGGTTGAAAAATGTTTGGACGCCGGCATTAAAAGGGATAAAATCATTATTGACCCGGGCATCGGTTTCGGGAAAACCCTGAAACATAATTTAGAATTGATTTATCATTTAAAAGATTTCCAGGCTCTCAACTGCCCTATTTTAGTGGGCCCATCAAGAAAATCATTTATCGGCCAGGTTTTGAAAAGGGATGTATCGAAGCGTCTTATCGGAACGATTGCCGCGGTGTGTGCCTCCATCATGAATGGCGCCCATATTGTCCGGGTGCATGATGTGAAAGAAATTAAAGAAGCCATCCTCATGACCGATGCCATTATGAGTCCTCCATGAATGATATGACTTTTGCTTTTTTCTCCGTCTATACCAAAATAAAACCGATTATTGAAGTTCTGATTTTGTGGATTGTGTTTTACCGGATCCTCGTTTTCTTCCAAGGAACCCGCGCCTTTCAGGTTCTGAAAGGCATCACGTACCTTCTTATTGCCTTCCTCGTGTCACAGATTTTTGGTTTAGATACTCTCAATTGGCTGTTAACCAAACTTTTTGCTATTTCAGTTATTGCGGTCATGATTATCTTTCAGCCTGAACTGCGTCAGGGGCTTGCCCGTCTCGGGCAGCAGCATTTATTTAACATTGATCTGGCGGAATCCGAACTGCTCTTGATCATTGAACAGATTGTCCAATCGGCTTACAAACTTTCCCGCCAAAGTACGGGCTGCCTCATTGCGATTGAACGCGAGACTCAACTTAAGACGTCCGTTGAAAGCGGGGTCGTGATGGATGGAAAAGTTTCCACAGAATTGATCCAATGTATTTTTTCTCTGGAATCGCCAATTCATGATGGAGGTATTATTATCCGGGGAGAAAGGATCATCGCTGCCGCATGTTTGTTCCCGCTTTCGGAAAATCCCAGTCTCAGTAAATCCACCGGAACAAGGCACCGCGCGGCCATGGGCATCAGCGAGCAGACCGATTGTATCGTGGTGATGGTTTCAGAAGAAACCGGAAATATATCGGTTGCCGCGGATGGACGTTTTATTCCGATCAAAGATAAAGAAAATCTTAACCAGACTTTAACCGGATTGTTAATTAAACGGGCGAACACGAAACATGAACCCAAAAGGGCTTACTCATAATTGGGGATTTAAAGTGGTTGCTTTACTGTTGGCCATTATCACGTGGATTTATGTGAATGGTGAATTGCTCAAATGACTTTATGGTAAAACTAGGCATCAATATCGATCATGTAGCAACCATCCGTCAAGCCCGTCGTGAAAAAGACCCTGATCCGATTCTCGCGGCCCAAATCTGCGAACGCGCCGGGGCCGAGAGCATCATCGCCCATTTAAGAGAAGACCGCCGGCATATCCATGACCGGGACGTCCAGCAGCTGCGCAAAATCATCCAAACCCGTTTTAATCTCGAGATGTCGATTGATCCGGAAATTGTCGAGATCGCTCTTTTTCTTAAACCGGATCAAGTCACCCTTGTTCCAGAACAACGCCAGGAGGTCACAACGGAAGGCGGATTGGATGTTGTCCGTAATTTTTTAAAAATTCGAGGCGTTGTTCGTCGATTATCTTCGAAAGGGATCGGGGTAAGTCTTTTTATTGATCCCATCAAGAAACAAATTTTGAAAGCCAAAGAAATGGGTGTTGCCATGATTGAACTTCATACGGGACGTTATTCCCATGCCCTCACAAAATCAGGGATCCATCGAGAACTGAAACAATTGATCGCGATGACCGAGGTTGCCCAAAGTTTGGGTTTAAGAGTTAATGCCGGGCACGGTTTAAATTATGTGAATGTGAAAGCGATTGCTGAGATTCAGGGAATGGAGGAATTGAATATCGGCCACGCCATTATTTCCCGGGCGGTGTTTGTTGGTTTGGAAAACGCGGTTAAAGAAATGATTCAGTTGATTCGAGTATGATCTCCGGGACCGGCATCGACATCGTCGAGGTACAACGCATTGCCCAAGCGATTGCACGCTGGGGAGATCATTTCTTGAATCATGTTTTTACCGAGGAAGAAATCGCGTATTCCAAAGGGCGCCGTTATCCGAGCCAGCATTTTGCTGGTCGTTTTGCCGCCAAAGAAGCGGTCTTAAAAGCCTTCGGGAAAAATTCTCATATCAATTGGAAAGACATATCCATTACCTCCAACGAAGATGGAAAACCGATCTGCCGTTACAAGGACAAGAATTTTAAAAAGCAGATTTTGATTTCTATCTCGCACACCTCAAACTATGCGGTTGCCAGCGCCATTATCACATCGTAAGAAAGATTCCCACAAAAATGATTTTGGTCATCTATTGATTCTTGCCGGATCACGTCGTATGCTCGGGGCTGCCGCCTTAAGCTCACTGGCGGCGATGCGCTCCGGCGCGGGACTCGTGACTGTTGGAATTCCACGTAGTTTAAATAATGTTTTACAAAAAAAAATATCGCCCGTCATTATGACGCTGCCGCTCCCAGAGACTTCCGAAGCTTCTTTGGATAGCGTTGCATTTCGCGAGATTGAAAAATTTCCTTGTGATGTTCTGGCGCTCGGTTGTGGCTTGTCCACCGAACCCGGAACCAAACGGCTCGTCTTAAAAGTTGTCGAAAAAATTCAAAAGCCTTTGGTCATCGACGCGGACGCGCTCAATACCGTGGCGGCCCACACCAATGTCCTCAAAAAAACAAAGACCATAAAAATTTTGACGCCCCATCCGGGGGAAATGGCCCGTCTTTTAAAATTTGACAAAGATTTTATCCAAAAAAATCGCGTTCCAGTGGCGCGTGACTTTGCCCGCCGGTTCAATGTGATTGTACTTCTGAAAGGTCACCAGAGTGTCGTTGCTTCACCTGAGGGAGAAATTTATATTAACAAAACGGGCAACCCCGGGATGGCCACCGCCGGAAGCGGAGATGTCTTAACCGGAATGCTGGCCGCTTTCTTGGCTCAAGGATTACCTCAAGGTTTATCAGCCTTTGAAATGGCCAAACTCGCCTGTTATTTCCACGGAAAAGCAGGGGACCTTGCCGTACAGGATAAAACAATGATCTCCATGATCGCCAGCGATATCCTCGAAAAAATTCCTAAGGCTTTTCAAACTTAAAAGAGGATCGGGGGGACATACGACTGGACCTAAACTAATTAAGGTTACGGCATGTGGCGTCCGAACTACAAATCAATGGAACTTTTTTGTCATGGCATGTGCTGTGTTTCTCGTCGGCGGATGTTCCCCTCAAATTGCCAACCGTGATTCCCGAGGAGAAACCATCGTTTGTTTTGGCAACAGCATCACCGCAGGTTACGGCGTAAGCGCTGCGGAAAGTTATCCTGTACTTCTAGCTCAGAAAGTAAATTTTAAAGTTATTAATTCCGGCAGAAGCGGTGACACCAGCCTCGAGGGTCTTCAAAGAATTGAACAAGATGTCTTCGCGTATAATCCACGGATCGTTATTGTTGAATTTGGCGGCAATGATTACTTACATCAAATCCCCAGGGCAGAAACTTTTAAAAATATCGATCAGATGGTGGAAATGATTCAAAGCCGCGGAGCGATGGTGGTTTTAGCGACGGTGAAGATAGGATTTTTTGTCGACGCATATGCTCAAGGATTTAAAGAAATTGCCAAGAAAAGAAAAGCGCTTTTGATTCTAGATGTGATGCAAAATATTCTAGACAATCCCCAGTTGAAATACGATCAAATCCATCCGAATAATAAAGGCTATCAACTTATTTTTGAACGGATTTATAAAGCTATAAAGCCGTTGGTCAAAGAGTAAAGAGCAGGGCGTTGGGTGATCGTACAGGAAAAGATCAGGGGATACACGACTGGAACTAAACTAATTAAGGTTACGGCATGTGTAGACTTGTTTGAAAAATGTGATAGTTTGGATAAAATATTGATTGACCATTTGTAGCTTATAAGCTACACTTTAAACAGATGACAGCTAAGACGATTGTAGTTTATAAGACTCAAAATGATGTAGAACCGCTGATAAGATGGCTGTTTTCCTTACGTGATAAAACCTTGCGTTACCGGATTGAAACACGCATAGATCGAGTCCGGGAAGGAAACTACGGCGATCATAAACGGTTTCATGGAATTATTGAGCTGCGCTTGGATTTTGGTAAAGGGTATCGATTGTATTGCGGTGAAGATGGGTCTACGCTGGTCGTGTTACTGATGGGAGGAGACAAAAGCTCCCAGGACAAAGATATAAAAAAAGCTTTAGAATATTGGAGGGATTATCATGAACAAAAGAAAATTTCGGACCTTTGATGACGTACAGCTTGAACACTATAAAAAACATCCCAAAGAATTAAAAGGTTACTTGCGCGTTGCGTTTGAAGAGTATCAAAAGGACGGCAACGAAAAGGCATTCCTTGCCGCGCTATCCGTTGCGGCACGGGTACACGGCGGTTTCAGTAAGCTCTCCCGAGAAACCGGACTTAACCGCGAAAACCTTTATCGGGCGCTCTCCAAACACGCCGATCCCCGCTTTTCAACCATTGTGCAAGTGCTGAATACTTTGCATTTCTCACTAAAAATCACTTGATTTGAAAACGCGGCGGGAATTGGGTTTTCGATAATTACGTACGCGTCCCTGGAACCTCGAAAGCTTTTCGAGCTTAAAAGAAAAATTAAGTATGCGTTCCCGGAATTGTCCGAAGATAAGTAATGTGTCGCTGGAGTTTGGAATTCAACCATGAATAGAGAAGAATTTGAAAAATTGCTAAATAGTCATTTGCTTCCAATATTTACGGGGGCATCTTTAGGTGCAAGCGAGGACGCCAAACCATTCCATAAATTAGTTGCAAAGAGAAATGTGTGTACTTTGCTGATTAAACCCTCTAAAGATGCGGATTATCGTGTGCAGTTTCTTAGAAGCCAAGAATTTTTGGAGGAAGAAGTAGAGTTAATTGAACATTTCGTTAGCGAAGTAAAGACTATTGATCCCCACAGAACCCAAGATCACTTCAAAGACTTGATGGCTTTATTGCCAAGACGAGTAATTGGAAGATTGCTTGGAGGTGAGGGGCAAGGAAGATCTACTTTAGAAGAGGCCATTCGATGGTTTGAATCATTAGCATCTCAAACCTATGAAGGTAAACAAATTGTTGCTGCTTTTGGCATAACTGGAAGCATGAGTTATGGGCCCATAGATATTTCTTCGTTAAGTCAGGAAGATTTTTCGAAAGTTCTTTCAAATGGTTTCGATACAATTTATCAATGCGGACAAGATGGTAAGATTTTTAACATTACACGATTATCTGTTGCGTATCCTGATTCTCATGCTCCAGTAGTGCGTATGGGTGCAGTTGCTAATTGGGCGAGAGGTAATAGGATTGCGCTAGTGTTAAATCGTAATGGAGAGATCCTTGTATTTAAAAATAAGATGCTAAAATTTGCTAAAAGACGAGGTTCTTGGAGGTACTATCCACATGAATCTGCGTTGAAGCAGTTTGGAAGAGGAATAAAGGCTGATATTAAAAGTGCAATTTATCAATCGTGTCTTGATGCATCTTTTGCGAGAACGGGTGGATGTATTGCAGTACTTACAAGGGATGGTGAGCGTGAATTACGGAAGAGGAAAATTGTACACTCTACTGATATGATTGTGAATAAAGAAAGTATTCGTACAAAACTACTTGCGAAAGCTATCAAAAAGCCTTTTCAAGATGTTGATCGCCTCCTGCGCCAAGAACTTTTAGCAATAGATGGAGCAATAATTCTTGATAATCAAGGGGGGATTATTACGGCTGGCGCAATTATAAAAGTCCCTGAAGGCTCGATAAGTGGTGGCCGTAGAGCAGCCGCCGTAAATCTTAGTAAGTGGGGGATAGGAATTAAAATATCTGCTGATGGGCCCATACTTGGCTTTAAAAAACGCAATGAAATATTTTCTCTTTAACACATAACAAATAAAAAAGGTGCCAATCACTTTTTTGCACTCGGTGAAGGGGACAGTTGTCCCCTTCTTCTTCGCCCTTCGCCAGTTTTACCGGGCTTACCCAATTCGTGCTGATCAGCACAAATTAAGCTGGGACAAACTTAACATACGACTTGACAGAACGGATAATTTTTTTTATAGTAACACCGCATTTTCAATTTAAAGGAAAAATTTTTTATGCTAGCATTCTTACTCTTACTCATCGGCATCGCCTCACGGCTTATCATCCATATCCCAAACTTTACTCCCGTCGTCGCACTCGCGTTATTCAGCGGCGCTTATCTTTCCAAACGCGCCGCAGTTTTTTTCCCGCTGGCCCTGATGATCATTTCTGATCTTTTCATTGGTCTGCACGAAACGATTCTTTTTACGTGGGGAAGTGTTGCTGCGATTTCGATTTTTGGATTCTGGCTCAGGCGCAATCGAAATCCCATCAACATCCTGAGTACAAGTTTATTTTCAGCGGTATTTTTTTTCCTTGTAACAAATTTTGGCACATGGCTCATGTCGAACTTGTATCCACGGACACTCAGCGGTTTGCAGGAATGTTTCATCCTGGCCGTGCCCTTTTTTAGAGCCACACTTGTAAGTACGATCGTTTATTCATTCGCGATTTTTGGCCTGTATGAACTTGTGGCTGTGGGTATCAAAGAAACAAAATTGGCCAACGTTCTTTTAGATTAAATCAATCTTACTGGTGCCCCGCCTCTTGCATTCTGCAAGAATGCGGCGGGGTAAAAGGGAAGCCTGTTAAAATCAGGCACGGTCCCGCCGCTGTGACTGGATTTTTGAATCTTACGAAAGGCCATCGTTCCATTTTAAAATGGGCGAGAAGGCAAAGAATTCGGGTGTAATTTTTAC
>Ga0209515_10006100_pt1 | contig 15199 bp, 10 predicted proteins | sample Subgroupgradi54m_FD_187454 | JGI IMG/M metagenome (GOLD analysis project Ga0209515, IMG submission 187454) | Subsurface groundwater microbial communities from S. Glens Falls, New York, USA - GMW60B uncontaminated upgradient, 5.4 m (SPAdes)... ...
AGAATGATGTGCCCCCCTCGCCCTCCGGGAGAGGGGCCGGGGGTGAGGGAACGGCCTGAATCATTTGCACGCATTGCCATAGCCCATGAAAAAATACATCCTCGCCCTCGATCAAGGCACCACCAGTTCACGCGCACTGGTGTTCGATGCACAGCTGAATATCGTCGCCTCCGCACAGCAGGAGTTCACGCAATTCTTCCCGCAGCCGGGTTGGGTGGAACATGACGCGAATGAAATCTGGGCCAGCACACGGCAGTGCATCGAGGCCGTGCTCACGCAAATCGACGCGACGCAGATCGCCGCCATCGGCATTACCAATCAGCGCGAAACCACCGTCGTGTGGGAGCGCGCTACCGGCCGGCCGATTCACCGCGCCCTGGTGTGGCAGGATCGCCGCACCGAAGACTGGTGCGCAGCGCAACGCGCGGCTGGACTGACCGACACGGTGCGCGCAAAAACCGGCCTCGTGCTCGACCCCTATTTTTCTGCCAGCAAGATCGACTGGCTGCTGAATCACGTGCCCAATGCGCGCAACCGCGCCGAACAGGGCGAACTGGCCTTCGGCACCATCGACAGCTGGCTGTTGTGGAATCTGACGCAGGGCAAGGCACACACCACCGATGTCACCAACGCGTCGCGCACCCTGCTGTGGAATTTGCACGCGCAGCACTGGGATCAAGATCTACTGCGCCAGTGGAATATCCCCGCTGCGCTCTTGCCCACCGTGCATCCCTCGCAACATTTATTTGGCGAGACCACCTTGTTCGGTGCGCCGATTCCGATTTTCGGCATCGCCGGCGATCAGCAGGCCGCCACGTTTGGTCAGGGTTGCGTCGCGCCCGGACAGGCGAAGAACACCTATGGCACCGGCTGTTTTCTGCTGCTGCACACCGGCGCGCAGGCCGTGGCTTCCCAGCATGGTTTGCTGACAACGGCGGCGGCGCAAACCGGCGCGACCCCGCAATACGCGCTCGAAGGCAGCGTCTTCATCGGCGGCGCGGTGGTGCAGTGGCTACGCGACGGGTTGGGCCTGATCGAAAAATCCAGTGAAGTCGAAGCCCTCGCGCGGCAAGTGCCCGACAGCGGCGGCGTGGTGCTGGTGCCCGCCTTCACTGGCCTGGGCGCGCCGTACTGGAACGCGCATGCACGCGGCAGCCTGCTGGGCCTGACGCGCGGCAGCACGCGTGCGCACATCGCGCGTGCAGCGCTGGAAGCAATTGCCTTCCAGTCCGCAGAACTGGTGCACGCCCTCGCACAGGACAGCGGACAAAAACTCACCGCACTGCGCGTGGATGGCGGCGCCTGCGCCAACGATTTGCTGATGCAGATGCAAGCCGATCTGCTCGGCATCCCGGTCGAACGCCCGCGCGTCCTCGAATCCACCGCACTCGGCGCCGCCCTCCTGGCCGGCCTCGGCGCCGGCCTCTGGCCCAGCCATGCCACCGCACTGGCCCGCATCGCCATCGAGCGCACCTTCACCCCGCAAATCCCCGCCGCGCAAGCCGCAGAAAAAATGCAGCGCTGGCAAGCGGCGGTGCGGGCGACTTTGCAGTTTGCGGATTTGGGATAAAGGCAACCTCCATCGCAGAGACGCAGAGGACGCGGAGACTCGCAGAGAAAAACAAAACAGCAAAGTCTTGATTCCGCACCTTGAATTTGTCATTCGACTCCGGTACGTTCAACGTTTTCAACGTTTCGCTGGGCTATCCGACATGCCCAGTAGGTTGTCCGACAAAATGTCGTATACATCAGGTTAGGTGTTTAGATGAAACGCTATCTTCTACTCGCTGTTGCTCTTTTGCTTTCGGCCTGTGCCAATTCTGAACCAAAGATACCGCCCGAGCTTGTGGGTATTTGGGCAAACGATGGAGCAATTCTCCGCGACGGTAAATGGCTAATGTCTGGCCAAGCTCTATATCTCGGCGAAGATGGTAGTGGCGCAGTACTTGGCGGCCCCCCACCGATTGGGATAAAAATCGCCGCGACTTTCGACGTAACCAAGAATGCGCTTTCAATTGACCTGATTGAGCGAGACAAAGTTGTTAAAAGTATGATGGTCACGTATGACCCAAAAGAAAAAACAATAAATATTGGCTCTTCAAAACCAGTGCTTTTAACGAGACGCTCAGAGGTTTTTGACTCCAGCATCAAAAGGGGGCTCGGGTTGTGAGAGCTAGCGAGGTAGGGTGGGCAACTTGTTGCCCACGTGTTCAATCGAACGTGACTGCGTGAGCAACAAGTTGCCCACCCTACAAACTGATTCAAGGTTGTCCTGATTCAAACGTTGAGACCACGAAGGAGTTACCGATGTCCCAAGCAAACAAGCCAAACGCTGCCCTTGGCACGGAGCGGCTCTTGTCGGCCAACCCGCTACAGGTATTCGCTGCGTTTGAGCAACCGGATCGTCTTGCGCAATGGTGGGGGCCGAGTGGGTTCACGAACACGTTTGAGCAGTTTGAGTTCAAGCCCGGCGGGCGGTGGGTTTTTGTGATGCACGGGCCGGATGGGGTTGACTACCCCAACGAGAGTGTCTTCCGGGAGATTCAGCCAGATGCGCGGATCGTGATCGAGCATGTGGTGGCGCCGTGGTTCACGCTGACGGTGACGCTGACCGCGCGCGGTGACAAGACCCACCTGACTTGGGTGCAGACGTTTGAAAGCCCCGAGGTCGCAGCGAAGTTGCGTCCCATTTGCGAGCCCGCGAATGAGCAGAACCTGGATCGGCTTGAGTCCTTGCTTGCGGGTGAAGGTGCCCTATAGGTAGGGCGGAAAACGCTAGTTTCAGAGCAGGCTAACTTGTGTAGCAAGTTAAGCAGCGAAGCTGCGGCCATAACTAAAAGCGCAGCGCCTTCCGCCGGATGTACCCATAGAAGCGATGGTGGTGGTGCTTGAGGCATGCGGCGGAAGGCGCTGCGCTTTTCCGCCCTACAAATACGGGCGGTCACAAACAAGCTTCTCACCACAGAGAACACAGAGAAAATCAACGACAAAAGCATTACCACCAAGGCGGTTTATTTGTTTTTCTTTTCTCCGTGTTCTCTGTGTTCTCTGTGGTGAAAAGCCCTTGAATATCACTGCACGCTCTTCTTCCCACCTTTGCGCTTGGCAAGCACCGCGACGGGTTCGGTTGCGCTGCTGAGCAATTGATCACCTTCGCGCACGGCGTCGTCGAGGGCTTGTTTGGGCGGTTTTTGCTGGGTCCAGGTGAGGTTGAGGTGTTTGCTGATCAATGCCCGCAGGCGCGCCCAGTGGGTCAGGTGGATGCCGCGTGTCGTCGGCTTGGTGTGAATCTTGACATTGTGCAACTGGGTTTCGAGTGCCGGCCAGGGTTGGTAGTACGCGCTCTTGCGGGTGGCGGCGTGGGCCGCTTCGGTGACGGGCAGATAGCCGGTGCGCTGATGCCATTCGGCGGCGATGTCCGTGCTCGAGAACCAGGCGAGGAAGTGCGCGACCGCCTTGTATTCTTCCTTGCTCTTGCCTTCCATCAGCCACAGTGAAGCGCCGCCGATCTGGGTGTGCCAGGTTTTGTTGCTGGCTTCTTCGTAGTACGGCAAGGGTGCCACGCCAACACGGAAATTATTATTCGCCAACACCTCGCCGAGCGCGCCGGTGCCGCTGGTGAGCACGGCGCATTCGCCGCTGGCAAAACTCTGATCGCTTTCGGCGTCCTCACCCTTGATGCGCAGTAATTCGCTCACCACCCAGCTATTCATCAGTGCCACATGGCGCACTTGCAGCAAGGCGTTGAATTTGAGTTTGGGGTTTTCTTTGGCCGGATTTTTCGCGTGCAGCACGAACGGTTCGTTGTGCCAGCTCGACAGGTTTTCAAGAAAAATCCAGCTCTGGTGGCTGGTGGTGTAGGGACACTCGGCGCCTGCCTGCGACAGTTTCAAGGCAACCGCCTGCAAGGCGAACCAGGTGTTGGGCGGCGCTTCGGGATCGAGTCCGGCATTGGCAAACGCATCCTTGTTGTAGAACAGTACCGGCACTTCGGCGGCGATCGGATAGGCATAGGGCCGACCCAGCACATCGCGCGGGAAGCTGGGTGTGTTGGGCACAAACCAGCCATCGTCGCCAAACGCCGGTTGATAGACGCCGCGCAAGGGGCGGCTGAGATTGGCTTGCATGAGTTGCTCGCCCAGATCGTCGCGCACCTGCAGCAGGTGTGGCCGCAGTGCAGCGGGGGCCAGGGCCGCCTCGACGGTCTGCTGGGCTGTGCCTTTGTGCGTCAGTTGCACCTGCACCTCGGTCTGCTGCTGGTTGTAACGCTGCACCAGATCAGTGAAGACGGTGGCGGAGGCGCCGTCAAAGCTATGCCAGATTTCAATCGGCGTGGCGGCCTGCGCCACGCAGGATAAACTCAGACCCGTCCCCAGCAGAAACAGAATACGTGGTGCAAATTTCATGACGATCTCACTCATGATGCTTTCACTTCGCAGGCGTCGGCCGATCCGTCGGCAAGCGGCGGATTTCAAAGCCTTGTTGTTGCAGCAGCGTGAGCAGGCTGCCTGGTTCGAAATAATAAGCAGCGCCCACCACCACCATCACGGTGCGGTACTCCTGTAGCAGTTGCAGCATGCGTTGCGTCATGCGCTGGTTGCGCAGCCGCAGTTCATTCTGGAACGCGGGTTGTTTTTCAGCGTCGGTTTGCAATGCGTCCAGCATGCTGCTCAAGCGTTGCGCATCGCCGCGCTTCCACACCACCACCAGGTTGCTCAATTGAATACCGAGCAAGCCGCTTTCAAATTGCTCGGCCAGTTGCTTCATCTGTCCGGCGGGGTCTTGCGCGGCCAGCAGTTCCAGCATCTGCAACTGCTCATCCAGCGTTTCCAGCGGACGGATCGGTTTCTTCAACGCGCGCGCCTGTTGCATCAATTTCAGATCGACACCGAGGCTGGAATCCAGTCCGACTTTTTCCGCAGCATAGATCGACAGCGCGGTTTGAAACAACCAGGGCCGCATGTGCAGCAGCGTCTCCAGCCGCTTGTTGTACTGGCTGCTGAACACTTCCTCCAGACGCTTGTACTGCTCGGGCGTGAACAGGGGGCGCAGGCTCTGGCCCGGCGGATAGAAACCGCGCTGGGAAATTTTCTGGCTGATATCTTCGCGTTCCGGATCCAGCTCGACCGCCAGCACCTGGGATATTTGCAGCGCCTGCTGCACCGCCGGTGCGAAGGGATAACAGCCAGCATCGCACACATGCACCGATGCATAGAGAAAAATCAAACTCTGTCCGCGCTGCGCCTGCCACAGCATGCCCTGCGCTAAGGTCGTGCCCCAAGGCGCGCACAGCAGCAACGCGGTCAAAAGTCCGGCAAGGCGAGGCAAATGAGTCATGTCCGGGATTATAGGGCGGATGCGCTGCTGCATGACGCAGACTGCGGCGGCAGGACAACTGACCCCACGAATCATCATGCCATGCCACCGGTGTCATGCAGACACCGGTGGCGTCATTCGTCATCGCAGTCACAACGCTCGCACGGTAAACCCCTGCGCACGCAGCAATTCAAGAATATTGCCGGATTCAAGATAATGCGCCACACCCACCACCACCAGTACTGTCTTGTGCTGCTCAGCCATACGCATCATGCGCTCGGTCATGCGCCGGTTGCGTTGCTGCATCAATTGGGTCACGCGCTCGTGTTTTTCCTGGCCCGTCTGCATCGCATTGACCATGGCTTGCAACTGCGGTCTGTCGCTGTGTTTCCAGGCATCGACCACGCTGGCCAGACTGGCGCCCAGCGTATTGTCTTCAAACGCTCGCACGGCTTGCTTGAGCGACCCGGCGACATCCTGGCCGCTCAGATATTCGAGGGCTTCCATCTGTTCAGCCAGGGTTTCCAATTCCAGCACCGGCTTGCGCCACGCACGCGCTTGCGTCATCACGTGCAGATCAACGCCCAGTTGCGAATCCAGACCGATACGCTCGGCCGCGAAAGAAGACAGGATGGCCTGGAACAGCCACGGCCGCATTTGCAGCAATGGGGCTAATTCACGTTCATGGCGGCGCGTCAGCACCGCATCGAGTTCGGTCAACTGCACACCCTGCAACAAGGGCCGCAGACTTTGCTCGGGAGGATAGAAACCGTGCTGAATGACGGCGGCGGAAATCTCGGGGCGCCCGGGGTCGATTTCCACCGCCACCACGCGCGCACGGTGCAAGGCAAACTGCGCCGCAGCCGACAGCGGATAGCAGGAAGCGTCGCACACATGGATCGAACCCAGGAGATAGAGCGTCGTTCCACCGCGCTGCGCTTCCCACACGACCCCTTGCGCAGAGGCCGGAAGGCAGCTGAGTGCATTCAGGAAAAACAAACATGTCGCCAGTAAAATTCTTGTTGGAGCGGTGAGCATCTGCAACCCTGCACCGGCGACGGTTGACTGCACGATCAGACGATCTGACACGCCACGTCAAAAGACAGGCGCGGACCACGTGCATGCAATTTCTCGGTGTCGCCATAACCGAGGTTGCAGAGAAAATTGGACTTGATGTTGCCCTCGGGGAAAAAGGCAGCGTCCAGCCTGGCGTTATCAAAACCCGACATCGGCCCGCAATCGAGACCCAGTGCGCGCGCCGCCAGCATCAGGTAGGCCCCCTGCAAACTGCTGTTGCGAAACGCGGTGGACGCGATCAAATCAGAATTGCCAACAAACCAGGCCTTGGCATCGGTGTGTGGAAATAATATCGGCAGTTGCTCGTAAAACTGGAGATCCATCGCGACGATCACCGTCACTGGCGCCGCCATGGTTTTTGCCACATTGCCTTCGGCCAGCGCCGGTTTGAGTTTTTCCTTGGCGGTGTGCGACTTGACGAATACGATTCGCGCCGGCGAACAATTGGCGCTGGTCGGGCCATATTTGAATACGTCGTATAACTGCTGCAAGGTGGCATCGCTCACCTGTTTGGACAACCAGTTGCTGTGCGTGCGTGCCTGGGTGAAGAGCTGGGCGAAAGCGGAATCGGGCAAGGCGGACATGGGGTTCTCCTCTCTGAAAATAATTCGGGTAATCTGTTCACAGAATACACGCTGAAAGACAAGGCACATGAACAAAATCTATCTCCCCACCCCCGCACAACGTGTCGCCTTCATCGGCCTGGGCACGATGGGTTATCCAATGGCCGGACATTTGCAGCGCGCCGGGCATCAAGTCACGGTGTATAACCGCAGTGCTGATAAAGCGGCGCGCTGGAGCGCGGAATTTGGCGGCCGGCAGGCAGCCACCCCGGCGGCGGCGGCCCACGATGCACACGTGGTGTTCTCCTGCGTCGGCAACGATGACGACCTGCGCAGCATCACCGTTGGGTCGGACGGCGCATTTGCTGCCATGCAAGCGGGTGCAATTTTTGTCGATCACACCACCACCTCGGCCACTGTCGCACGCGAACTGCACGCCGCCGCACAAGAACGCGGACTGCACTTCATCGACGCACCGGTCTCAGGCGGTCAGGTCGGCGCGCAAAATGGCGTGCTCACCGTCATGTGCGGCGGCGCTGCAGCGGCCATCACAGCGATCACCCCGGTGGCGCTGGCCTACGCACAGGCCGTCACCCGGATCGGCGATGCCGGCAGCGGCCAATTGGCAAAAATGGTCAACCAGATTGCGATTGCCGGCCTGTTGCAAGGCCTGGCTGAGGCACTGCATTTCGGCCAGACCGCCGGGCTGAACATGCCGCTGGTGCTGGATGTCATCAGCAAAGGCGCGGCGCGTTCCTGGCAAATGGAGAACCGTGGCAAAACCATGCTGGCCGGGGAATTCGATTTCGGTTTTGCGGTGGACTGGATGCGCAAGGATCTTGGCCTGGTGCTGGAACAGGCACGGCACAATGGCGCCACCCTGCCGGTCACCGCGCAGGTCGATCAGTTTTATGCCGAGGTGCAAGCCATGGGCGGACAACGTTGGGATACATCCAGTTTGATTACGCGCTTGAAAAAATCCTGAACCGCAAGAAACGGATATTTTTTGGGTCGATGAAACGCCATGCTTCGGGTTAATCGCACACCGGAGAACCTTCATGGCAACTTTCATTTTTTTGTACGGCTCGTTTCACGCCGCCTGGAATTGGCATCGGGTTCCCCCTTTACTTGCGCAAGCGGGACATCGCGTTATCGCCCTTGATCTGCCCGGACATGGACAAGACAACTGATCGAAAGCCTCAAGGTGTGTCGTCCATGAACCCGTCAATGGAGCAAAAGATACAGGCGCTGTGCCGCTATATCGAAGCACATGCCGATACCCGGCTGACGCTGGCCGCCATGAGCCAGCAAGTCAATGTCAGCCCGCATCATCTGCAACGTTCTTTCAAGCGGATCATGGGTCTGAGCCCCCGGCAATATGCACAAGCTTGCCGCATGCGTTTTCTGAAAAACGAGCTGCGCACCAAAACAACCGCTACCCATGCCCTGTACGAAGCGGGTTTCAGCTCCAGCAGCCGACTCTATGAACAAGCGGATCAGCGGCTGGGCATGACACCACGGCAATACCGGCGAGGTGGCGCGGGGGTCGAAATATCGTATGCGACCGCGCAGACGCCACTGGGCTTGCTGATGATCGGCGCCACTGATCGCGGGGTTTGTTTCGTGCAGTTTGGCGAACCAGGCGATGGGTTGTTCAAGCAATTGCAACAGGAATATCCGCAGGCCGTCCTGCAAGCAGCAGCGCCTGCCAGCCAGACTTTCGCCGACTGGATCAGCGCACTGACAGACTATCTCAGCGGCACAGCGCACAGCCTGAATCTTGCCCTCGACCTCCACGGCACCGCCTTCCAGATCAGGGTCTGGCACTATCTGCAAAGCATCCCTTACGGGACGGTGCAATCCTATTCCGAGGTCGCACACGGCATCGGTCAACCCACCGCAGTGCGGGCAGCAGCCAGCGCCTGTGCAGCCAACAGTCTGGCGCTGCTGATTCCCTGTCACCGTGTGATCCGTGGCGACGGCGGCCTCGGTGGCTATCGCTGGGGCGTGCAGCGCAAACAGGCGCTGCTTGAGCTTGAGCAAATCAACCGGCCAGGCAACAACAAAATCGCGATTTAAAGTGGGGCAAAATCCGGCGGTACGGTAAAATGCCGCCTACTTTACGAATCGCTCCATGACTACCAAACCCGAAAGCCATCTCAGCAACTTCATTCGCAACATCATTGATGAAGATTTGTCGCAGCAAAAATGGTCAGCGCGCCAGAAGCTGGTCGGCTCGTCGCATCTGCTGCAAACCCGCTTTCCGCCGGAGCCGAATGGCTATCTGCACATCGGCCATGCCAAGTCGATCTGCCTGAATTTCGGACTGGCGCGCGACTACAACGGCATTTGCCACCTGCGTTTTGACGATACCAACCCGGAAAAGGAAAGCCTCGAATACGTCGAGTCGATCATGGATGCGGTGCACTGGCTGGGATTCCAGTGGGGTACCCATCTGTATTACGCCAGCGATTATTTCGACAAGCTGTATCACTTTGCCGAATGGTTCATCCAGCAGGGCAAGGCCTATGTGGACAGCCAGAGCGCCGACGAAATGCGCAGTCGTCGCGGCACCCTCACCGAAGGCGGCAAGGACAGCCCCTATCGCAACCGCTCGGTGGAAGAAAACCTGCTGCTGTTCCGCGAAATGCGCGCCGGCAAACACATCGACGGTGCCCATGTACTGCGACTGAAAATCGACATGGCATCGCCCAACATGAATCTGCGCGATCCGGCGATCTACCGCATCCGCCGCGCGCATCATCACCGCACCGGCGACAAGTGGTGCATCTATCCGATGTACGACTACACCCACTGCATTTCCGATGCGCTGGAACACATCACGCACTCAATCTGCACGCTGGAATTCGAAGACCATCGCCCGCTCTACGACTGGGTGCTGAATCAGCTCGCCGACGGCGGTTTCTTTCATCGTCCGCTGCCGCAGCAAATCGAATTCGCGCGCCTCAACCTGACCTATGTGGTGACCAGCAAACGCAAGCTGCAACAACTGGTGCAGGAAGCACTTGTGGACGGCTGGGACGATCCGCGCCTGCCCACCCTCGTCGGCCTGCGCCGGCGCGGCTTTACCCCGGAAAGCATTCAATTGTTCTGCGAACGCATCGGTGTGTCCAAGGCCGATAGCTGGATCGACTACAGCGTGCTCGAACAAGCCCTGCGCGACGACCTCGACCCCAAAGCGCCGCGCGCGGTCGCCGTGCTCAACCCGCTCAAGCTGATCATCGACAACTATCCGGCTGGCCAGAGCGAACCCTGCCATGCGCCGGTGCACCCGCATCATCCCGAACGCGGCCAGCGCACCTTCCCCTTCTCCAACACGCTGTGGATTGAAGCGGAAGATTTCACCGAAGTGCCGCCCAAAGGTTATTTCCGTCTGTTCCCCGGCAACAAGGTACGCCTGCGCTACGGCTATGTGATCGAATGCACCGGCTGCGCCAAGGATGTCCACGGCAACATCATTGCCGTGCACGCCAACTACATTCCCGACACCAAATCCGGCACGCCCGGCGCCGACAGCGTCAAGGTCAAGGGCAACATCCACTGGGTCAGCGCCGCGCATGCGCTCAAGGCCGAAGTGCGGCTGTACGACCGCCTCTTCCTCGACGCCCAACCTGACAGCGGCGGCAAGGATTTCAAAACCTGCCTCAACCCGGATTCAAGGAAAGTCGTCACCGCCTGGCTCGAACCGACCCTGGACAAAGCCGGACGCGACGAACGCTTCCAGTTTGAACGCCACGGCTATTTCGTCGCCGACCGCAAAGACTCCAAACGCGACGCACAAGTGTTCAACCGCGTCGCCACGATGAAGGATAGCTGGGGGAAGTAGGACGGTGACCGGTGACGAGTGACAACGGCAGACCGCATCACTCTTCACCCGTCACGCCGTGTTCTTGTTGTGTGACTTGGGGAAAGGGATGAACGCCTGTGCTTCGTAGTTGCACCCCCTCTCCCCCAACCCTAACTCCCAAGGGAGCTCCGATTTGCTACGCGCTAATGCTGTGCATAGCCATTCGACTAAGCGCCATAAAACCGGCGCCAATGCTTTGCATAGCCAGCCGACTAGGCACGATAAAACCCGTGCCAAGTCGTTGGTTAAGTCGCTGGTTAAAGCGCGTGCAAAGTCGTATGCCCCGCGAGGGGGGAGGGGAGCAGATCGCGCACCCGTCACCTGTCACCTGTCATAGGTCCAGCTTTGAGGCGTGGATAAAAAAGCATCGCCGCTCTCAGTTCTGCGCTGTCGTCTGACGCTTCTCAACGGTTGATTGTTTTGCACACCATTCCTCCCACAGTGCGTGGTACTCCTGTTCTACTGCGGCGACATAGGCGGGGCAATCGCCGATGACTGAAGTCATCATGCGGGTGCGCAGGCTGGTGCGCAGGGTTTGCAGTGCGGGTAGGTCTGCGGTTTGGCGGATAGCGATGTCGGCCATTTGGGCGGGGGTTTCGGCGATCCAGTCGGTCAGGCCCAGGGTGGTGAGGATCGAGGCGGACAGGCGGCCGACGATGGTGTGCCAGCGCAGGGTGATGACTGGCACGCCCATCATCAAGCCTTCCAGGGTGGTGACGCCGCCGCCGTGCGGGAAGGGGTCGAGCGCGATGTCCACTTGTCCGAAGGCAGCGACATGGGCTTCCCAATTTGATTTTCCGAGCATGACAATGCGTTCGCGGGCGATGCCGGCGTGGACAAAATGGCGGGCGACCTGGTCGCGTGTGGTGGGGTCGTCGAGTTCGGCGGTCTTGAACAGCAGGCGGCTGTGCGGGATGGCCAGCAGCACTTGCGCCCAGGCGTCGTAGGCGGGCGCAGAGATTTTGGTCAGCCGGTTGAATGCGCCGAAGGTGATGGCGGGTGCGGTGAGCGCGGGCAGCGGGTTGACTGGTGGGAAGGCGTGTGGGCTGGAATAGTTGACCACGTTGGGCAGATCGCGGATGGTTTCGGTGAACAGCTTTCTTTCATCCGGAGGTACGACCACCGGATCGGCGAAGAACACATCCATCGCTGCCATGCCGGTGCTGGTGGCATAGCCCCAGGCAGTGATCTGGATCGGCGCGGGTTTGCGGGCGAACACCCGCAGGCGATTGCCGGCTGAATGCCCGGACAGATCAACCAGGATGTCGATGCCGTCGGTGCGGATCAGTGTGGCTACGGCGTCGTCGGTCAGATCAACGATGTTTCTCCAGGCGGTCACCTGGTTCATGAACAGTTGCGTCATGTCGTCTTGCGCGCTCGTATTCGAATAGGCGAAGACTTCGAATCGGGCGCGGTCAAAGCGCGTCAGCATCGCGCCGAATATTGCGGCGGCAGAGTGAATCCGGAAATCGGCTGAGACGTAGCCAATGCGCAAACGGCGCTGCGGTTGCGGTGAATTTGCGTGCGGTTGCTGTTTGCTTGCCAGCGGCAGCGCGTGTTGCGCATTCCAGCGGCGGCGTTCTTGCTGCAGGGTTTGCGTGTCGCACTGCGCAGCCAGATCCAGAGTGAAAATCAGGTTGCTGTGCGCTTCGACATAGCCGGGCTGAATCTCCAGGGCGCGGCGAAAACATTGCATCGCTTCGTCAAGCTTGGCCTGGCTTTGCAGGGTGCCGCCCAGATTGCTCCAGGCCTTGGCACAGTTCGGGTCGAGCGCGAGGGCTTGCTGGTAACACGCGATCGCCTCATCGACTCTGTTTTGCAAATTCAGCACGCTGCCCAGGTTGTTGTATGCCGATACCTCCGGCTGCGCGGCGATGGCGCAGCGGTAACTCTTTATTGCAGCATCGAAATTGTTTTGCGTCTGTTGCGCTGCGCCCAGGTTGCTCCAGGCAGTGGCGTAATCCGGCTTGAGCGCGACGGCGCGTTGATAGCTGTCAATCGCGGCATCCAGTTGCTTCTGCGTTTGCAGCGTTACGCCCAGGTGGTAGTGCATCTGAGCTGAAGGCTGTATGTCGATGGCGCGGCGGATGAAGGCTACAGCGCCGGTATGATCGCCTTGCTGACCTGCCAACGTGCCCAGCAGATGCAGCACTTCGGCGTGGTCGGGTTGCTGCCGCAGAATGGCTTGGTACATCGCTTGTGCTTCAACCAGGCGTCCGGCCTGATGCTGTGCCAGTGCTTCAGCGAAAGAGGGGGCCGGATTTTTCTGCGCGCACCATCGGTGCCACAACGCGCGGTATTCCTGCTCCACCGCAGCGACATAGGCGGCGGTATTGCCGATGACGGAAGAAGTCAGCCGTTCGCGCAACGACAAACGCAAGGCATGCAGTGCCGCCAGGTCGCGCGCCTTGTCTATCGCGATCTGCACATATTGCTCGGTCGAATCCGCAATCCAATCGGTGAGCTCCAGCGTCGTCAGAATCGACGCCGACAAACGCCCGACGATCGTATTCCAGCGCAGTGTGACAACGGGAATGCCCATCATCAAACCTTCCAGCGTCGTCACCCCGCCGCCATGCGGAAACGGATCCAATCCGAGATCGACTTGATTGAACGCGGTGACATGCTCTCCCCACGACGTGCGTCCCAACAGCACAATCCGCTCCGGCGCAATCCCAGCCTCGGTAAAGTACCTCGTCACCTGCGCTGCCGTGGCCGTATCCGACAACTCCGCCGTCTTCATCAACAGGCGGCTATTCGGTACGGCATGCAGCACCTGCGCCCACACCGCATACGCCTGCGGCGAAATCTTTGTCAAACGATTGAACGAACCGAAGGTAATCACCTGCTCCGACAGGGCGGGCAACTCATTCACCGGCGGATAAGCCATGGCGCTGAAAAACGACACCACGTTAGGCAGATAACGAATCTCTTCGGTAAACAACGCTTTCTCATCTTCCGGCACGATCACCGGATCGGCGAAGAACACATCCATCGCCTCCAGTCCGGTACTGGTGGCATAGCCCCAGGCGGTGATCTGGATCGGTGCCGGTTTGCGGGCGAACACCAGCAGACGATTGCCAGCCGAATGGCTCGACAGATCGACCAGGATGTCGATGCCGTCGGCACGTATCAGGTCGGCGATTGCGGTATCGGACAGATCGGAGATCTGCCTCCAGCACGTGACTTGCTGCATAAACATGCGTGTGTAGTCATCCTCGGTCTTGGCGTTCGAATAGGCAAACACCTCGAATTGCGCGCGGTTGAAATGCAGCAACATCGCGCCAAAAACAGCGGCAGCAGAATGAATCTTGAAATCGCCGGAGACATAGCCGATGCGCAGACGCCGCTGCGGGTGCGGCAGATTGCGATGCACGAGTGGCTGGGGTAATAGCGGCGTGGCATGCGCGGCATTCCAGCGTTTGCGTTCTTCCTGCAAGGCGGCGGTGTTGCATTGCGCTGCCAGATCCAGCGTGAAGATCAGGTTGCTGTGGGCTTCAGAATATTCCGGCTTGATCTCCAGTGCGCGCCGGAAATGAGCGATGGCTTCATCGAGTTTGCCCTGGCTTTGCAGGGTTCCTCCCAGATTGCTCCAGGTTTTGACACAGTGCGGGTCAAGCGCGAGCGCCTGACGATAGCAGACGATAGCCTCATCGTTTTTGCCTTGCGCATTCAGCGTACTGCCCAGGTTGTTGCAGGCGGAGAGATTCGGTTTTAGGGCGAGCGCCTGCCGATAGCTTTCGACGGCTGCATCGAGATGGTCCTGCGCCTGTTGTACCGAACCCAGGTTGCTCCAGGCATCGACATAGTCCGGTTTCAGTGCAACTGCTTGCCGATAGTTTTCAATCGCAGCATCCAGATTGTCCTGCGCTTGCAGCGCCACGCCCAGGTTGTAATGCATCTGCGCCGATGGTTTGATCCGAATCGCGCGGCTGATATATTCCACCGCAGCGGCATGATCGCCTTGCTGTTGCGCCAACGCGCCCAGCAGATGCAGCGCGTCGGCGTGATCGGGTTGCTGTCGCAGGATGGCCTGGTACATCGTTTGCGCTTCGATCAGGCGTCCGGCCTGATGCTGTGCCAGCGCGTCGGCGAAAGAGGGCGCCGGATTTTTCTGCGCGCACCATCGGTGCCAAAGCGCGCGATACTCCTGCTCCACCGCAGCGACATAGGCGGCGGTATTGCCGATCACAGAGGAAGTCAGCCGTTCGCGCAACGACAAACGCAAGGTATTCAACGCCGCCAGATCACGCGCCTTGTCAATCGCGATCTGCACATACTGCTCGATTGAATCCGCAACCCAATCGGTGAGTTCCAGCGTCGTTAGAATCGACGCCGACAACCGCCCGACAATCGTATTCCAGCGTAGCGTCAC
>Ga0209515_10006101_pt1 | contig 15198 bp, 15 predicted proteins | sample Subgroupgradi54m_FD_187454 | JGI IMG/M metagenome (GOLD analysis project Ga0209515, IMG submission 187454) | Subsurface groundwater microbial communities from S. Glens Falls, New York, USA - GMW60B uncontaminated upgradient, 5.4 m (SPAdes)... ...
TGGCGGCAATTTCTAGATTGATATTTTTTAGAACTTGGTTTGAATGAAACCAAATATTTAAATTTTGTATGGAAAACTTTACCATTTTTTCTTTTTCCTAAATTGATAGCGAATAATAATGGCAACGATATTCATAAATAGAACTAAAAATAATAGAACCAAGGCGGTGCCGTATCTAATTTTTTCGTCCACATTAGGGACTTGTGTTGAAATAACATAGAGATGATAGGGTAGCGCCATCGCTTGATCAAAGATTGATTTAGGCAACCGAGGCAAATAAAAAGCGGCCACGGTGAATAGAATGGGAGCCGTTTCCCCCGCGGCTCGACCCAACCCCAGAATAGTTCCAGTTAAAATGCCTGGGACCGCGTTAGGTAAAACAATATGTCGAATGGTTTGCCATTTGCTCGCGCCAATAGAATAACTCACTTCTCGAAAAGAATAAGGAACACTTTCCAAAGCTTCTCGTGATGTGGTAATGATAATGGGCAGGATCATAATCGCCAGAGTCAAAGAACCAGAAAGAATGGAGGCTCCAAATTTAAAGAAGATCACAAAAATGGATAAACCAAAGAGTCCGTAAACAACAGAAGGAACTCCAGCCAAATTAACGATTGCTAACCTAATGATTCGATTTAAAAAATTATTTTTCGCGTATTCACTTAAGTAGACCGCGGCCAAAAGACCAATAGGGAGGGCAAAAAGAATTGCGCCCACAACAATATAGACGGTCCCCACAATCGCTGGAAAAATAATTTTTCGCGTATTCACTTAAGTAGACCGCGGCCAAAAGACCAATAGGGAGGGCAAAAAGAATTGCGCCCACAACAATATAGACGGTCCCCACAATCGCTGGAAAAATTCCGCCCGCTCGCATCCCCTGCCGAGGCATGTCGATGAGAAATTGCCAGTGAATGGCCGGCCACCCTTTTTGAATAATGATGACGATAATTAAACCTACGGGCACAACAATTAACAAGGTGGCTAATAATAGAAAAAGAAAAGCAATTTTTTCTGACGTTTTTGAACTGATCATCTTTTTTTATGGAGAAAGGAGTCGGCGGTCACATTGATGGCAAAGCTAATCACAAACAACACAATCCCAACGGCAAATAAAGCGAAGTAATGTTCGCTGCCTACCACCGCTTCGCCCATTTCTGCGGCGATCGTGGCAGTTAAAGTTCGTACGGGTTGAAGGATACTGTGGGGCATAAGGGCCGCGTTTCCCGTGATCATCATGACCGCCATGGTTTCCCCAATCACTCTTCCAATCCCCAGCATGACCGCGGCAACAATTCCAGAGGAAGCGGCAGGCACCAGAACCCTATAGATGGTTTGCCAGTGGGTTGCTCCTAAAGCCAAAGACCCTTCTTTATACGATTTGGGGATGGAATAAAGCGCGTCCTCCGCCACAGAAACAATGGTGGGCATCGCCATAAAAGCGAGCATAATGGATCCAGAAAGCGCGGTTAGGCCCGTAGGCAAGTTAAAGACAGATTTGACCCAAGGAACTAGAGTGACCATGCCAATGAACCCAAGGACCACGCTGGGGATGGCTGCCAATAGTTCGATCCCTGTTTTTAACAGTTCTTTTAATTTTGGGTGGGCAACTTCAGCAATATAAATAGCGCACGCCACACCAATGGGAATAGAAATAATCGCCGCTCCTAGGGTGACCCAAAGGGATCCAAGGATTAAAGGCAAGATTTCTAATTGAGCTGGGTCAGAGATAGGATACCAGTTTTTTCCTGTTAGAAATTGTACGGGTGTAACAGTATGAAAAAGCGAGATCCCTTCTTTAAGAAGGAATACAAAGATAAGAAGAACAAAAAAGATGCAAGCCAACCCGCATAAAAAAATTAGCTTCTCTATAAAAAATTCTTTTATCTTAAAAAGAGTCAATCTCACTTTTTGATGGGAACAAAATCAGTTTGGAGAACAATTTCTTGGCCTTCTTTAGAAAGCATAAAATCTGCAAACTTTTTTACACTACCATTTGGAATTCCATTCGTATAGATAAAAAGAGGTCTAGAGATAGGATATTTTCCATTCGTCACATTTTCAATTTTAGGAGAGATGTAAGGAGATTTTGCGTCTTTAGCAATTGAAACAGGTTTTTGCTTAGGGGAAATATATCCCATTCCATAATAGCCTATGGCTCCGGAATTTCCCGCCACTTCATCCGCAAGAGCTTGCGAGGAAGACAACATTAAGGCGCCGGGAGAAAATTCTTCTTTGCTAGCAGGATCCCCTTTCCTTAATACATGTTCTTTAAAATAAACATGAGTGCCGGAATTTACTTCTCTAGAAAGAAGGACAATTTTTAGATCTTTTCCCCCCACCTCTTTCCAGTTAGAGATTTTTCCCGTGAAAATATCCGCGAGTTGTTGGAGAGTTAACTGACTTACAGAATTAGAGGGGTGTACAACGACAGCTAAACCATCCAAACCTACTTTAATTTCGTAAGGGTTCACACCTCTTTTTTGGGCTAGAGCGATTTCTTTAGCCTTAATCTCCCTCGAAGAATTAGCAATATCACAAGTGCCGCTAATAAGACTAGAAATACCGGTACCAGAGCCACCTCCCGTAACCGCAATGAAGTCATTGGGATTTTTCTCCATAAATTTTTCCGCCCATGCTTGCGATAAATTGACCATGGTATCCGACCCTTTGATCTGAATGGAATTAGAATCTTTTGCCCAACCAGTGGAATTTATGAATGTTCCGAGTACAAATGTAATGACCCATTTTTTAAACATAGTATTTTCTCCTTAAAACTTTATTTCCGTATGCAGGGAAACGACGCTTTCGTCCTGAAGGGCAGCAGTTCTTCTTTCTTGGTGCAAATATTGATGATCGAGAGAGATCCGAACTCCTTTTGTTATCAAGTATCCCGCTCCATAGATAATGCGATTGTGTGAAAAACCGCCAGCGACAATGTTCGGATTGTACTGATCAAAACGAGCCAATATCCACCACTTCTCATTCGGATAAATAATGGTATACAAGGAAATTCCTTCCCCTCTGGAAGCGAAGGTTGTGGAACTATTATCCGCGTTATAATAGTTGGCCACTGCCTTAATATGCTTAGAATCATACGCAATCCCCGCAAAGGCCCTATTTCTAAGGGTGGTTTCATTCTTATCCCCCTTTTGGACCATGGCGCTGATTTTAAAACCTTTTACGGAATCTCCTAGCGTTTCGAACGGAGTCAAAGAAACCATCGCGATATAATCTTTTAATTTACCTCCACCGTTTACGGCTGTGGTTTCATTTCCCGCTAATCCATCCGCTCCCGTCCCTTCCCCATTCGCCATCATAAGGTGATAGCTAAGATATGGAATTTTTCCGCTCAATCGTATTCCTCTATCGGTGGCAAGCCCAATCCCTTCCACATCCTCCAGATCTTTACTCACGAACCGGTGCCAGACGGTTTCTTCTAAAGCGCGCCATGGAACCCCAATTAAACCAAAATAGATTCGCGCTGAATCTGTTCCCCAGCGCAGTTCCGCGCTCTTCAAAAAAACTCTATTGTTTTTAGTTTCTCTAGAGACAAGATCCGCTTCCAAATTAATGAATCCGCTCAATGTATCATTATATTTGGCATCCGCGTTGATATAAATTCGACTCACATCAAAAGCATTAAAATCCTGCGCGGGAGTTCCATCTTTTAGATGATGGGATGTGACTCGCTCATATTGAGCAAATATAAGTCCTCCTGTTTTCAATTCTACGGCATGGGCGGGTCTAGAGTTCACTAGAATTAGAGACGAGAATAGACTCATTGCGATGACAGACCTAATTTTTTTAACCTTCATATGGATCCTCCTAAGCAAGTAAGTTGCTAGGATTTTATTAAAAATATTTTATTTTAGCTATGGGCGGGAACGAGCTGTTGGATGGTTGGAGTTTACTTTACAGGAGCGTGGTGGCGGATATCTTTTCCCATGACCATGAATATGACATCTTCGGATATATTGGTGGCATGATCTCCTATTTTTTCTAGATTTTTAGAGATGAGCATAAGATCAATAAAGGACTTAGCTTTTTCTGGGTTTTTTTTAATGAGGCCAATAATTTGATTGAATACATTCGATTTTAAGGTATCCAGTTCTTCATCTTTTTCTAGGACAGAGTTAGCAAGGTTTGTGTCCCTTTTTGAAAAAGCATCCAAACTTTTCCTAATCATTTCTTGCGCGATAGAAGACATACGCGGTATTTCTGTGAGGGAGGGGACAGGCGTTTCCTTTAATAAGTGATAGGCGCAGGTTTGAGCAATGTTCACTGTTTGGTCGGCGACGCGTTCTAACTCCGAATTAATTTTAGTCGCCGCTAAAATGGTTCTTAAATCTGTGGCCTCCGGTTGATAAAGAGCTAAGATTTTGACTCCTACTTCATCAATTTCCATTTGTAATTTATTTACTTTTTCTTCCCGTTCAAAAACTTCCTTGGCGATCGTATCATTTCTTTCAATAAAAATTTTGATGGTTAGGAGAATCATTTCTTCGGCTAAACTGCCCATGAAAAGGACTTGTTCTTTAAGTAAAAAAATCTCTTCTTCAATATGTCGTTTCATTTATCCAAATCTCCCTGTAATATAGTCTTCTGTTCTTCTATCTTTTGGATTCGTAAAAATAGCTGTGGTCTCATCGTATTCAATTAGTTCCCCCAATAAAAGGAAAGCTGTAAAATCCGAAACTCTAGCCGCTTGCTGCATATTGTGAGTCACAATGACGATGGTATAAATTTTTTTTAATTCAAATATAAGTTCTTCAATCTTGGCGGTGGAAATGGGGTCTAGGGCAGAGCACGGTTCATCCAATAAAAGCACTTTAGGTTTAATGGCTAAGGCTCTGGCAATACAGAGTCTTTGCTGTTGTCCGCCGGAAAGGCTGGTTCCCGCGGAATCTAATTTATCTTTAACCTCCTCCCAGAGCGCCGCGGCGATTAAGCTTTTTTCAACTTCTTCTTTAAGGTGGGCGCGGTTTCTTAAGCCATTTAATTTTAAACCGCTGGCCACATTGTCAAAAATGGACATGGATGGAAAAGGTTGAGGTTTTTGGAAAACCATGCCGATATCTCTACGCAATAATACGGGGTCCATCTCTAAAATATTTTTTTTCTGAAAAAGGATTTCCCCCTCCATGCGAGCTCCTGGGATCACTTCGTGCATTCGGTTGATGCAACGGATAAAAGTAGATTTTCCACAACCCGAAGGGCCAATGAGTGCAGTCACTTTTCGCGGTTCTATTTGTAATGAAACATTAGTCACAGCCTTATTGTTCTTGAAATAAGCATGGATTGATCGGATATCCAGAATAGGTTCCACTTTCATAAAACGACTCCCTGTCTTTCGCGCAATATCAGTCGGGCTAACCCGTTGGTAAGAAGCACTAAGAGCATTAAAACTAAAGCGGCGGACCATGCTTGGCGGTGCCAATCTTCGTAAGGGGAAATGGCGTAAGTAAAAATCATGACGGGTAGGGAGGCGATAGGTTCCATCCAACCTTCTGCCCAATAACGGTTACTAAAGGCAGTAAAAAGTAGTGGCGCGGTTTCTCCCGCGACTCGAGAAAGATCGAGTAAGATTCCAGTGAGTAATCCACGAAGAGCTGTGGGGATGACTATGAATAGAATGACTTTCCATTCTGGGAGTCCCAAAGCGAGACCAGCTTCTCGTATAGAATGAGGAACCACTTTTAGAAATTCTTCGGTACTGCGTACCGCAATTGGAATCATCATAATCCCCAGAGCAAATCCTCCCGCTAACGCGGAAAAATGTTTTAAAGGAAGAACCAAAACAGTATAAGCAAAAATTCCCATGACAATGGAAGGGACCCCATTTAAAATGTCTGTGGCGTATCGTACCAGAAAACCAATTTTGTTGTGGCCATATTCCGACAGATAAACCCCGCCTAAAAACCCTATAGGGACCCCCACGATACTTGCAAGGCCTAAAAGTTTTAATGTTCCCACAATGGCGTTCGCCATCCCGCCACCCTCTTCTCCAACAGGTTTAGGTAATTGAGTGAAGAAATTTAAGTTGATACCAGAAATTCCATGATAGGCGATATATCCTAGAATAAAAAAGAGTACGCTAATGGTAAAAATAGCGCATAGAGCCGTAAGCATAAAGGCAGTAAAGTTAATCCATCTTCTTCTTTGATATAAATCTAAGTTTATCGTCGCAACGTTTTCCATAGTCAATGGGCCTCGGCTACTTTGTAAATTAAGAGTCTTGCGATCCCATTGATGAGGATAGTGATTCCAAATAGGACTAGGCCAATTTCAATTAATGTATGAACATAAAGATCGGATGTCGCTTCCGTGAATTCGTTAGCGATGACCGCGGCCATGGTGTATCCCGGTTCCAAAAGAGAAAGTTTAATTTCAGGACGATTCCCAATCACCATCGTTACTGCCATGGTTTCCCCCAAGGCGCGGCCTAAAGCAAGAAAAATAGATCCAAAAATTCCCGACTTAGAAAAAGGAATGGTCACCAGCCACAATACTTCCCAGCGAGTGGCGCCCAAAGATAGGGCAGATTCTTTTAGACTTTGTGGGACGGTTTTAAAAATTTCCCTAGATATTGTAGAGATGAAAGGAAGAATCATAATGGCTAGGATAACTCCAGCAGTGATCATGCCTACTCCATAGGTTGCGCCCGCTTTTCTCATCCAAGGAACCAATACAAAAATCCCAATTAATCCATAAACAACGCTGGGAATAGCCGCCAAAAGTTCTATAAGAAAGCTGGTGATGTTGGCCACTTTGGGAGGAGCCAGTTCGGAAAGAAAGATCGCAATTCCTAAGCCCAGAGGCACGGCAATGAGAAGCGCAACCAGAGAGGAAACGAGCGTCCCATAAATAAATGGGAGCGCGCCAAACTCTTCCATCACGGGATCCCATGCCTGACCCCAAAGAAATCCCGGCCCAAATTTTTTTAAAGAAAGAGTAGAATTTGAAAAAAGTTCCCAGCCTATAGCGAAGGTTAGGAATAAGATAAGCAGAGAGAAAAATAAGGTTGTGTTTTTAAAAAGGATGTCACCCACACTTTTGTTTTTAAAACGATTCATGTGGGCGACATCCAATTCATAACATTTATTTAATCTTTATTTGCGCGACAGTTTTTTCTACCATTTGATTGACTTCTTGAGGTAGAGGCGCATACCCTAAGTCAGGAGCATATCTCTGACCATCTTTTAACATCCAATAGAGGAATTCAATGAGCGCTTTGCCCTTCACTGAATCTTTTTGTTTTTGATAGACCAAGAGCCATGTGAATCCAGAAATAGGATAAGATTCCGGATTAGGGGAGTTGGTAATAGACACTCTAAAGTCAGAAGGCATTTTAGTTTTGGCGGCAGCCGAAACACCTTCCAAAGTTGCATCCACATAGTTGCCTGTCTTATTTTCTACTAATCCATAGGATATATTATTTTGCTTTGCATAGATCAGTTCCACATATCCAATAGAATTTGGAGTCTGTTTCACTAGACCTGCCACCCCCTCGTTCCCCTTCCCACCTAATCCCACAGGCCAAGCGACAGAAGTTCCTTTCCCCACTTTAGTGGCCCACGCGGAACTTACTTTACTTAAGAAGTCCACGAAAATATAAGTGGTTCCAGATCCGTCGGAACGGTGCACCACCACAATATTACTAGAAGGGAGCTCTACTCCCGGATTTGCTTTTTGAATTTCAGGATGGTTCCAAGTCGTAATCTTTCCAAGAAAAATATCGGCTAGAACTTTTTGTGGAATTTTAAGTTTCTCGGATACTCCTTCTAGATTATAGACAACGACGACTGCTCCCAGTACCGTTGGAATATGGAAGAGAAATCCAGGAGCGCTTTCCAATTGCGCGTCGGTCATGGGCCCATCGGATGCGCCAAAATCTACAGTGCCTGCGGTAATTTGGCGAATTCCCCCGCCGGATCCAATGCTTTGATAGTTGAACTTATATTCGGGGAATAGTTTATGGTACTCATCAAACCATTTAGAGTAAATGGGATAGGGAAAAGTAGCGCCCGCTCCATTAATGAGTGTGCCCTCCGCTTGAACGCTGCTCATAAACATAAGAGCAGTGATCAAAGATGTGAATAGCTTTGTAATTCCTTTCATTTTGTAACGGCCTCCTAGTAATCTTATTTTTTTCATGTGACGATGGCATGACAGTGGTGTAAATTCCATATTAGAATTTTACTGACATATCGAGTTGCATTCGGTTAATATTATCTGGACCGGGAGCAAGATCGGGCCGAATGACTTCCGTGGTTAAGTATTTTAATTTAAGTTGAACATAGTCTCTTGGATTAAAGGCGACCCAGAAAATATGACCACGCCGATTGGTTCCGCCATCTCCAAAATCGGAATCCGCAAGATCGGCAAGGGTACAGTTTGTTTCTGCCCACTTAAAGAAATAGGCAAGTTCCCAGCTGTTAGCCGCGCTCGCTTTCCCTAAGATTGCGCCAAACTGGTAGCCCACCTTTTCTGTGCTGCTAGAGCCAAAGACTCTGTTTCCAAAAGCAGGATCATTGTCGTTTTTCGCAATGTTGGTCACGAAATCCCCTTGTAAACTTATGGGAAGCGCGCCCACTTTTGTTTTAATTTCGGTCGTTAAATGAGCCATTGTAAAATAGGCTGTGGTTGTAGACACTCCCGATCCAGGGAATCTTGAGTTCCCTTCCCCAAGCGTATTCTGACTAAAGTTACCTACGCGCTCATTGTCTAAATCATAAAGCGCTGCTGAAAAATTCCATTTTGTTTCATTAAATAATTTAGTTTGAGCTCCTATCTGATAACCAAACATCCATTGATCTCTATTGTCGCCAGAATCTTCATCCAACACAATTTGGCTAAAGTTAAGAAATGGGGTGAACCGCTCATGAAGATTAAACTCAAACTTTTCGGCAAAACCTTCTGGATTAAAGTCATCGTCCCAAACAATGTCCGAACTATAAACTTTCCAAAATGGATTTGGCATACGGCCACCGGCGAGTTTTAACCATGGGAGAGTCTTCCATTCTAAGTAAGCTAAATCGATAAAAATATCTTTCTGTGAAGAAAAGTTATCGAACGATTGATTGGTCGAAACCTGTTCCCCGGTTCCAGAAGCCAGTCGAAACCCTACAGTTATATCCTGAATAGTAGGATTAATGCCCAGTCTGAAACGGAAACGCTGTCTAGCGCGATCTACTTGCCCAGCGGTCGATTTCCAGAAATTTTCCTGGCGCAATCTCATATCTCCCGATATTTTTAAGTTGGTAATAAACTTGGCAATGGAAATATTTGCCGAAGTATCGTCCGCTTTTAATCCTGCAATGGAAAAGATCAATAGAAGCGCTGTTAACGATCCTATCTTCTTTGCATTTTTGTACTTTGTCTTCATCTCTTTGTTCCTCCGATTTTTTAAGTTAAATTTAGGAGCGAGCGACAAGGAGGATCCATGCACTCGCTCCTTTTTTATTGATCATTATATTGATCTCTAGATTTTACGCTGACGAATTTTTTTTCTGGCCAAATAAGAGCCGTAAGGCGTCCCCCATACACGCAGCCGGTATCTATTCCAATGGCATTTGTCTTTATAATAGGAGAGCTCGTTACCCAATGCCCAAAAACAATTGTTTTTGTTCCTTTATAGAGATTGAACCAAGGAGTCCCATTGATGGTGCGAATGTTCGTAAGATCTTCAGTCGTTTGTTTGGCAAAAGGAATATCCGGACGAATTCCCGCGTGGATTAACACTCCATTGTTTTCTAAAGGAATAGTTAAAGGCCACTTCGCGATTTTTTGCATGTATGGCCCAAAATTCTTTCCAAGCTCTTTTTTCACTTTTCTCTGAGATCTTTTTAAGATAATCGGTTGCTTCCTATAGTGCATTAGGAGAGCATATTCATGATTGCCAAGGACGGATTGAGCATTCTCGCTTTCCAGAAAAAAATCTAAAACTTCCTGGTTTTTGGGGCCTTTGGTAATAAGATCCCCTACAAATAGAAGTGTGTCTTCTTGAGAAGGTCCAATTTTATCTAAGAGGTCCATCAACTCCCTGTAACAGCCGTGAACATCCCCAATGATGATTGTTCTTTTCATAGTTTTATTTTAGGAAAGCGTTGCGCCTAGTACCATTGTGGGGAAGTAAATTTTATATTGCAGCGGTATGACAAAAACTTCTACAGGACTCCAATTTTTTCTTGCAAGACCGTTCCGTGGTAATCTTTTTCCGCCAAAGATTCAAAGATAAATTGAGAACGAATTTCTGGGAGGCTGACCAATCGGTCTACTTTAGAATAGGTTCCATCAGCGCGCAGAATAGAAGATTTCATATTATCATTCAGAGAATTTTTTAGGATCACTTCCCAGAGATAAGTTTTTAAAAGAGAATCATAAATTGGGAACGCAATTTCATAGCGGCTGTAAAAATTGCGCGGTCTCCAATCGGCGCTGGAAAGATAGATTTTGTGCTCCCCGCCCGCTCTAAAATAATAGATACGGCTGTGCTCTAGGAAGCGGTCCACGATACTGATGACTTTAATATTTTCACTTAAAGAAGGAATTCCCGGCCGTAAGCAACAGGTTCCTCGCACTAAAAGGTCAATACGAACTCCGGCCATAGAAGCTTCGTACAGTATGCGAATAATAGAAGGGTCGGTCAGCGCGTTCATTTTGGCTACGATATGTCCTTCCCCTCCACTTTTTTGAACGCGAATTTCTTCTCGAATAAGACTCATAATTTTTCCATGTAAATTTTTGGGCGCGACTAAAAAAGATTTATAGGTATGGTTTTCTAGACTGCGTTTAGCAATCATTTTATAATAGCTGTTACAATCTAAGCCCAGCCTGTCATCACAAGTCAAAAGCCCAAGATCGGTGTATTGCCGCGCGGTGGCTTCATGATAGTTCCCCGTTCCTAAATGCAGATAAGTCACTGTCTTATCCCCTTCTTGGCGCAAGACTTGGGTGAGCTTACTATGCACTTTAAATTTTCCAAAAGGTTGAATAACGCGGACTCCCGCTTTTCGTAATTCCGTTGCCCAATGGGCGTTGTTGAGCTCATCAAACCGGGCTTTTATCTCTACATAAACGGAAACTTTCTTTGAATTCCGCGCGGCTTCTTTTAAAGCCGCCATAATAGGAGAAACTTTGCTGGTTCTGTAGAGCGTGTGAAAAATATGCGTGGTTTTTGGGTCTGCCGCGGCTTGCTGAATAAAGCGTACGACAACATCAAACGAATCGTAGGGATGGTGTACTAATATGTCTCGTTTTTTGATGAGATCAAAAAGATCCGTTACATTTCTAGCAGGGGCGATCAGCTTGGGTTTTATTTCGGGATAGCGCAATGGAGAAGAAGATTCTAAATGATAGAGGTTATTCAATGTGCGTAGATCTAAAGGAAGATCAAAGCGGTAAAGGGCAGCCGAGTCTAGCCCTAGGGAGGTCGCTAAAAAAAGAGCCCCTTCTGAATAAGAGGAAGAGTCCACTTCCAAACGAGCAATTTTCGCGCGGGATCTTCTTTCTACCGCTTCTACAATTTGCTCTTCTAAAGTCCCTTCATCATCTGGGCGGTAGCGTAAATCCGCGTCCCGCAATATTTTAAATGGAAATACCTCCACGACTTCTCGATTAGGAAAAAATTCCTGAATATGGCTACACAGCCACCGTTCCAGCAATATAAAAATGGGCTTCCCAAGCTCCGCGCTTAAATCTATGAGGCGTTCTTCTCTATTCTCAATTTCTAAAATGGCATATTCTCGAGCAAAAATAACAAAGAGAAAAATTCCCTTCCCGCTTAAAGGAGGCAAAGCTTCGGAAGATTTGCGCAAAATGTAGCGAATATTGGGAAGTTTTTTACGGATCGCTTCGTCCAAAGAGGATTCTGGATTAAAAGCAATACGAAGTTCAATTCCTTTTTGGGAAAGAGCCTCTACAATTTCTTTAAAAACGATCGCTTGCCGTTGCTTTTGCTTTAAAACTCTTTCCCGAATTTGAGCTAAGGTTTGCCTGGCGGTTAAACCGTCGGGAAAAGTTTTATGCGGGGAAATTCTGGAAATAGCGGCAATCTCCGCGACTCTTACCATAAAAAATTCATCTAAATTAGAACTTACAATGGAAAGAAAACGGAGGCGCTCTAATAAGGGAACTTTTGGGTCAGAGGCTTCGGTTAAGACGCGTTCGTTAAAGTTAAGCCAACTTAAATCTCGGTTAAAATAGAGCCCGCTTACAGGCGCCACTAAAGTTTGTCCTGGAATTGTTTGCGCCGCTGGTTTTGGAGTAGAAGCCCGCGAGGTCGGCGCGTTTAAAGAAGTCCAATGAACAGATGCAATTTTAGCTGGAGGCATAAATTAGGATTGGGATCTAAACATTTCTATGGAGCGCAGAGTATTAGAATCAAAAATTTCCGGACGTTTAAGGGGAATCTGAATCGTTTCATAAATATTTTCTGGAGAAGAAATATTTGGAATTGGGGAAGGCATTTCTTTAGATAAAGCAGGATTTGCAAAAATAAGTGAGGAAAAAAATAAGAATCCAAAAAGGAAGAGTGGTGTAAAATCAAATTTAATGGCCCAACCTTTAACAGAAGGGGTGTAATCCAATAAAATTCCCCATTGCCTGTCCGCCAACTGTAAGGAAAGTCTTACAGGGTCCGTTGGGCTAGAAAGGAAAAGGTGGCTTCCTTTAGAATGGGTGCCAACGCCAACTCCAAAATTAAGTACCGGCCCGCCAAAATCAAATAGGGTTCTCCACCCTTGGAACAGTTCTATCCATTGTTGAATAGAAGGATCATACCCCAGCGTATATTTTAGTGAGACTTCTTTAGAATCTATACTTAACTGTTCTAGAATTGGAAACCGCATGGCATCTTTTTCTTTAAAATACCCGGGCCAGAGTTCTATGGAATCTTTTATTTGGGTTTGCCCAAGAATAGGCAGGGAATATTTTTCATTCCACAAAGTCCCTCCCAAACCCAAGTATCCCTCTATAAAATCGAGTTCTTTGCCTGGTAGTTTTTTGAATGCAAAGGCAGTCCCAAAAAATTGTTTTCTTTTTCCAGAATCAAATAGTCGCAGCGTGTGATTTAAACCAAATTGATCTCCCGATTTAATAATGGTTCGAATTAGTTTTCCTTTTAATTCCAAAGTAATATCCCCAATCCGAGGCCTAAATTTATATTCCATAACAAATTCCGGATTCCCTTTTTCTTTTCCACTCTGGGAAACTCTAAAGTCATAACTTTTATTGGCTAAGTTTCCTCGAGTATCTTTTTCTGGATCTTTAGCCCAAACAGGGAAAGGAGTCATTAAGAGCACGCCAGAGGCAAAAAGGGAAGAGATTCGCTTAATGACGGCAACCCCATTTTTTGCCAGTCCCCTTCCTCTGTGTTTATCCATAACTTTAATGGAGCCTAAGGCATTGTTTCTATCAATAGTAATTTGAATTTTTTGCTTGCCCCACCGAATAAGAAAAGGATATCGCTTATAGGTTAAGCGTTCGTAAGAACGTAAGGCGAATTTAAAGGATTGTGGTTCCACCCACACATGTACTTCAGAAGCAAAAACCCCAACCGAATTTAAATAAAAAAATGTCCCCACCACAATTAAACGAGTGGTAAGGGACAGATTTCGAGCTAATTGGGATGTGACCATCAAAAATACCTTCCACTCTTATTCTATGGAAGCAAGAGGCCAGCCACCATAGCAGGAAAGTAAATTATAGATGTCAGGTATGTGACATGGAAATTAGGACGGGGGAAATTAGGGACGGAGCCCTATTTGTTGGGCAAATAGGGCTCCGTCCCTAATTTCCCGTTTACGGTTGGGGTAAGGTAAGGGTGAAAGTACTGCCTTCGTTTGGGGTGCTGGTAACGTGGATGGAGCCGCCGTGCAAATTTACGATGTGTTTAACAATGGCAAGTCCAAGACCGGTTCCTCCCAATTTACGGGAGCGGTCTTTATCTACGCGGTAAAATCTTTCGAAAATGCGTGGTAATTCTACGGACGGAATTCCTAGTCCAGTATCTTTAACGGCAATCGTAACTGCCTTATCTTTGATCGCCTCTTCAATCGTAACTTCTCCACCTTTTTTGTTAAATTTAACCGCATTATTAACTAAATTAAGCAGCACTTGTTTAATTTGATCTCTGTCGGCAAAGATTGGCTCCAAATTTTGAGTCACCGATGTCCTTAAAGTAACCCCTAACTCATTTGCTTTTGGAGTTACATTTTCAATCACTTCCGCCGCCAGTTCTTTAAGAGGAAAAAAAGTTTTCTTAGGGGCATCTTTACCGGATTCTATAGAAGATAAATCCAATAAATCCTCTACCAGACGGCTCATCCGTTCGCTTTCCATAAAAACCGTTTGAAGAAAATCGCGGTTATTTTTTGTATCGGTCATCGCTCCAGAAAGCAAAGTTTCTACATAGCCGCGAATGGTAGTTAAAGGGGTGCGGAGTTCATGGGAAACATTCGCTATAAAATCTTTGCGAATAATTTCTAAATTATGAATACGGGTAATATCGTGTAATACCAGGAGTACCCCGCTTGTTTTATCTTTTAATTGAAGTGGAACCGCTCTCACTTCAAAATAATGTTTTTCCGGTAGAGTGATCTCAATTTCACTAAAACATTCCTCTTTAACCTCCAAAACTGTCTTTATCATTTCATTCAAAGCTGAATGGCGCACCACTTCCACAAAGTATTTTCCAGCCGCATTCTGGCTGGTCACTTCCAGTAGTTTCTCCGTGGCTAGGTTAAGATAGAGAATGGAGCCCTTACTATTAACCGCAATCACATGTTCTACTAGGGCGCTTAAGATCGTTGAAATTTCTTCTTTTTCTAAACTAAGATGCTCTATTTTTTCTTCTAAATTTTGAATGTAAGAACGGCTTGTTATTTCATTGTTTTTTTTCCACCGATCACTCTTTTGAGATAAATAAATGGTGGCCACCAGACCCGTTAAGAAACTTAAAGGAATCGAAATTCTAAGATTAAAAATTTGGGAAAAAAGAAGGGAAAGTCCTACAACTAGAAAAAGGGCTAAGACAATTTTTTTATTCAAGGGGACTATGTCTTTAATCGATAGCCCACATTTTTAACGGTTACGATATGTTGCCCTTCTGCCCCCAGTTTACCGCGCAAACGGGCCACATGCTGGTCTATGGTGCGTGTATCCATTTCCGAGGCCTGGTCGTAGTTCCAGATGGAT